>Ga0310825_100784_pt1 | contig 18530 bp, 18 predicted proteins | sample WT_ome_9_FD_202243 | JGI IMG/M metagenome (GOLD analysis project Ga0310825, IMG submission 202243) | Sorghum-adapted microbial communities enriched on wild type (WT) sorghum from Joint BioEnergy Institute, Emeryville, California, United... ... | reverse complement strand
AATCCCGACTCGCTGCTGTTGCCCGCCTGACAGCTGATGCGGATAGAAATCCGCTCGGTCACCGAGACCCACCTTATTTAGCAGCTCCAAAGCAACCCGGCGGGCTTCCTCTTTACTCTTCTTCAAAACTTGAACCTGGGCTTCCATCACGTTCTGGAGCGCCGTCATATGCGGGAACAAATAATACGCCTGGAACACCATGCCCGTCTTCTTGCGCAGCGCCAGCACTTCGCTAGTCTTCGGCTTCCGACCATCGCCAAATTCCAGCTGAACGTCGCTGATACGAATTGTTCCTCGGGTTGGGACTTCCAGCAGGTTCAAGCAACGCAGCAAGGTCGTCTTCCCCGACCCGGAAGGCCCAATGATGACCAGAACCTTGCCCTGCTCGACCTCGAGATTGACCCCCTTGAGAACCTCCTGGGTACCAAATGACTTGTGTAACTCGCGAATTTCGATCATGATGGTTGGCCTCCTTACCGGGCGGTGAAGCGGTCCAGCCGCTTCTCCAGTCGATTTTGCAGCGCCGATAGGATGGTGCTGAAGATCAAATAGATGACGCCCGCTTCCGAATAAACAATCAGCGGTTCATAGGTCGTTGACGTGATTTGTTGGGCGGTACGGAACATCTCGGTGTACGTCACGGTAGCGGCTAACGACGTATCTTTAACCAGGCTGATAAATGAGTTGGCCAGCGGCGGCACCGATACCCGTGCTGCTTGCGGCAGGATGATCCGCCGCAGCGCCTGCAGCCGTGTCATTCCCAGCGAATACGCCGCTTCCCATTGACCTGCATGGATCGACAAGATCGCAGCCCGCACAATTTCCGACCCGTACGCACCAACGCTAAGCGTAAATCCGATCACCGCTGCCGGAAACGGATCGAGAACAATTCCTATGGACGGAAGACCGTAAAAGATGATGAATAACTGCACCAATAGCGGCGTCCCGCGGATGATCCATACATAAAATCTAGCTAGCTGCCGCAGCGGCCCAAAGCTGGACAACCGCGCAAGCGCGGTCAGGACAGCTACAACCAATCCTAATGCAAACGTAATTAACGTCAGCGGAACCGTAAAAGCCACCCCCGCTTTCAGCAGGGGAACAAACGAATCTACGATAATATTCCAAATACGTTCATCCATCGCTCAAGCATCCTTTTCGGAAGGAAACGGCCCTCACGGGCCGTCTCCAATGATTTATACAACTTATTTCGAAACATCTTCGCCGAAGTATTTCTCCGAGATTTTCAAGTAGGTTCCGTCCGCTTTCATCGCAGCCAGTGCCTCATTCACTGCCTGCACCAGCTCCTCGTTGCCTTTGTTGAACAAGGCCGCACTCTCTGCCGCTTCCGGCATTTCGTCAACCACTTTCAACTTCACGTCGGGTCTTTGCTTCTTGAGATCCAAGAAGGATAGACCGTCATTAACCGTCGCGTCGATCCGTTTAGAAAGCAGCAGATCGATGGCTTGGTTAAATCCTTCCGTTGCAACGATCTCCGCGCCGTTCTCTCTGGCGATATCCGTCAGGTTACTTGTCAGCGATTGACCCGCCTTCTTCCCTTTCAGATCGGCGAAGGTTTTGATGTCCTCGTTATCTTCATGTACGATCAGCACAGCACGGGAAACGATGTAAGGATCAGAAAAGTCGTACTTTTCCTTGCGGTCATCGCGAATCGTTACTTCGTTAAATACCGCATCAAACCGTTTCGCATCCAGTCCGGCTAAAAGGCCGTCCCACGGCGTCTCAATAAACTCAGCTTCCACGCCCAGACGTTTTGCAACTTCTTCTGCGATTTCGACGTCAAAGCCCGTCAGCTTGCCATCCTTATCATGGAACGTGAACGGTGCATAAGTTCCTTCCGTGCCGATCCGCAGCTTGCCGCTGGCTTTGACAGCTTCCGGCAAATTTTGCCCCGCTGGCTGCTCGTTGGCTGCATTTCCTGCGCTGCCTTGGTTCGCACCGGCGTTGTCTGCCGCTTGATTGTTTGTATTGTTATTACCGCAAGCTGCAACCAGCACCGTCAGCACCAGTGTTAACAGCAGTAAACTCCATTTCTTCATTGAATTCATCCCCCGTCTATCTTTTTAATTCCCTATAATTCACTAGGTTTAATTGAATATTACACACTTCGCCATAGATCGTCAAATGTTTTTTCATCCTACTTTTTTAGCCTGCGGTGCCCTTAGTATGTCCAACTAATATCACCTTGATTTCCCATAAATGAACGAATATAATGTGGGTAACTATTTTGGTGAAGGAGGTGGGTAGAGTGGATCGCAAATTTGCGTGGAATCGAGTAGGCCAACTGCCGGTGGCAATGTTTGGCATTATTCATGCAACAGCCAACAACGGGAGAAGTCTGTCCATTTTTGGAAACTCGATATCCAAACCAAATTGCGAAATGCCGCTCCTACCCTAACCTCACTTACGCGTGAGCTTTGAAGGCAGCAGGATTTCCTGCTGCCTTCTTTTTTTGTAGGATCGGCATGGGAATAAAGGAGAACGAAACCATGATGATCCAAGGTCAAAATATCCAGAAGTATTACGGCGCTGAGCTGGTGCTCAGCGATGTTACCTTTGAAATCAAGTCGGGCGAGACCGTTGGGCTGATCGGTCGCAACGGCGCGGGCAAGACCACCCTCATGAAGCTGTGGGCCGGCATCGAACGCCCGGATCAAGGATTGCTGTCGGTTCCGAAAAACGCCCGAATCGGCAGTTTAGCACAAATTCCGGATTATACCCGAGAAGAGACGGTATATGATGTCCTGCTGGGCGCCTTCGCCGATGTACGGAGCCTGGAAACACAGATGCGACAGTTGGAAGCGGAAATGTCAGAAGCGGATTCGGACGCGTTGGATTCGCTGCTTCGGCAATACGGCCGGCTGCAGGAAGCGTTCGAGCGAGGCGGCGGCTACGAAGTGGAGGCGTCCATCGCCCGAGTTACCGGCGGTCTCGGTATCCCGGAGGAGCAATTCGCGCGGCCGTTTGCGTCGCTGTCTGGCGGCGAGAAGACAAAGGTCGGGTTAGCGGTGATTTTAATGCGGGAGCCGGATTTGCTGCTGCTCGACGAGCCCACCAACCATTTGGACATGGCGGCGACGGAATGGCTGGAGGGGTATGTCCGCGCCTTTCCGGGAACGTGCGTCATCATCTCCCATGACCGTTATTTCCTTGATGCGGTTGTAAGCAAGATCATCGAGCTGGAGGACGGGGAGGCGTTCACGTACCACGGGAACTACAGCTATTACAAGGAAGAAAAGGAACGCCGACTGCTGCAGCAGTTCGCCGATTACGAGGAACAGCAGAAGAAGATCAAGAAAATGCAGGAAACGATCAAGCAGCTGATCGAATGGGGCAACCGCTCCAACCCGCCGAATCCCGGGTTTCATCGGCGTGCTGCTTCGATGCAAAAAGCGTTGGACCGTATGGTCAAGCTCAAACGGCCCATACTGGAACGTAAACGCATCGGCCTGGAGTTAGATCATAAAGACCGCTCAGGTAAGGATGCGATCGTGTTGAACGAGGTCGGCGACGCCCGCGGCGGACGCGTCTTGTACCGCGGCATCACCCATACGCTGCGCTATGGCGAGGCGGCCGTTCTCATCGGCGACAATGGTGCCGGCAAGAGCACCCTGCTCAAGAACATCCTGGGGCATGAACCGCCCCAGGAGGGGGAGGTCCGGCTCGGCTCGCGGATTGAAGCAGGGTACTTGGCCCAGCAAGCCGCCCCTGCGGACCATCACGAGACGGTGCTGGAATTTTTCCGCGAAGAGCTGGGGCTCGAAGCGGGAGAAGCCCGCGGGCAGCTGGCCCGCTTCCTCTTCTACGGCGCCGACGTGTTCAAGAAGGTGAGCAGCCTGTCGGGCGGCGAGTGGACGCGGCTTCGGCTCGCGGTGCTGATGCACCGGAAGCCGAACCTGCTCGTGCTTGACGAGCCGACCAACCACCTCGACATCGATTCGCGCGAAGCGCTGGAGGAGGCGCTCGAGGAGTACCCGGGCACGCTGCTCGCGGTATCCCATGACCGCTACTTCATCAATAAAGTAGCGGGGCAGGTGTGGGCGCTGGCCGGCGGGCGCATGAGCGTCACCCTCGGCGGATACGAGGACTACCGGGCAGAGCTTGCCCGGAAGACCGCCGCCGCCGAGGCCGCGGGCGCTGCGCACAACAGCGCCGCCCGCGCGGGGAGCGCTGGCGCCGGGGGTACCGGCGCTGGCGCGAGCACCCCGGGCGACGCGCCCAGCGCCGCCCGCGCTAAGGGCGATGCGGCCGCCGAAGCGGCGCGCAAGCCCCGGGCCAACCCGGCCTCCTTGCGCAAGCTGGAGGCCGACTACGCCGCCGCCGAAGCGGAGCTGGCGGCGCTGGACGCGGCGATGCAGGCACCGGAGGTGGCCTGCGACGCCGCGCGGCTCGCGGAGCTGCAAGAGCAGCGTGACGCTCTGCAGCTCCGCGCCGACGAGCTCCTCCAGCAGTATGTCACCCTGCTGGAGGAGCATCCCAACTGAAGGAGGTTGTCCCTATGAACCATGGGAAACCGGTCTTTGAGCTCCACCCGGATGACCCCCGGGTCAAGGCGCTGGCCAGCGCCGATCCTCGGATGGGCCGGCTGATCGCCCTGATAGGAAGCCTTGCGACGAAACCGCAAGGCCCTTGGTTTACCGAGCTGGCTCGCTCGATCATCAGCCAGCAAATCTCGGTGAAGGCCGCCTCCACCATTCGCGGCCGTGTCATCGAGTTGGCCGGGGAACTGTCCCCGGCCGCCCTCTTGGCCCAAAGCGACGCTGACCTGCGCGCCGCCGGGCTGTCCGCATCCAAAGTCGCTTACCTCAAAGACTTAAGCGACAAAGTCCAATCCGGTCAGCTTGACCTAGACCGGCTGCAGGAACTTGATGATGAAGAAGTCATCAAGCTCCTGGTTTCCGTAAAGGGCATCGGCCGTTGGTCAGCCGAAATGTTCCTCATCTTCGCCCTGGGCCGCGAGCATGTCGTTTCCTATGGGGATGCCGGTCTGCAGCGTGCGGCAAAATGGGCGTATGACATGGAGGAGCGCCCGGACCGCAAATATTTACAGCAAGCCGCTGCGCAATGGCCATCTTATGGCTCCATCGCCTCGCTTTACTTATGGGAGTCCATCAACCGGGGCCATGTAGATTCGGGAGAAACCTTCAATGAGCGGCTGGCCAGTTTCGGAATTCAGACAGATTAAGCTTGTCACAGGAAGAATTTGGATATATTATAATATAGAAGGTGATATTTTCTATTTTTAGAGATAAATTATAAAAAGTGGGGTCGAATCGCTGTGTTTTCATTATCGGAAGTCCGTCGGCCGGTCAAGTGGTATCTGTTCGGTCTGATCGCATTTGTGGGCATTGTATCGAGTCTTATCGTCCTGATCTATAACGACCACTTCCTCTTAGGCGACCCGGTTCACCCGAACAATGATGACGTGAAGTATATTCAATCCGCGCGCCTTCTCCTGAATGAAGGCGTACTTGCTTATAATACCAAAGAGGCGCCTTCTGCCTTCATCATGCCCGGGCTGCCGCTGATGCTGTCCGGGTTTATGGCGGTTTTCGGCCAAGAACAAGGCGGTGTCGTGGCATTCCGCCTATTCCAGTGCCTTCTGCAAGCGTTTTGTATTTATCTGATCTTTTGGATCGGTTATCGCACCTTTAACACCCGGGCGGCGCTGATCGCCTGCACCGTATCTGCCTTCTATCCACCCGACTACTTTTCCTCCGGGGTTATTCTCTCAGAAACAACTTTTCGCACGTTGCTGCTGCTTCTCGTCTGTTGCACCATCCTCGCCATGGACCGAGACGGACCTGCTTTATACGTCCTTATCGGCGTCCTGACGGCTGCGGCGGCTTACTTCAAGCCGCATGCTTCCTTGTACCCCGCCGTTTTGCTGATCATTTGGCTGCGCATGAAGCTGCCTTGGCGGACGATGTTGAAATATACCCTTTTCATCGGAGGGACTTATGTTCTGTTGTTAACCCCGTGGTGGATCCGCAACTGGGTCACATTCCATGAATTTATCCTGTTCACCAATTCCGGCGGAAGTCCGTTCTTGCTCGGCACACGTATCCGTTGGCAACTGCCGCCGGCTGGTTTCTTTGAGGCTTACCCTCAATATGATCCGGAAACGATATTCCAGGGCGCTGATTCCACGGCAATTCGCAAAGGGCTGGATATCCTCCGATACGGATTCACGCATGAGCCGATGAAGTATTTGTATTGGTATACGTTAGGAAGATGGGTGGAGCTGTATTTCCATCCGTTTTATTCGCGCCCGTTTTGGCCGATCAGCCGACCGGTCATGGACCATATCCAAGTTGTGATGATGTACGTTAATATGGCCGGCATTTTATGGGCCGTAACGAAAAACCGTCTCAAGCTGGATCGCTTACTCCCGCTTTTGTTGGCGCTGGCTTATTTCACCTTGATTTATATTCCGTTCGTGGCGTTTAACCGCTACGGTTATCCCAATATGACGCTGTTGATCCTGTTCGGGTCTTATCTGATTGGCGACATGATCTCCCGAGTTCTGCGCCGTTCCCATCTTCGATCCGAACGAAAGGGGGCCTGTGCCTCATGATACCAAAACCGCCTCGTATACTGATCATCATACCGGCTTATAACGAGGAAGCCAGCATCAGCTCGGTCATTCGCGATATCCGTAAGCACGCGCCGGAGGCCGATATCCTCGTCATTAACGACGGTTCTTCCGACCGAACGGAGAGCTGTGCACGGGAAGCCGGAGCCAAGGTGCTGACCCTGCCTTACAATGTCGGGATCGGCGGAGGGATGCAGACCGGTTATCTCTATGCGAAGCAAAAAGGCTATGACATCGCCATCCAAATGGACGCCGACGGACAGCATCCAGCTGAAGAATTACATAAGCTAATCGCCGGAATCGGCGAGCAGGATCTTGTCATCGGCTCCCGGTTCCTAGGGACCGCTTCCTTCCGTTCGTCCACAGCGAGACGAGCGGGGATCGTCTTCTTCTCCAAGCTGGTCTCCTGGGTTACCGGCGAACGCTTCACCGACACGACCAGCGGCTTTCGCGCTGCCAGCCGTAAGGTCATTGAACTGTACGCCCGGTACTATCCAACCGATTATCCCGAGGTGGAATCGATTGTGTATCTGAAACGCCACGGCTGCAGAATCGCGGAGATCCCCGTGCAAATGCGAGCACGCACCGCTGGTAAATCATCGATTACCCCTTGGCGTTCGATTTACTACATGGTGAAAGTGACATTATCCGTACTCATGAGCGCGTTACGGCGCCCACTTCATCAGACGGCGGTGATAGAATAAATGTCGATTTACATTCTATCCGTGTTGGTCGCCGCGTTGTTTCTCTTGTTTGTCCTGGAATTGGTCCGTCGTCAAAAACTGAGGGAGCAATATTCCCTACTCTGGATTTTGTTTAGTGTCATCCTGCTGATCTGCTCCACCAATATTGGGCTTATCGAATGGATCGCGGATCAGCTAGGAGTTAAATATGCACCTGCCGTGTTGTTCCTGTTTGGCTTGCTCTTCTGTTTTGCATTCATTCTTCACCTAACGATCGTCATTACACGCCTAACCGCCCAGGTGCTGCGCTTAACCCAAGAAATCGTCATTCTAAAAGAACGGGAGGCGGTCCGTGAAAATGGACAAAACCATTAGTTACCTCATGCTATTCGGTAATATTCTGCTTCTCGTGACAGGACAAGTTCTGTTTAAAATCGGCCTGGCCCGTACCGGCGGGCTTCACTGGAACAAGCTGGCGACCTCACCTGCAGTGATCGGCGGCATCGCTTTGTATGGGGTAGCTACGTTGCTATGGTTCGCGGTGCTGTCCCGCCTCCCGCTGAGCGTTGCTTATCCGCTTCAAGCGCTGGCGTACGTCCTGGCGCTTCTTCCGGCCTATTTCCTGTTCCACGAAGCGATCACTTGGACCAAGCTGCTGGGTGTATTCGTCATCTTACTCGGCGTAGTTTTACTGGCGAGATCATAACACAGACTTGTGTGCTCTACTCATAGATTCGCACATCATACTCACAGTGTTCGTCGCCGCATACATTACATTTCGTTTCCCGTACGCTCACTTTGCGGCCTAGCAGCTTACCGAGTGCCCCTTCCAAAATGGCACCTTCCAGATCGCACACCTTCTTCTCCTCCATCACCGGCAATCCCTTGCAAAAACAATCCTCTATCGCAATCCGCATCCATCGCTCACTTTGCTCCACGATCTGCGGCAATCCGATCCGCAGCTCGGCGAATAAATGGAGCAGCTCGTCCAACGTGGTGACGGGTAAGCTTTCGCCAATCTTGCGACCGATGGAGGCGGTGGTGCCTTTCCCCTCGAGAGGCAACCCCTGGCGCATCCCAATCAGGCGAATCGCCCGGAACAACTCCAGCGGCACCTGATCCCCAAGCTGGGTACGGTCGATTTGTCGCAATTCATCAAATGTAAATTCTTTCATCTGTCTTCCTCTCCTATCCATGGAACTGAACTCGATCCGTTGATAGGTTTAATTTCCCATATCCACATCCGAAAAACCTTGATCTTCATCAAGAATTCGACAGATATATTGTGATAATAATCACTAGTCCGTCGCTCGCCAACGATTAAGTTAGAGGTAGATGAATACGAATACGTTTTTCCAAGAAAGGAGAGATCCCAGATGAAATCCTGTGCTTGCCACATTCAAGATACAGCCTCAGCCCCCTCCTGCCTCGCGCGCGTTCCGGTCTTTGCGCAGCTGCGCCAAACGGAGGTTGAGTTGCTCCATTCCGTCATGCGTACCTCACAATACCATAAAGGGGAGATCATTTTCCGTGAAGGAGATCGTTCGGATTCGCTGTTTGTGGTGAACCGTGGAATCATTAAGCTAACGAAGCTAGAGGATAACGGCAAGGAACATCTCATTCGGCTTCTGTTTCCCGGGGACTTCTTCGGCCAATTTTCTCTGTTACAGGAAAAACCCCATTACGCTAGCGCCATCGCGGCGGACACGACCGGCATCTGCCGGATTCACCGCAGTGATTTTCTAGATATTCTGCGGCGTGATCCCGATACAGCGGCCCGCTTTATGACCGCGCTTAGCACCCAACTGGAGGAAGCCGACGCCTGGGCAGCCGTTCTGACCCTACTTGAAGCCGATCGGCGTCTTGCCAAGATGTTATTATATTTTCGTCGCAAAGCAGCTCCAAACTCCCGAGAGTTCACCTTACCCATCTCCAAAAAAGACCTCGCCTCCCTCATCGGCGCCACACCGGAGACGCTCAGCCGCAAACTGCGCCAGCTTAACGACGAGGGCGTGCTAACCGTAACGCGTCGGCAACTTTTGATCCACGATGAAGCCGCACTATACCACCTCGCCGGCGAGGACTAGGCAGCTGCAAAAGCCGCCTCGACTTGGGTAGCCGGCCCGGCTTGGTCCTGACTTGACTGCCAAGCTGGGCTTTGACTAAGAATCTCCCTTGATCAGTTCATTTTCACCATTATCCCTTTCGATCAGTTCATGGACACGAGCTCTCACTACCGGCTCTATTACACCATTATCCCGATTCATCAGTTCATCTACTGGATACTCGTTAATCCAGCTGATCAGATGCGGATGCTTTGTATGAACGTCCCTTTGCGCGGTGATCTCTTTGCACGATGATCCCATTGGTTCAGGTTCATTACACCAATATCCCTTTAACTCAGATTACTAAGCTTGAGGATTACTACACCTACTTTCCCTTTTACTCAGATTGCTGAGCTTGAGGAACACTACACCTGCTATCCCTTTAACTCAGACTACTAAGCTTGAGGAACACTGCACCTGCTATCCCTTTTGCTCAGATACAAAAGCGCGAGGAAGCCATCTAGCACATTGACTCAAATTACAGAACTAAGGAAACGTGGCTACAGACAACACACAACATATCACTTTTCAGCATCTGAACAAAAGGGATAATCATGGAAAGGACCCTCCCAAACATACCCCTCCCCGCCATCTGAGCGAAAGGGATAATCGTGTAAAGGACCCCAGCAGAGATACCCCCGCACCCCTAGTAAAAAGAAATACGCCCCTTCCAAACAGGGGCGTACCATCATCATTGTTAAATCCATTTGAACGCAGGGCGATTTTGACCGCCAACGCTTATACGGCTTCGGGCTCGAAGCTACCTTGGGTGAATTGGCTGTTGTACAGGTCGGCGTAGAAGCCGCCAAGGGCCAGCAATTCGTCGTGCGTGCCTTTTTCGATGACGGTGCCGTGGTTCATCACGAGGATGAGATCGGCGTCGCGGATCGTGGAAAGGCGGTGGGCGATGACGAAGCTGGTTCTGCCTTTCATCAACTCTTTCATCGCTTTTTGGATTTGCACCTCAGTCCGGGTGTCGACGCTGCTTGTGGCTTCGTCGAGAATGAGGATCGCCGGATCAGCCAGGATGGCCCGGGCGATCGTCAAGAGCTGCTTCTGCCCTTGTGAAATGTTCGATGCTTCCTCATTCAGCACGGTGTTATAACCGCCCGGCAGCGTACGGATAAAGTGGTCGGCGTACGCCGTTCTGGCGGCCTTCACCACTTCTTCATCGGTGGCTCCTTCCCGACCATAAGCGATGTTGTCACGGATCGTGCCATTAAACAGCCACGTATCCTGCAGGACCATGCCGAACAGACTGCGCAGGTCACCGCGTCTCATCTCGGCGATGTTCACTCCGTCCACGGTGATCGAACCGCCATTCACTTCATAGAAGCGCATCAACAGGTTGATCAACGTTGTTTTGCCGGCGCCGGTTGGCCCGACGATGGCGATCGTTTGTCCCTGTTTCACGTTGATGTTCATATCTTCGATGAGCAAATGCTCCGGATCGTAGCCGAACTGAACGTGATTGAACGCCACGTCGCCGCGAGGTTTTTCCAGAACCACGGGGTTCGCCACTTCCGGCACCTGCTCTTCTTCATCCAGGATTTCAAACACCCGTTCCGCCGAAGCCACGGTCGACTGGATGATGTTAGCGATGTTCGCTGTTTGCGTAATCGGCATCGTGAACTGACGGGCGTACTGGATAAACGCCTGTACGTCCCCGATTTCTATCGATTTCTTGGTCACCAGGATCCCGCCAACCACCGACACCAGCACATATCCGATGTTGCCGATAAAGCTCATGATCGGCATGATTACGCCGGAGATAAACTGCGCTTTCCAACCGGCTTCATACAGCCGTTCGTTAATGGTGTCGAACTGCTCCAGCGATCTCGGTTCGCGGCCAAACGCCTTAATTACCTTGTGGCCGGTATACATTTCTTCAACATGGCCGTTCAGTTGGCCAAGTTCTTTTTGCTGTCTGACAAACTGCTTCTGCGAACGTTTGGCGATTGAGGTGATGGCCACAATGCTCAGCGGCAGCGTCAGCACCGCAATCAAGGTCATCAGCGGGCTGATCGACAGCATCATCACGATCACCCCGATGATCGTCAGGACCGAGGTGATCAGCTGCGTCAAGCTTTGCTGCAACGTTCCGGCAATGTTGTCGACGTCATTGGTGACCCGGCTGAGAATTTCCCCGTGTGTTCGAGCGTCAAAGTATTTGAGCGGCAGCTTGTTCAGCTTGGCGTTTACATCCTTCCGCAGGTCATACACCGTCTTCTGAGCCACGCCGGCCATCAAATACTGTTGGACATACCCAAACAACGCACTCAGCACATACAATCCGATCAGGATCATGATGATCTGCCATACATAATGAAAGTCGATCTCCGCGCCGGGAACCCCTTGAACCTTCGCAACGATTCCTTCAAACAGCTTGGTTGTCGCTTTCCCCATCACCTTGGGGCTAAAAATGCTGAACAGCGTACTCAGAATGGCCATCACAAATACAGCCATTAATTGATATTTATGTGGTCTTAAGTATCGGATCAACCGTTTTAGGGTTCCTTTGAAATCCTTTGCTTTCTCCACCGGCATCCCCATGCGGGGGCCGCCATGACCCGGACCATGCCCTGGACGAGGACCGCCGAATCTGCGCTTATTCGATGATTGCTCCTGACTCATGCGATCTCCTCCTCCGAAAGCTGCGAATACACAATTTCTTTATAGACATCGCAAGTTTCCATCAATTCCTGGTGTGTGCCGATGCCGGCGATTTGACTTTCGTTCATAACGATGATTTGGTCCGCGTCAAGCACAGTGCTTACCCGCTGCGCCACGATGATCACCGTAGCCTCCTTCGTCTCTTCCTTCAAAGCTGCCCGCAGCTTCGCATCGGTCTTGAAGTCCAGAGCCGAGAAGCTGTCATCAAAAATATAAATTTCCGCCGGACGAACCAAAGCCCGCGCAATCGACAGCCGTTGCTTTTGACCGCCCGACACGTTGGTGCCGCCCTGAGCGATCGGCGATTCAAAACCTTGCTCCATCTTGGAAATAAAGTCGGTCGCCTGGGCAATATCCGCGGCGCGCCGCACTTCTTCGTCAGTCGCATCCTCTTTGCCATAACGGATGTTCTCGCTGATCGTTCCAGTGAACAACACCGCTTTTTGCGGGACAAACCCAATTTTGCTGCGCAGCTCCTCTTGGGTCATATCACGGACATCCACACCGTCTATCCGGACACTTCCCTCCTGCACATCATAAAACCGCGGAATCAAGCTGATCAACGTGGATTTCCCGGAGCCCGTCCCGCCGATGATCGCCGTAACCTGTCCCGGCTTGGCGGTAAACGTAAGATCCTGCACCGCCGGTTGCTCCGCACCCGGATAGCTGAAGGTCACATTCTGGAACTCGACCAGCCCTTTGACCTCAGTCGATGAAGATTTGCCCTTCGCCGAATCTTTGATCACCGGAACCATATCCAACACTTCGTTGATCCGGCTGGCTGAAGCTGACGCCCGTGGAATCATCACGAACATCATCGAGACCATCACCAGCGAGAACATGATTTGCATGGCGTACTGGAGAAATGCCATCAGATCCCCAACTTGCATATGTCCAGAGTCGATCCGCAGCCCGCCAAACCAGATGATTGCTACGGAGGACAGGTTCATCACCAGCATCATGACCGGCATCATAAACGCCATAATTTTGTTGACCTTGATCGACGTATCGGTCAAGTCGAGGTTGGCCGCGTCGAACCGTTTGCTCTCGTAGTCCGTCCGATTAAACGAACGGATGACGCGAATCCCGGTCAGGCTTTCGCGCATAACGAGGTTCAGTTTATCGATTTTTTTCTGGATCGCTTTAAATAAAGGCAGTCCTTTCCGTGCGATGAGGAAGATCGCTCCGGCCAAGACCGGCAGAACCACTACCAGTACCAGCGACAGCGTGGCGTCCTTCGAGACGGCCATAATAATGCCGCCCAGACACATCATCGGCGCCATAACCATCATCCGCAGCATCATAATCAGCACTTGCTGGACTTGGGTAATATCGTTGGTCGTACGGGTAATCAGCGAGGCAGTGCCGATGCGATCAAACTCCTCTAGCGAAAAGTTTGATACATGCTTGAACACCTTGCCCCGGAGCAGCTTCCCGAACCCGGTTGACGCTCTGGCAGAATAGTAGCTGGCGGCGATGGAGCAGGCCATGCCTCCAAGTGCAACCAGCAGCATCAGACCGCCGATTTTCCAAATATACGGGGTATCACCATTTACGACCCCATGATCTACGATGTCGGACATCAGCGTTGGCAAATACAGCTCGGATAACGTCTGGAAGAAGACGAGTACGAGCACCGCTACCACAAGCCAGCGGTAGGGTTTCAAATTGCGGAAAAGCTTGATCAATTTCCATCATCTCCACATGTTCGATTCGTATCATTGCTCTTGGCTTCTATTCGGGTTGGCCCTCATTTCCATATACGTGTAAACCTGCTCCAACAGTTCAATTAACTGCTGGCTCTTCTCCTCGCCTAGGTACTCAACCAATCCCTGGATTTGGGCCGACCTTTTCTTGGCGATCTCCTTGACCTGTGCGATTCCTTGCTCCGTCAGTTTGACGCGAACCGCCCGGCGATCCTCCTTGTCGTTATAACGCAATACCATCCCGCGCTCTTCCAAGCTGCGAACCAGCGGCGTGACCGTCGGGGAAGCGACCTCTAGCATCGCGCTCAGCTCTGAAACCGTTACGCCACGCTCATCCTTCTCCATGCCATGCAAAATATAAAACATCAATCGGACTTCGCTGGGTTTAAACTCCGATGGCGTTAGTTTGCTAAGATCCATTCTCCGAAAGCGGTGAAACGTCTTCAGCAGCCGCTGCGCCTGTGAGTTGTCACCGGTGAACAAATCAACCCCTCCTTTTCATTTGTTTTCATTATTTAATATTTAGGTATCCTATTTATTTGTAAACCTAATTATAATAACCCGCCTAAGCGAAGTCAAGCACCCTCAAATTTCGGACATAGAACCAAAAAAAGACCGCCCCAACCGGTCGAAATGCCCGATTGTTACGGTCGAAGTGGGAAACAGAGTTATGGACGCGACTGCCCTGGTTTCAACTCATACAGACTCTTGAACTCGTAGCCTTGCCGGCGAGCCTCATCGATGATCGCTCCCAGTGCCGCCGCATTGTCCTTGGAGACGGAGTGCAGGAGGATCACGGCGCCGGGATGCAGCTGCGATACCACCTTCTGATAAGCATAATCCGCTCCGCGTTGGTCGTTCACATCCCAGTCCTTATAAGCCACGGACCAGAACACATTCGTATACCCCAGCTCCTTCGTCACACGCAGCGTTCGATCGCTGAATATCCCGCGAGGCGGGCGCAAGAAGTCCATCTTGGCTTGCCCGGTGACCTTTGCCGTGGCGCTTTTGACCTTCTCCAGCTCCTCCCGAATCTGGGCATCGGAGATCGTCGTCATGTCCGGGTGGCTCCAGGAGTGGTTGCCGATCAAATGGCCCTCAGCAACCATGCGCTTTAGCAGCTCCGGCTGATCTTTGATGTAGTGGCCAGTGACAAAAAATATCGCAGGTACCTTCTTCGCCTTCAACGTATCCAGAATCGGGGCGGTATACCCGTTCTCGTATCCGTTGTCAAACGTCAGAAACAACGCTTTGCTCGCAGGATCACCGAAGAAAATCGCGCCGTGCTTGTCGATAATATCTTTGAACCCTTCCTCATTAATAGAGGGGAGCTGACCGCCAACGCTCTTTTTAAATCCGAAATGATGAGCAACGTCCGCTTGGGCATCCGCCACAGGGACCCCTGTTCCGAACAGCAAACTGACCAGCAATGAACAGATTAAAGCAAACTTCACAGCTGTCTCTCCTTCATGCTTTTCAAGGTATTCGAAATTCGACATGCGCCCTTACTATCTGTCAAATTCCCGGGAAATATGCACCTTTTCAAGCAACCGTTCACTGCATGCACTCTCGATTTATTCCGAATGTGGCGTCAAGACCTCCTGTGCAAACCGGATCCATTCCCGAGTAGCGAAAGACAAATACCGATCGTCACGCCAAATAATGCCAAGCTTCCACGGAATCACCGGGTTGACGAGCGGGATAATCCGCACGCCTTCGTCGTCGATTTCGCGGCAAATCGTTTCCGGCAGCAAAGTGATGCCGAGACCGACCGCCACCATTTCACTGATTAGATCCCATTGGGAGCTCTCGTAAATGATATGCGGATGGAACCCGACCTTCGCGCACGCCCCGATGATACGGTCATGCAGTGTAAAGTCCTCACGGAACAACACGAACCCATCCGGGGCTAGCTCAGCCAATTCGACGCATTCCCGTTCTGCCAGCCGGTGCGAGGGATGGACGACTAGATTCAGCTTCTCTTCCACGAACGGAAAATAGCTCAGCTCCGCCTCCACGGTCGGCAATACGGCCACGCCCACATCCAGTAATCCCTTGGCGACGTCTTGCTCTACTTTTTTGGCACCGTCCTCAAATAATTGAATCGTAATGTCGGGATAACGTTGATGAAACTCCCCAATCACCCTCGGAAAAAAACTCGCCCCCACCATCGGCGGAAGCCCAATACGAAGATGTCCTTTCTTTAAATTACGCAAGTCGTCAAGCTCTGCCATCAGATTCTGAAACGAGGTCACGATCTGCTGGGCTTGCGTTGCGATTATTTGTCCCGCGTCGGTCAGCTCGATCTTTTTGCCCACGCGGTCAAACAGCACTACCCCCAGCTCCTCCTCCATCGCCTTAATCGTTTTGCTGATGGTTGGCTGCGTGATGTACAGCGCTTCAGCCGCCTTCGTGAAGCTTCGCAGCCGTGCGACTTCGATTAAAACCTGCATTTGTCGGATATCCAACCGTCTGAACCCCTTTAGCTCAATTTTCTATAACGAAGTGGAATGATATTTATTCTTTATATTCATTTTACTCATGAAAATAATCGATGTAAAATTTCATTACTAACCAAAAAAAAAGAAGGGAGCTGCTGAAATGAACAAGATGAAAGAGATCGGCATCGGGATTGTTCAAGTCGCCATCCTGTTCTTCGCCGCGATGGCCTTGAATAAAGTCGCGGAGCTGCTCCATTTACCGATACCAGGTTCCATTATTGGCATTGCCTTGTTGTTTATCTTGTTAAAAACAGGCGTCGTCAAGCTGAAATGGATTGAGCGGGGCGCCAATTGGCTGCTGGCCGAGTTGCTGCTGTTCTTCGTTCCTGCTGCCGTCGGCGTCATGCAATACATTCCTCTGCTCGAAAGCGAAGGCGTACGGATCTTGATCGTAGTCATCTTGAGCACCGTCATCGTGATGGTTTGCTCCGGGCTTGTCGCCTCTCGCATCGAAAAACGAAAGGAGGGCCGAACTTCATGATCCTTGGCATACTATGTTTAGCTTCTACCCTCATGATCTATGCTTTATCTAAACGGCTGTACCGGATACGGCCAAGAGTGTATCTGTCCCCGTTGCTGATTACTCCGTTGATCCTGGTGATCGGCTTACTCTGGGCGCAAATCCCTTATGAAACTTATCATTCCGGCGGAAAATGGCTTAGCAACCTGCTGCAACCGGCAACGATTGCGTTTGCTGTTCCGCTGTACAAATACTACAACGTCCTGAAAAAACACGCTGTAGAAATTCTCATTAGCGTACTTTGCGGCTCGGTGGTCGCGATGTTCTCCTCCGCCGTGCTCGCGGAATGGTTACATCTGGACACCCAATTGATTAACAGCTTGATTCCACGTTCGATTACGACACCCATCGCGATGAATGTATCGCAGGTGATCGGCGGCGTGCCGAATATTACCGCGGTCTTTGTAATTTTGACCGGGTTGCTGGGCGCCATGCTGGGACCGCTCGTCATGAAACTGTTCCGCATTGAAGGCGAGGTTGCCCGAGGTGTATTGTTTGGGACCAGTGCCCATGGCACCGGGACATCCAAGGCGTTTGAGCTCAGCACGTTGACCGGGACAATTTCCAGCATCTCCATGATCCTGGCTGCCCTGTTTACTTTAGGGGTCGCCCCGATGCTGATGGCTGTATTTCACTTCTAACCCTACGGCACGTTCGGCCAATCAGGGTACTTCGTTTAGGTTCCTCCAAATTTTATATATTGATGCTTGAAGCCTCGCTGAAGCGGGGCTCTTTTTTTGTCGGTTCAAACCAAACACCCCCCTTGCCTTCTTACGCGAGGCGAGGGGGGTGTCAGTGATGGATAAAGATTCGTACGCTGGGGTAACTCGTCTGCAAGAAATTAACCTTGCCTTACGCCCTGCAGGCTGCGGCAATGCGGGCAATTTTCTTTAACACATACCTTTTCCTTCAAGGCCTGTAGATTGGAAACGACGAAACCTTTGCGGCTGACCTGAACGATGCCTTCCTTGCGGAGGCTTGTCAGAAGGCGGCTCACCGATTCCCGGGCAAATCCGATGGTACTGGCGAGCTCCTGGTGTGTAATCGGGATCGGAACCACCACTTCCTCCCCCCGCTTCACGCCGAAATGCTCCGCCAGATAAATCAAAAACGAGATTCCACGGTCTTCCACACCCCGTTGATTGAAATTCAACAGTTTGTCTTGAAGCTCGCGGATTTTGCTGCTCATCAACCCCATCATCTTGAACGCCAGATCCGGCGATCCCGCCAGAAGCTGCTCAAACGTGCGAAGCGGGAGGGCCAGCAAGCTGGTCTCAACGACAGTTGTGGCGGTCACCGGCGAGACCTCCGCATCAAAACGGCCCGTCAGCGGGAACATATCGCCTTGCTTCAGGAACGAGTAGATCTGTTCATTGCCTTTCTCGTCCGTTCGGCTTGTTTTGATTAACCCGTTCGCCACAAAATAGATTGACTCCACCTCATCCCCTTCCCGGAACACCGCCATCCGCCTTGGCAACAGACGGGGAACGGTGAGCCGAGCGATTTGAGCTGCTTCATCAGCCGTCAGCCCTTGGAATAAGGGGAAGGAGCACAGGAGATGACTGGAATGGCTCATCTTCCCCGCCCCCTACTCGAAGCTTTCTTCTTCGGCGACATTAGGCTTGCGCAGGTGGAACATCGAACGAACGATCACGTATACCAGCGGTACAATCCCCGCGACGATAAAGATCGTGTCCGGAATCATTCGCAGCCACAGCAGCAGGTT
>Ga0310825_100780_pt1 | contig 18618 bp, 19 predicted proteins | sample WT_ome_9_FD_202243 | JGI IMG/M metagenome (GOLD analysis project Ga0310825, IMG submission 202243) | Sorghum-adapted microbial communities enriched on wild type (WT) sorghum from Joint BioEnergy Institute, Emeryville, California, United... ... | reverse complement strand
GCGCTTATTCCGGCACCAGAGATTTCAACCTTCGTCTCATCCGGGTATCTCCCTCCTATCATGTCTTTCTTCTGAGATAAGATTATCATAACCATCCATATTGTGTCATGGAAAAACACGCGAATCGCGTGAAAAAGCGCCGTCATTCGGCGGACGTTTCGCGACGCATCGCTCGCTTGACCGGGGGTATTTATCGCTGCGGGTCACCGGAGACCGGAAAAAAACGCATTTCATACGGCGGCGGAAGACGGCGAGCTTCGGTTCGCGCGGCCGCGCGGGCCGGTTGGTGTAAAAAGTTTCTGTACTGGATACTCTACCGTATATAAAGTTGGAGGCTTTTGGTTATGCTGACGAAGATCATTATTCTGATCATCCTTATGATGGCCAACGCGTTTTTCGCCGCTTCGGAGATGGCGCTTATCTCATTGAACGACAACAGGATGAAGGTCATGGCGGACGAAGGCAACCGGAAAGCCGCGGTCGTCATCAGCCTGCTGAAGGAACCGAGCAAGTTTCTGGCGACGATTCAGATCGGCGTCACGTTGGCCGGATTTTTGGCCAGCGCCTTTGCCGCGGAAAGTTTCGCCGGGGAACTGGCCGCCTGGCTGTATGAGGCGGGCGTGCCGGTCTCGCAGAGCTTGCTGCAATCGATATCGGTGATCGTCATCACCTTTCTTCTGTCGTATTTCACCCTCGTGTTCGGCGAACTGGTGCCGAAACGGTTCGCCATGCAGCGGGCGGAAGCGATCGCGATGCTCGCGGCTCGTCCTTTAAGAGGGCTGTCCGTTCTCACGTCGCCTTTCGTCAAATTGCTCACGCTGTCGACGAACCTGTTCGTACGGTTGCTGGGTGGAGATCCGCATGCGAACGATGAGGAAGTGACGGAAGAGGAGATCCGCATGATGGTCGATGTCGGGAAGGAACGCGGCACGATTCAGGAAGCGGAGAAATTCATGATCGATAACGTGTTCGATTTCGACAACAAGAAAGTATCGGACATCATGACGCACAGGACGTATGTGACGGCGATCCCGAGAAAGGCCGGTCTGGATGACGTGGTTGACATCATCAACAAAGAGAAATATTCACGCTATCCGGTCTATGAGGACACGCTGGACAACGTCGTCGGCATCCTGCACGTGAAGGACCTGATTCCATATATCGAAAACTGTGATCGCGACAGGTTCAGCGTGGATGCAGTCATCCGCAAGCCTTACTTTGTCCCGGAATCGAAGCGGACGGATCTGCTGATGAAAGATATGCAGAAGAAAAAAGTTCATATGGCGGTCGTTATCGATGAATACGGCGGCACCGCGGGCATCGTGACGATGGAAGATCTGATCGAGGAGATCGTCGGCAATATCTTCGATGAATATGATGAAGAAGAAAAGGAAATCACGGTCATCGACGACAACACGTTCCTCATGAGCGGCATGATCACGCTCGACGATGCCCGGGATTTTCTCGGGGTTGACTTGCCGATTGACGATTATGACACGCTCAGCGGCTTCATCATCGGCCAACTCGGCCGTTTTCCGGAAGCGAACGACAAGCCGGAGATCGAATGGGAGGGGCTTGTGTTCAAGGTTGAGGAGGCGGACCGGAAGCGGATCTGGAAGGTGAAGGTGACGAAAACGTGAGCGGCGGGCATCGGTTGCCTCTCCCATGCACTCACCCGTCAACACCCTGACGCCGCATGCCGCAGGCGTTCGCCTCCTTCGGTCAACAGCCAGCGGATGAAAGGCATTTGCGTCGCGTATTGCTTGTGCCATTTGCGAAGCCGCTGGCGGCTCTCGGCCGCATGGCAGAGAAAGAACAGCGCGATGCGCGCCGCGGCGGCGGGCAGCAGTTCGATCTCAACGTCCGTCAAAGACCCGTATCCCGCCAGAAACGCCCGCCTGTACGTCTCGGCATGCTGCGGCAGCAAAATATGAATGGACCAGACCGCATAGGCGACGTCCAGGATTCTCGGACCGCGTTGCATATAGTCGAGATCGAGCACGCCGATGATGTCGTCCTCCTCGTAATGCTGGTTCCAAAAATGCCAATCCCCATGCAGAATGGTCGCCGGAAGACGGGACTCAACCCGCGCGAATTGATGATAAACTTCCTTCACCGCTCGCCTTGTTTCCGAAAGTCCGTAGCGGGAGACCGCTTCCACCGCCGACAGCCGGCCGAGCGCGTCCATGCAATATTCCGCCGTCCCGAAAAAGGAAACCGGAGGTTCAAGCCGGCTGCTTCCGGCTTCATCCGCCAGCGCGTCGTGAAACGCGCGAAGCATTCGCCCGCTTGCGTGAACCTGCTGCGGTCCGCCGCTGAACGTTTGCCCGCGAATGTACGGAATGACCTGAAGGAGCCTGTCGCCGAGCCGCGCGTAGGGGAGCGGCGGTTCCCCCGCGGTGAGCGGGATCGGAACCGGAATGCCGCGGCTGTGAAGGCGGCGGGTTAATCTGAAGATCTCCGTCAATTGCTTCGCCTGGCGCTGATCTGTACCGGAATGTTCGGCTTTTTGCCGGTCTGTTCGGTGTTGTGTACCGGATGGCGCCGTTCTGAGCGGCTCTGGGCTGATATGGTCATTTTCGTCTTGATCCGTACTGAGCCGGTCTGTGCCGGATGGTTCTGCTTTGCTGTGTCCGGTGTCGTTCTGCTCCGCTCCGGATTGCTTTGTTCCGAACCGGTCGGGTTCCCCGTTCTCCCCGCTTTCCGGCCGGACGGAATCAAGCGAAGAAATGCGGATAACGTAACGTCCGGTATCGGTCGTGATCCGCACGTTATCGTTGAAATTCCCCCCGAGCAATTTCCATTCGCCCGACCATTCTCCGATGCGAAACATTCGGCATATTTGTCCGACCGTCTCGCCGTCCCCGATGAGCCAGTGTTTCTCCAAACATTGTCACCCCTTGCGCGGCAAGCATGTTTTCGCCCGATCAACCGTTTGCCCGGCACGAAGTCGCGTCAGGCGCATTCACCGATATCCCCGCTGATATCCCCACTATATTCGTCATGATGCCGATGCGTCACGATCCTGTGATGTCTTCATGCCGTATGCCGCAATCCTCCTTGGGCATTCCTTAAAAAATTAAGCAGCATCACTGGCTTTCCGCTTGACTTCCTCACCGGACTCCATCGCGGATGTTCACGTCTTCCGCACGCCAAGCGGACGGGGTATTCGCTCATTTTTGCGAGCGGCGCGGCAAACTCCACTCCTGTACATTTCGCGAATGTCCCCGATGACATATGCATATCAGGAAAGGACCCATATGGAGGTGGCTCGAGTGGCAGCGGGAGAAAAGCGGCATTCCGGCGGAAGACGCAGGGGCTCTTCACTCAGAAAAAGCAGGCGCCGGTCATCCGGCAAAGCCTTGAAAGTGCTGATGATCATCGATCAATTCAATATAGGCGGCACGGAAACACACGTACTTACGCTGGCGCGGGAAATGCAAAGACAAGGCGTTGAAGTGATCGTGGCGGGAAAATACGGAAGGCTGCTGGGACAATTTTCGGCGTCCGGCATCCGTTGCTATGAGATCGACTTTGTGCTGGACAACTACGAACGCGACGAGGCGAATCGCGCGCTGTATGAGTCGGTCATCAGTTCCATCGTCGAGCGCGAACAGGCGGATCTTATCCACGGCCATCAGTTTCCTTCCGCTTACCCGGCGTATGAGGCCGCCGCCCGCATGAACATCCCTTTCGTCTTCACCGTGCACGGTCATTATATCGACGAACCGCTGCTGCGCAGGATGTATGCCCGAAGCGCTTTGATCAGTGTAAGCCCCGCCGTGCAGCGCAGGTTGGCCGCGCTCGGCTTCTCGAGCGAACTTGCGGCCAACGGCATCGATACGGAGGAATACCGGGCATACCGGGAGACGGATTCTCCGTATCGGATGTATATTCGCCGCAAGCTCGGCGTTCCGGACGATGCGAAGCTCATCATGTATGCGAGCCGGTTGTCCTGGGAGAAAGCCGACATATGCGAGGAAATCATGCACGCGGTTTCGGCGATGCGGTTAAGCGGCGACTCGCAGGTGCATCTGCTCATTATCGGCGGAGGCAAAAGAGAAGCGGAGCTGCGGGCTTTGGCGCAAGAGCACAACGAACTGTTCGGGGTTCCGTTTATCCGCACCATGGGAGAAGTGGACAACATTCACACCTTTTATACGGCGAGCGACGCGGTGATCGGAACGGGCCGGATCGCTCTGGAGGCGATCGCGTGCCGTCGTCCGGTGATTGCGGTCGGCTGCAGAGGATATGTCGGCATTGTGTCGCCGCATAATCATGCGCAAGCCTGGAACACGTGGTTCGGAGATCATGACGCGGAGCGCTTTCTTACGAGGAAAGGCATTATCCGCGATATGAAGGAGGTGATTCTCATGTCTGGGAATCGTCTGAACGAACTCGTATCGTCCAATCTTCGGCATGTGCAGGAAGTGTATCCGATCTCCCGGATCTGTCAATCGACCGTTCGCCTGTACGAGCGGCTCTTGCGCAGAAATACGCTTTCCGCGCGGGTGAGCGCGGCCGGGAAGATCAAAACACGACTCTGATCAGGAGGAATTCGCGTGAGTGAAAGCAACGAGACGAACAGATATGTCATCGTTCCGTGGGATCACCTGATCGAGACGCAATCTCCCGACGGGAGCGTGCACGATCAGTTCGTTCCCCCGGAACTGGAGGAACTCGCCCGTCGAGTCATGAGATCATACGACATGACGGTGTCCTCGATGAGGCTTATCACAGCGAAGCCCGATAAAGGCGGCGCCATATGGCGGATCGAAACGAACCACGGGCCGCGCAGCATCAAGGTTTTGCACCGCACACCGAACCGCAGTCTGTTCAGCATAGGCGCCCAGGATTATCTTGTCCGGCAGGGCGCGCGCGTTCCCGCGCTCATCCCGACCACAGACGGAGAGTTGTACGTGGTTGCGGGCGGGAAGGCGTGGATCGTCACCGAATGGATCGAGCCGCTCACGCCCGTGTCGAAGATCGATCTGCAGGGCGTGCGGGAACTATGCCGCGGCCTTGGGGAGTTCCATCGGCTGTCGCGCGGCTACACCCCTCCTTTCGGTGCGGTGAAGGCTTCGCGCCTGTACAGATGGGCGCAGCATTACGAGAAAATCATGATGAAGCTGTCCTGGTTCGCAGAGATTGCCGAAGTTTATTCGGAATTTCCGGCGGCGAACACGCTGTCGTCGATGCTGCCGCAAATCAGGGCGGAAGCTTCCGATCATTATATGATGTTCCGTGATTCGGCCTATGACCGGATGGTTGCGATGGGAGAACCGTATTGGGGCCTGGCGCATCAGGATTACGGCTGGTCGAACGGTCAGAAGGGACCGGGCGGAATCTGGATCATCGATCTGGACGGCGTCGCTTATGATATTCCGATTCGCGACCTGCGAAAGCTGATCACCAGCACGATGGTCGATAACGGAGGGTGGGACATCAACTGGGTCAGGGGGATGATCGAGGCCTACAACGAGGGCAATCCGATCGACCGCGAGACGTTCGAACTGCTCTGGATCGACATGGCTTTTCCGAACGAGTTTTATAAACATGTGAAAGAGATCGTGTATGATCCGGAACGGTTCATGGCGACGGAACTGGAACCGATTCTGCGCCTCATGCAGACGGTTGATCTGAACAAATGGGATGTGCTGAGTGAACTGAAAAAAGATATGAACCGCTACCCGTCGGGCGAATATCCGGCGGCGGAAGCGGAAGCGGCGTTTTTCATGCCGATCGAGCCCTTGCTCGGCGCGGCTGCGGCCCTCGGGTCCGCAGTTCCGTCAGTCTTGGAACCTTTGCCGGGGCCGTCTGAAGCGGAGTTCGCCGCAGCCGGGCCTTATGCGGATGTTCTGCTGCAAGAAGCGGCGGCAGGCCGTGAATATGCCGAAACCGCGCCGGTTCCCGCCGAGCCGTTCATCGCTCTGTGGGAGGTCGCGGCGGGACGCGCCGTCCGCAGAAGACGCCGCTTGAGGAGAAGAGCGGCCGGGCGCAGGGCGTCCGGCAGAATGTCCGCGGCGTCAGCGAACAGCCGGTCGGGCCGGACGGCTCGGCGAACTCGGGCGGGGAATCGGGCCGCGCCGACCGTGAACGGCCGCGCGCGTGCGGCGGGAACGCGTGCCGGAGCGGGGCGCACCGGCGCGGGGACATCAGGTCGCAACGCAACTTCCGGACGGCAGCGGACGGCCGCCGGACGAAGGATGCGCGTCTCCCGCAATGTCGGGCCCGTCTACCGCTCTGCGGTCATGACCGGAAGCTTCGGATCGGGCAGACGAAGGGAATCTTTGCGGCGGAGATGACCGGCGGCCGAACCGTTTGCTGAGTCGCCGGCGGGCTTGGCGGCGCGTGTGCCGGCTTGTCGGGTCCGCCTCTCGAATCCGCTTTTCCGCCGCTCCTCGTGCTCATGTCCTTTTCGAAAGGATGTCCGTTTGTGAATACCACCATTGGAAAGGCGGCATGACATGAACATCTTGATGATTTGCACGGAGAAATTACCGGTGCCCAACATTCGCGGCGGCGCCATTCAGACGTATATCGACGGCGTGTCCGGCATGCTGGCCGAGCATCACCGGCTTACGATTCTGGGCAGAGACGATCCGGAACTGCCGCCGGTGCAGCAAATCGGTCCCATCACCTATGTGCGGGTTCCGTCCCAAGACATCTTTGAAATCTATGCGGCGAACGTGGTGCGATACTTGATGGAGAGCGGGGAACAGTACGACATCATCCATATTTTCAACCGCCCCCGCTTGGTGTTGCCCGTCCGTCAGGCTGCGCCAACTTCCCGCATCATTCTCAGCTTGCATAACGACATGTTTGAAAGACATAAAATTTCCAGGGAGGAAGCCGCGGCGGCGATCGACCAGACGGAGCGGCTCATCACCATCAGCCGGTATGTCGGGCAGCGCATCGTCTCGCTGTATCCGCATGCCGAACCGAAGATCATCCCGATCTACTCCGGCGTCGATCCTGCCCGGTACTCGCCCTGGCTGGAATCGGAAGCGGCCAGACAGGCAAGGGAAGCGATCCGCCAGCAGTATCAGATCGGATCGCGCAAGGTGATCCTGTTCGTCGGCAGGCTGACGCGCAACAAGGGTCCGCATGTGCTCGTCCGGGCAATGTGGCATCTGCATCACCGCGATGCCGTTCTGGTCATCGTCGGCGGAGCGTGGTACAGCGACAACCGGGTCAGCGATTATATCGCCTATGTCCGCGCGCTGGCGAACCGGTCGCCGATCCCCGTCATCAGCACGGGCTTCATTCCGTCGCATGAAGTGTACAGGTGGTTCAACGCGGCGGATGTCTTCGTCTGCACGTCGATTTGGAACGAACCGCTGGCCAGGGTTCACTACGAAGCGATGGCGTCGGGATTGCCCTTTGTGACGACGGCGCGCGGCGGCAATCCGGAGGTCGTTGCCAGCGACAACGGCGTGCTCGTCTATGATCCCGAGAATCCGCTGGAATATGCGCAAGTGCTCAATTCGCTGTTATCCGATATGAATCGGGCGAGGCAGATGGGACTAAACGGCCGCCGACTGGTCGAGGAGCGGTTCACGTGGCCGCGCGTCGCTTCGGAAATCCTTGGAGTATGGGAGCGGCGGCTGTGATGCCCGCATGATTAAACCCGCCTTCAGCAGAAGGCGGGTTACTGACTTTCCGGACAGCCTTTATGGCGTTGAGAACCGCATGCCGCATAATCACGGCGGACCGCATGACCGCAATGAATGTTTGCTTGAAGGCGAGAGGCGCGGCATCATATCCTGCCGTGCCGCTTTTGTCCGTTCGTCCCGCCGGATGTTCAGCCGGCTTCAGACTCCGTCATCCTCCTCGTCTTCATCGTCATCGTCTTCGTTATCGTCCTCTTCGTCATCCTCGTTCTCATCTTCATCCTCATCGTCTTCATTATCATCTTCGCGGGTTGCATCGTCGTCATCGTCATCTTCTTCGTCGTCCTCATCTTCCTCATCGAAGTCGAGTTCGTATTCATCCCCGTTCGCGTACCCGATCTCGACTTCTTTCACGCGGTCCCAATCGATGCCGTCGAGGAACGATTGCAGCGAAGCCGTCGCCGAGTCTCCGTCCGCCGTGTTTACCTCAAAATCTAACACTTCACCGTCCGTGTATTGAACTTGAACTTCCGCAACGTCATTGCGTCGGCTCAACAGTTCTTTAACTTGATCAAGCTTTGCCAAGCGCACTCATCCTTTCATGAACATTTTTTATAGTTGATTGTCATTGCAGTTTATTCATGCAGTGCGGTTTCGGTGCAGATGAAGCCGTGTTTTTCAAGCTTTTTCATTAGGAACGGAAGCAAGCTGCCGTATGCGTATGCACACATTTTCCGCGCGGCGGGGTACATACCCTGCCGGTCCTGAAACGATCTTCATAAACTGCATTATTACATCCAACAGGAGGGGGAGGATGTTTCAGCAATGAACATCCTGATCATGGGCATGGGGTACGTCGGCGTGACAACCGGATTGTTGTTCGCCGAACTCGGCTGGAATGTTATCGGATATGACCCGAACTTGGAACGTCTGGGCTTTCTCGCGCAGGGCATCCTTCCTTTCTATGAGCCGGGGCTTGAAGAGAAACTTCAGGAGCACGGCAATAGCGGAAAGATCCGGTTCACCTCCGATCTTCAAGCTGCCGTTTCGGCGTGCGATGTGATCTTTCTGTGCGTCGGCACGCCGCCCAAGGAAGACGGCAGCGCGGATCTGCAATATGTCGAGCAAGCTTCCGCGAGCATCGGCGAACATATGAAGTCCGATAAGCTCGTCGTCATCAAGAGCACCGTGCCGGTCGGGACGAACGAACGGGTGCGCCGATGGATCGAACGAGCGCACCGGGGTCCTGCGGTGGTCGAGGTTGTGTCCAATCCCGAATTTTTGCGGGAAGGAAGCGCCTGGCACGACGCGCTTCATCCGGACCGCATTGTGATCGGAAGCGCGAGCCGGAGCGCGGCGGAACGCGTGCTGCGTCTGTATGAGGGCATTTCCTGTCCGGTCCTCATCTGCAATCCGCGTACGGCCGAACTGATCAAATATGCGTCCAACGCTTTTCTCGCCACGAAGATTTCCTACATGAACGAGTTGGCCAGACTTTGCGACAAATTGGGCGTCGATATCGCAGAGGTCGCGGCGGGAATGGGGTTGGACGAGCGGATCGGCAGACGGTTTCTGCATGCCGGCATCGGGTACGGCGGATCGTGTTTTCCGAAAGATACGAAAGCGCTGCTTGATACGGCGAAGCGGGAAGGAACGGAGCTGTCGATCATCGACCGGGCCGTGCGGGTGAATGAAACGCAAGCCGCCTATGCGCTCGACGCGTGGGAAGCGGTAGTCGGTTCCCTTGCGCATAAGACGGTGGCGGTGCTCGGTTTGGCGTTTAAAAAAGATACGGACGACATGAGGGAATCACCTGCGCTCACGGTGATCAAGCGGTTGATGGAACGACAGGCCTATATTCAGGCGCATGATCCGTTGGCCCGGCTGCCGGATGTGCGATCCTATGACCGGCTGAAGCAGTTTGAGACGATCGAAGCCGCGCTTTACGATGCGGATGCGGCGATCATCGCGACGGACTGGAGGCAATACAGGGAAGCCGATTGGGCGCGGTTCAGGAAATTGATGAAAAGGCCGGTCATTCTTGACGGAAAAAACCTGCTCGACCGCAGAATGATCCGGTCGCTCGGGTACATCTACCTGGGAGTGGGAAGCGGCTGCACGAATCCGGATATCTGGACTTCGGGCGATGCCGGGCATGATCCGCTGGAAAAGAGGGAACTGTCATGAAATATGTGGTCACCGGCGCGGCGGGATTCATCGGTTCTCATCTGTGCGAAAAGCTGCTGGAACAGCCGGATGGCATAGTCGTCGGCATCGACATGATGACGGGAGCGGGCTCGGCCTGGCGCAATCTGAAAAACCTTCTCAGGAACCCGAGATTTCAGTTCATCAAGGGCGACCTGAGGGAGATGCGGCTTGATGAGCCGCTGGCGGGCGCGGACATCGTCTATCATCTGGCCGGCATGCCGGGCGTGCGGTCCAGCTGGGGAACGGATTTCGTCAAATACACCGCGAACAATATCGACGTGACGCAAAGGCTTCTGGAAGCATGCGCGGATGCGCGCATAAGCCGGTTCATCTATGCGTCGACCTCCTCGGTTTATGGCGAAAAAACCGGTTCCGTGCGGGAAGACGCAGCTCCCGCGCCGCTTTCTCCCTACGGCGTCAGCAAGCTGACCGGGGAATACTTATGCCATGTTTACGCGCATAATCGCGGGCTGCCCGTCGTCATCCTGCGATTATTCACCGTGTACGGACCCCGGCAACGGCCGGATATGGCGTTTCATCGATTTATACGCAGCATGCTGGAGGAACGGCCGATCACGATCTACGGAGACGGTATGCAGACGCGCGATTTTACCTACATCGGCGACGGCGTGCAGGCGATCGCGCGGGCGGCCGCGGCGGAAGGGGTCATCGGCGAGACGATCAATATCGGCGGCGCCGAACGCGCATCGGTGAAGGAGGCGATCGGCATACTGGAGGAACTGTTCGGACGGCGCGCCAAGATCGAATGGCTGCCGCGGGCGCGGGGAGAGCCCCGCCACACCTGGGCTGATATCGGCAAGGCGGCCCGCCTGCTCGGTTACCGGCCGCGGACGGGTTTGCGGGAAGGATTGCGGCTTCAGATGCTCGATATGATCGAATGGATGAAGGAGCGCGAGTGAGCCGTCCTTCGCCGAAGCCGCAACCCTTCCCGGCGGTGATCAACGTAATGCCCGTGGTTCCGAGGATCAAACCGGCTTGCCGCCACACTGTTCGACGATGCGGTTCGCCATCGATTTGATCAGCGAGCAACTGACGAGTTGCGGCTTCGCTGTGCACTCAAGCCGCAGCGTGCCGCTGGTTTTGTTCCAATCGTATCGGAAAGTGACCTTCACCCCTGCCGTCTGGATGATAAAGCTGCCCGACGGAGCGTCCGGAACGGCGAACCCGCGCCGGCGTCCGTATTCCCTGAGAGATTGGAACGCGCCCGGGGTGATTCCGGCATACGTCCACGGGCTGCAAGCGGCCACTCGTTATCACCTCGCTTCACGATGGATTGGAGATCGCCCCGTGAAGGGGCTTTAATAATCTATATGAATGCGGACAATCGCAATATGTGTCGATAAGCCGCTGTGACCGGACCATTTTTTCCGCGATGTGATTGAACGGTGAAAGTCGGGTGTGTACAATACGGTTAGCAAGAGATGATGAGCGAAGGAGAACGTGGTGATGAAGTCGATAACGGTAGGACAACTGGTACAACAATGCAACCTGGAGGTTTTGGCCGGCAAGGATCATTTGGATCGGAAGATTACGAAGGCCAGAGCGCACCGCCCCGGACTCGAATTCGTCGGTTACTTCGACTATTTCCCCATGGAACGCGTTCAGGTGCTGGGCAGGAAGGAGATCACCTACCTGCACAAGCAGACGGAGGAAGAGCGCAGCCTGCACATCGGCAACATCGTCAAATATCATCCGCCTTGCTTTATCGTCACGGCGAATCAGGACGGTCTGAAATACCTGATCAAATATTGCGATGAGGAAGGCATCCCGCTTCTGCGCACCGCGGAGACGACGACGGAATTCATCGCCCGGCTGGACGCTTACCTGATGAAAGCTCTTGCGCCGGAGATCGCGGTGCACGGCGTGCTCGTCAACGTCTCCGGAATCGGCATTCTGATTCGGGGCAAATCGGGCGTCGGCAAGAGCGAGACGGCCCACACGCTCATACTTCGCGGCCATCGGCTGGTTGCCGACGATATCGTCGTGTTGAAGAAACTCAGCCCGCAGACGCTTCTCGGTACACATAACAATACGAATCGGGAATTTCTGGCGCTGCGCAGCATCGGCCTGATCAATGTGAACCGGATGTACGGCCGCAGAGCGTTTCAGGACGAGACGCGGCTCGCGCTGGATATCGAGCTGACGCAATGGAAAGACCATCATCTGAACAACGAGCTGGAGCTTGAACCGAAAACCGTCGAATATATGGGCGTACGCGTCCCGCATATCGAGATCCAGCTGCAGCCCGGACGGGATGTCGCCGGATTGATCGAGGCGGCCGCCAACAACTGGTATCTTCGTCAGCAAGGATACAGCGCCATGGAAGAATTTATGAAACGGGTGGAAAGCGAATTTCATGGCTGACAGGCTTCTTTGATCCCCCGATCGATCGCGCACAGGCGGTCTGCCGGGCAACATCCGCCAAGTGCAGCCGGATGTCTCTCGGACATGCTTCAAATCCGCAGTGTACCACGAGCCGCCGATGCGATCACCGGCAGACCGCGTATCTTGCCGAATGCTCCGGTTCGATGAGCCGAGCATGGTCCGGTTCCGGCGCCGCGGCTGAAGAAGCGGGATCATGGGGATCGGTCTTGTTGTTGCATTCCCGCCGAACCTGCCGAAAGGATGACGAATGGATGAGGTTCCGAGCGCGCCGATGCCGCGTGCAGACCAACGGCGCCAACCGCACCTTGTAACAATTTGTTCGGGACGCATGCGTTGTTTTGAACGGCCGAGCGTCATCCTTCGCTTCGTGCGGCGGATCATCTTTCTTTCCTTACGTTTCTTTATTGTTACATTTCTTTCCTGGCGTGCCGGATCATATTCCTTCGTTTTCAGCGGCGTCAGGTGATCCAGCGCGTTTTGCGGCCTGTCAAGCTGTCGTCCGGATTTGATCCGGTATTCATTCCAATTTCATTCCGCATTCAGGATATATCCGGTATTGATCCGGTATTTATTTTTGTTCAGTACCTTGTAATGTATAGTACCTTATGATATATTGTAGGTGCGAGCAATGCCATGAATGCTGAACGTCTTTTCTTCACGCGTTCGCCTTATTGCCCATATGGTTTCCATCACGGCAAGAGGAGAAGTTTTTTTCGCACCACTACTATACATTGCATAGTACTGGTGCGGCGCGAAAGGTGTGAGCCTGAACATGAACATTCAATTTAAAAAAGGTGTGCTGGAACTATGCGTGCTGGTGTTGCTGAACCGGCAAGACCGTTACGGATACGAACTTGTGCAGACGATCTCCAGGGAAATCGCCATTTCGGAGGGCACGGTGTATCCGCTGCTCCGCAAGATGATGAAGGAAGGCTATTGCACGACGTATCTGAAGCAGTCGAATGAAGGGCCGAGCCGCAAATATTACCGGTTAACCGACGAGGGCCGTGAATATATGAGGCGGCTGTACTCGGAATGGCAGGCTTTCATCATCGGCGTGAATCACATCATGGAAGAGGGTGGGTTGAATGCATAAGGCGCAATTTATGAAAAAACTCGAACGCGGCTTGAGATCGCTCTCTCCCGGCGTGCGCCGCGAAATTTTGCAGGACTTCGAAGAACATTTCGCGATCGGCGCGGAGCAGGGAAAGACGGAGGAGGAAATCGCCGGATCGCTCGGATCGCCGATGCAGATCGCCAAGGAATTGAGAGCCGTGCATTACCTGGAGAAAGCGGAATCCGCATCGACCGCGGGCTGGATCACGGGAGTTTTCTTTGTCGTCTCACCCGTGCTGGCGGTGATTGAACTGTTCCGGTTTATGGACGCATACGCGGTGGCCCAAATGTCCGGTTCGCTCATCTTGTCGGGAGCCGGCCTGATCCTGCTTGCCGGCATGTGGCATCTCACGCGCTGGCTGCTGAAGGGGTTTGTCAAATATTTGCGGTACAATGTCAGACTGGTGAAAGGAGGACTCAAACATGACGACGAGTTAAAAAGTGCTGGCCATAGCGGCGATCTTGATCGTGGCCGGAGGGTTTGGGCTTTTGCTGAATTGGTCCGGATTAAATCTTAAATCTGTGAAAGAGGTGCGTGAGGTCGACGCGGCGCAGATCGATTCGGTCAACGTTCGTATCGATAACGGGAAGATTGAGCTTCGCCGGTCCGACGGGAACAAAAACCGTGTCGAACTGACGGGCAAGATGCGGCGGCCGAACGATGCGCGTTTGGAGATCGAAGAACGGGAAGGAACGCTGTCGATCGAGTTCGCCAATGGCCGCCAGCATAGATGGTTCAACCTGTTTTCGGACAATGAGGACATGAAGGTGACGGTACTGGTGCCCGAGCGGTTGAAGGGCGTACTCGAGGCGTATGCGGCGAACGGCGAGGTTTCCATAACCGGCGTTGGGGCGAATCGGCTGACGGCGACGGTGCGCAACGGTTCCATCCGTTTGTCGCGGACGGAGGCGGATGAGACCGTATTTGAATTGATCAACGGCGACGTATCGCTGGAACGGGTGTCGGGAGACGTGAACGGAGAGGTGCTCAACGGCAAAATCGAAGCGGATATGGAACGGCTGGAGCAAAATGTGGACTTGTCCGTCCTCAACGGATCGATCCGCGTCACCACCGCTCACAAACCGAAGGACGCCGTATACGATCTGCGCACGACCGTCGGCCGCGTCAGCGTCTTCGGAAGTCAGGATTGGGAGCCGCTGACGGGGGACGGAACATACAAGCTCAAGATGCGCGTGACCAACGGAAACATTACGATCGATACCGCGAAATAACATCAAGACCTCAACCGCCGAATCCGATGAGACGGGCGGTTGAGGTCTTTTCGCATATGCCGGAGATTCTCGCGATTAAAGCCTTATTAAATCTTCAAATGCGCGTGCTGCAGTTGGGATTTTTCCACCTGAATCGTCGTGTGCTGAATCCGGTACTTTTCTTCAATCTTCCGGATGGCCTGTTGCAGTATGCTTTGGCAATCGCTTGAGTCATGCACGAGCAGATGGCAACTGAGCGTGTCCATGCCGGAAGTGATCGTCCAAATGTGCAGATCGTGCACTTCGATCACCCCATCGATCGACATCAGCGTGTTGATGACGTCGTCGGTATCGATCGCAAGGGGGGTTCCCTCCATCAGGATGTGGATCGCGTGCGTGACGACGTTCCAGGCGCTTCGTAAAATGAGCAGGGCAACGGCGACGCTGATGATCGGATCGGCGATGTACCAGCCGAACAGCAGCATGAGCAGTCCGGCAAGCAACGCGCCGACGGAGCCGAGCGCATCGCCCAAAATATGGAGGTAAGCGCTGCGGACATTGATGTTGCCGTGAATATCGCTTTTGCGCATCAGGCTCCAGGCGCTGATCAGATTGGCCAGCAAGCCAACGGCCGCGATCAGCATCATCGCTCCGCCCTCCACTTCGGGAGGTTCGAGGAGCCGTTCATAGGCTTCGACGACGATGAATCCCGCCATGACGAACAAGGTTACGCCGTTAAACAGCGCGGCCAGGATCTCAAACCGGTAGAAACCGTACGATTTGCCGGGGGAAGGAGGTTTGGCCGCAAACCAGAAGGCGATCAGGCTGAGCGCGATGGCTCCGAAATCGCTCAGCATGTGGGCGGAATCGCCGAGCAGGGCGAGGCTGTTCGTCAGAATCCCGCCCGCGAATTCAAGCAGCATGATGCCTCCGGTTATGATCAGGGCGATCGTGAGCCCTTTGCGGTTGTTGGCGTGATGATGGCCGAAATGGTCATGATGGTGGCCGTGATGATGACCGTGATGATGACTGTGACCGTGATGATGGCTGTGGCTGCTGTGTCCGCCATGACGATGACCGTGATCATGATGACGGCTGTGGTCGCTGTGTCCGTCATGACGACGGCCGTGATCGTGATGATGGCTGTGGCTGCTGTGCCCGCCATGACGATGACCGTGATCATGATGACGGCTGTGGTCGCTGTGTCCGTCATGACGACGGCCGTGATCGTGATGATGGTCCTGGCGATCCGCGTGCCCGTGACCGCATGACGCCGAATGGCCGTGTTCGTTTTGAGATTGATGATGATGTTTGCGTTCCATGTGTGATCCTCCTTCCGGACCGTAGCCGGTTTCGATCGTACGATCGCCCCGCTCATACCATTATATCCACCTGACACTTGCGGGTTACGAACGCCAAATCGTAATCATAACGATTTACAACAATATATGAACAACTGTTCATATGATGACTTCATCATAGCACATCAGATTGAATGTGACAAGATGGGATTGCTGGTTTTTTTCATGTATAATGCTAGAAGACATATCGTATCGGCAGAAGGCTAATAAAAATAAGGTTACGGCGGGATGACGCATGATGAAAGAATCATTCTCCCACATGCATATGAATGTTGAAGAAGCGGGTGAAGAGAAGATGGATTGTGAACAGGATTGCCGCGGAACTATGGAACGGGAAAACGAACCGCATCAGACGGTGACCGACGAACAGGCGGCGGAATTGGCCGAACTGTTCAAAGCGTTGGGCGATCCGACGCGCGTCAAGATCATCAGCGCGCTGATCGGCCGCGAGCGATGTGTGCATGATCTCACTGTTCTGTTGCACATGGGACAGTCCGCCGTCTCGCATCAGCTTCGTTATCTGAGAAATCTGCGCATCGTAAAGCGGAGAAAAGAAGGCAAAACGGTGTATTACTCGCTGGATGACGACCATATCGAGCAAATTTTCTCGCAGACGCTCAAGCATCTGGAGCATAAGTGACCCAGCTGAAGTCCGTACAGGCAAATCACGGTTGCAACGAATGGATGAAGGCGAGCGGAAAAGAGTTTCGCGGACGGGAGGTTGCGATATGCAACATGTGGTCATTTTCGCCCATCGCGGCGCTTCGGGGTATTGTCCCGAAAACACGATGGCCGCCTTCAGGGAAGCGGTCCGGCTCGGCGCCACGGGGATCGAGACTGACGTGCAGATGACGAAGGACGGACATCTCGTTCTGATTCACGACGAGACGCTGCTTCGGACTGCGGGCGTGAATCGCTGGGTGTACAGCTGCATGTTGGAGGAACTGCGCAGGCTGGACGCGGGCGCCTGGTACGGCGAGGAATTCCGCGGCGAGAAGATTCCGACGCTCGAGGAGTTGCTCAACCTTGCGGCGCAGCACGATCTTATCCTGAATCTTGAATTGAAAAACAGCATCGTCGCCTATCCGGAACTTGAACGGCGAACGGCGGAACTCGTGCGCATCCACCGTTTGACGGAGCGCGTGATCGTTTCTTCTTTCAATCACGACTCGCTTCTCACGATGAAAAAGGAAGCGCCCGAGATCGAGACCGCCGTGCTGTACACGGGCGGGCTGGCGGAACCGGTGGAGTACGCGCGCCGTCTCGGCGCATCGGCGCTGCATCCGCATCATTTCCTGGTGAGGCGCGAGCTGGTGGAGAAGGCCGCATCCGCAGGCATTCGCTGTCATCCGTTCACCGTAAACGGGGAGCCGGAAATGCGCCGGTTGATCGCCGCGGGCGTGTCCGGCATCATCACGGATTACCCCGACCGCCTGGCCGCGCTGCTGAACCATTGACGTGATGAAAACCGGATATGCTTGAGAGAAGCTGAAATGACCGAAGAGGGCAGGAGGAGTCGATTATGATCAAAAAACGTCTGGGCAAATCGGACCTGGAGGTGTCGGTGATCGGTCTCGGATGCATGTCGCTGGGGCAGGACGAGTCTCATGCCCGGCGCATCATCGACGAAGCATTGGAATTGGGAGTGAATTTCTTCGACACCGCAGACCTGTATGATCGCGGGCGCAATGAAGAAATCGTGGGAAAGGCGCTGCGCGGGCGGAGATCGCAGGTCGTGCTCGCGACCAAGGTGGGGAACCGCATCATTCCGGGGCAAGACGGCTGGGTGTGGGACGCCTCGAAGGAATATATTCTGGAGGCGGTGAAGCAGAGCCTGCGCCGGCTGGGCACCGATTACATCGATCTTTATCAGCTGCACGGAGGCACGATCGACGATCCGATCGACGAGACGATCGAGGCGTTCGAAACGTTGCGGGAGCAGGGCTGGATTCGCTGGTACGGCATTTCTTCGATTCGTCCGAATGTCATCCGGGAATATGTGAAGCGTTCCAACATCGTCAGCGTGATGAATCAATACAGCATCGTCGATCGGCGGGCCGAGGAAGAGGTCATCCCGCTCCTGAGCTCGCACGGCATCGGCATCATCGCGCGCGGCCCCGTCGCTCAGGGCATATTGACGGATATCGGGGGGCATAAAACGGAAAAAGGTTTCCTCGATTATACCGCGGAAGAACTGCGCGCGCTGCGCGAACGGCTGAAACAGTTGTCGCAGGGCAAGCGTTCGCTCACCCATACCGCCTTGCGCTATTGCCTCGACGAACCGGCCGTTCATGTGACGCTGGTCGGCGCGAGCACGGTGGAACAGCTTCGGGAGAACGTCGCGGCCGTCTCGGCTCCCGCATTGACTGAGGAAGAGCGTGCGGCCATCCGGGCGATCTCCAAGGCGAACCGTTACACCCTTCATCGCTGACGAATGCGTACGACGACATCAGGGGCCAACATGCCTGATGAACATGATCACGCCCGATATGAACTCGTAAGAGGTTGTCCCGTTGCCGAAACCGGGACAAACTCTTTTTTGCGCATGTACCGCACCCAGATAACGTGTGCGTTGTTTCGTAATCCGAGGATGCGCTGCGGCCCGCGTTCCGCCTCTTTCAGCGGCTGGGCGTATGTTTAAGGGCAGACGGGAGCACGGCGGCCGTCAACTTTTTCCGTCCGGAGGGATGAAATTGTGCTAT
>Ga0310825_100773_pt1 | contig 18870 bp, 16 predicted proteins | sample WT_ome_9_FD_202243 | JGI IMG/M metagenome (GOLD analysis project Ga0310825, IMG submission 202243) | Sorghum-adapted microbial communities enriched on wild type (WT) sorghum from Joint BioEnergy Institute, Emeryville, California, United... ... | reverse complement strand
GCGGTCGCCTATTTTTTGAATGAAATCGAGAAGTATATGCGCACCCATCCATATACGGGTGAAATCCCACAACCTTACCGATCGGCTTCGGAAGCATTATACCAGGAATGGAAAGGATTCGGTCCCGCGTACCAATGGTTTGTCGATCCGAAGTATGCCGAATCCAGCGGCATGCAAATCATCGGGACACGCATCTTTTACAATGAAGGCGGCGAATACAAACTTTCGGAATACCGGTTTCGCAGTTTGGAACGTGTGGAACAACTCGTTCGTTCACTGGTGACCAACGACGAGCGAGTTTCCATCAACGAAAGCAATCCGGAAGCCGAACTGAAGATGGATGATCCACTGTGGCCGGGGCGTCATATCCGGCTTGCGATCTGGAAATCACCCCGCGTATGGGAGGAATACACCACGATCACCGCGCGCCGGCAGGTGATCGAGTATTTGTCTCTACAGGATCAGGCAGGATCGGGAAGCATTCCGCATGATGCAGTGCCGATGTTGAAGAGCCTTGCGCGAACCTTCCGGAACACCATCATCGCCGGACCGGTGGACAGCGGTAAAAGCACGTTCGCAAATACCATTGTGGGCGAACAGCTTTCAGCCTCTGTAAGAAAGCTGGGCGTGGTCATGATCGAGAAGCATCCGGAATCGATTATCCCATACGTGTTCCCGCAGCATCGCATCATCCCGGTTCGCGCGGAAGACCGCGATTTGATGGAGATTGGCGTGAAGAGCCTGCGTATGGATGCGAATGTCATCTACATGACGGAAATGCGCAACCTGGAATGGCGTTTCTTTTTGTGGGCGGCTTCAAAAGGGTATGACGGGATTGTGGGAACGTATCACACGAAGGATGCGCAGGATATTCCGTACCAGGCTGCTGTTTCCGTATATACGGAACATGGCGGTGAACTGAAAGGCTATCTCATTGATGCGCTCAAGTCGTGTGAACTGGTCTTCATCATGGATGATATCCACGGCAAAAAGCGGCTTGTACGCGTGTCGGAGATTGTCTATGACGAGCAGGAACAAACGGTATATGCGAACGATCTGATGCGTTTTAATGGAGAAGGATGGGAGTACCATGCCGCCGTAACCGACGCCATGATCCGGAGAATGGAGAGAAATAACCCGCAAGCTATGCGGGATTTTTTGCATGAATTGAAAATGCTGGCGACGAGGCAACCGATGAAAGAAAATCCCGTTATCGAAAGCATCGTCTCCGGAAAAATCTTGCGGGGGTGATCGTTCTGGATCTGATCAGATTGTTCATCATGGCCTTGCTGCTCGTCGGGTTAACCTGGTCCTCTATCCTGATAGCCGATGTCCAGATGCAAAAAAGGAGTGTGCGGATCGGTTACAAACTGCGGCGGCGACTGTTTACAGTCAAGTACCAGGATTACGGTCTCATCCGTCATCTGGACCGGCTGATGTTCCTTGCCGCGCGGCATTATCGTCCTGTGGAAAGCGCCATTCGTTTTTGTCTGTTTTGTCTGCTGGCAGCCGCCGCCGTCTTTGCGTTATTGGCTACCTTTATCCCGTGGCAACGATCGTCTGCCCTGGCAGTCATCCTCGGAGTTGGTATCCCATATCTGATTTTGCGCATACGACACGCGGAGCGAGGTGTAAAGGCGAGTTACGACCTGGCGGAAGTCATCAAGCTGCTTTCCCGTCACGCCCATTTGCCGGTGCATACGGCGCTTAAACGTACTGCGGAAAACTTGTCGGATCGAAGCGTTCTGAAGCGTCCTGTCATGGTGCTGGCGGACGCTTTTTCATCGTATGGATCGAAAGATGAGTTGCTTCAGGAAGCGCTTCGCTTTTCGAGTACCATCGGCACGGCATTCGCGGTTCAGCTTGTGATGGAGCTGATACAAGCCGAGAAGGATGGGTCGAAACATTTGAATCAATCGCTGAAGTTTCTAAATGAAGCTATCGAGGGTCAGCGAAACGCGGTGCTTGGCGTGAAAAAGGAGAATCGTGACGCGATTGCCCTTGGTATTTGGGTCAATCTTGCGGTTATCGCTATATTATCCTGGTCAACCGCATCGTTTCTGACCTGGGGCACTTTTTTTCGGTTGCTCACCCAGACGGAAATCGGCGTCACATTGTCACTTGCGGTGGCTGGCAGTCTGGTGACGGCCTTTTTTATCGGGCGAGTCTTGTCCCGCCCAAAACTGGACTATTGAGGGGAATGTTATGCGCTATATCTTTCTTCTCCTGGCTGCCGGCGGGCTGGCATGGATGGCCACGCTGATGGCCACAGCGGATGCAAAAATCAGAAAGCGATTGTACAGACGGCTGGATGCAAAACGCCTTGCCGATCAGCTGCATAACGATTCGCTTCAAAAAGCGCTGAGTGATGCAGGGTTTTCGATCTCGGCGAAGCGGTTCAATCTGTTCCGCCTTTTGATCATCCTGACGATCCTGGTTACAGAACTGGGATCGTCTTTTATTACCGGTGAGCGGTCCGTATGGCCGTTCTTCATGGTGTTTCTGATCTGGTTTACAACTACTCCGCGTCCGATGACGCTCGGGTGGTTTGTATATTCAAAACTGAAGCAGAGGAGGGAAAGGCGAAAAAATCGGGAACTGATCGCGCTCATCAGACTGTATGAGCAGAACAAGCGCAGTCAGAACCTTAAACTTGACGTGTTTTTGAAACGCGTGGGGAACCACTTTGAGTTTCTGAGGAAGGAGGTGATCGCTCTATCCGAGCGGGTTACGGATGACGGTTTGGAGAATGCCGTTCGATGGTTCACAAGCCAGTTTCCGGATCACCCGTTTGCCGGACAGATCGGCACCATTCTGCTCGCGACCGAGCAGTTGCCATCGGAAGAGGCGGTGTCGTATCTGGAACAGGAAAGTCACACCATCGCTCGAATATCCAGTAATTTGTATGCTGAGCGGTGGAACACGTTGTCGACACTCGCACTGATCGTCAATGCGACACCGAGCTATACGATGTTCTTCCTAGTAATCGCCTTGGTGCTTTATCACATGTCGACTGTCAAAAACAGCTTGTTCTAATGGAGAGGAGATAGGAAAAATGAAAGATAAGCTGCTGACGTATGCTTTTATTTTCCTGATGGTTTTCGCATTGTTTGCTTACGCATGGCCTATTTTTCGGGATGTAACTACAGGTCAGGTTAATAAAGTTGACGACAACATCCCGAACGTCACGATCAGCGAGCTGGTTCAGGGGGAAGTAGCGAATCTGTAAGAAGGAGGGTCGGCGCGTTCTAAATCTGAACGCGCCTTTCTCATGAAGGATAAACTGATTACCATCGCTCTTTTTATTATGGCCGCATTTTTCATTGCCGCTTATTTCATTACGGCATATGGAGATGCTTTTGAAAAAGTACAGGACGGTGTGGTTACGAAGCTCAAGCAAACCGAAAATTATTGAGGGCTGAGGCAATATGAAAGAAACGTTGCTCCGGGCGATTTATATGCCGATGTTGTTTTATATCCTCCTGCAGCCGCTGTACAGTTACCTGGACTATATGTACGAGATGGCGGTTAAAGCCAATGCTGCGTATCTCACGCAAAAGGCGGCGGTGGAGGGGAAAGTGACGCCGCAGCTGAGGCAAGAAGTCATAAACAACCTGACAGCAATTGGATTCCACGATGATGAAATCCAGATCGAAAGCGATCCGATGACCCGGTATCGCGGTGAGCGCATCGACGTGACGATCAAGGTGTATCGCAAACGTACGCTATTCCCGTATATTTTCAGTTCCGAGTCGATGCCAGACTATTATGTCGGACATGGCACAATCATGTCTGAGTATATGGACTGATGGCCGATGGACTTTACGATCAAGCTGTCGTTTATCGTTGTGCTCTTTACCTTCGCCTGGCTTTATCAGGAACAAAATCAGGAATGGGATTTACAACGCAACATTTTGAAGGAAGCAAATAACCATTCCGCACACGATGCAGCGCTTCAGGTGGACGAGGAGGCGAAGAGTGCCGGGCGTCTGGTCATCGATCCGGCGCGGGCGCGATCCGCCTTCGAAGAGACCTTGCGAAGGAATCTCACGTTGGATGAGTCGCTTTCACCTCTGCCGGGTAGCCCGCTGAATTCAAGCGTCCGCATCGTTCATTTTGAAATACTGGACGAATCCAATTCGACATTCCCGTTGTTTTACGAGGCGCATGGGATTGCGCAGTGGGTGCACCATCCGTCTGTGGTCAGTGTCATCGAGACGAATCACCCGCAGTTTGTTAGGCGTCTCTTTGAGCAAAAACCAATACAGGTGCCGACCATAGAGGAACACAAGGAGAACAGACGATGAGAACTGTTCTCCTTGTGCGTCTTGAAAGGGGAGAGTGATGGCAGAAAGACGTTCTGTACTTGCGAGAAAGAATTGCCAAGAAAGATAAAAATATGTTGCATCCTATCAAATCCTGTGCTAAAATGGTTACATAACCAAATGGGCGAAGCCTATCTTAAAATATGGAAAAATGTACCAAAAGAATCCCCTCATATGAGGGACTTTCTTCGTTTATGGGGCAAAATTTAAAAAGTCTTTTGAATGCACGGGAGGGATAACGTTGAGTAATCGAGAGCAAGAAGCGTGGAGTTCCGGACTGTTTCTGGGTGCGGTCGCTTTGCTTTACCTGTACTGGAAGGTCTTTAACCTAATTACAAAAGGCTTATATCTTTTCCTACGCTGGGCATGGCGGAAATATCCGGGATTTTGCAACGGCTCGTTAGCGACTGTGTTGATCGCTGCCGCTTCATTTGGCGCGACATACTTTTTCTTGTGGCTTCCGGTCAAAGATGTGATGCAATGGTTTGAGTTCGCGTGGTGGCTTCCTCATGTAGTGGCAGTAATGGCAGCGGGTGCGTATTTGTTGCGCAGTCTGCAATTCGTGCGGGCGCATGGATTGAAAGGTATGAAGGCCGGACAAATCACGCGGAAACCGACGCAAGTTGAATACAACGCGGTCGAAGCGCCGGGACAAAAGATCGTCCAGATCAGGAATCTGCGCGGGAACACGAGTCCGGCTCTGGATGCTGAATTGGAGCGTCAGGGGCTGGATAGGTTTATGGGGGAAGCAAAGAAGGTTCCGTGGGCGGATCATGTAATTTTGGCGTCAGCAACGCCGGTGCAAAGGCCGCTCCCGCAGGTGCGCGGATTGAAAATGAATGTGTAGCGAACCGCACGCGTAAGCGATTCTCGGGAAAAACAGAAAGGAGAAAACCACAAATGTTATTCTCGTGATAAGAAGCACGAGATGTTTTTCATTTCTGCGCTTCAAAAGGCGAGGCAGAAAGTGATCCGTATCGGAAAGCGTTGTTCTATTTATTGGGATTAAAGAAGGAAACGAGAAAACACATCAAGAACATGTATGATTTTGGAAAGCAATTCAATCATTCCGGAAGGTCTTGACGCACCGTGGCAAACGGGGACGAGCCTGAAGGTGTGCCGGTTAGCCTTCAACCTGTATAACGGTTATTGCAAGGAATGCACCCGAGACTACACGCCTTATGAGTTGTTTGATACAGCAATTCGGGAATACATGTGGAAAGCTGTACAGTTGCGGTTTGAATCCGGTTGCCAGTCCACGAGAACGTATGATCGCAATGATCTCTTTTGGGATGTTAGTGGCGTTTATCATGTCACACAAAAAGAAATAGCCCTCCCTTGGGGCGGAAGACACAATCTGCAAAGAAACAGGAACATAGGCGACATCAAATTTTCTCCACCGGTGAAATACCGGTGGTTTATTTTGGTCTTAGAGAGTCAGAAGTCTAAATAGAAGGTGGGATTCATAGTATGTTTCATACAAGTCTTTAAAACTATGCAGAAATATGTGGTATAATAAAAACACAGCAAGAGTACTGTCTATCCCCGGAAACGGGGTATTTTTACATTAATACGGAATATTTATAAATGAAATTGATTCAAAGGTGATGACGATGTTCAAGAAACTGCTGGTCGTTATGCTCACCGCAATGCTGTCTCTGTCCTTGATGGGTGCTGCGGCGTCGAAGGGGCATTCCGATCTGCCGATCAAGGTGCTGTACAATGCAAGGCAAGTGGTATTCCCTGACGCCCAGCCCAAGATCGTCAACAATCGGGTACTGGTGCCGATCCGTTTCGTGGCCGAGACGTTGGGTGCTACGGTGGACTATGCTGACAAGCTGGTGGCGATCCGGCAGGAAAGCAAACTGATCGAACTGCCGATCGGTTCCAATGTTACGAAAGTGAACGGCCAGTCGATTACGCTGGACACAAAGGCCGTGGCAGAGAAGGGACGTACCTATGTTCCGCTTCGATTCGTGTCGGAAGCTTTGGGGCAAGCGGTGGAATGGGATAACATCAGCCGATACGTCTGGATCGGCAGCAAAGATGTGCCGATGCAAGAAGAGATCGGTGATAAACGGGTATTCGATGATTTCTTACCGATGTATGGGGAGCGGATGGGGCTGATCGATCAGTTCGACTTTGAAATGAATGACGTCTATCTTCTCACGGACCGCACGTTCCCGGTTCGTCTAGTCGGAGATTTCACCGATACAATCATCTATAGGGTTTGGGAAGATGTGCATGAAGGAAATCCAGTCTTCAAAGTGCATTACAAGGGACGTCACTTTGATATCTATTTCTTGACCGATAATCCGGTTCCGAGGGTGCGTACTAATATCGAAGCATGGAGAGTTAAAAATCCGGACGGCAGCTTTGTCGGTGTATTCTTTTTAAAGGAACCCTGGGATGAAATCGGGCATGGTCTCAAAGATTGGTCGGAGTTCGACTACAGCGACATTCGGTATATCGGCTTTACGATGGGACCGCACAATATGCCGCTGATTCAATACAAGAAGTAAGGAGGACAGCAGCATCATGAAACGCTTTATAGCGGGTTTTCTCGCGACCGTAATGGTTGCGAGTCTTTTTTTTATTACGCCGTTTTATACAGACGCGGGCGAAATTCCGTCGATCCCGGAATCGGCCGTTGATCCGTCCGGTTCACCCAATAGATTCTATTTCGTCGCCATGTTTGAATACAATACGTGGCAGAAAAACAATGGCAGTTGGGACCCTGTTGCTCCGGGATCGAATGTGTCAGGTGTGTCATGGCCGTATGAGTTCACACTCACGGGACGCAAGATCAAGCACGTGGATGTCATACCGTTTACGAATGCGTTTGTCAATTCGAATCCGGCCAAATGGGAAAAGACGTTCAAGGAATCGAGGTACAACCAATATGAATGGAGCCAGTACGAAAATCGCATATCCACTCGATTTGGCGCAGAGATGCATAACCGGTCGCCTTATGGCACCGATACGATTTCCTTCGATTTGGTGCTGACCAGTCCGTCTCTGCTGGATGCGATAGAGCCTGAAAGAATGACAGCTCCTGGTGGCAACATCGGATATAAATTCTACTTCCCTATGCTGCTCGTGATCGAAGTCGAACCGCAGCTGATAGTCAAGCACTTCACCCGTAGCGGGCAAAGTCTAAACAGTGTGTTTACCGATACCGTGGAAGAAATGCGGTATGGGATCACCTATAGGAAAGAGCCGCCGAGTCATCCTGAGTATCAGTACGTGGGTTACAAGAAGTCCACAACGGGAGAAGCACCGACCGGGGATATCCAGTCCGGCCAGCCCCCGGCGTTCACCTATGACAACAGCTTCAACACCTATTTCCTTGCGCTGTACTACGAGAAGATCTCCGAATCGGACAAGCCAAACCTAGTCGCAGTTGACATTACAGCAAACGGCCCAATCGAAGTCGGCAAGCCCGCCAGCTTTACGGCCAAGTGGCGGCTGGATCACAAGAGTCTGCAGCCGAACCAGTGCTACAACGTGAAGGTCATGGAAGGCGCGGCGAACCTGAAAATCGAGCAGTTCTGCGGTACGCAGCAAGGCCAGCAGCTTACGATGAACTTCACCTACACGTTCACATCCACGGCGCAGAAAACGTTCCGACTCGTCGTAGACAGCGCCAATGAGCTTGCGGAAACGAACGAGGATGATAACCAACTGTTGAAGTCGTTCAAACCCGGAAGCGAGCCTCCGCCGCCGGTCAAAACGTTCACCGGGGATTTCGATGTGCTGCCGCCGGTTATCGATTTCCGCGATCCGTTTGAACTGAAACCGAAAGACTTTGTGTTCAACGGCTGTACATATGACGGTCACCGGTACAAAATCGAGCGCGGCGGATCGACGGTTTATACGTCCTGGGCGACCAGCCAGAGTCAGGTCCATTCCTATTCCTACAGCACGTATCCATCCATCATCGGTATCGGGACCCATCTGATTACGCTGGAGATCCGGACGAAGGATTGCGGAAGCGCGGAGACGGCCACGCATACGCTGGTGGTGAACGGACCGAGCAGCAACCGGCCGCCTGAGTTCGAGATCGGGTTCGTGTATCCCTTTAATCCAACCAAGCCGGTTCATGAAGTCGTTGAGGGCACCGTCATGCACCTGATCTACATCACCGATCCGACCGTACCGACGCCGTATGATCCGGACGGGGATCCGATTGAGTTTCTGGGTTTCGACTTTTCCGAAAGCTCCAACTGGGCCAAGACCATCCCGCAAAATTATTCCGAGTACGGCGACGGATACCATAACATCGTCATGAACGGTCTTGGCTATCACGTCGTCAAGGCTTCCATGCGGGATGCGTTCGGAGCGACAACCACCCGGACGACGTATATCCGGGTCATTCCGCCGAATCCGATCCCCGTCATCGACGGACCGAAAGAAGTGAAGGAAGGCCGGCCGCTGCCGCAGCCGTTCAGCAGCGCCAAAAGCTATAGCCCCGCCGGCCGCCCGATCAACCATGCGATGGATGAATGGACGAACTTAAAGGAAGTGTATACGAAGCCGGGCAAGGAGATCATTACGCTCCATGTCACCGACAGCATCGGCCTGAAGTCGCTGGAGCCGGCAGTGCACGAGCTGACCGTCCTTCCGGATGAGCCGCCGGTCGCCAAGTTCGAAGTCGAGCCCCGCGGCATCCGCGGCCAGACGTACTACGTGTACAACAAGTCGTATAGTCCGGACGGGGACAAAATCGTCTCCGTTCAGTACAAAATGCGCTACGATGACGAGAACAACGGCTTCGATGATGATCCGTGGACGGACATGGCGGGAAACATGGACCGCGCCGCCTTCAAGCCGAACCGGGTAGGGAAATACCAGTTCTACCTCAAGGTGTGCGAGGATTACGGCAAATGCGATGATACACTGTCAGATCCGGTTGAGATGACGATGATCGACATTCTCAACCTCGCGCCGGAAGTGTCGTTCGAGCTGGAAGGGAAAAACCCGATGCCGGAACTGCCCGTCGGGCGTATCTATACTCCGTCCGAAATGTTCGGCTGGCCGCTGCGTGAAATCAATAGCACCAACGTGCTCGACGGTAAGCGGATGCGCTGGAGCTATAGCAAAACCGAATTGTTCGGTAAGGTTGGCAAGAAAGATGAAAAATATTACTATCATTTGCTTTATACTCCGAGTGCAGTTCTCTCATATAATGCACCGTTTTCGGATGCAGGGTATGGGAAAAACAGCTACAACGTATATCGTCCTATAGCCGGTACTGACCCAAATAAAACATTCAGTCAACCGTTGTTGATTCCAAATCCCGGCACGGGCGAATTCAGACCTGTCGAATTTACATATCTGTCGGCAAAACGACCAGAGTTCACTTCGAGTCCAACGCATATATACATTAATTTCAGAGATCGTTTTTATGCCCTCAACAAGAGCAAGATTGGTCGATACGAGTCGGAAAGTGTATTAGACAACTATGGAATGGTAAAAGAATTGCGCCATCATTTGCCTGACGGATCTTACTATGATTACATCATCGGGGACCCTCCGATTCGGTATTACACTGAGACTCGGGATTACCGACGCAACAATTGGGAAGGTATTCCATTTGAATTTGTGACAGAAAATGAAAGGGAGCCCGGCGTTTCTTACACGCAGATTGGATTTGAGGTTCTGGATCATTACAAGACGGATGATGCCATATTCCAGCTCGTCAAATGGACCTGCGCGTGTATCATTGACAAAGACGGGGACAGATATTCTGAGAGAGGCCATACCCTGTTTACGTATGATTTAAGAAACGGCGAGTTCATTGCAAGCGGACTGGAAAAAGGAGTGCTGCTGGAAAACCGTGCCCCAGAGTTTGGATTATCCAGGAACGACAATCTGGTGCTATGGCATTATCGTTATATTGACCGGTATTACGCGTTTATATCGATTTATGACAGAAACTTAAATCGCATAGCAGATAAAGAGGCACCCCTATTCAGTTATACGCCTCCCCCGTCCCAGTACCCGTTAACTTGCTCCAGTGAATACCATTGGGACAACTATTTCGAAGACATTAACGGGAACACCTATGTATATCAGGAGTATAACTGTGGCGAGGTATCTGAACTCAGAGATTACGGCGCCATATTCTTGATAAAGTTCGATTCCGATTTTAATGTGGTGTGGCGAGTCAAGCTTGCGGGCAATGATTTTCAGCCTAATGTACAGGAATACCATGAAATTAGTGATGCGGTCGTCAATGTCATAGGTCGGGAAATGATCGTTCGGACCTACCAGTATTCACATGCATCATATGGAATGGTTGGAACCAAAGTCATTGAAGCCGTAAATTTGGACAGCGGTTATTCTAGAATGTTAGCCCCTGACTTCGGGTATTCATTCAACAATACGAAATTCGATATCGATGCTTCCGGTCAAATAACAGCCAGGACGACAGAAAGAATGCCTTACTCTTACACGCCATACGGCATTAAATTCGCATGGAATGGCGCTTCTGTCGTCAGCTATACGTTAGATGATACGAGTTATTACTCCTTCAACACAGGAGGCATAGTCGATTGGAATGGATCATTCGTCAGATCAGCAAATGTTATCTATAACGCCCAATATGTTGGGGACGGCATTCTGTTGTCCATAATGGGTAATCCCAGTAATCTATACGATATTTACTCGGCTTATGTCTGGTTAAACGTTGGTGTTCCTGCAGACAGACCGCGACAAGGACCAGGGCTTACTCTGGGGCAATTGCTCTCACCGACCAACGTCAAGGATCATGAAATTTCGTTTACGCTTTCTCTGGATGATGCCGATGCGGATCAGGAGCTGGTCGGCATGTCGTTCAGGGCAGCGAATGCCGCCAATCGTTACGCGGTCGAGACGAATGGATCCATCATCTATTTGTCTAGGTATGTGAACGGAAGCCGGACGGTGCTGGCGCAGCAACCCTTTCCTTTCCAGGATGGGGTAAAGGTGCTGCTTAAGCTCAAGTTTTCCGGAGACAAGCTGGAACTGTTTGTCAACGGAGCGCCTTATTTCAACGTGACGGACGACACGTTCAAGGAAGGTAAATTTGGTCCGTTCAGCGACAAGGCCTATGTCCGTTTCGGACCGGTCTCGACGAAGGAGATTTTACCGGATCCATTCTTCTGGGATGCGGAATACGCCATTTGGGAGGAAGGCTCCGCAAGGGCCGAGATCCAGTACAAAAACATCAAATTCAACGATCCGGAAGGCGATCCGGCCGCCGGTTCGTATCAATGGACCTATGTCCACACGCCGATGTTCATCCGCAACCAGGGGCTTTCCGCGCTGCATAACAAGACGTTTTCGGAGGGGCAGATCGTTTTCGATAAAGTCGGTCTCTACGAAGTGCGGCTGTCGGCGAAGGACGATCCGCATCCGGAATACCGTTACCCGAGCAAGGTGTTCGATGAATACCGCGAATCTTCAAATGTATTCGGCAAGCGAATCATCGTCCATCGGCGTCCTGTTGCGAGATTTACGTTGTCCTTAAACAGCGATAAAACGGTAAGATTTGACGACACCAGCTACGATCCGGACCGGTGGGCGAGCGCGAGCGAGTTTTCTCCGCCTGAAGACGGGAAGAACTATCAGACGACGCGCGGCATTTTTGAACGGAAGTATTACTACATCACGCCGAGCGGAACCATTTACATGGAGAAGCTGGTGGTCCCGAGGGAAACCGGAACGTATACGGTCGGCATGGCGGTAAAAGACGAGTATGGCGCATGGAGTGATTACTACGAGCAAGTGATCACGATCCATGAACTTCCGGCTCCGAACGAACCGCCGCACGCCGGCTTTACGGTGAATCCTGCAACGACTTACCGCGGTGTTGCCGTGACGATCAACTCGACGGCCTGGGATAAGGAAGACGGCGACCGGACGAAGCTGCCGCATGAATATTACATCTCCAATGTAAACGGCGGATCGGAGTCGCTGGCCAGTGCATCCCGGACGAGCTGGACGAAGACGTTCAATACGGTCGGGACGTTCCGGATCCGGCAAGTGGTGTGGGATTCGCTCGGCCAGACCGATCAGGCGATTCAGACGGTGACGGTTCTGAACCGCAAGCCGCAGGCGAATGTGACGACGCCCGCAAGCGCGGATTCGGCGAAGCCGACAAAGTTTGATGTGCTGCGGCCGACATTTGCATGGACGTATGCGGATGCCGACGGCGATGCGCAGACGCAATATCAGGTGCAGATTTATCGCATGAATGGCACACTGGAACGCGACACCGGGGCTAGATCCGGAACCGGTAAGACCTGGGCTCCGACCGTCGATCTTCCGGAGCGCGTCACGATGTATATCCGGGTGCGTGTCCATGACGGGTACGAGTGGAGCGAATGGAGCGCGCCGAAGTATTTCTACATCGAGACGAACCGGCCGCCGGTTGCCGATTTCGACTGGACGCCGAAGCCGGTGTATGAAGGAGATACGATCACGTTGATCGACCGCTCAACGGATCCCGACGGAGACCCGCTGACGTATCAATGGTCGGTGAGCGGGCCTAATGGTTACACCCGCAGCGGTAGTGATCAAACCTTTGTGATTCCTGGATCGGACACTGAAAACCGTACTGGCACCTACAACGTCACTCTCACCGTCCGCGATCCAAAAGGCGCATCGTCGAGCTTGACGAAATCGATCACGGTACTTCCGCTCGGTATTACCGGGTACGTGGAACATACCGAACGCTGGAACGAAAATCGTATTTCATATAACCAGAAACATTCCGGAACGGACGACAGTCCGCGCCCGTACGAATATTTCTGGGCGGGCGAGCGTTTTATCCTGAAGGCCGACACCACCGAGACCGGCACAGAAACCAAGGCGGAAGAAGTCACGGTGAGGATGATTCCGTTCAACTCCATCTACAGTTATTACGAGACCCTTGACCCGACCAATCCCTCCCGAACGAAATGGCAAGGGGAAATGTACGAGGAAGGTGAATTTGATTATCTTCCGGACGGAGAAACCAATTTTGAATTTACCGTATGCTATAGCAACGGTGTTGTGAAACAGGATGTCGTGACTGTTGTGATCGACGGTGACTGGACTGAATACTTCCGGATTCACCGGGTCAAATAACACTTTACGCCTCTGCCTTCTGGCAGGGGCTTTTTTTATGCAATAGGTGAAGGGAGGAATGAGATTGACACGGGATCAGATACTATCGGCCATTTCAAGAGGCATAGGAGATGGTGCGTGGGTGCTTGCGGCGCTGGCATGGCACGGGAAGCCTGTAGCCAAAGAAAAATTGCGCGACGTCACCAACGCTTACTTTCGTCGCGCCAAACCGGAAGAAACCGAAATGCCGATCCGTTCCAGGCACTTGTTGGACGAAATGGCGGCGCGGCTTGAAGGCGCTGCTCTCGTGACGGTATTCCCAAAAGGGAAGGCCAAATTGTACATGGTTTCGGAACTCGGAAACGAACTCATTCAACACATGAGGAAAGGTAGATGATTATGAGAATTAGCCTGAAATACGGATTTTTGGGACTCGGCATGGGCGGTACTTCCATCGCGCATGCGTGTGCTTCGAAGCGGATGAAAGACCATCACCCTTACAAAGCGATCCTCGTGAATACGAACGAGATTGACCTTCGCAAGCTGCCGAATATGCCGAACATGACAAAGAAAATGCTTCGCGGCTATGAAAAGGGTGTGGCGCGTGACATCGAAAAGGGGCAGGAAGCTTTTCAGGAGCACAAAGAGGACATTGCCAATCTGGTCAAAAGCGAATTTTTCGACCGAGAATTTGTGTTCATCTGCTGCGGACTTGGCGGAGGAACAGGCACAGGCGCGGTAATCGAAGCAGCGCGGATGCTGCACCATAACGGATTTGCCGGGCGTTTCGGACTGATTTTGACCCTTCCAAGACTGAGTGAAGGCAGGACTGTTCTGGATAATGCGCTTTTGCGCCTGCAGATGATCCAAAAGGCCATGCGTGGACTGGGCAGCATTATTATAGTAGACAACGAAAAGTTGTACCGGGAGTTCTTACAGAACCACCCGGACAAGACAATCAGTAATTTTATGCGGCATTGCAACCAGAGCGTAGCCAGACTGCTGCACGAAATCAACACCGTCACGGCCAGCTTCAATCCGCTGGGTACGTACCATTTCGATTCGTCGGAACTCATGAAAATGTTCCAACGAAGCGGCTGTATCGTGTTCGGAAAATGTCAAATTCCCGAAACGGCGGTCATTCCGAATAGGCCGGACAGCTATATGCTCCCGATCCGGCAATCCATTGGCGTTCTTTCGGACGGGTACGATCTGACCAAAGCAAGTGCAGCTGCCATCAGCATGACCGCCAGCCCCAAAGGAGCCAAAAGGATTTTCACCATGACTATGCTGGATGAAGTCACGAAGCTTGCGGACGTTCCTGGAATGGATGAAGCTCCGGTAGCGACATATGCCGATGAACACGCGAATCACCTGACGGTGTACACCATGTTTGCCGGTTTGCCGCTTCCCAAACGTGTTGTGGAATTAGCTGAAGCCGCGACATCCAGTCATCAGGACGACTCAGAAGATGAAGCGGCACTTGCATTGGCCGGATATGCCGCCAAAAAGCAGGAACAAAAGGCGGATTTGGATACGCTTCTGGATGAACCCGTGGAGAACAAGAAGCCGGCGAAGAACAACGATCCGTTTGCTTTTCTGAATTGACCGATGCGCTTCCGGGTGATGCACATGTTTGGGTACAAGTGCATCACTTATGCATCACTTTCATCAAAGTTACTGATGCACAATTGCGAAAGGAGAGTGTACATGAGCGAATCGCTTGAACAACTTCTTGCGGCCTATCGACACGCCGTCATGATGCAAATCCACCTGGGGAAAGCCATCGCGGAAGAACTGAAGATGATGGATATCGATTTGCCGATTGATACGCCCTACCCGCCGTGTCTTGTTACCCGCCATGATCTGGAGGGAGAAGTGGCGTATCAGTTTTCCTACGACGGCATGTTACCGCTGTACTTTGATCGCGGAGGCTTTACGCGGGAACGGGTGATGAAAGAATACCAGGACGCCGTTCGGGATTACTATTTTCGTGCCACCTATGAAGGGTTCAGGGCAATGGCCGGACATGAAACGATCAAACCGTTTGGCCGGGCGTTTGTTTACGTGGCACACTTTTTCAAGGATTTGGGCATTCGAGACCTGGACAATCGCAATCGAAGTACGTTAATAAACGCCCTCCGAAACGTTGGAATCCTATGCGGTGATGAATGGCAGAGAATGACATACATGGAAAAAGGGTTTCTGGATATCAAGAAACAAAACCATGTTTCCATGTTCGTTACGGAAGAAAAAAACGCACTGAAATTGATTCAATTTGTGGAATATAAATACAAAAATGGCCGCCTTTATCGGATTACTTCTGATGAGTTTTTCAAGAACGCAAAAGATAGCAAATAAAACCATCATCTCAGCAGTCTAAAAAACTTGAGAAATCAAGGTCGGAAGCTCAAAGTTGCACAAGGGCAAAAAAACGGGAGGTTTGCGAAGTCTTTCGCGCAGGCACGCGCCAGCGTGACCAGCGACAGACTGAGCAAACAGCCCCATGCGCCGCACGCTTTTCCCAATCCAAACCTGGTAAAACCCATCTGACTAATTTCCAGCGCGAAAGGGGTGATCGGGTGCGCTGTACGCATCGGGATATCCAGATGATGGAATCTGTTTATCGATCAGGCGGGTTGTGGCGAGAGGATGCGCTGGCATATTACGAGTCTGAAACATACGGCAAGAGACGGTTATGGCAGATGGTAAAGGAGCAGATGTTGGAACGGAAGGGCGTGTGGAGAAACGGGGTGCGGACAAGCAAATATTTCATCAGGACAAAAGGGAAGCGCGAACTCATCCGAGCAGGAGTCGAGATATCGGAAGACATCAAGGTGATCGAGAAACCGAAGAAGCGAAATCGAAAACGGGAATGGACGGAGCGAGACATTGAAATCCTGCTGGAACTGTACCGAATGCGGGCTGTCAAACTGGAACTGATACTGGAAAAATGGTTTGGTGAGAGCAGAGGATACGGAAAAATTCGACTTAGTGTGATGAAGAAAGAATGGCTCGTCACAAGCAAAAGAACCCGAACCAACGGGAGGAACGAGGCAATCTATCGGATCACGGAACGAGGGGTGAGGTTATTAGTCGAACGCGGAGCGCTCAAAGAGGGCGAAGCAGTAAGAGCACGGGATTTGGAATTTTCGCCGATGCAAAAAGACGTGATGATGGAAGCCGGGGAACTGCGATTCACACTGCCCGAGATTCCGTATCTGGACTCACGCACGTTCAAACGAAAACACGAAATGAACCGAAGCGAATTGGTGCTGGGCGGCTTCGAACTCCCGGACGGCGACTGCGCCTTGTATATCGTGCGGGACAATCCGAAAGAGCAGACGGTCCAGCGTCTGGTACGCGAAATCGGAGCGCCGAGATCGAATATCAGCCGATACCTGGTCTTTTGCAAAGGTGACAAAACGCATTTTGCAGGCATTCGTTGGTCAACCGGCGGGAAACCGGTTCATGTGCTGCCGCTGAATGAACAAGGTGTAACAATCTTGCGGGAGTTGGTGTTCGGTGACAGGCTTGCGGAACTGGTTGGGGAGTACGGGGAACTGTGCACGGCGCCGGAAAACCGGTGGCGGTTTCGACACGTGCTGAAAACGCCGGCGGGGGAACGATTTGCCGTCGAAACGCTGACCGGCGACACCGTACTTTTGGAACGCGCGCTTCGAGAGTACCGGGACACAAGAACAAAAATCGTTTTGTTTTTGTGGGAAGAGGATATGACGACCCTCGAACGCGTAAAGGGAGCAAGCTGGATCGAAGTCGTCAGCATTCCGCGAGGCAGACTTCAACAAAAGACGTTTTGAAAGGAGTGAGCGTATGATCCGTTTTATCTGGCTCATCCTGTCTCTCACGGGATGGGGAACGATTCTGTACATGATGCCGCGCCTGCCGCCGGTCGTATTCCTGATTATGGCCGGAATCAGTGCGGCAGGGTACTTGTATGGGTGGGTCATGCATAAGCGAAACTGGTTCATCCACTTTTTTACATCCTGCCTGTGGGCAGGTATATGGATAGCCTGTAAAGGAATGGCAGCACATGCGGAGCATGCAGACTGGCTGCCACTATCCATTCCGCCATCGACAATCGGCAAAACCCTGATGATCCTCGGCATGGTCGTGTCTTTGTTTCTGACGTTTGCGAATTATCGCATCGCGCTGAATTTTGTCCAGCGTCGTGGAAACATCGATCGGGACATGCTGGGGAGACTTCACGGGGATCAAAACCCGTGGGAAAGGTTCATCAGACGATTGAAACGAAAAAAGGGACTTCTGATCCAACTGGGAGAAGAAGTCCCTTTTGATTGAAGGGGGGTGAAACCGATTCAGCTTGAATGGGGAAACGACGATCTGTTCACACATCTGCTCGTAGTCGGTCCGACGCGGTGCGGGAAAACGGCGACCATTCTCAAGCCGATGATCTATCAGCTCTTGCTCATGAAAAAGCGTGGTGTGCCGCTGGGGCTTTCGGTCATCGAACCGAAAGGCGACGTGGCAGGCATGGTAGCGGAGATGTGCGGCGCAATGGACATGCCGTGTGTTCATGTTGATCCGGAACGGGAAGACAGCGCCGTGTTTAACCCGCTCGAAGGCGACATCGACGATGTGGCGGAAGCGACTGTTGTTGTTTTGAAGTCTCTGTTCGGCAAACAAGAAGCGTTTTTCGCAACGGTCCAGGAACTGGCGGCGCGAAACGTCACCCGGTTGCTCAAACGTCTGTATGGGGATGACGTGACGCTATCCGATGTCGTGCGGACGATTCGCGATCCGATTCAGATGGAAGACAAAGTGAAGGAGCTGGCATTCAAATTCGGCGAATACGACGATCTGGTGCAGTTTTTTCAATCTGAACTTCTCGGTGCGCAGCGGGGAAAATACCAGGAGTTTGTTGTTGGTCTTCGGGCGCAACTGGAAAATCTGACATCCAACACGCACTTGTCCAAAGTGATCAGCGGCCAGTCGTCCATCAATATCGACCGGCACTTTGCCGAAGGCGGTGTGCTCGCTGTCAACACAGCGATGGGGAAACTGCGGAAAGCCGGGGATGCGTTCGGACAGTTTGTCGTCATGCATCTGCAAAGCGGCACATTCCGGCGTCCGGGCACGGAAAAGACGCGCGTGCCGCATTTTCTCATCGTCGATGAGTACAGCCGGTACATCAACCCGGACGTGGAACTGTTCCTGTCCATTGCGGCAGAGTACCGGACGTCGGGCATCTTCGCGATCCAGTCCCTCGGGCAGCTGGAGGTCGAATCCGGAAAAATGAACGCGAAGGCCATGAAGCAATCCATCCTGACCAGTTGTCGAAATAAAATCGCCTTCGGCGGTTTGTCGGCGGCAGATGCGGAAGAGTTTGCGAGGGAGTTCGGGAAGAAGAAAGTGATCCGAAGAGAAAGCACGTTTAAACAACAAACCATCATCCCGAACCTTCTTCCCG
>Ga0310825_100771_pt1 | contig 18965 bp, 14 predicted proteins | sample WT_ome_9_FD_202243 | JGI IMG/M metagenome (GOLD analysis project Ga0310825, IMG submission 202243) | Sorghum-adapted microbial communities enriched on wild type (WT) sorghum from Joint BioEnergy Institute, Emeryville, California, United... ... | reverse complement strand
GGAATGCAGGTTCGGCGGAGGTTCGAATGCGGAAAAGACGGTGAATGGAATGCGGGTTCGGCGGACGTTCGAATGTGGAAAAGACGGTGAACGGAATGCAGGTTCGGCGGAGGTTCGAATGCGGAAAAGACGGTGAACGGAATGCGGGTTCGGCGGACGTTCGAATGTGGAAAAGACGGTGAACGGAATGCAGGTTCGGCGGAGGTTCGAATGCGGAAAAGACGGTGAATGGAATGCGGGTTCGGCGGACGTTCGAATGTGGAAAAGACGGTGAACGGAATGCAGGTTCGGCGGAGGTTCGAATGCGGAAAGGACGGTGAATGGAAGGCGGGTTCGGCGGACGTTCGAATGTGGAAAAGACGGTGAACGGAATGCAGGATGGAAAACGGGAGGATTGTGGACGGGAAAACGAAAAAGGGACTGTCCCGGTGAGACAGACCCTCGCGAATGGCGTAGCCGCGGGCTGGCCACTGCGAAATAGACGAAGTTGCTTCCGCTATTATTCGATTTTCGGACAATACCCGCGAAATAGCCGCAAAAATTTCGCTTATTTCGGCGAAATCGGCGATTTCGGCCGAAATTCCGGATAATAGAGGAAATATTTTCTTCTATTTTTACGATATTCGTAACTTTCGACAAATTAAAAGAAATTTTTGCCGCTATTCGGACGGGGACGGCCGCGCCGAAACCGCGCCACCCACAGCGAGCCCCGGAGCCGCGCCGCCACGGTCGCGTCGCAGCGGTGCCACCACGACCGCGCCGGAGCCGCCCATAGCCGCGCCACCGGCGATGACGCCGAAGCCCCCATGGCGGCGATCATTCCGACGGTGACGCCGAAGCCCCCATGGCGGCGCTCATTCCGGCAATGACGCAAGCCGCCCATGGCGGCGCTCATTCCGGCGATGGCGCCGAAGCCGCCCATGGCGGCGCTCATTCCGAACTCGCGGCCCGGGAACCGCTCGGCTCCCGCAGCTTCCGCAGGAAGGGCAGCGCGTCCTCCGCCCGCACCGGCGCGCTGAAGTAGTAGCCCTGCAGCTCGTCGCAGTGCATCCGGCGCAGTTGGCGCAGCTCGTCCTCCGTCTCGACGCCCTCTGCGACGACGCGCAGGTTCATGCTGTGGGCCAGCGCCATGATGGCCGACACGATCGAGGCGTTCTTGCAGTCGGTGTCGATGTGGCGGATGAACGTGCGGTCGATTTTCACGGCGTGAATCGGCAGATTCTTGAGCTGGGACAGCGACGAATAGCCCGTGCCGAAATCGTCGATCGAGATGCGGATGCCGCGCTTCTTCAACCGCCGGAGCGTGTCGACGACGGCGTTCCGGTCACGGTGCAGGAAGCTCTCCGTAATCTCGAGCTCCAGCCACTCCGGCCGCATGCCCGTCTCCAGCAGGATCGCCTCCACCCGCTCGACGAACCGCGGGTTCTCGAACTGGCGGGGCGAGACGTTGACCGCCACGACCGCGGGCGGATAGCCGGCTTCGACCCACGCCACGCACTGCCTGCAGGCCTGGCGCAGCACCCAGTCGCCGATCGCGTGGATGACGCCGGTCTCCTCCGCGAGCGGTATGAACAGATCGGGCGGCACATAGCCCCGACCCGGCCGGTACCAGCGGACCAGCGCCTCGAATCCGAGCGTGCGCTCGCCGTCCGCGTCCATCCGGGGCTGGTAGAACACCTCGAACTGATTCAGCTCGAGCGCCTTGTGCAGGCTCGTCTCCATCTCCAGCCGCTCCGACACCTGTTCCTTCATCGAGCTGGAGTAAAATTCGTACCGCCGCCCGCCCGCCTCCTTCGCCGTATACATCGCGGTGTCCGCGTTCCGCACCAGTTCCTCGACCCGGACCCCGTCGTCCGGATACAGGCTGATGCCGATGCTCACGCCGACGTAGAGTTCCTGGTCGCCCACGCGCACCGGCTCCGCCGCCGCCTCGATCACGGCGTCGCCGATCCGGCCCAGCGCCTCGCGCGAACCGCCGGGCACCAGAATCGCGTATTCGTCGCCGCCCAGCCGGCAGATGACCGCGCTCTCGTCGCATACCCGGCGCAGCCGGTCCGCGATGATGCGCAGCATCTCGTCGCCGGAAGCGTGGCCGAGCGAGTCGTTCACCTGCTTGAACCGGTCGATGTCGAGCATCATGACGCCGACGCCGCGATCCCCGCATTCGCCCGTCATCGACCGCAGCCGTTCGTAGAAATAAAACCGGTTCGGCAGCGACGTGAGCGTGTCCTGATAGGACAATCGCTCGAGCGCCGCCTCGGAGGCGCGGAGCCGGGCGGTCTTCTCCCGCAGCGACGCCGTGAGCCGCTCGTTCGTGTCGTACTGGACCGCGAGACGGTCCGCGATCTCCCGGCAGTTCACCGCGATCTCGGCCGCCTCCGCCGCTCCGCCGACCGGCCACGGGACGTCCGCGCCCTGCCGCAGCTTCTGGTGCAGGCCGTTCGTCGCCGACGCGAGGCGCTCGAACGCGACCGATATCCGGCGTGAAAGCCAAAGCGCGCCGAACGTTGCGGACAACACGGCCGCCGCGGCCGAGACCATCAGCGCCGCCGGAGCCGGAAGGCCGGCCAGTTCCGGCGCCTCATTCTCCAAGGGCGAGCCGGGCAATCCGGCGAGCAGGACGATCAGCAGGCCGGGCACGACGGCCGCGCCCGCCGCGAGATGCGCGATCATCCGCCGCAGCGGAACGCGCGCCGTCTCCCGCGCGCCCGCGAGCCGCGCGGCCAGCCGCTCGAGCGGCCGGTAATGGTGCGCGAGGTCGGCGAGCAGCGCGGACGCCGCGCCGGCGACGAGGCTGCCGGCGGCCATCTCCGCGGCCGCGCCGATCGCGCCGCCGCTCGCCAGCGCCGCAAGCAGCGCGGACGGCGCGACGACGAACAACTGATAGCCCAGTTCCGCGGGCAGCAGATCCTCCCGGCCGCGCTTCAGCCAGGCGGCGAGCAGCGCGAGCTCGGCGACGGCCAGCAAAGCGGTCCACGGCCGGTCTCCGAGCCATATGCCGGCGGCGGCAATGGCCAGGGCGGCCGCGCCGGCGAAGCGGAAGCCCGTCCGCCGAAGGAGCAGCAGCAGGAAGCATCCGGCCCAACCCGAACCGGTCGAGAACACCGGCGGAGCCGGCAAAATCATGACGGCGGCGGCCGCCGCCGCGAGCAGTACGTCAATTCCCTCCTTCCACCCGGGCAGTCTCTTTCCGATGGTTCTATCCGACATGTTCCTCCCCCGCTGGCGGGGACGCAAAAACGCCGGACCGCAAAAAAACTGCCTCCAAGCTCATGAAGGCAGTTCGCGTCTTGAAATGCACAAACTCCGGCAGCCCGGCTGTCATAGCATAATGCCGTAGACCCGTGGCTTTGCGTCCCATATTTTCATATGGTTTGCCTTTATCAGCTTGGTGCGCATGATTCGATTGTAACTGCAATCATTCGACATTCGCGCGTGATTTCCTGCTTTATCCACTCTCGGGCATCATCCCCGGCGAAACGCGCAGCAGATGGGCCGACGCCCCTTCGGTTCCGAGACCGTAGCAGACGACGAGCAGCGTCTCCGCTTCCCGCGTGAACTCGCCCCGCTCCAGCCAGGCGGCGAGGTCGAACGGCAGCCGCTCGATCACCGCGTGCTTTCGCAGCTGCTGCTCGTCCGGCGCGAGCGCGGCGAACGCCGGCGACACCTCCTCCGGACGCTCGGCCAGCCGGCGCATCCACGCGGCATGCTCCCGCTTGTCCATCCGGAACTCCCACCAGACGGCGCGCGGCTTGTACCGATGGTTCAGGAAGTAGTCGTATTTCATCAGGCCGAGCGCCAGATCCGGTTCCAGCGCCGACGGGCCGCACGCCTCGAGGAACGCCCGCAGCCGGATGAACAGATCCTCCAGCTGGTGGCCGATCCGCTGCCAGCCCCGCTCCTCCCAGTAGTCTCCGAACCGCTGGAAAAAATCAAACGGCGACTCGAACACCCGAAACGCGAGACACAGCACCGTGCGGTCCATCCGATGGGCGTTCCAGTATTTCTCCAGCACGTCCTCGACGCGCTTGATCCGCACGATGTCGCCGAAGGACAGCACGTCGTTCGACAAAATCTCGTACGGCGCCCGCTCCATGAACACGTAGCCGTACTTCGCCGCGTCCCGCCGCAGTCCGGTGCCGCGCAGCATCTTGAGGAAGCCGAGCTGCAGCTCCTCGGGGCGAAGCGCGAACACGTCGTTGAACGTCTTGCGGAACGTGTCGTAGTCCTCGTACGGCAGTCCGGCGATCAGGTCAAGGTGCTGGGCGATTTTCCCGCTGTCCCGGATCGCCGTCACCGTGCGGCTCAGCTTCGCGAAGTTCTGCCGGCGCATGACCGCCTCGTTCGTCGGGTCGTTCGTCGACTGCACGCCGATCTCGAACCGGAAGATGCCCGGCGGCGCATGCTCCGCGAGGAACTCGAGCACCTCGGGCCGCATGATGTCGGCGGTGATCTCGAACTGGAACACGCAGCCCCCGTGGTTCTCGATCAGGAAGCGGAACAGCTCGAGCGCGTAATCGCGGCGGATGTTGAACGTGCGGTCGACGAACTTGATGATCCGGGCGCCGTTTTCGATCAGGTAAAGCAGGTCCGCCTTCGTCTGTTCGAGATCGTAGTAGCGGACCCCGGTCTCGATGCTGGACAGGCAAAACTGGCAGTTGAACGGACAGCCGCGGCTCGTCTCGAAGTAGACGATGCGGTTCGGCAGATGCGGCACGTCTTCCGGGAAGCGGTGCGGCGACGGCATCTTCGTCAGGTCCGCCTTCGGGCGCGGCGGATTGATCCGGATCTCGCGCGCGCCGTCCGGCAACGTCTTGCGGTACGCGAGGCCGAAGACGAAGTGGAACTTCCCTTCGCCGCGCAGTTCGGTCAGCAGATGGTGAAACGTCTCCTCGCCCTCGCCCATGACGATGAAATCGACCTGCTCCAGCCGCTCCATCCAGTACTCCGTGTCGTAGCTGACCTCCGGGCCGCCGAGCACGATGCGGACATCGGGCAGCACCTTGCGCAGCAGGTCGATGACCGTGATCGTCTCCTCGATGTTCCAGATGTAGCACGAGAAGCCGACGACGTCCGGCTTCCTCCGGTACAGGTCGGCGGCGATGTTCATGGCCGGGTCCTTGATCGTGTACTCGGCGATTTCGATGTCGAACTCGCGCCTGCTGTACGCCTTCAGGCAGCGCAGCGCGAGCGAGGTGTGGATGTATTTCGCGTTGAGCGTGGCGAGCACGATTTTCATGGCATGACCTCGCGGGATAAAGATGGGCCCGCCTGCTCCCGCGGGCGGAAGCGGCAGGCCGCGGTTTGAGCCGATGCCGATGATCCGATCGGCTACAGGTTGTCGCTGAGATGCAGTTTGTCCATGTACTGCAGATGCATGACTTCATATTGGACGCGCCACTCGCCGTCTCCGAGATACGTCACGACGCCCGGCGCGAAGCCGCGCGGCTCGGCGTTGAACGTCCGCGAATAATAGATGATGATTTCCAGGTTGTCGTCCGGCAGCATGCGGCGCAGTTCGACGGCCATGTTGATCGCCCAGTTGCGCAGGTCCCCTCTCGCTTCGCTGCCGTACAGCATGTAGAACGACGGGCTGATGACGGCGGTCACGACGAGCCAGCCTTCCGCGTCGCGCGTGACGGTCCAGTCGCTGAACGTGGCCGTTCCCTTGACCGTATAGGTGCTGCTGAACTCCTCTTCCAGGAGCTCCCGGATCTCCTCGTTCGACGCGCCTTCCAGACTGTCCGGCAGGCTGCTCCCCGGGAAGCCGATCTCGTAGATCGCGGGCGGATCCGCCTCCAGATCCTCAAGCAGCGACTCGGCATAGTACGCGGGAACCGCGAAGTTGAGCGCGGCCAGCGTATCGCGGATGACGGCCGTCGTGATGCCGACCAGCTCGCCGTACTCGTTGAACACCGCGCCGCCCGAGCTGCCCCGGTCCACCGGTGCGTTGATCTGGTAATACGTCAGGTCGCCGTCTTCGATGAAGTTGCTGATCAGGCCCTCGGACACGGTGTTCCGGTAGCCGAGCGGACTGCCGATCGCGACGACGCGGTCGCCTTTGCGCACCAGATCGGGATCCGCGAACTCGACCGGCGCAATGTTCAGCGATTGCGCGGTCTGCACGATCGCGAGATCCGCGTCCTCGTCGGCCGCGGCCACGCCGAGAATGGCGACGGAGGTGCCGTCGTTCAGCAGGACGCTGCCGGAAGAAGCGCCGTCGATCACGTGCCAGTTCGTGAGCACCCAGCGCGCGCCGACGATGACGCCGCTGCCCTGGGCGTTGTCGGTCGTGATCATGACGACCCGGTCGTCATTCCGCTCCACGATCTCCGCGGGCGAAAGCCGCACGCGGGCCGCTTCCTTTGCCGCCCGCTCCTGTTGTTCAATATACCCGGCGGTTTCGATGACGATCGTCCGGTTCGCCGCGTTCCACGTCGTCCGCGCGCCGAACGCGTCGCCGACGAGCCGGAGCGGCACCATCGTCACGCCGTTCACGGCCCGGGCGGGCACGTCGAGCGCGACCGTCTTGCCGTTCACGACGGCCTGCCGCGAATCGATGCCCAGCGTGACGGACAGGCTGTCCTTGCGCGCGACGACGGTCTTCGTCGAAGCGTTCCAGTGGACCTTCGCGCCGAGCGCCGAGAAGATTTGCCGCATCGGCACGAGCGTCACGCCGTTCTGCTGCACCGGCGCGGGATCGAACGCGAACGGTTCGCCGTCGACGATCACCCGGATCTCCGTCTGCTGCGCCGCCGTCGAGGCCGATTCGGCCGCGACGGCATGCGGCGCCCATGCTCCCGTGAGCGGCCATGCGATCATCACGGCCGCGGCGCAGATTGCAATACCGCGTCTGAAGGTTGCGTATGTTGCTCCCATGTTTCCCTCCGGCTGTCTCCTTTTTCTCCCATCGCCATCGTACCACCCGGAAGCGGGGTTGTCCATGTCCGGCCGCAGGAAAGTTCCGGTTCAGCGCACGGACGCTCCGCCCGTTCCCCATTCCCGCACGAAACGGCTCAGCCGCTCGATGCCGGGCTCGATGTCCCGGTCGCGGATGTTGCCGTACCCGAGCACGATCTGGCGGGTGCGGAATCCCCGCCGCACGCAGTAGTCCTCGACCGGCTCGACGACGACGCCGCAGGCCGCCGCCCCGGTCCAGTCCGGGGCTTCGGGCAGATCCGGAAACTCCGCCAGGATATGCATGCCCGCCTCGTCCCCCCGGATGACGGCGCGCTCGCCGAAGTGGCGGCGCAGCGCTTCGATGAGCAGCGCGCGCCGGTTGCGGTAGACGGTGCGCATCCGGTGGATGTGCCGCTCCAGGTGCCCGTCCCGGATGAAGCGGGCCAGGGCGATCTGCGGCGCGGCGGGCGGGCGCAGGTTCGCCGCCTCCCTGTAGGCGGCGAACGGTCCGGTCAGGTCGCCCGGCAGCACGAGGAAGCCGATGCGCAGGCCGGGCGCGAGCGTCTTGCTGAACGTGCCCGCGTAGATGACGCGCTCCGGCCCGAGCGTGTGGAGCGGCGGGATCGGCACCCCTTTCAGCCGGAAGTCGCCGTCGTAATCGTCCTCCACGATGTAGCTGCCGGCCTCCTCGGCGAGCCGGACCGCGTGGAGCCGGCGCTGGATCGACAGGATGCCGCCGGTCGGGTACTGATGGGACGGGGTCAACACCATCAGCCTTCCGGGCGGCAGCGCCGCGATCTCGTGCACCCGCATGCCGGACTCGTCAACGGGCACCGGCTCGATCCGGTAACCCGCCCTTCCGAAAATGTGTCCCGTGATCTCGATCGTCGGGTCCTCGAGGCAGACGGAGTCGAACCGGGGCCTGAGCGCGCGGGCCGCGAGGTCGAAGCCTTCCGACGAGCCGCCGGTGATCATGATGCGGTCCGGGTCGACCCGCATGCCGCGCGAACGGAGCAGGAAGGCGGCAATCTCGAGGCGCAGGCTCTCCTCGCCCCGGACGTCGCCGTAATCGCAGGCGTCGTCCAGGGCCGCTTCCTTCAGATAGCGGGCCCATTTCCCGCGGGGGAAATGCTCGAGATCCGGCACGCCTGTGGCGAAGCGGATCACGCCGTCGCGGGCGGATGCGGAGCTGACACGCGTCGCGGACAGCGCCGCCGGCGTTCGGGCGTACGGGGCGCGCTGTCCGACGGCGTCGCGCCGCCCCAGGGTGTCGCGCTGGCCCTGGGTGTCGCGCGAGCCGAAGACGCCGCGCAGGCCGACGGACGGCGAGATGCCTTCGGCCACGTAGGTCCCGGAACCGTGCCGGCCGACGAGGTAGCCCTCCGCGGTCAGCTGTTCGTACGCTTCGATGGCGACGTTCCGCGCGATGCCGAGTTCTTTTGCCAGAAGGCGGGTGGAGGGAAGTCGCGCGCCCACGGGGATGTCGCCGTTCTCGATCTTGCGCCGGATCTGGTCGCAGAGCTGGGCGGTTACGGGCCGCCGCGCCGATCGGTCGATCGTGATGCCGAACAACGGGTACCACCCTTTCCAGAGCCAAAAGTGGTTCCATAAATTTTGTTGAAAAGTGGACCTGTGGGAGACCACTTGCCCTTATTATAATGGGACCGGAACGATGGAGAAAGGAGAGGATCGAAAATGATGGAAAAGAAACGACTGGGTCAAACGGATATCGAGGTGAGCGCGGTCGGCTTCGGCTGCTGGCCGATCGGCGGGCAGTTCCTGCTGGACGGCTATCCGGACGGATACGGCGAGGTGGACGACGACGTGTCGATCAAGGCGATCGAGCGGGCGCTCGAGCTCGGGATTAATTTCTTCGACACGGCGGACGCATACGGCACCGGGCACAGCGAAGAGGTGCTGGGACGCGCGCTGAAGGGACGCTGGCACGAGGCGGTCATCGCGACCAAGTTCGGGTTCACCTACGACGAGGCGAGCCGGAACGTGTATACGAAGATCGACGTGTCGCCGGACTATATCGTCCAAGCCTGCGAGCGGTCGCTGCGGCGGCTCGGCACGGACTATATCGACCTGTACCAGATCCATCCCGGCTCGATACCGGACGACCGGATCGATTCCGTCATCCACTCGCTGGAGCAGCTGAAGAAGAAAGGCTGGATCCGCGCGTACGGATGGAGCACGGAGGATCACGAGGCGGCCGAAACGTTCGCCCGCAGATCCGCCGCGGCGGCGTTCCAGCACCCGCTCAACGTGCTGGTTGACTCGCCGATGGTGGAGCTCTGCGAGCGGCACGGGCTCACAAGCATCAACAACGCGCCGCTCGCCATGGGGCTGCTCAGCGGCAAGTTCAGCCGCGCGTCGCGGCTCCCCGCCGATGACGTGCGCGGCAGCGCGCAAGCCTGGGTCCGTTACTTCAAGGACGGCCGGCCGGTGCCGGAGTATCTGGACGCGCTGGACGCGATCCGCGAAGTGCTGACCTCCGGCGGACGGTCGCTCGTGCAGGGCGCGCTCGCGTGGATCTGGGGCCGCAGCGCGGTTACGGTGCCGATTCCGGGCATCAAGAATCCCGCGCAGGCCGAGGAAGCGGCGAAGGCGATGGCATTCGGCCCGCTCGCGCCGGAGCAGATGGCGGAGATCAAGCGGATTCTGGACAACCTGAACGCGGACGTGAGCCGGACAGGTTGAGGACGGGTGGAGCGGCGCCGGATGGCCGATCCGGACGCCGCGGCCCGTGCCGGCCGGATACGATGCACGAACGCCGCGGCCCGTGCGAATAGAATACACCCCCGGTCACCGCAGCCCGCTCGGAATAGAAGAAATTCCTTCCTCTATCCGGCCGTTTTCGCGATTCACCCTAGATATAGAAGAAAATTCTTCCTCTATCTCTCCCAAAACCGCCCGAATCCGGGCATTTCCGCGAAACAAGCGAAATAACTTCGTCTATTTTTCGGAATCCCGACGATTTCGACAAAATAGACGAAGTTTTTGCTTCTATGGCCGCCTTGGCCGGACCTCAACGGCAAGAAGGCGGAGGAGTTGTTCAACAAACGGATCGCGACGAAGATCGGACGGAAGGCGGTCTGCCTGCCCTCCGCCTCCCCCGCCAACGCCTCAAAAAGCCTGGAACAGCTGATCCGGGAATGGAGCGTCATCAGGCGCGATGGATGAGCGCCACCGTATCCGCAACAGGAAGGGCTGTCCCCTGCGGGGCGAATGCCCGGCGACGCCGGTACAAACCCTATGATCCGACACGCCCGCAAGGAGGACTGTCCCATGGATCGTTTCGAGCCTTATCTCGTCTTTTTCGAACCGGCCGCCCTGGATTACCCGCTCGGGCGCAAGCTCCACGAACGCTTCAAGGCGCTCGGAACCCCGATTCGCATGACGACGTCCCATAATCGGGTGACGGGCATTCCCGGGGACACCGAAACCGAGAAATACCGCAACGCGAAACGAACCCTCGTCGTCGGCGTACGCAAAACCCTCGATTTCGACACGTCCAAACCGTCGGCGGAATACGCGATCCCGCTGACGACCGGATGCGCGGGGCATTGTCATTACTGCTACCTGCAAACCACCATGAGCGCGAAACCGTATGTCCGGATTTACGTCAACCTCGACGAGATTCTCGAGCGCGCGGCGCGGTACATCGAAGAACGGAAGCCGGAGATCACCCGGTTCGAAGCCGCCTGCACGGGGGACCCGGTCGCCCTCGAGCACATGACCGGCGCCCTCGGCAAAACCATCGAGTTTATGGCGGATCAGCCTTACGGGCGGCTTCGGTTCGTCACCAAGTTCGCCGGCATCGACCCGCTGCTGTCGCTCCGGCACGGCGGCCATACGCGCATCCGCTTTTCCGTCAACTCCGACTATGTGGTCCGCCATTTCGAACCGGCCACATCCCTTCTGGAAGAACGGATCGAAGCGGCGGGCCGCGTCGCGGAAGCCGGGTATCCGCTCGGATTCATCATCGCGCCGATCATCAAGCACGACGGCTGGCAGGAGGGGTACTGGCGTCTCCTCGAGACCCTGCATGACCGTCTGAAACATGTCCCGCTAAACGACCTGACCTTCGAGCTCATCCAGCACCGATTCACCAAAACGGCCAAAAACACGATCCTGAGGCGTTACCCGAAGACGAAACTGGTGATGGATGAAGACGAGCGGCGCATCAAGTGGGGAAGATACGGAAAATTCAAGTACGTGTATCCGGCGGAAACCGTGGAAGAGTTCCAGGAGTTGTTTGAACACGGCATCCGGTCTTTTTTCCCGCAAGCGGAAATCGCTTATTTCGTTTGAGCCTTCGCATTCGGCTGCGCCGACGCATTCAAGGCCGCGGCGGAATGGCGGCGCGCCGGGGGTTCGTGCTATGATGGACACGACCAGCAAGGGAAACGGAGCGGATGTTGCGATGAAGGATCACCGCCGGAAAGACGCGGGGCAAGGCGCCGGAAAGCCGGTTGCGGCGGGGCGGACGATTGCGGCCGGGCGGGCGGACAAGCGGAGCGCAAGGCGCGGGACGGACGCGGCTGACGCGGGCGCGAGGAAGACCCGTGATGAAGCGAACCGCGATGATGCGAACCGCGATGATGCGAACCGCGATGATGCGAACCGCGCGAAGCCGAAGCGGAGGCCTGCCGGCGCCGACCGGGACGGTGCGAAGCGGGCGCGCGAACAAGGCGTCCGGATTTCGGACGCCGCGGCGGACGAGCTCAGGCCCGGCGACCGGATCGTCGTGACGATCAAGCGGATCGGCATCAACGGCGAAGGCGTCGGCTACTACAAGCGCAAGGCCGTCTTCGTGCCCGGCGCCCTGCCCGGCGAGGTCGTGAAAGCGGCCGTAACCGGCGTGGAGGCGAACCGGCTGACGGCAGAAATGGTTGCGGTCGAGAAGCGGTCGCCGCACCGGGTGAAACCGCCCTGCCCCGTATACGACCGCTGCGGCGGTTGCCAACTTCAGCATATGGACTACGCTGGCCAACTCGCGGCGAAGGAGGAGCTCGTCCGCGAGGCGTTCGCGCGCTACGCCGGCCTCGAGGGCGAGGCGCTGCCGCTGCGCCCGATCATCGGCATGGACGAGCCCTGGCGCTACCGCAACAAGGCGCAGCTGCAGGCCGGACGGGGGCCGGGCGGCAAGCTCGCCCTCGGGCTGTATGAGCCGGGCAGCCGCCGGCTCGTCGACATCACCGGGTGCGCGGTGCAGCACCCGGCCGTCACCGAAGCCGCCGAGCGGATCCGGCGACTGATCGGGCAGGCCGGCGTGCCGGTCGGCAGCGGCCCCGGCGGCGCGCTGCGCACCGTCGTGCTGCGCGTCGCCCCCGAGTCGGGCGAGCTGCAGCTTGTGCTCGTCGCGTCGGCCGAGCAGTTCCCCGGCCGGGACCGGCTCGTCGAGGCGATTCGCGCGGAGCTGCCGCGGATCACCTCGATCTCGGTGAACGTGAACAAGGGCGCATCCCCGCTCGTCTTCGGCGAGCGCACCCGGCTGATCTGGGGCAAGCCCGACCTGGAGACCCGGCTCGGCGACCTGCGGTTCAGGCTGTCCCCGCGCGCCTTCTTCCAGCTCAACCCGGAGCAGACGGTGAAGCTGTACGACCTCGCGCGGGAAGCGGCCGCCCTGACCGGCCGGGAGACGGTCGTCGACGCCTACTGCGGCACCGGCACGATCGCCCTCTGGCTCGCGCCTTACGCGCGCGAGGTCCGCGGCATCGAGACGATCCGCGAGGCCGTCGACGACGCCGAACGGAACGCCCGGCTGAACGGCCGGACGAACGCCCGCTTCTACGTCGGGCGCGCCGAGGAGCTCTTGCCCCGCTGGGTGAAGCTGGGCTTCCGGCCCGACGTCATCGTCGTCGACCCGCCGCGCACCGGCTGCGACGCCGCCCTATTGCGCACGGTCGCCGACGTGAAGCCGGACCGCTTCGTCTACGTCTCGTGCAATCCGGCGACGCTCGCGAAGGACTGCCGCGCGCTGCTCGACGCGGGCTACCGGATCGAGTGGGCACAGCCGGTGGACATGTTCCCCCAGACGGCGCATGTGGAGTGCTGCGTGTTGCTGCAACGAAGCAAGTGAAAGGCAGACGCGTCCGGGATCTGTCCCATGATTCCCGGATGCCCGTCTGCCTTTCTTTTGCAATTTATTGCTTGAATTCGATTGGTTTGCGGCGCAACAGGATGTATGGTAAATTTGCGGAGAATGTTGCGATGCCATCCGGGGCCCGCTATGGCAAGGAACCAAAATCTTCTTCTCGCTAATCGAAACTTCCGGAACTTGTGGCTGGCGCAAACCGGAAGCAACATAGGCGATTGGTTCCATCAGGTTGCTCTGGCGCAGACGACTATGGCCATCGCCCATTCCGCCGAAGCCATGGGACTTGTGTTGCTGTGCAGGTCGTTTACCGGTTTTGTGCCGGGGCCTTTGGTCAGCCCGTTGGTCGATCATTTCGGCAAAAAGAAAGCGATGATCGTCACGGACTTCTGCGGGCGCTGTTTGTTCCGGTTTTCATTCTTGCGATTGTTTTGCGCAACAGCGCCTGTCTCTTTGTCGGCGCGTTCCTGCTCGGTCTGAGCGGCGTGATGTTCAATCCGGCCGCCCAGGCCTGTCTGATGTTCGCCAATCCGGGAATTGCGCCGACGGGGGTGATCATCGAATCCGTTTCACTGCTTTGCGGCATGTATTGGTTGGCCGGGTTGCGTCCGAACGTCGCCAATCGGAACGGGGTGTTCATGTGAGAAGAACCGAACTTGTTCCCTGGACGGAACAATGGCTTGAACGGTACCGGCAAGAGGAGATCTTGCTGCGATCCATTTTCGGGAACGAGCTGCTTGACATCCATCATATCGGCAGCACGTCCGTGCCCCAAATCGGCTACGCCAAGCCGATCATCGATATCCTGATCGTCGTCCGGGATATCGGCAAGGTGGACGCGTACAACGATTTGATGATCCGCGCCGGCTACGAGCCCCGGGGAGAGCAGGGAATCGCCGGCCGGCGCTATTTTCCGAAGGGCGGGGACCGGAGAACCCACCACGCGCATATCTTCGAGGCGGGAAACCCCCATATCGACCGGCATCTGAACTTCAAGGCCTGCCTGATGCGCCATCCCGACGAAGCGAGGGCGTACGGAGAGTTGAAACTGCGCCTCGCCCGGCAATTTCCGGATGATGTTCGCGCCTATCAGGAGGGGAAAGCGGCCTTCTGCGCCGAATTGGAGCGGAAGGCCATGAGATGGGCGGAAGCGCTTCAGGATCAGCCGTCCACGGACAATTCCTGCGAATATCGCCGGACGAGATGTGACGCCCGGCAATCGCAAGCGTCGCAACGGCAAGCAACAGCATGCCGGCGCCAATCAGTCCGATGGTCGCAAAATCGAAGGCGACCGGAGCGGGATCAATCGCCCACACAAGCGCGAAAACGAGAAAACCCAACAGGCCGCCAAAGAAGACGCCCGGCCCGACATACAGGCCCGCTTGCACCAGGATGTTGCAGAGGATGCCGGCGGGAGTCACGCCGATGGCCCGCAGCACGGCGAATTCCTTGCGCTTTGACAGAATCTGGTTCATCAAGCCGCTCAACACGCCCGCCATCGAGCAGCCGATGATGACGGAAAGCACGACGACAAAAATCCCCCACCGCTGAACGAATCCATTCCTCGCTTGTTCCAACGCTTCGTTCAAGGTGGTGATCTGAAGCTCCGGGAATTTCGCGCGCACGGATTCCAGCTCCGCCAACGCTTGCGGCTCATCGTTCGTGTCGATATGGATTCTGGTCACGGCCGGATACCGATTCAGGGGATTGGACCAGGTCATCAGCGCATGATCGGGCTGCTTCAGTTCCCCGCTGACCCTGCCGATGCGAAAGACCCCGACAGGCACGATATCCTGAAGCGCCTCATCAAGCGTACCGATCACGATTTCGTCCCCCGCTTGCAGGCGATATTTGTCCGCAAGCTCCGCGGAGATCACCAGTTCATCTTCCCCGAGCCCTTCCACCAACGGAGAGTAAACGGCCAAAGGCGCAATCCTGACCTTCTCGCCATTCAGCAAAATATAGTTGAGATTCAATACTCCTTCATACTCCACTTCGCGAACGGAATCCAGCGCCAGCAACGCGTCACGCAGCCATTGATGATCCAGGGCGGATTCGGTTCCGAGACGGTTGTACAGCATGATCGGTTTCTCGTAGTTTTCCTTCAAAAAACGCAGGTTGTTGGCTTCCAACGTATTCAGCAACGTGGTGCCGAACACGGCAATCGCCAGCGTCAGGGAAACCGGGATCACGGCAAAAGCGTTTCTCCTGACCTGGGGCAGCATGTTCTTGAATGTCAGGTAGACAATCCGGCCAATTCTGCGGCCGATCACCTTCAACGCGCCATGGATGACCTTCTCGACCGCACGGGGCATGAGCAGCAAACATCCGGCCAACAGGATCAGCAATCCCGGGAAGAGCAGGGCGTAATTTTCATTGACATAACCAAACAAGTACGCGATAGACCCGGTCAGAAGCGCGATCCATCCACGGCGTTTATGTTTCGTTTTGTGCTTGAAGTCCAGCCGCTCGTTTTCTTCCATCATCTCGCGGGGCAGAATGCTCATGCTGCGATAGGCGGGGATGAGCATGAACAATTGGAAGAAAAGAAAACAGGCCGCGGCGACAATGAACACCACCGGCAAGTCGGAGGCGTGCCCCGCGGTCGCCCGCATCCCAAATACGCGTTCGGCGACCCGGATCAACCCGTTCGTCGCCCATGCCGATACGGCCCCGCCGAGCATCGTGCCCGTCAGATTAATGACGTAACTCTGGATCAGCACGATCCGGCCGATCTGCGCGGTCGAGGCTCCGATCGAACGCAAAATCGCGATCTGATTCCTCAATCTGTAGAGAAGTATTTCCAGATTGGAAAGGATGAGCAGCGCCGTGACCACGAGAACCAGGAACGACAACACGATGATATAGGTGTGCAGCGTTCGCATATTGGAGTGAACGAGTTCATTCTGTTCCACCAGATCGATGCGCAGACGGTCATCGATCTTGCGGATCTCCCGCACAACCGACAAAGCATCCGCGCCCTTCGCCAGTTTGAGCATCAGCCCGCTCGCATACTCGCCTTCCTCCGCGAAGGGCGCCATATGATCATAGTGGATGATGGCGAAGCTGACCAGACCTTGTGGATCCTCGATAATCTCCGACACACGGAACGTCATGCCTTCCACGACCACGTGATCGTCGATGCCCGCTCTCATGAATTCGGCGAGTTCTTCATGGAGGATGATCGTGGAAGGCGCAATGTCCGAAGTGAATTTGTAGGTGCTCCTGGTCAGGCTATTGCCGGTCGCGCCGATGGTCCACACGGGCATGCTCGATTCGCCGAAGCGGAGGAATCCGGACAAAACATGGGCGGACTCCTCCACACCCGGCAGCGAAACGATGCGATCCGCTTTCTCCTTCGTCAGGACATCGGGATGATCCGGGGGATAGGAAACCATGATGTCCGCTTCGCCGAACATCTCGCGGAACGACTGCTCCATCGCGCGCTGCGCGTTCAGCGAATACACAAGCATGGTGATGATCAGAAGCGTCGAGACCAGGATGCTGACGATGGAAAAAGCAATCAGCAGACGATTCGCTTTCAACAGTCTCAGGGCCAGTCCCCAACAGGTCTTTCTCATGCTCCCCTCCGCCCTTCGGCGATTGCTCTGAACATCTTCAGGATCTTGTCCAGATCCCGCATGCCGCCGCAAACATATTCGTCCCGGATCTCCCCGTCATGGAAAAACAGCACCCGGTCCGCGGAAGCCGCGACGACGGGGTCGTGCGTGACCAGCAAGATGGTCTGCTGGCGTTCAGCCCTCATGTCGAGCAATACATTCAGGATTTCCTTCGTGGTGTTGAAGTCGAGATTGCCCGTCGGCTCATCGGCCAACAGGATGGGAGGCTTCGCGATGATGGCGCGGCCGATCGCGACCCGTTGCTGCTGGCCGCCGGACAATTCGACCGGCCGATGCCGGCGGAAGGCGGACAGACCCAGCATCCCCAGCACCTCTTCCACCCGGGCGCGGATGGAGGATTCCGGTTCTCCCAGGAGAATGAGCGGAACCGCGATATTGTCTTCCGCGGACAAGTCTTTGAGAAGATTGAAGGATTGGTGGACAAAACCGACATTCTTCAACCGGTAACGCGAAGCCTCCGGCTCCTGGAAGATATGGCGGCAAGGCTCGCCATTGAGTTTGATGACGCCCGAAGTCGGCTTGTCCAGAGCGCTCAGGATGTGAAGCAAGGTGCTCTTCCCCGATCCGCTCGTTCCCATGACGGCCACGAACTCCGCCTTTTTCAGGGAAAAAGAAACATTCTTCAACGCGCGCACGGCGTGATTCGCATTTTCATAGGTTTTGGACAACCCTTCCACTTCCAGAACGGTCCGGCTCATGGTTCCCCTCCCCCTTTCCACTATATCCAGTATTTTATACGAAGACCGAACATTCACCAAATATTGCGGGGGTTGGTTGAAAGAAACCGGATGGCTGTGATAGAATGATCCAAATTTGCGATGCAATGAAGAAGGATCATCATTTGCGGGAGTGACAGCGGAATGCATTTTGAACGGTACACGGATGTGCATGCGTTCTACCGGGATACCTTTGATGTGTTGATGCGTCACGAGTCGCAGAATATGATCATCCTCGGCAATCTCATCATGGGTCACAAGGGCGAAGACAAAACAGACTGGCGCGATCCCGCAAACTGGCTGATGGCGACCGTCTCCGACGCAAGCGGCATAAGGCTGACCGCCCTCATGACTCCGCCGCATAACCTGACCCTGTACGCCACCGACAACCGGATTGACCCGGCGGCGATCGACTGTCTGATCGAAGGACTGGAAGGCCATGACATTCCCGGCGTGATCACCGAGAAAGCTTTGGCCGAATCTTTCGCCGGGGCATATGCCGCTCGAAAGGGATTGACCCGCAAAACGATCATGGACCAGCGGATCTATGAACTGACGGCGGTCAATCCCGGCATCAACCTGATGGGCACGGTTCGCTTGCTGGATGAGAACGATATGCATTTTTTCCCGTATTGGCTTGAAGCTTTCCATGCGGCAGGTGTCTATGGAAAAACGGAAATGTCGATCCCTCAGAATGAGGACTTGTATCGCTACAGACTGTCGACGAAAAAGCTCTATGTATTGGAAGTCGACGGAATGCCCGTCTGCATGGCAGGTTATACAAGGGAATTGCCGTCAGCGATCGGAGTGGCCTTCGTCTATACCCCTTCCTATTTCCGGAGAAAGGGCTACGCCACCTCATGCGTGGCGCAACTCAGTCAAATGGCGCTGGACAAGGGCTATGCGAAATGCGTGTTGTACACCGATCTGCTGAACCCGACATCGAACGGCATTTATCAGAAAATAGGGTACAAGGCGGTCTGCGATTCGCTCATGCTGAAATTTGAATGACGGGATTGTCCCGGGCGGGAGTTCGACTCCCGCCCTTGGTCTTTTTTGCCGGGAGATGTTCTTGGACGAGAGGAAAACCGAAATTTTTGTCGAATATGGTACTTGAGAAGTACGCCATTTATTGGATTCGGTTGGGCCGATTGGATCATCGGAAGATTGGGCAGTACTTCTCGTTTTTTGTTTTTATAGCCCAAATTCTGCAAGAAGGACTGTGAAATCATGCGAGCACTCTTCAAACTCTTCGGGCTTGTCTGTTCGGTCATGCTGCTGGTTGCGTTGTGGCCCGCCGATGCTCATGGCGAAGACCGATCCTTTGAAATCACGAATGTTGAAATTCGCGCCCGCATCGACCGGGACGGCAACATGCACGTCACGGAGTATGACACGTACCGATTCAGCGGGCAATTCAACGGGATTCTGGTGAACCTCAACTCCCGCGCTTCGGACGGAATCGAACATTTTCAGGCCTGAGCCTTTTGCATAATTTCGTTTTGAAGCCAGCTTCATAGGGAGTCCTCAACTAGCAGCAGTTAATTCCTGGCTTTAACGTTTAAAAATGTGTAATTGGAGTTTATTGGTCATAAAAATGGGCAG
>Ga0310825_100767_pt1 | contig 19089 bp, 15 predicted proteins | sample WT_ome_9_FD_202243 | JGI IMG/M metagenome (GOLD analysis project Ga0310825, IMG submission 202243) | Sorghum-adapted microbial communities enriched on wild type (WT) sorghum from Joint BioEnergy Institute, Emeryville, California, United... ... | reverse complement strand
CATCCAGCTTATCTCCAGCCTGCTTACGTTCGCGGGCATGCTCGGGCTCATGATCTGGCTCAGCCCGATCATGACGCTGATCACGCTGACGATCGTGCCGGCCATGTTCGCCGGCATGCGGTGGATCACAAACCGCACCGGCCGCTACTTCAAGGAGACGCAGCGCAACACGGGGGCGCTCAACGGCTTCGTCGAAGAGACGCTGTCCGGCCAGCGCGTCGTGAAAAGTTTCTCGCGCGAGCGCGCCGTCATCGACGAATTCATGGAGAAGAATGCCAGGCTGCGCGAGTCCGCCTACCGGGCGCAGGTCTATTCCGGCTTCATCCCGAAGCTGATGAACATGCTGAACAACATGAGCTTCGCCATCGTCGCCGGGGCGGGCGGCCTGCTCACGCTGAAGGGGATCGTATCGGTCGGGATCATCGTGACGTTCGCCGAATACGCGCGGCAGTTCACCCGTCCGCTGAACGATCTGGCGAACCAGTTCAACACGTTCCTGTCGGCCGTCGCCGGGGCCGAGCGGGTGTTCGAGGTGATCGACGAGCGGGAGGAGACGGTGGACGAGCGCGGCGCGTCTCCGATCGGCAAGGTCAGGGGGGAGATTGTCTTCGATAACGTCACCTTCGCCTATGAGCCGGGCGTGCCGACGATCGAGAACGTGTCGTTCCGCGCCGGTGCGGGCGAGATGATCGCCCTCGTCGGGCCGACCGGGGCGGGCAAGACGACGATCGTCCAACTGCTGGCCCGGTTCTACGAGCCGGACGGCGGCCGGATTCTGATCGACGGCCGGGACATTCGCGGCGTAACGCGCCAGTCGCTCCGGAAGGCGATGGGATTCGTGCCCCAGGACGTCTTCCTGTTCGAAGGGACGATCCGGGAGAACATCCGGTACGGGAGGCTCGACGCGACGGACGAGGAAATCGAGCGGGCGGCCCGGGAAGCGAACGCGCACCGGTTCATCACGAAGCTGCCGCAAGGATACGATACGATGCTTCGCCAGGACGGCAGCGGCATCAGCCAGGGACAGCGCCAGCTGTTGGCGATCGCCCGCATGATCCTGGCCGATCCGGCCATTCTCGTGCTCGACGAGGCGACGAGCAGCATCGACACGATTACGGAACTGCACATCCAGGAAGCGCTGTACCGGCTGATGGCCGGGCGCACGAGCATCGTCATCGCGCACAGGCTGAACACGGTCCGGCGCGCCGACCGCATTCTGGTGCTGGACAGGGGCCGCATCATCGAACAGGGAACCCACGCAGAATTGATGGCGCTTTCCGGCTTCTACAGCAGTCTCGTGCGCAGCGGGCGGCAAGCGGCATTGGCGGGCGCGGAGTGAGGACTGCAGCATACGTTTATCCCGCAGACAGCATGCCGGCAGGAAATTATGCTTTTCGATACGGGAGCGTGCATCGATGCGGAATCGGAATGAACTGGATTACGGCTGCGGCATGGCGGGCGAGCTGTTCGTCTCGCTCGTCCGGCAAACGGACGACATTTACGTCAGTCTGGGTTCGGACTTGACCATCGAATACATATCGCCTTCGGTCGAGCGCGTGCTGGGATACCGCCCCGAAGAATTGACGGGCCGGCCGGGCGTGCTGTACATATTTCCCGAGGATCTGGCGCGAATCGGGATCCATCACCTGCCCGCGGAACAGGAGAGCGAACCGCCGTACATCCGGCATGTCGCCGAAGCGACGGAGTCGTACCGCGTGAACCGGGGCGTCCGGGAGATCCGGGTGCGCCACCGGGACGGCCGGTACATCTGGTGCCGGATGTCGTTCATCATCGTGCGGGACGAGCAGGGAGCGGTCGAGCGGATTGTCGCCGTCGGCCGCGACATCACGGAGCGGAAGCGCGCGGAGGAGGAATTGCGGCGCGTCCGCGTCAATCTGCAGCTCGCCAAGCGCATCGCGGGGTTCGGATCGTTCGAATGGTACCCCGAAACGAACGAGCTGTACTGGTCGGACGAGATGTATGCGGTCTTCGGATGCAAGCGGTCGGATTTCGAGAGCGACATGGACGCGTTCGTCAAGCTCGTCCATCCCGAGGACAGGCCCGGTCTGGCCGCGTATTTCCTGGGACGGGCCAGGCGCAGAACGGACGAGGAAATGAAGTACGAATACCGCGTCATCGCGCCGGACGGAAACATCCGGACCATCCAGGCGTACGGCAAATGGATCAGGGACCAAAGCCGGGACGCCTGGCTGCTGGCCGGCATTGTGCGGGATGTGACGATCGAGAACCGGACCGAGGAGCTGCTGCGCACGTCGGAGAAGCTGAAGATGGCCGGACAGCTGGCCGCGGGCATCGCCCACGAGATCCGCAACCCGCTCACCTCGCTCAAGGGCTTCTCCAAGCTGCTCCTCAAGGCGACCGGCGAGCAGGCCGAGCGCTATTACGAGATCATGGACCAGGAATTCGTCCGGATCGAGATGATTCTCGGCGAGCTGCTCGTGCTGGCCAAGCCGCAAGCCTCCGTCTACCAGGACTGGGACATCCGGCTGATCGTGCACGAGGTCGCCGATCTGCTCAGCAGCCAGGCCATCCTGAACAACGTCATCATCCAGGAGCAGGCGGTGCAGGAGGCGTGCATCGTCCGCTGCGACAAAAACCAGCTCAAGCAGGTGTTCATGAACGTCGTGAAGAACGCGATCGAGGCGATGCCGACCGGCGGACTGCTCGTCATCTCGATCGAGCGGGACGGTACCGACGTGCTCGTGCGCGTCACCGATCAGGGCGGGGGCATTCCGGAGGACCACCTGCGCCGCCTCGGGGAGCCGTTCTTCACGACGAAGGAGAAGGGAACCGGCCTCGGACTCATGATCAGCCACAAAATCATCGAAGAGCACGACGGGCATATCCGCTATGACAGCCGGAGAGGCGAAGGGACGACCGTCACGATCCGGCTGCCGCAGGCTTGCGCGGAACCCCGGTAGCGGCATCCGCATGGCGGGCCGCTGCCGGCGAAGCGCAATTTTTTTCGCCGTTTTGCCGGCCAAGGGCGGACGGGAGCCGGCGATTTGACGGGACGGGTTTTGCCGTGATATAGTTCACTAGTAAAACTGTTTGATTATCGAACTATAGGAGACATGCGGTCGGCGAGGGGTGGAGCATGAAACGCGAGAACGCGAAAAGGCCGCTGGACCGGGAATTGCTGGCGTCCATCATCCGGAGGTATGAAGACGCGACATACCGCATGCATCGGCGCGTGAACGCCCTGCTGCGCAGGTGCATCGGCGGGGAAGACATCACGCTGGACCAATATCTGGTGATCCGCTATCTGCGCATGAAGGGCCGGTCGATTTCATCGGAGCTGGCGGATGTGTTCGGCGTCGGCAAAAGCTCAATCACGGCGATCGTGACGCGGCTGTCCGACAAGCGGCTGATCGAGCGAATTCCGGACGTGAAGGACCGGCGGATGATCTATCTGTCGCTGACCGAGGCGGGCCGGAAGCTGGCCGAAGTGATCGACGAGCGGATGCGGGAACAGCTGTCGAAGGTTATCAAGCAATTTGACCGGGACGAAGCGCTGCGATTCATCGAAACCTACGAGAAAGTGGCGGAAGTGCTGGCGGATATGGAAGGAAGGAGCAGAGCAACCCCATGAGACAGATCGTGAAATGGCGCTGGCTGGTGCTGGCGCTTTGGCTGGCGGCCGCGGCGGGCCTGGTGCTGACGTCGCCGAATCTGGCCGAGCTGGTGCGGGAGCGCGGGCAGATCACCGTGCCGGACGGCTACCCGTCCGTCATCGCCGACGAGATGCTCGCCGAACTGGGCGAAAGCGGAAGCTCGACGGTGCTCGTGTTCCACGATCGGGCGGGACTTGACGACGACGATCTCGAGCGGGTGAAGGCCGGGATCGGGAAATTGCGGGACGATAGCGGCGCGCTTGGCATCGTATCGGTGACGTCGCCGTTCGACAGCGAGGAATTGGAGAGCCGGATGCTGTCCGAAGACGGGACGACCGCGCTGGTCCTGCTGAATGTCGAGTTCGGCGACCGGACGGCGGCGGAGCAGCAGGATGCGCTGTATGAAGCGCTGTCGGACATCGATGTGGAGCACTACATCACCGGCGGCTGGGTCATTATCGAAGACGTGATCCAGAGTTCCGAAGAAGGCGTGAAGAAGACCGAGCTCATCACGATCGTCTTCATCCTCGTCATTCTGATCGTCGTCTTCCGGTCGGTCATCGCGCCGCTCATTCCGCTGCTCACCGTCGGGCTCAGCTATCTGGTGTCCCAGGCGGTCGTGGCGTATCTGGCGGAGTACGCGGCATTCCCGCTGTCCAACTTCACGCAGATCTTCATGGTCGCGGTCATGTTCGGCATCGGGACGGACTACTGCATCCTGCTGATCAGCCGGTTCAAGGAGGAGCTGGGGCGGGACGGCGACAAGGTCGGCGCGATCCTCCGCACCTACCGGACGGCCGGACGGACCGTGCTGTTCGCGGGGCTGGCGGTGCTCGTCGGCTTCACGTCGATCGGATTGTCGACGTTCTCGCTGTACCGCTCGGCCGTCGCGGTCGCGGTCGGCGTCGCGGTCATGCTGATCGCGCTCGTGACGATCGTGCCGTTCTTCATGGCGGTGCTGGGCAAGGCGCTGTTCTGGCCGCTCCGGGGCTCGCTCGAGCACAAGGAGAGCCGGCTGTGGGGTTCCGTCGGCACGTTCGCGCTCAAGCGGCCGCTCGGCGCGCTCGCGATCATCGCCGTGCTGGCCGTGCCGCTGCTCGTCGGCTACCGGAACGCCGTCACGTTCAACCAGCTTGACGAGATCGGCGATCGCTACGGCTCGGTGCGCGGGTTCGACATCATCTCGGAAAGCTTCGGCCCCGGGGAGACGCTGCCGACGACGATCGTCTGGCGGAGCGAAACGCCGCTCGACACGCCGGAAGGGCTGGCCGCGATCGAGCAGGTGTCCCGCCGGATTCTGGAGACCGAAGGCGTGGCGTCGGTGCGCAGCGCCACGCGGCCGACCGGCGAGCCGCTCGAGCAGCTGCAGGTGGTCAGCCAGGTGTCGGAGCTGGACAGCGGGCTCGGGCAGGGCGGCGAGGGCTTGAGCAAGATCGGCGACGGGCTCGCGCAAGCGAGCGAGGAGCTCAAGTCGAACGCGCCGCGGCTTGAGGAAGCGGTGAGCGGCGCCGAACGGCTGGCGCAGGGCACGGACGAGCTGAAGGCCGGCCTCGAGCAGCTCGCGGGCGGGCTGCGCCGGCTCGAACAGGGGCTGCGCAGCGGCGAAGCCGGCGCCGGCGAGCTGGCGTCCGGCGCGTCGGAAGCGCAGGCGGCCGCGGAACGGTTGGCCGCCGCCGCGGAGGAGCTGCTCACGGGGTATGAGCAGATTGCGGGCGGCCTGGATCAGCTGACCGCCGGCTACGGGGAGATCGCGCGCAGGCAAGGTGAACTGAGCGACGGGCTGGCCGGGCTTGCGGCCGGAATCGACGGCCTGGCGATCAAATACCCGGAGCTCGCGGCGGACGCGGATTATCTGCTTCTGCAGGGCACGGCGAAACAGCTGCAGGAAGGCTCGGCCCGGCTCGGCGAAGCGCTGGCGCAGCTCAATGAGCAGCTCGGCGGGCTCGGCGCCGGCCTGGCGCAGGCGAACGCGGGCTTAAGTCAGGCGGCCGCGGGCCAGCGGGAACTGGCCGGCGGGCTCAAGCAAATCGCGGCCGGCCTGAAGGAGCTGCAGGCCGGCATCGCGCAGGCCGCCGCCGGCCATGGCGCCATCCTGGAACGCCTCCCCGAGATGGCAGGCGGCGCGGCGCAGCTCGCGGAAGGCCAGGCCGAGCTGGCGGACGGACTCGCCGGACTGATCGACCAGCTCGGCCAGCTCACCGACGGCCTCGGCCAGTCGGCGGACGGCCTGGAGCAGGTGGTGGCCGGGCTGGAGTCGGCGCGCGAATATTTGAGCGGACTGTCCGAATCGCCCGATCCGCAGCTCGCGGGCTGGTACCTGCCGGAGGAAGCGATCGCGTCGGAGGAGTTCCGGCAGGCGCTTGACATCTACATGAGCGACGACCGGCGGACGGTGAAGTTCGAGGTCGTGCTGGACCATCATCCGTATTCGGTCGAGGCGATGGACACGGTCGACCGGCTGTCTGCCGCCGCGCCGGGCATGGCGGAAGGCACGCCGCTGGAAGGCGCCGAGGTCGCGGTCGGCGGCATCTCGAGCCTCAACAACGACCTGCGGCACATCACCGAGGGCGACTATGCGCGCACGGTCACGCTGATGCTGATCGGCCTGGTGGTCATCCTCGTCGTCCTGTTCCGCTCGCTGGTCATGCCGATCTACCTCGTGCTGTCGCTCATCCTGATCTATTACACGTCGGTGGCGGCGGCGGAGGCGCTGTTCGTGCGGATGATCGACATGACGGGTCTCGGCTGGGCGGTGCCGTTCTTCGCCTTCGTCATGCTGGTGGCGCTCGGCACCGACTACAGCATCTTCCTGATGGACCGGTTCCGCGAGTATCGGGACCAGCCGCCGGGCGAAGCGATCCTGAACGCGATGAAGAACATGGGCTCGGTCATCGTGTCGGCGGCGATCATTCTCGGCGGCACGTTCGCGGCGATGCTGCCGGCGGGCGTCATGTCGCTCCTGCACATCGCGACCATCGTGCTGGTCGGCCTGTTCCTGTACGCGCTCGTCATGCTGCCGCTGTTCATTCCGGTCATGGTGCGGCTGTTCGGCGAGCACAACTGGTGGCCGTTCACGCGCCGGCGCGGCCGCGCCGAAGCGGAGAGCAGCCTCGGCGCGTGACGCCGCGTTGGCGCAAAACGCCGTCCCTTCCGCGGAACTTCCGCGGAGGAGACGGCGTTTCGCATGTTGCGCCCGTCGTGCCTGCAATCCGCCGCGCCCGCCGGTCAGGCCAGCAGCGAAATGACGAGCAGCTCATACAGGACGAGCGGCAGGATCGTGTTGAAATACGGATTGTAGGGCATGAACGGATTCCAGAACGCGCGGTATCCCGGCGCGTCCAATTCCAGGTACAGGATGCAGCCTTCATGGTGGCGGATGATGCCGTCATATACGGCGCCGTCCATCGTCTGCACCCGCACCAGGCGGCCGGCATGCGTGTCGCAGATGTCGCACAGCTTCTTCCGGATCGATCGCAGCGACTCGGCGGCGGACGTATCCGCGCGGTAAAGGACCTTCGGTTGCTGATCCATGGTAAGCGACAGCCTCCCAACAGCAGAATTTGCTGTCAGGATATGCATTCGCCCAGATCGTGGTGCAGACTTCGGCCGGCCACCGGCCGCCGTCAAGCCGCGTTCCGGTCAATCGTCCGTCCGGTAAACGACCAGGATGCAGGTCCGCTGATGCTGCGCGCCGTGGGCGCCGGTCTTCGTGTACGAACCGTAGCAGATGTTGATGACCTGCTCTTCGCGCAGGGTGGCGAGGAATTCGTTCACTTTCTTCACGGCATGCGAAGATTCGGTGTCGAGAAATTCCTTCACTTGAATCATGCGATTCCCCCCTGTATGGAGTGTTTTGCGCCATGCGGCAAGCGACGGATCAACGGGCATCTGCATCGGTCTCGAACGTGCGGACGCTCTTCACGATCCTCGCCCGATACCCGCCCTGCGGCGTGCGGATTTCCACCGTGTCGCCGCACCGGGCCATGAGCAGGCTCCGGCCCATCGGCGAAAGGCAGGAAATCCGGCCCCGGTCGACATCGGCCTCGTCCGGCAGCACGATCCGGAAGGTCTCGTCCGGTCCACCGTCCTCGAACCGGAGCGTCACCTCGGAGCCGATGAGCACGGTGGAATCCTCCAGGTCCCGGATGATGCCGGACAGAATGTCCTCGAGCAAGCGTTCGTACCTCTGCAGCGTCTCCAGCAGTTCCCGCTGTTCCGGCCCGCTTGCCGACGGCGGCTGGCTGAACCATTGAACGCGGTTTTCGCTCAGGCAGGCAAGCTGGCGTCGCAATTCGGCTTCCAGTGCGCTCCCCGGCTTCATTCTATGGTTCATGGAACATGACGCCCGCCTTTCCTACCGATATGTTCACCAGGATGGCATAACATTTTCGCATGGACCCATCACTCCTCCGTTCATGTGAAAACAGACCCCGCCCCGGGGGTCTGCCTCTATCATACCACAATCGGCCTGTATGCGCATTCAAACGCCACTGTCCGCCGTCCGCTCAACATAAAAATTCCCCGCGACGGACATCTTAAGCCTGATCGGCAGTTTGTTCAGGGGGGATCGGCATGTTCAGACGATTCAAGCCTTCCGTGCTCGTCTGGTCGGCCGCGGCCGTGCTGCTCGGCGTGTGGACGGGGCTCTCCCTGTCCGGTCCGGCGGCCGAGCGGGCCGTGTCGGTGACGTCGCGGGGCGGTACGGCGCCGGGGCTGAACGCTGCGGCTCCGGCGGGGACATTGTCGGAAATGGCGGAGGATGCGGCGCTTTCGGCGGATTCGTCAACTCCGGCGACATCCGCGTTTTCCGCCGGCGACCGCGCGTATCATTTCGGTTTCAAGAAGAGCCGGAACGGCGAGCCCGCGTCGATCGACCAGGAAGGGTTCGGCCCGCTGCTCGAGCGGTACGGCGCGGTATTCCGGGGCAGCCCGGAGGGCAAAAATCTGTATCTGACCTTCGACAACGGCTACGAGAACGGGTATACGGCGAAGATCCTCGACGTGCTGAAGGAGAAAAACGTGCCGGCCTGCTTCTTCGTGACGGGCCATTACGTGAAGGACCAGCCCGATCTGTTGCGCCGCATGGTGCGGGAAGGGCATGTCATCGGCAACCACTCGTGGTCGCACCCGGATTTCTCGGCTTTGCCGGAATCGCGGATCCGCGAGGAACTGGACATGGTGAAGCGCAAGGTCGCGGAAATCGCCGGCCAGCGGGAGATGCGGTATCTGCGGCCGCCGCGGGGCATCTTCAGCGAGCGGTCGCTCCGCGTGAGCCAGGCGCTCGGCTACACGAACGTGTTCTGGTCGATCGCCTACAAGGATTGGGACACCTCGGCCCAGCGCGGCGCCCGCCACGCGTTTGACAGCGTCGTCTCGCAGCTCCATCCGGGCGCCATCATCCTGCTGCACAGCGTGTCGCGGGACAACGCCGAGGCGCTGGCCTCGATCATCGACGAAGCGCGCAGGCAGGGGTACACGTTCCGCAGTCTCGACCATCTGTTGTCGCCGTTGCCGGAGCTGCCGCTGTAACCCGTCTTGCCAGAAAGCCCGCCCGGGAGCATAATGGGGAGGAAATGAAATCCTCGGGATGGAGGCGGAATGGCACCATGAAATACCGACCGCTTGGCAACACCGGCATGAGCGTCAGCGAGATCAGCTTCGGCACGTGGGCGATCGGCGGCTCGTGGGGCAAGACGGACGACGCCGAGTCGCTGAACGCGCTGGCGCGCGCGATCGACGCGGGCGTCAATTTCTTCGATACGGCGGATGTCTACGGCGACGGCCACGCCGAGGAGCTGCTCGGCAAGGCGGTGAAAGGCCGGGATGACATCTTCATCGCCACGAAGTTCTGCCGGGCCGCGAACATCCACGATCCGGCGGTCTATACGTACGAATCGGTGCGCCGGTTCTGCGAGGCGAGCCTGAAGCGGCTGGGCCGCGACCGGATCGACCTGTACCAGGTTCACTGCCCGCCGACGGACATCATCCGCCGCGGCGACGTGTTCGGCGTGCTCGACCGGTTGCGCGAGGAAGGTTTGATCCGCGAGTACGGCGTCAGCGTCGAATCGGTCGAGGAAGGGCTGATTGCGCTGCAGTATCCGAACGTGAAGGCGCTGCAGGTGATTTTCAATGTGTTCCGGCAGAAGCCGGCCGAGGAGCTGTTCCCGAAGGCGCACGCGCAGGGCGTCGGCATTCTCGCCCGGGTGCCCCTGGCGAGCGGACTGCTCACCGGCAAATTCACCGAGCAGACGACATTCGAACCGGACGATCACCGGAACTTCAACCGGAACGGCGAGGCGTTCAACGTCGGCGAGACGTTCGCCGGGCTGCCGTTCGAGACGGGCGTCCGGCTGAGCCGGGAGCTGGCCTGGATCGGCGAAGGCCGCGGCAGCATGGCGGCCGCCGCAATCCGGTGGATCCTCGACAATCCGCACATCAGCTGCGTCATCCCCGGCTTCAAGACCGTGGCCCAGGTCGAGGCGAACCTCAAGGCCGCGGACGTTCCGCCGTTCACGGAGGCCGAGTTGGCGCGGCTGCGCGAGTTCTACGAGCATAAGGTGCGGGAGCATATCCGCGGGCCGTATTGAGGCTGCCGGCGTCCGGGAGCGGTTCGGCGTGTCCGGGCTGTCGGAAGCGGGTCTGAATCGAAGGGAAACGAGCAACGGAGGAGCACGCCTGCCAACGTTGCTCTTTTTTTTCTTTCATGTTCAGCGTGAACATCAGGAGGACGTTCGACTGAAACGGGGCGATGGCGGAACCTGATGCCGCCGCAGGCGGGTCGAATGGTGAGGGTAACCGCCCCATGGTGCGAATGCAGCGCAAAATTTGCGTGCCGACCGGCCGCGACGTCCGGGAGCCGTCGTACCAGGCGCGATTGTATGGGCGATTTCGGGGTATCCCCCTCGCTCAGGAGAGCGGGAGACTTCAGAATGGATATGACTTCTTGAAGAGCCGCATCCTTCTTGTCCGATGGTGGCTGCCGAACGGGAAGATCAAATTCAAAGAACGCTTTGGGTTCCGGTTCAAGCGCAATGGCGATCTTGACCAAGTTCTCCAGCGAGATATTGCGTTCGCCTCGTTCGACCCCGCCAATATGGGAATAATGGAACCCGCAGCGTTCGGCAAGCTTTCCTGAGAAACCCCTTTTGCTTTACGGTATTCTCGTATCTTAGAGCCGACTAAGCGGCGAATATCTGCCACAGGCAACACCTCTAAGATGAGTGTAGACAAAGGCAGACTCCTCGGTAATGTGCGGATAAGTATCGTTTTTGACAATACTAAAAAAGTATCAATTTCCTGTATACTTTTACCTGTCATATCTTGCTGAGAGGTGCAGAAGATGCAGGAAAAACGTATGAACCAGCTGAAAAGTGGAGCAAGCGATCAATTGAAAAAGAGCGGGGCAGATATGAAGCAAGGAAGTGCACCAGCGACGAAGAAGCCACAGACAAACTTTTTAACCGGCTGTCTGGGATGCTTTGGCATGTTGATTGCAATCGCCTTTGTCGCCATTGTTGTCACGGCAATTTTTGAGGATTCAAATGAGCCGAAAGAGAAGAAGACATCTACACAAACGCCCGCAGTAGAAAGTCCAGCCGTGAATGGAATCGAAGAGCAGGTTCAAACATTGCTTCTAAAGGCGACAGGCAGTACCACGAACACCGGAGAGCCGAAAATCATTGATCTTCAAGTCAACGACCATTATGGAACATCCGCAGAGGGAGATAAGATCGTCGTAGCAACCCTTCGCGGAAACGACAACCTAACCGCCAACATGATCAAGGGCGGTATGCAACTGGAGTCGATGAGGGTCTTTGAGTCACTGTTCAACATGCCGGAGATCGCGGAAGTCTCTTTGCTATGGCAGTTCCCGACGACAGATGTGAATGGAAATTCAAAACTGTCTACAGTTCTTAAAATCTCGCTTACAAAAGCAACAGCAGCGAAGATCAATTGGGACGGCTTCGATAGAAGCAACTTTGAAAAAGTGGCCGACAGCTATTGGGAGAGTCCGGCATTTCGGGAGTAGGAAGATGTCGCCGAATCCGCATATTACAAAAGGACTCATGATGGTGAAATCTATGTAATTTAAAAAGAACCTCATGCAGGTGGATGTTGTCGGTAAACCTTAAAAATAGCAAAAACCTCATGCAAATGAACGTTCTAAATGAAGATTTGGGGTTGACCTCACGAACAGAAGCTGAAGGAAGGCAAGTCGAAACGCCAGGCCATTGTCTGCCTGATGCGGAAGCTGGTCAACGTTGTATATTACCTTTTGAAATATAAGACCGCCTATCAAATGCCGGTCGTCCCGCAACAAAAGGCAGGGTGATATATTAAATTTTAACAGGGAAGGGGGCGTGGTTTATAAACTAGGGGATATCGAAAAAACGGGCCGAACAGGCATACCGCCGGCGGGCTGCCCGTTTGCGACAGAAGGGGATAGCGCCGGAAGCGGCGGCGCAATCAAACCGGCAGACGGCACGCGGATTGCGTCCGCATGCGCCTGCCGGTTCGCGCAGAACGGGGCGGAACCGGTCCGTTCAGGACTCCGCCCCCGCTGTTTCCGTTGTCCGTGCGATTGCCGCGGCTTCCGCCGTTTCCGCCGGCTCTTCGTCCGGCGCCGCATCCGTCGCCGCCGCTTCATTCGCCGCCGCGCCAACAACCGCATCCGCGTTCGCGTCCGCGGTCACATCCGGAACCGAATCCGCGGCCGCGTCCCCGGCCGCCGCTTCATTCGCCGGGATTGCGGCCGGGGACTCCGCCAACGCATCGGCATCCTTCGGGGATTCCTGCTCCGCTTTCTCCGGCTCCGCCGTCACCGCCAGCGGCTTGTCGGCCGGCGAACGCTCCGGAAGCTGGCGGATGTAGCTGTCGGACATCTGGAGCAGGCGGAGCGCCCGCTCGAACGCCTCCCTGGTCACGACGCTCTCGTCGCCCGGCACCCCGGAGAGCGGGTAATGCGTCCCGTCCTCCCAGGATTCGCCCGGGATGAAGAGCGACCGGCCATTGATCAGCGTGCCGGAGGGCAGGTAGTACCGCTGCGGGATCAGGTTGTCCTGGTCCGCGAACAGGTTCTGCCCGAAGTGGATGTACCCGTCCAGCGGAATGTCCATCAGGGCCGCGATCGTCGGCAGGATGTCGACCTGGCCGCCGATCCGTCCGTCGAACCGCTTCGGGTAGAGGCTGCCTTCCGACAGGATGAGGAGCGGCACGTTGATCATGTCGGCATAGCCGTATTCGTGCCCGATCAGCCCGGCGAGCAGCTCCTGTTCGCGCTTGTCGAGCGAGTAGATCGGCAGGCCGACGTGGTCGCCGTAGATCACGACCAGGCTGTCCTGCCAGATGCCGCGCGCCTTCAGGTCGGCGATGAAGCGGCCAAGCGCCTCGTCCGCGTAGTGCTGCGCCTGCAGGTAGTCGCCGACGAACGTGCCGTCGTATTTGTCGGACAGCTCGAGGCGGATCTTCTCCTTCGGCAGCGTGAACGGGTGGTGCGCCGTCATCGAGACGACCTGGGCGTAGAACTTCCCGCCCTCCGCCTTCACGCGCTCAAGCTCTTCGGCGGTTTTGCGGTAAAGCACGTCGTCGGACGCGCCGAAGAACACCGAATCCTCCGTGCCGAAGAAGCGGTCGTCGTAGTACCGGTCCCAGCCGAGCGCGGCGTACAGCTCGGTGCGGTTCCAGAACTCCGCGGTGTTCGTATGGAACGTCATCGTCTCGTAGCCGCGCCCCTTGAGCAGCCGGGGCAGGCTCGGCAGACGGCGGTCCACATAGCGCATCGTCGCCGCGCCCTGCGGCGGAATGTAGAACGACGTATTGACGACGAACTCCGCGTCCGACGTATTGCCCTGGCCGACCATGTGGTAGAAGTCCGGGAAATAGAACCCCTGCCGGACGAGCGCGTTCAGGTTCGGCGTCACTTCCCGCCCCTCGACCTCCAGGCCGATCACGAAATCCTGCAGCGACTCCATCTGGATGACGATGAGGTTCTTGCCCCGGACCCGGCCTTGATAGGGCGAGGGGTGGACGCGCCGCACGCCCTTCAGTTCGTCGATCGCGGCCTGGGTGATCTCCGATTTTTCGATCAGCTCGTATTCATTGTCCGCGATCAGCGAATACGCCTCGTAGTTGAGGATGCCCATTTCCGACGCCTGGACGCGCTCGTTCATGCTCGCCGTATGGGGCAGGATGTTCATGACGCAGATGACGACCGACAGCGCGAAAATGAGCGTCATGATGCCGCGCCGCTCGTTCGGGCGGTTGCAGACGCGCAGCAGCCGGTACCCGGCCCCCCGTTTCTTCCGCCGGCCGTGGATCAGCAGATAGATGAACACGACGATGTCGCTGAAGATGAACAGGAAGTACGGGTCGATGAGCGAGAAGACGCTGTTCTTCACCGCCGTCACCTGATTCACCTGCTCCAGCGCGTGCCAGGTGGCGATGACGCCGTAGTACTTGTAGTACATGATAACCGAGAAGAAGATGCCGGTCAGCGCCAGGTTGACGATCAGGTACCAGGTCATTTTGCGCTTGGACGAAAACCATTCGATCAGGCAAAAAATCGCCCAAATGAACGGGATTTCGGAAACGAGCGGCGCCCAGAAGGGCACGTTCTCGAAGATGACGAGCCACGCCAGGTAGCTCTTGAACACCATGATGATCGAAAAAAAGATAAACGGCCGCGAGCCGAAAATGCGGTATACTTTGCTTAGCAGAGCCGGTCTCATGCGGACATTCCCCCTTGGCAAGACAACAAGCCGGTTACGAGAAACGCTTCCGGCTTGCTGTTCTCTCTTTCTATGGATATAGACGCACAAGTCCGTGTCAGGGTTGGCTCATCTTATTATGCTACGGCGGCAAGCCGCTGTCAAAGGCGATTGGCGGCGCATTTGGCGGTCTGCAAATTAAATTTTCCACAGAATTGGCAAAAATCCGCCGCCGCCTTCGCGAAAACAAGCCCGGGAGTGGTGGAGAAATGGATTGGTTCAATCCGGGGTGGGGCGTCCTGTTCGGGGTCGTCCAGTTCGCGCTGTTTCTGCTCTGTTACCGGCTGTTCGGGCGCACCGGTCTGTACGCATGGATCGGCGTCGCGACGGTGCTCGCCAATCTGCAGGTGGTCAAGACGATCGAAATGCTCGGGCTCGTCATGACGCTCGGCAACATTACCTACGCGTCGATCTACATGGCGACGGACCTGCTGAATGAGCGGCACGGCCGGGAGGAGGCGCGGCGCGCGGTATGGTTCGGATTTTTCTTCCTGCTTGCTTCCACGCTGGTCATGCAGCTCGCGCTCGTGTTCAAGCCGGATGAATCCGGGAAGGAGATGCAGGCGGCGATGGAGACGGTGTTCGGGCTGGCGCCGCGGGTGGCGGCGGGCAGCCTCGCCGCCTATCTGATCAGCCAGGTGCTCGACGTGCGGCTGTTCAGCCGGCTGCGGCGGCGCTTTGCGGCGCACGGGCATTTCTGGATCCGGATTCTCGGCAGCACGCTGGTCAGCCAGTTCGTCGACACGCTGGTGTTCTGCACGATCGCGTTCGCCGGCGTATTCGAGCGGGCGGTCTGGATCGACATTCTCGTGACGACGTATCTGATCAAGTTCGTCGTCTCGGGCGCCGGGACGCCGGTGCTCTATGTCGCGCGGAGCTTCCGGGAGACGGACGGGCTGTGGGGCCGGAGGAAGGCCGCCGACTAAACCGGGCGCGCGCGCGGCATTCTAATGGAAGTCATCGAACGGGGCGGGGAGCGGCGCAGACGCCGGCCGGATCGGGCGCATGGCGCCGACGGACCCGGGCGGGGCACGGGCTTGGCGTACCCGGCGTTCCGGCAAACTCCCGCGCCCGACAGGAGGCTTCGGACCGTGCGCGTGTACGAATGCGCGATCATCGGCGGCGGGATCGCGGGCCTGCAGGCGGCGATCCAGCTCGGCCGGTACCGGCACTCGGTCGTCGTCGTGGACGCGGGCGACGGCCGGTCGACGCTTTGCCGGGGGTATCACAATCTGCTCGGCTGGCCCGACGGGGTGAGCGGGGAGACGCTGCGCCGCGCGGGCCGGTTACAGGCGGGCCGGTACGGCGTGACGTTCATCGACGGCGTCGCGACGGCGGTGCGGCGGGAGCCGGCCGCGGGCGCCGCGGCGGGGAACGGGCGCGCGGCCGGGCCGGAAGCGGCCGGCGGCCCGGGCGGCGGATCGCGCGAAGACGGCCTGTTCGTCGTGACGCTGGCGGACGGCGCGGAGGTGCGCGCGCTCAGGCTGCTGATCGCGACCGGCGTGAAGGACCGGATACCGGACTGGCCGGAGCTTCGGCCGTGCCTCGGCGTCTCCGTCTTCATCTGCCCGGATTGCGACGGGTGGGAGACGACCGGCCGACGCACGATCGTGCTCGGCGCCGGCGACGCGGGCGCGAATCTGGCGATGGAGCTGACGCCGTGGACGCGCGACATCGTATACGTGAACCACGAGCGGACGCCGCTCGACCCGGCCGTCGCCGTCATGCTGCGGGAGGCCGGCATTCCGATGATCGAAGCGCCCGTCGAGCGGCTGCTGGCGGACGACGGCCACCTGCGCGGCGTCCGGCTGGCGGACGGCGCGGAGCTTGAGGCGGAGCGCGCGTTTCTGGGCTTCGGCGGGAACGAGGTGCGCTCGTCGCTCGCCGCCATGCTCGGCGCGCGGCTGTCCTCGAGCCGCCATATCGAGGTCGATCCGCGCACGAAGCTGACGAGCGTCCCCCATGTGTGGGCGGCCGGCGACGTGACGGTGCACTCGGAACAGACCGCGATCGCGATGGGGGACGGCCTCCAGGCGGCGATCTGGATGCACAAAAGTCTGACGTTGCGCGAGCCGCTGCCGCCGGCGGCGAAGGGATAGGCGCGGAGAAGCCCCGGCCTGCGGGATGGCCGGGGCTTTCGACATGGAAACCGGGGCGGATGGATGATGCGGGGCCAAAGAGGAAATGCGCGTGTTTTGAAGAATTATTTTTTTATAGAGACTATAAAAATGGGGGAGGCCGAATGTCCGAACCGATCTGTGCGCACACGATCCGCCGGCAGCGGGAATATTTCGCCGCGGGCGCGACGCGGGAACCGGCCTTCCGCCGGGAGGCGCTCCGCAGGCTCAAGCAGGGCTTGCTCAAGCATGAGGGAGAACTCCTGGCGGCGCTGAAAACCGACCTGGGCAAGGCGGAGCCGGAAGCGTATCTGTCCGAAATCGCGCCGGTCATGATGGAGCTGAATCACGCGATCCGGAACGTGATCGCCTGGTCCCGTCCGAAGCGGGTGCGGACGCCGGCGTCGCTGTTCGGAGCGGGGAGCCGGATCCACCATGAGCCGTACGGCGTGGCGCTGATCATCTCGCCGTGGAATTATCCGGTGCTGCTTGCGCTCCGGCCGCTCATCGGCGCGCTGGCCGCGGGCAACTGCGCCGTGGTGAAGCCGTCGGAGTGGACGCCGGCGGTGTCCGCCGCGATCGCGCGGCTGATTGCGGCGGTGTTCCCGCCGGAGCACGTCGCGTGCGTGGAGGGAGGCGTCGGGGTCAGCGAGGCGCTGCTCGGGCACCGGTTCGATTACGTTTTCTTCACCGGAAGTCCGCGGGTCGGGCGGATCGTCTACGAGCGGGCGGCGGCGAACCTTACGCCGGTCACGCTGGAGCTCGGCGGCAAGAGCCCGTGCATCGTGGCCGAGGATGCGAACTTGAGGCTCGCCGCGAAGCGGATCGTCTGGGGCAAGCTGCTGAACGCCGGCCAGACATGCGTCGCGCCGGACTATCTCGTCGTGCACCGCCGGGTGAAGGACGCGCTGGTCCGGGAGATCGCGGCCCGCGCGGAGGCGGTCTACGGACCGGACATGCTGCGGCACGAGCGGTATCCCCGGGTGCTGAACGAGCGGCATTTCCGGCGATTGACCGGATACTTGCGGGACGCGAAGTTGTTGTACGGCGGGCGCTTCGACGAAGGCTCGCTCCGCATCGAGCTGACGCTGCTGGACCGGCCGGATTGGGACGATCCGATCATGCAGGAGGAGATTTTCGGACCGATCCTGCCGGTTGTGGAATACGACGATCTCGAAGACGCGATCCGGATGATCGGCGACAGGCCGAAGCCGCTGGCGTGCTACGTTTTCTCGGAGTCAAAGCAGACACAGGCGCGCGTCATCCGCGAGCTTCCGTTCGGCGGCGGTTGCGTGAACGACACGGTGATTCACCTCTCGTCGCCCCACCTGCCCTTCGGCGGCGTCGGGGACAGCGGGATCGGCAGCTATCACGGCAGACGGAGTTTCGAGCTGTTTTCCCACCGGAAGAGCATCCTGATGCAGACGACGCGGTTTGATTTGCCGGTGCGCTACGCGGCGGGCCGCAAGACGCCGGAGTGGCTCCGGAAGTTCGTCACGCGCTTCACCTGACGGGCGCGGTCGGCCGGCGGCATGCGGCGGTCGGGCAGGCGGCGGTCGGCGGTCGGCGGCGCGTTTGAGGCGGTTTTGGGCAGGCGAAAGAAAAATGACCAGGCTGAACGACGATGACTGCGTGCAGCTCACGATCGACCGCTTCTTCGTACGCGGGGAAGGGTCGGTCCGGCCGTCTTCCCGTGGGAGCGGGGCGATCCCGCGCCTTGAAAATGGCCGTCCGCGGCGATAACCTGAAACTGTACGCCGACGGCCGTCCCGTGGTCGAGGCGGAGTACGGGCAATTCCGCCAAGGGATGCACGGCTTCGCGTCCCTGCGAAGCGCCGCGGGCGCTTTCGGTGCGATCGACGTGAAGTCATTTTCCGTAATGAAGCGGGAAGGCGGGAGGGATCGATGAGGAAAATCGTCGTCGTCGGCAGCATCAACATGGATCTGGTCGCCAGCGTGGAGGCGTTCCCGAGGCCGGGGGAGACGATCCACAGCCGGGGCGTCGCCTATCTGCCGGGCGGCAAGGGGGCCAATCAGGCGGTGGCGGCCGCCCGCAGCGGCGCCAGCGTGCAGATGATCGGCGCGGTCGGAACGGACAGCTTCGCGCAGACGCTGATCGACAATCTCGCGGCGAGCGGCGTGGACACCGCGGGCATTCTGCGCAAGGAGGGCCATTCGGGTCTGGCGATCATCACGGTGGACCGGTCGGGCGAGAACCATATCGTGCTGGCCGGCGGGAGCAACAGGGCGTTCGCGTTCGGCGAGATCGAGGGGCGGATCGCCTGGGACGACGCGTTCGCCATTCTGCCGCAAAATGAAATCGACCGGGAGACGACCGCGGCGGTCATGCGGGAGGCGAAGCGGCGGGGCGTTCCGGTCTTGTTCAACCCGGCGCCGGCGGTCAGGCCGGACCGGGAGCTGCTTGGTTTGATCGATACGTGCATCCTGAACGAGACGGAAATCGAGGTAATCACGGGCGTGAAGGTGTCCGGCGCGGAGGACGCGGTGCGGGCGGCCGGGCGTCTGCTGGAAGCCGGCGTGGCGCAGGCGGTCGTCACCCTCGGCGAGAAG
>Ga0310825_100766_pt1 | contig 19172 bp, 12 predicted proteins | sample WT_ome_9_FD_202243 | JGI IMG/M metagenome (GOLD analysis project Ga0310825, IMG submission 202243) | Sorghum-adapted microbial communities enriched on wild type (WT) sorghum from Joint BioEnergy Institute, Emeryville, California, United... ... | reverse complement strand
GGGCGGAAACGCGGCGGTGGAAGAAGGCGGCGCCGTCATGACCGGGAACGGCGATTCGGTCGAAACGGTGACGGAGAGCGTCCCGGCGGAAACGAAAGCCGGTCCGGCCGTCGAAGGCGCGGCCGAGTAGTCCGTCCGCCGGCCGCGCATGCCGCGCGAAACAAGGAAAGGCAAGATCCGGCGGCTTTGCCGGATGAAACCGGCTCCCCCCGTCCAACGTCTATTATGGGTGCAGGGAACCGCCGGCTCCATCGAAATGAAATGAAATCAAGCCGCGGACAGAAGCAAAAACGGGATATCAGGGAGAGGAGATTGATTTTCATGCATCGCACCACACAACGCGCCACCTTCCGGCTTCGATTGCAGCGCTGGCTGCCGGCCGTGCTCGCCATGGCCCTGCTGCTCGCCGCCTGCAGTTCGGGCGGAGAATCCCGGGAGCCGGGCGGCGAACCGGCGACGATCAAGGTCATGTTCTGGAACGATCAGTCGTTCCAGCAGGATTACGGCATGCTGTTCTCCGCGCTGCACCCGGAAATTGAGATCGTGGTCGCCGACACCACGAAGATCCGCGTTTCCGGAAACGACGACTATGATGCGAAATGGGAAGAATTCGTCCGGGAAGAGAAACCCGACGTCCTGATGCTGAGCCAGGACCAATACGAGAAATTCGCCGCCGACGGACGGCTGGTGTCGCTCGAATCGTACATGACCCGGGACAAGCTCGACGCCGAAGGGTTCATTCCGGGGCTCATCGACATGCTGCGCGAGACGGGCGACGGCGAGCTGTACGGCCTGGCGCCGCATTTCTCCAGCCAGGCCATCTATTACAACAAGGATCTGTTCGACCGGTTTGGCATCGACTACCCGACCGACAAGATGAGCTGGGAAGAGCTGCTCAACCTGGCGGCGCGGTTCCCGACGGACGGATCGGAAGAGGACCGGATCTACGGCTTGAGCCTCGGATACATGGGCGACCTGTTCCAGTTCGGCCAGCGGATCGGCATGTCCATGGGACTCCGTCTCGTGAATCCGGCCGACAAGCGGCTCCTGGTCGACTCCGAGTCGTGGGTCCGGGTGTACGAAATGGCGCACAAGGCCCTGCAATCCGGCACGATCCACCGGGATGATCGCTCGGGCTTCAGCGGCAACTACGAGGAATATCTGCTCTCGATTCCGTTCATCGGGGGCAAGGCCGCCATGGTGATCGAGGGGACGTTTCTGATGCAGCAGATCCGGGAGGCCGCGGATGTCATTCCCGACAAGGCGGTCAAAAACTGGGACCTCGTCACCGTGCCGGTCGATCCGTCGAACCCCGACTACTCGCACGACGCCTCGGTTTCCTACATTTTCGCGATCAACGCGGAATCGGCGAACCGCGACGCGGCGTGGGCATTCATCCGCTACATCCACAGCGACGAATACGCGCGGGTCCGATCGAAGACGTTCAACGGGCAGTTCCCGGTTCGCACGAAATACATCCGGGACGAAGAGGGCCGGAACATGGCGGCGTTCTACGCGCTGAAGCCTTCCGGCGCCGACCTGTACGCCGGCGTCGAGGATTTGCCGGACAATTTCTTCATGCAATATCACACAATCGGCATGGAGGAATTTCAGGCCGTCACGGAAGACCGGAAGACCGTCGCGGAAGCGCTCGCCAGCCTGCAAACCCGGCTGCAGGCGGCGCTGGACGAGGCGGCCGCGAATCCGGAAGGCGACCAAAACGCGGCCGAAGCGCCGGTTTCGATCGAATTCGTCAGAACGATCACCAACGGGGAGGAGAGCGTCCCGGCCGAGACGGAGACGGAAACATCCGGCGAAGGCGCGGCCGAATGACCGGCCGGATCCGCCAAATGCAAGGAAGGCAAAGCCCGCGGGCTTTGCCTTCCTTGTTTGATTATGGCGCCTGCAAACGGTCCGCGTACACGGCCATCGCATCGCGCATGAACGCGGCGAGTCCTTCGCCGAACTTGTCGATGTTCCTCGTGAACCGCTCGTCGTCCACGTACATTCGGCCGAGGTTCCGGAACGCTTCGGGCGAATAGCTGCCGAACTTCTGCAGCAGGTTGTACCATTCGCCGATCGCGGCCTGCGCTTTCTCCGAATCGGGAGCCGTATGCCGCAAGGCCGCCAGTTTCCGGTAGATCGCGTACATCTCATCCTGCAGCGCGGCGACTTCCTGCGCCGACAGGGCGCGGAGCTTCGCGTTCGAGCGATCGACCGCCTCGTCGCCCCACCGTTTGCGGGCTTCCTCTTCGTACGGGTTCTTGCTGAAATCGAACCCTTCAAACCGTTCTTGCACCGTCATTTCAATTTCCCCTCTCATGTGTCGTATCGTTTTTTCCAACGTGGCCAGCATGGTATCCAGCCGTTTTCGCCGTTCGAGCAGCATACTCCGGTGCAGTTCCAGCGCCGCCAGCCGGTCGAAATTCGGATCCGTGACGATCATCCATTTCAGCGGAAAACCGAGCTCGCGGAAGAACAGGATCTGCTGGAGCATCTCCAGATTGCGTTCGGAATAGATACGGTAACCGGCCTCCGTCACCCCGTCGGGCACGAGCAGGCCGATTTCGTCGTAGTGATGGAGCGTGCGCACGCTGATGCCGGCCAGATCGGCCACTTCTTTCACCCGCATCGCAAATCTCTGACCTCCTTTCCGCCACTCACTCTACAGTATCACGCAACGTGAGGGTCAAGGGGATTTCCGAAAATTTTTTCCACCCGGTTCCCTGTTTCCGGCGGTCCGGGAAATTCCGAGTTTCAGAAGAATAGATTGTCCGGATTCGGCAACAATGGTTAACAGAATCGAAGGGAGTGTATGCCAGTGATTTCGGAGAGAACACGCGCAAGATGGACACCGAGCGAAGATGAGACGCTGGTGGACATCATCCGCCGGCATGTGGAAGCCGGTTCGTCGCTGACGGCGGCGTTCGCCGCGGCCGCGGAGCAGCTGCCCGGCCGGTCGGCGGCGGCCTGCGGTTTCCGCTGGAACACCGAACTCAAGAATCATTACACCCTGCCCGTCCAGCCGCGGCGCGGCCGGCGTCAGCGCCAGGCGACGGCGGCCTCAAGCCGGCCTTCCGCCCCGGCGGAAGGCGCCGCGCTCGCGAAGGGCGCGGCGAAGACGGCGCAGCTTCCCGCCGCGCTCTCGCAGCTCCTCGACGCCGCGCCGAAGGTGCAGGTGCTGTTCGCGAACCTGTCCCAGGAATTGAACCAATGCCGGGACCGGATGAAGGTGATGGAGAAGGAAAACAAGGCGCTGCGCCAGCGGATCGCCGCGCTCGAAGCGCTCAGCGACGCGGCCGCCCAGGCCGATCTCGAGACGCTCTACCGGCTGCTGCAGCGGGCAAGGCAGATGAACTTGACGAGCCACGCCCCGGAAGGCGCCGTCGTCTACGAGCGGCTGGACAGCGAAGTGAACACGAATATCGGCTGACCAAAGCTCGGCTCCACGTGCCTCTGTAACGCGGTATCCACGTTACAGCAGAATTCGGCACTGCCTTTGTTTGTTCATTGGTCAGCAGCGGAAAAAAACAGCGCGGGGCTCCGGTTTCGGAACCCCGCACCTTCGTGCAGACGAGGGGATGGATCAGTGCACGTTCTTCAAATCGTAGCGGTCGGCGTTCATGACCTTCACCCAGGCTTTGATGAAGTCGCGCACGAATTTCTCCCTGTTGTCGTCCTGGGCGTAGACTTCGCAGACGGCGCGCAGTTCGGAGTTGGAGCCGAATACGAGGTCGACCGTCGTCGCGGTGTGCAGCAGTTCGCCCGTCTTGATGTGGCGGCCTTCGTACACGCCGTCGCCGGCCGGCGTCCACCGGATGTTCATGTCCACAAGGTTGACGAAGAAGTCGTTCGTCAGCACGCCGACGCGGTCCGTGAACACGCCGTGTTTCGATCCGCCGTGGTTCGCGCCGAGCACGCGCAGGCCGCCGATGAGCACCGTCATCTCCGGAACGGTCAGGCCAAGCAGATGCGCCTTGTCGATCAGCAGTTCCGCCGGATTCGTCTGTACACCCTTCTTCACATAGTTGCGGAATCCGTCAGCAAGCGGCTCGAGCACGGCAAAGCTTTCGACATCGGTCTGCTCCTGCGTCGCGTCGCCGCGTCCCGGCGCGAACGGAACCTTCACGTCGAAGCCGGCGTCGCGCGCCGCCTTCTCGACGGCCGCGCTGCCGCCGAGCACGATCAGGTCGGCGATGCTGACCTTCGGATCCAGCTCTTCCCGGATCGCCTCCAGGATTCGCAGCACCTTCGCGAGCTGGCCGGGCTGGTTGACCTCCCAATCCTTCTGCGGCGCCAGACGGATGCGCGCGCCGTTCGCGCCGCCGCGGAAGTCGGTATGCCGGAACGTGCTGGCCGATGCCCACGCCGTCGTGACGAGCTCGCTCACCGTCAGGCCGGAATCCAGAATCCGCTGCTTGATGTCCTCAATTTGTTCGTTCGTCAGCGTGTAGTCGACCGAAGGCACCGGATCCTGCCAGATGAAGTCCTCCTGCGGCACTTCCGGACCGAGCAGTCGGGTGCGGGGACCCATGTCGCGGTGCGTGAGCTTGAACCACGCGCGGGCGAACGCCTCGGCGAACTCGTCCGGATTCTCCAGAAAACGTCGGGAAATCTTTTCATACTCGGGATCGAACCGGAGCGCCAGGTCCGTGGTCAACATCATCGGCTTGACGCGGACGGACGCATCTTCCGGGTCCGGGGCCAGATGTTCCGGCTTCGGATCGACCGGCTCCCATTGCCATGCGCCGGCCGGGCTCTTCGTGAGCTGCCATTCATAACCGAACAGGTTCTGGAAGAAGCCCATGTCCCACCGCGTCGGATTCGACGTCCAGGGCCCTTCGAGGCCGCTGGTGATCGTGTCGCGGCCCTTGCCGGCGCCGTGCGAGCTGATCCAGCCGAGGCCCATGTGCTCGACCGGCGCCGCTTCGGGATCGGGACCGACCTTCGCGGCGTCGCCCGCGCCGTGCGCCTTGCCGAAGGTGTGGCCGCCGGCGATGAGCGCCACGGTCTCCTCGTCGTTCATGCCCATGCGGCCGAACGTCTCGCGGATGTCGCGCGCGGCCGCGAGCGGGTCAGGCTTGCCGTTCGGGCCTTCCGGGTTGACGTAGATCAGGCCCATCTGGACGGCCGCCAGCGGATTCTCGAGCTCGCGGTCGCCGGAGTAGCGGTTGTCGGCCAGCCATTCCTTCTCGGCTCCCCAGTAGATGTCCTCCTCCGGATGCCAGACGTCGACGCGTCCGCCGCCGAAGCCGAGCACCGGTCCGCCCATCGACTCGATCGCGACGTTGCCCGCGAGGATGAACAGATCGGCCCAGGAAATCTTGTTGCCGTACTTCTTCTTGATCGGCCACAGGAGCCGGCGCGCCTTGTCGAGGTTCGCGTTGTCCGGCCAGCTGTTCAACGGAGCGAACCGCTGGGAGCCGGAGTTGCCGCCGCCGCGGCCGTCGCCGATCCGGTACGTGCCGGCGGAGTGCCAGGCCATCCGGATCATCAGCGGGCCGTAATGGCCATAGTCGGCCGGCCACCAATCCTGGCTTTCGGTCATCAGCTTGCGCAGGTCGTCCTTCAGCGCGAAGTAGTCGAGCTTGGCGAATTCCTTCGCGTAGTCGAAGCCTTCGTCCATCGGGTCCGACTTCCGGTCATGCTGGCGCAAAATGTTCAGGTTGAGCCGGTTCGGCCACCAGTGCTTGTTCGTGGTCGCGTCGGACCGGTGGCTCGTGACGCTGCCGTGCGTGAAGGGGCATTTGCCGGCTCTTGCGGTCGCATCCATTGACATCACTCCTAATTGAAATTGAATTTCACTTGATAATAATTCTAATTTAATTCGCGGTCGGAATCAAGAGCCTATTCAAAGCGATATGCGAGACGGCCGGCGTGATGACCTTGCGGTTGAACGTTTTGCGAACCGGATTGCGGGATGTGAGAGCGTTTTGCGGCGCGGGATGCGAGTGATTCGCGGTGAAGTCGGCGGGCTTGCAGTGGCGGCGGCAAGAAGCGGATTGTGCATGCTGGCGGGCAAACCGGACGGACGGCGAGGATCGGCGCTTGCAGTGGCGGCGGCAAGAAGCGGATTGTGCATGCTGGCGGGCAAACCGGACGGACGGCGAGGATCGGCGCCCCGAATCGATGGCGAGGATGGGCAGCGCGGGTTGGTGGTGTGGATTGGTGACGAGGGTTGAGGCACGGTTTTGACGGTGACGGTGCTGCTTGGCGTATTGCCGGACGGCGGTGCGGAACTACGGAAGGAACGGAGCGGGAATTTGCGCGCCTCCGGATGGGTCAATGCGCGTCTGTCCCCTGACGGAAGCCCCATTTTCGGGAACGGGGTTGAATTTTTATTCATCTGGATGTATATTTATTAGACAACTGAAACGGCGGAACCCATCCGCGGGGAGGATCGGGAAGTGGAGAGACCGGACTTGATCATTGCGAATCTGGGGTACGCGGGAATCGGCGAGCTGCCGGAAGCGATCGCCGCGTTGGAAGCGTACCGGGCCGGGGAGATCGGCCGGCGCGGGCTGGAAGAGCGGCTGAAGGCGGTTCGCCTCGCCCGCCTGCTGAAGCAGCAGGAAGCCGGCGTCGACTGGATTCCCGTCGGCGATTTCACGCTGTCCGACCGGGCGCTGGATCACGCCGCCGCGTTCGGGCTTGCGCCGGAACCGAAGCCGGTGTCGATCGGCGAAGCGGGCGCGCGCGGACCGGCGGCGTCCGGATTCGCCGGTGCCGACGAGCCGCCGGAGCCGGCGGCCTGCCGATCGAAGGCGCGGTACGGCATAGCGCAACGCCATGCCGCGCCGACGTTCACGGCGGACGCGGCGCCGCGCCTCGTCCGCAATCCGTGGGCCGAGGCGTTCCTCGAGGCGCGCCCGCATCTGGCGGCGCTGCCCGTGCCGGTCATGATCGGCCCGTACACGTTCGCGAAGCTGGCCGGCGGGCTGCCGGCCGAAGAGGCGCTCGAACGGCTCGCGCCGGTGTACGCCGAAGCGCTGCGCGGGCTGGCCGCGGCCGGCGCCGAATGGGCGCAGCTCGAGGAGCCGGAGCTCGCCCGACCCGTGCCGGCGGAACATTGGCCGCTCATCGGGCGGGTCTGGCGGGCGATGCATGACGCGGCGCCGCAGCTTAGCCTGATGCTGCAGGCGACGTCCGGCGTGCCGGACGACATCGGCCGGCTGCTCGGGCTGCCCGCCGCCGGCGTCGGCCTCGACTTCACGGCGGACGGCGGCCGCGCGCTGCAGGCCGTGGCGAAGCGCGGCTTCCCGTCCGACCGGGTGCTCGGCGCCGGCATCGTCGACGGCCGGAGCGTCTGGCGCTGCGACCTCCGGGCGGCGTGCGAGCTGCTCGAGAACCTGCGGCGGCTCGTGCCGCAGGTCCGGCTGGCGCTGCAGCCGACCTGCAGCCTCGCGCACGCGCCGTCCGCGCTCCGAGGCGGCCGGGCGCCGCACGGGCTGCCGCGCCACGCGCTGGCGTGCGCCGACGTGAAGCTCGGCGAACTGCGCGTGTTGCGCGACGCGCTCGCCGAGGGACGGGACGCGGTCAAGCTCGACCTGATGGACAGCGACGTGATCCAGGACATGCTGCGCGTCCTGCTGCCCGCCGTGCCTTCGGACGGCGGACCGGCCGGGAACGCCCGGACGCACGCCCGCGGGCCGGCCGGCGGCAAACCGCCGGTTGCCGGCGCGTCCTCCCGCGCGCAGGCGGCCGCGGGCACGGCCTGAAGCGCGGCGCCGGGCGCCTGCATCCCGCGCCGCTTCATCCGACGCGGACTGCCACTTGACCCACCGACCGAGCACGGCACCGCGTATGCCGCACGAACCGCGCATGCCGCACAATGCCCCAATTGGGCGAGACAGCCTTATGCATTGCGCGAGACAACCTATACGCGAAACGGCCGCCTCGCCCGCGGGTTGCGGGCCTGGCGGCCGTTTATCGTTTCGTTGTCCGGTCGGGCCAATAATCGACATCCATGTACGGCAACCCCCGGGCGTCCGGCCAGACGTACACCCAGCCTTCCAGCGGCCGACCGGACGCGTCGCGGACCCAGATCCGCTCGTACCCGTTCGGCGATTCCGGGCCGACGAAATCTTCCAGCTCATCCATCGCCCCAAGCGCCTCCGGCCCGACCGTCAACCACATCCCCCGGACGCGGCCCGCCATCGCCTCGCCGCCCCGCACCAGCGCGGGCCAGGCGCCGCAATCGACGAGCCTGCCGCTCACCTCGCCCGGCTGCGCGACCAGCAGCCAGGGGGCCGCGACGCCGTGATTGGACTCGCCGGGCAGCAGGGTGCCGTAGACGAACACGCGCACGGTTCGGGTCATCTTTCCCTGCTGGCCTCCATATCGTTCGAATGCGCCTCATACCACCTGACGAACGCGTCGGCGGGCACCGGACGGGTATAGTAGTAGCCCTGCGCCTCCTCGCACAGTTCCGAGCGCAGGAAGCGGAGCTGCTCCTCGCTCTCCACGCCTTCCGCGGCCACCCGGAGGTTCAGGTGGCGGGCCATCGCGGCAATCGTCGACACGATCGCCGCGTCGTTCCCGTCCCGCTCCAGATCCGCGACGAAGGAACGGTCGATCTTCAGCTTGTCGATCGGATAGCGTTTCAGATAGCTGAGCGAGCTGTAACCGGTTCCGAAATCGTCCAGGCTGATCTGCACGCCGACTTCCTTCAGCTTCCGCAATGTCTCGTATGCGAATTCAACATCGGCCGTCATGCTCTCCGTAATTTCCAGGCCGACCCAGCGCGGCTCGAGGCCGGTCTCCTCCAGAATCGCGCGGACGCGGTCCGCCAGGTCATGCTGGTGGAACTGGCGCATGGACAGGTTGACGGACACGATGAACGGCGGCAATCCCGCGTCCTGCCACGCCTTGTTCTGCCTGCAGGCCGTGCGGATGACCCACTCGCCGATCTCGTTGATGAGCCCGGTCTCCTCCGCGATCGGGATGAACAGGCTCGGCGGCACTTCTCCCCGCTCGGGATGCCGCCAGCGCAGCAGCGCCTCGACGCCGGTGACGCGGCCGGTATGCAGCTCGACGAGCGGCTGGTAGACCAGATAGAACTGATTCTCCTCCAGCGCGCGCCGCAAATCGTTCTCGAGCTTGAGCCGCTCACGCGCCTCGTCGCTCATCTGGGGGGTGTAGATCCGGTAGGCGTTCCGGTCCGCCTTCGCGCTGTACAGCGCGGCGTCCGCGTGCTGGAGCAGCAGCTCCGGCGTATCGCCGGCCTCCGGGCCGACCGCGACGCCGATGCTGATCGTGATGTGGTATCCGGTGCCGTCGAACCGGAGCGGCGCCTCGAACTCCTTCAGCAGGCGGGCGGCCGTCTCCTCCGCTTCGCCGGCCTCCTCGAGCCCGGGCAGCAGCACCGTGAACTCGTCGCCGCCCATCCGGTAGACATGCGTCGAAGGCGCGACCGCCTGCTTCAGACGTTCCGCCGCGGCGATGAGCAATTGGTCCCCGCAGGTATGGCCCAGTGTGTCGTTGATCGTTTTGAAGCGGTCCAGATCGAGCAGCAGCACGGCCAGCCGGGTATCGGAACGGCGCGCGCGGTTCAGTTCCGCCTCCAGCCGCTCCGTCAGCAGCCGCCGGTTGCCGAGACCGGTCAGCTCGTCATGGTACGCCAGATACTGGATCTGGGCTTCCGCCCGCTTCTGCTGCCGCATCGGGCCTTCGATCGTGACCAGATAGATGCCCTGCATCAGGAAGAAATAGCCGCCCGCCTTGAAAAGCTGCGCCAGCAGCATGTTCGCGTCCAGCGCCTCGCCGACGAACAGCATCTGCAGGTTGGCGAACCAGAGCAGGCCCATCGCCTGCACGACCTTGAGCAGCGCCTGCGGGCGGGTGCTCCGGTTCCGGTACAGGATCATCCCGCCGGCGGTCGCGTAGCCGCCCAGGATGAGCACGATGGCCGCAATGCGCAGCAAATTCAGCTCCTGTCCCGCAAGCAGCCCCGATTCCCGGTACAGCGCCACATACGCCACAATCGCAATAATGGCGAAGCCGCACAGGGGCGACAGCCACAGCAGCCGACGCCGCTCGAGGCCGTGCGCCTTCCCGTCCGCCTGGCTGAGCAGAACGAGCAATCCGGCCGAGCCGATCACCTGCGCCACCGCGCCGTACACCATCGTGAGCGACGTGTCGCCGACGTCGCGGTAGAACGGCTGACCGTAGAAAGTGAGCGCATGCGCCAGCTCCAGCATGCCGACGACCGTGAACAGGCTCGCCGAATGCAGCCTGATTCTCGTCAGTTGCCGGACAAAAAACGCCCAGCCGAGCAGCACCATCGCAAAACAGAACGCCACGATCGCATACCCGAGCAATGTCGAAACGAGCAGTAGATCCAACGATTCCGTCCATTTATCGACAGGGCCATGAAACAGGCGCATGGCCGCAAACGAAACCAACACCAGGCCGATCACCGCAACGGTCTGCTTCTCCGCCTTGTTTACCGACATTGCTCCGCCCCCGTGCCTCAACCGTCAACATGTCGTATGAATCGTGTTTTTTCGCAGCCGCTATACATTTCCACGCGCAATCTGCAGATTCCTGCCGGAAATGCAAGTTTTGCATGAAATGGCAGCAGGCGCGTTATTTTGGGCGGTTTCGCCAGTTCCCGGGACGCTTGCGGCGCAAGCGGAGAAGCGATCAGCCGGCCATTCGTCCGATCCCGTCCGGCGCGCCGCCTATTATCCCGCACCACACATGTCAACCGGCACCAGCGCCATCCCGCACCGCACATCTATCGCCCAGGCCATCCCGCACCGCATATCTGTCATCCGGATCATCCCGCACCATACCCAACCACCGGCACCCGCCCTCCATCCTGCTCCGCTTACGCCATCCCGCACATCACACGCCGCTATAGCATGACGAAAGCCGGCACAACCGCGTTGTCCGCGTCATGCCGGCTTCCCTTTCATCCGGATGCGCTCCCCTTGCGGAACGCACAGCCGTTGTTTGTGAACGTTTGGGACGTTCTGAACCTGCAACGGAACAGTTAGACCTTATTTGGGCCCAAACCGGCCCGATTGCGCCATCGTGAACCGAATAAGCGCCTTTGGTTCCGTCGGCATTTCGAGAGGCGCGATTTCCGCAACATCAGGTCTTCCCGTTCCGTTGGCGCGTCAGCGTCACCCCGTCTCCGCCACGCATCCCGACAACAGGAAACGGATTCCCGGCGCCGAAACCGCTCCGCCCCCACGGCAAACACACCCGCTTGTTCCGACACCGAACCATCCGATCCGGCGCAAAACGCGGCTCCCGCTCATCCGCTCCCCGCCGCCATCCCGGAACACACTCCCCGCGATACACCCCCCGCTCGCTCGACACCGAACCATCCGATCCGGCCCAAAACGCGGCTCCCGCTCATCCGCTCTCCGCCGGCAGCCCGGCGTGGCGCCGGATGATCTCGACCAGCAGGTCGTTCAGCGGCCGCACCTCGAACTCGCCGACCGCCGCCTCCAGGTGGTCGTTGCCGATGCCGCTGTGATCGGTCAGGAACACGTAGGTGCCGCCGGTCGCCGCCGCCAGGAAGCGCATCAGATACTCCGCGCTCACGTCGACGCCGCTCGCGGCCACCGGCACGATCCGGATGCCGAGCTTCGCCGCCTCCAGCGTCGCCTCGTGCAGCTCATCCACGACCTGCGGCTCGTTCCGGGGCGGCGCGTCGCCCACGAGGAAGAGCAGCCGCGTCCGCGCCGACCGCCGCCATTCGTGCCCCATGACCGCGTTCGTCAGCGCCTGCTCGACCGCCTCCGGATAGTCGCCGCCGCCCTCGGCCTTCTCCTGCGCGATGAGCCGCACGGCCTCGTCGATGTCGTCCGTGAACGGGTACGGCTTGATGACGTATTCATCATGGCGGTCGCGATAAAAATTGACGCTCACTTCAATGTCCAGCTGCCCGGCGCCCCGCCGCGCGCGGGCGATGACGTCCTTGAGCTCCTCCCGCAGGAAGTCGATCTCGTCCTGCATCGAACCCGTCGCGTCCACGACGAACATGAGATCGACCGCGTCCGACAGCCCGGTCCCCTGGCCGAGCTCGACGACGAGCGGCTCTTCGCGCGGAATCGGCACATGGCTGAACATTTTCGATTCACCGCCCGCGCGCACCTCCACGTTGTAGCCCGGCCGGACGCGGCTGTACCCTTCCTCCTGCCGCCGGTCGCGCGACCGCCGCGTGCCCTGCTCCCCGTTCGCCCCGGGCATGGGCAGCTCCTCATGGGCCCGCTCGAACATTCCGGCGTACGCGTAGGCGTATCCGTCCACGTCCGTCTTCGTCCGCCAGACGGCGCGGCCGTCCGCGTCCGTCACGATGACGTCCGCGTCGGCGACCGGCCGCCCGCCCGCCTCGGCGAGGACGACGAGCCGGTCGAACCGGTAATATGCCCACAAATTCCGGTTTTCCGTTCCTTCGCGACCGTTCAGCAGCTTCAGCCAGTCGTCCCATCGGTCCACATCGCGCCATTCTCCCGCCGTAAGCTGCCCCGGCGCCGCCTGCGGATTGCCGGCGACCTGGGGCAACCTGCCCGCCGTTCCGCCTTCCCCCGGGCCTGCGCCCGGCTCCCGGCCGCTCGAACCGCCGGACGCCGAGCCGGACGCCGAATCCGACGCCGAATCCGACGACGGCGCCCGGGAATTGCCCGACGCGCCGCCATTCCCGTCATCGCCCCGGCCGCCGGAGGAACATCCCGCCAGCAGGACACCGAGCAGCACGATGACCGCAAAGATCGCCTTCATCCATCCCGCCGGCCGGTTCGTCCCGGCTTCGCCGGCGCCTCCTGCCGCCCCGTCCGCTCCAACCGCGCGGGCAATTCCGGCCGGCCGCTCCGGCCCGTCCGCCCGGACCGTCCCGCAAACGCCGGATGTTCCGGCCGGGTCCGCCCCGTTCGGGCGCACGCTTTTCTCTCTCGTCCGCGACATACGCCGACCCCCAAATGGCATCCATCCATTTTACCCAGTAGACGCCGGCCGGTGGAAAAAGGTTGCAGCCCCGTAAACACAAAAAAAACAAGCGGCTTCGCGGGAAACCGTCCCGCAAAGCCGCCCCTTCAGACGCGCTCCAGACAATATCTCAGCAGCACCGACAGCTCCAGATGCTGCAGCTCCTCGAGCAGCGCGCGGGCGCCGTCGCTGCCCCGTCCCTCCACCGCCGCCTCCACGGCGTCGACGAACAGGGACGGGTCCCACTCGCCGGCGGCCGCCAGCCGGCCGATCAGCCGGTCCGCTTCCGGCGCGCCGCCGCCGGCCCGGAACGCCGCCAGCGGCTCCCGCGCCGCTTCGTGCAGCCGGCCCATCGCCGGATGCCGGCCGACGCGCCGGAACCAATACTTCGCGTTCCAGTAGTCGCCCTCCATCCGGTGCATGATGCCGTGCCAGTAGCTGCCCGTCGCGTTTTCGATGCCCTGGGAAATCGTGTGCGAACGGTCGAGGTTGCCGTTCCAGAGCAGCAGGCCCGAGACGACCGCCAGCGCGTCCGGGTTGCCGCCCGCTTCCGCCTGCAGCCCGCCGAGCGCCCCGTCCATCGCCCGGTCCACCGGGCCATGCGGCGCCAGCGGCAGCAGCCGCCGGCGCGCTTCGAGCCGCCGCAGCCATTCTTCCGCCTTCGCCTTCAAGCTCATGCCGATTCCCTCCCCGATGCCGGTTTTGAAACTTCGGCCTTCAGCCGCGCACCGTCTCCGGCGTCGTCAGCCGGTCGTAGAAATCGACCGCCTTGTCCTTGTCCGGCGAATTGCGCAACGCCATCGCCGAGCGCGGATGCTCGTCGAGCAGCCCGGTGATCATGTACGGGATGATGTAGCCCCACTCCTCCTTCTCCCGGAGAGGGATCATGTGCTTCTCGATCATCTGCAGCACCGGGCGCACTTCGTACTTCGGATTTTTCAGCTTCGCGACGAGCAGCTCGGTCGGACAGTTGCCCGCCGCGCGCCCCATGCCGTACACGGACGCGTCCAGCAGCTCCACGCCCATGCCGGCCGCGAGCAGCGTGTTCGCAAAAGCCATCTGCAGGTTGTTGTGCATGTGGGCGCCGAGCCGCTTGTGCGGCAGATGCTTCCGGAACTGGTCGACCAGATAGCCCACATCGTCGGGCAGCAGGCTGCCGTAGGAATCGACGATGTAGACGATGTCGACCGGGCTGTCCGCGATCGCCTTGAACGCCTCGACGAGCTGGTTCTCCATGACGTTCGAGAGCGCCATGATGTTCAGCGTCGTCTCGTAGCCCCGCTTGTGGAACAGCTCGACGAGCCGGAGCGCTTTGTCCACATCCTGGATGTAGCAGGCGACGCGGATCAGGTCGAGCAGGCTTTCTTCGCGCGGCAGGATGTCGTTCTCGTCCACGCGTCCGACGTCGCACAGCGCGGACAGCTTCGTCGCGCCCTTCTGCGGGATGACCTCGCGCAGGAATTTGTCGTCGAGGAACCGCCACGGCCCCGCCGAATCGGCGCCCTTGAGCAGCTTCGGCGAGTTTTTGTACCCGATCTCCATATAATCGACGCCGGCTTCGTTCAGCCAGCGGTACAGATCCTGCACAAACTCGACGCTGAAATCCCAGTTGTTGACGAGTCCGCCGTCGCGGACCGTGCAGTCGACGATCTTGCAGTGGCCGGTGTTGGCAGTCATTGGCATGTACAGCTCCTTCGCGTTGCAATCTATAATTTCTCATCATACGAAAAAAATCGCCGCAACGCAAAACTTTTTCGAAAAAAGGAGCCGACCGCCGCGAATCCGCCGGCTTCCCGCCGCATCCCCGCCTCAGCGCCGGCCGCATCCCGCGCGTTTCCGCGTAACGCCGGAACCCGGCCCCGTTGCCGCCGCGCCGTTCATGACGATCGCTTCCCGCCGCGCGATCAAGCCGCTTACGCCCCGCTCCGCCGCGATGCTTCGGCCGCCCGGCGACGGCGGGTTCCGGCGAGACCGATCCACAGCCCGGGCAGAAGCGCCAAGGCCACCGCCAGAAAAGCGGCATCGAACGCGCCCTGCACGCCGGCGGCGAGCGCCTCCGCCGTCCCTTGCGGCGGCGCCGCCTGCCTCGCATGGCCCGTCATGATCGTCACGTAAACGGCGGTGCCGACCGCGCCCGCCACCTGCTGGATCGTCCCGAGAATGGCCGCGCCGTGGGGATGCAGGCCCGGCGGCAGCGCGTTCAGCCCGGTCGTCTCGGCGGGAATCAGGATGCACGCGATGCCGGCGAGCACCATCACGTGGAGCGCGATGACATCCCCCGCCGACGCGGATCCGTCCAGTTCGCCGAACCGCCACATGCCGGCCGCAAGCAGCGCGAGCCCGGGAACGACGGTCACGGCGGGCCCGAACCGGTCGTGCAGCCTTCCCGCGGCGAGGGACAGCAGGCCGTTCGCGATGCCGCCGGGCATCATCGCAAGGCCGGCGGCGAACGCCGTCATCCCCAGCACATGCTGCATGTACAGCGGCAGCAGGATCATCGTGCCGATCAGCGTCATCATCACGATGAACATGAACCCCGCCGCCAAGGCGAAAAGCGCCGTCCCGAACGCCCGGACTTCCAGCACGGGAGCTTCAAGCCGCGTCTGCCGCCGGACGAACAGGACGACCGCCGCCGCGCCCAGCGCCAGGGGCAGGACGGTTTCCGGCGCCGTCCACGGGCTGTCCGCTGCCCGGCTGCAACCGTACACGATCCCGCCGAACCCCAGCGTCGACAGCAGGATGGAGGGGATGTCCGCTTTCGGTTTCGTGACGGCGGTTGTATTTTTCATATGGCGGCAGGCGACGAACATCGCGAGGAGCGCGAACGGCGCGACGGCCGCGAACAGCCAGCGCCAGGAAAGGGCGTCCACGATCAGCCCGGACAGCACGGGGCCGATCGCCGGCGCGGTCATGACGACGAGGCCGAACAGGCCCATCGCGCGGCCCCGCTCTTCGGGCCGGTACAGGTGCAGCAGCGTGCTGACGGTAAGCGGGAGCAGCACGCCCGTCCCCGCAGCCTGCACGATGCGGCCGGCGAGCAGCAGCGGGAACGACGGCGCCGCGGCGCACAGCAGCGTCCCCGCCAGCAGCATCCCCGCCGCGGCAAAATAGATCGTCCTCGCCGCAAACCACTGCTGCAGAAACGCCGTGAGCGGCATCAGCACGCCGATCGTCAGCATGTAGGCCGACGTCAGCCACTGGATCACGGACATCGGAAGGCCGAACCGCACCGTGAGGTCCGGATACGCGATATTGAGCAGCGTCTCGTTCAGCACCGCCGCGAACGCGCCGAGCAAGAGCGCGAAGGTCAGCCGGTTCCGCCGCATCCGGCTCACCCCCGGGCGCCGCCGGCCGACGTTCCGGCGGCTTGCATGGCTTTCAGAACCTTGCCGGTGTGCGAGCCTTCCGCTTCGGCCACCTGTTCCGGCGTGCCTTCGGCGATGATCCGCCCGCCGGCCTCTCCCCCGCCGGGGCCGAGGTCGACGACCCAGTCCGCTTCGCGGATCAGATCGGGGTTGTGCTCGATCGCGATGACGGTATGGCCGGCGTCAACCAGCCGGTGCAGCAGGACGAGGAGCTTCTTCACATCGCCCGGATGCAGGCCGGTCGTCGGCTCGTCCAGCAGGTACAGCGCCGGTTTCCGGTATTTTCTGTCCAGCGCCTTCGCCAGCCGGAGCCGCTGCGCTTCCCCGCCGGACAGCGTGCTGACCGGCTGCCCCCACCGCAGATAGCCGAGTCCGACGTCGCACAGCGTCCGGATCGCGGGCGCGATTTTGTCATGGCCGCCGAGGAGCGGCAGGCTTTCCTCGATCGTCATGTCGAGCAGGTCCGATATGCTGCGGCCTTCGAGCTTGACCTCGAGAACGGCTTCCTTGAAGCGCCTGCCGCGGCATATGGGGCAACGCACCTCCAGGCCGGGCAGGAACGGCATTTCGGCCGAGACGACGCCCAACCCCTGGCAATGCTCGCACCTTCCCCCATCGGCGTTGAAGGAGAAGTGCTTGGCGGTCAGTCCGCGTTCCTTTGCCTCGGGAAGGTCGGCGAACAGGTTGCGGACGGCCGTGAAAACGTCGGTGAACGTCGCCACGTTCGAGCGCTGCATGCGCGCGATCGGATATTGCCCGACCGTGACCAGTTCGGAGACATGCTCCAGCCCGTCGATGCCCGCGCACCCTTCCGGCGCGGCGTACGCCTGCGCGTCCCTGCCGGTTCCGGCCGCCGCGAGGATGTCGAAGATGAGCGTCGATTTTCCCGAACCGGACACGCCCGTCACCGCGGTGAAGCAGCCGAGCGGGAAGGACGCCGTGATCGTTTTCAGGTTGTGCAGAACGGCGTCGCGGATGACGAGCTTTCTGCCGCTGCCCTTGCGTCTGTCCGGCGCCGGCGCATGCTCCCGCTCCCGGAGATACGCTCCGGTCGCCGACCCGGGATGCCGCATGATCGCCTCCGGCGTTCCCGTTGCGACGACCCGGCCGCCGTGGACGCCCGCGCCCGGTCCGATGTCGATCACATGGTCCGCGGCCCGGATGATCTCCGGATCATGCTCGATCACCAGCACGGTGTTGCCGAGGTCGCGCAGATGCTTCAGCACGCGGATCAGACCTTCCGTGTCGCGCGGATGAAGCCCGGTCGACGGCTCGTCGAGCACGTACAGCACGCCGGTCAGCCCGGAGCCGAGCAGCATCGCGAGCCGCATCCGCTGCGCCTCGCCCCCGGACAGCGTCATCGTCCGGCGATCGAGCGACAGATAGCCGAGTCCGGCGTCGATCATCCGCCCGATGCGCACCTCCGCGCCGGCGAGGACGGGCTCGATCCACTCCGCGTCCCGGCCGGACAGATCCCGGCGGACCCGGCGGATCCATTCCGCCGCTTCGTCCAGCGGGCGGGACGATAGCTCCGCGATGGACATGCCGCCGACGGTCACCGCCGCCGCCTCCTTCTTCAGCCGGGTCCCGCCGCAATCCGGACAGGTCCGCTGCTCGAAATATTCGCCGAGATTGAGCGTCTCCGACGGGTCCGCGACTTCCCTGTAGCGCCGCCACATGCTGGTGATGACGCCCTCGAATTTGCCGCCGTTCACCGACTTCGGCGGCTTCACGCCGGGGAAATGCCGCGCGAACGCCTCGCTCTCCACGCCGTAATAGAGCAGATCCCGCTGGATCTCGTTGTACTCGCCGAGCGGCAGATCCGGGTCGAATTCGAAGCCGTAATGCTTCGCGGCGGCCTGCAGGATGTTGATGGAATACTTGATCATCGCGTCGAACAGGGACGTGACGCCGCCTTGCCGCAGGCTCAGCTCCGGCCGGAACAGTTTGCCCGTGTTCAGCGCGGCGGAAGTGCCCAGGCCGTTGCAGCACGCGCAGGCGCCCTCCGGCTTGTTGAACGAGAAATGCGCCGGCGTGAGGTTCGGCATCTCCGCATCGCAGTTCGGGCAGCGGATCGTGCCTGGCGCGGCATCGTCTTCGTCCGCCTCCGCCGGGATCGCCCGATGCGGCCCGGGCGGCGGGGTGAAGCGGACGCCGCAGGCGGGACACGGCCGCTCGCCGACGCAGGCGTAGATGAACCGCAGGTACGTGTGGATGTCGGTCGCCGTGCCGACGGTGGACCGCGGGTTGCGGTTCGCGGCGTGCTGCCCCACACTGATGGCCGGGCACAGGCCGGTGACGGCGTCCACCTTCGGCTTGCGGAACGTGTCGTGCGCCATGCCGAGCGATTCCATGTACTGCCGTTGGCATTCATGCTGCAGCGTCTCCATCGCCAGCGTGGACTTCCCCGATCCTGACGGACCGGTCAGCACGACCAGCTTGTTCTTCGGAATGTCGACGGAAAGGTTTTTCAGATTGTGCTCGCGCGCGCCCCGGATGGAAATGACGTCTGACATCGCTCATGCCTCCCTCGAATAACGGTGATGTTTTGTTGTTGCGGTAAGTTACGGTCTTTGTGTCGCTATTATAAAGTGTTTTCTTTATAAAATCAATACTTTATTAATGGCGACAAAAACAGCCGGCCGGGATTCACGCCCGGTCGGCCGATCGCTGAGGTCGGCACGGTGGCCGTTAGTTCCGCCAGTTCCGCGGGCCGGTCGGTCTCGCACCGCCTCTTGCGGTACCGCGTACCGTTAGCCGCTCGCGACACCGCCGCCGGACCGCCTCCAGCGGTACAGCGTACCGCTAACGCGCGCCTCCGCCCGCTTCCGGCGGCTCCACACCGCCTTTAGCGGTACCGCGTACCGT
>Ga0310825_100759_pt1 | contig 19476 bp, 18 predicted proteins | sample WT_ome_9_FD_202243 | JGI IMG/M metagenome (GOLD analysis project Ga0310825, IMG submission 202243) | Sorghum-adapted microbial communities enriched on wild type (WT) sorghum from Joint BioEnergy Institute, Emeryville, California, United... ... | reverse complement strand
CATTCTACCAACTTCGTGGTCTGTATGCGGAAGAAGGATCCTGACTGATGAACCTATTTCATCCAGCTAACATGTCTCTAGGATTGAGTAGAAATCACAGAAAATGGTGAAGACCCAAAAAATGAAAGGAGATAAGGTGACGATTTATTTCGCTAAAAACGAACAGCATACATCGATCGATGGGAAACAGGACGTTGTCTACAAGTTTTTTGCCTCTATTAAATCGAATCATAGTCATCAAGCAGTGCAATTTATATATTCGATTACTTGTGAGGATATAAATAAGAAATGTCACATCGACGTGGCCAAAGAAGAAGAACGAGCGAAAATGTTAATGCACTCTATTAAATTTCAAGATTGAGGGAGAGAGCATCATGCCGCAAAACTTAGTGTTGGATACCGATCTGTTACGCGCGAGAATCATGGCGTTAGAATATGATCATTTGACGGAAGCGGAAATTCGCCGTATTTATATGGAAGAAGCGGGAAAGGCCCCTCGCCTACATTAAAGTCTATCATTCAGACGATTTTAAAGAGGGGCAGGATTTTGGCTTTGACGACACGATTATTCATTTTTACGATGAGAAACAAGGGATTAATCAAAAATATACAATCACTCGTGGAAGTGAAATGTCGGAACATGATACGTGGAAGTCACTTGATCAGGGGGCAACAAAGTGATGATAGAGAGCTTTTAGAGTTTGGTGCTAAAGCCATATAAACAATAAATGGGGACTTGCATACCAAGTCGGGTTTTCTTTTTTCTCCCTCGCTTATTCTCGCTTTTTATTCGTCAGCAACGATTGAATTCCCCTGCTGTCCTCAAAAAACGGACAAAATTCCTCGTTCTTTTTATCTAAAAATGGATAAAATAGCACTTTTTATTAAAAAGGGCATTGTTATATGATACGTATGGATAGAATGGAACAGAGTGGAAAGGAATGGGTGGCCTTGAAAAGATATTGGCAAGCGTTATGGTTATCGGCACTTGTATTGATGGGAGGATGTCACATGGAGGAACAGAAAGAACAGCCGAAGGAATGGCCGGACACGGTCGCGTTTCAGGATGAGTATACCCGAAAGTTTCTCGTGTCGCCGAAGGAAGTAAAGGACGGATATTATTTGTTCCGTTCACAAACAGGTGGTTTTACAATGTTGTTTCCAGAAGAAGCGAGAATGGACGAAGGGTTGTATGAAAAGCATGAAAAAGAGTACGAACGTTCATTTATAAGGGGAAGTCGACAAAAGGAAAATGTCGCATATACTATCCATGTCATTTATGAAAATGACGAAATAACGGAAGATATAGATACGAATCTATTTCTATTATCGTCAAGAGCTTATGCGAATTATGATGGAGAATATAAAAAAATGAAAGGAGATAAGGTGACGATTTATTTCGCCAAAAAAGAACGGCATACATCGAACAATGGAAAACAGAACGTTGTCTACAAGTTTTTTGCCTCTATTAAATCGAATCATAGTCATCAAGCAGTGCAATTTATATATACAATTGGTTGTGATGATATAAATAAGAAATGTCACATCGACGTGGCCAAAGAAGAAGAACGAGCGAAAATGTTAATGCACTCTATTAAATTTCAAGATTGAAAGGAGGGGGGGATGATGCCGCAAAAATTAGTGTTGGATACCGATCTGTTACGCGCGAGAATCATGGCGTTAGAATATGATCATTTGACGGAAGCGGAAATTCGCCGTATTTATATGGAAGAAACGGGAAAGGAACCTCCCGCCTATATTAAAGTCTATCATTCAGACGATTTTAAAAGGGGAGGGATTTCGGCTTTGATGGAACGATTATTCATTTTACGATGAGAAACAAGGGATTAATCAAAAATATACAATCACTCGTGGAAGTGAAATGTCGGAACATGATACGTGGAAGTCACTTGATCGGGGGCAACAAAGTGATGATAGAGAGCTTTTAGAGTTTGGTGCTAAAGCCATATAAACAATAAATGGGGACTTGCATACCAAGTCGGGTTTTCTTTTTTCTCCCTCGCTTATTCTCGCTTTTTATTCGTCAGCAGCGATTGAATTCCCCTGCTGTCCTCAAAAAACGGACAAAATTCCTCGTTATTTCTATCTAAAAATGGATAAAATAGCACTTTTTATTAAAAAGACCATTGTCATATGATACGTATGGATAGAATGGAACAGAGTGGAAAGGAATGGATGCCGTTGAAAAAATATTGGCAAGCGTTATGGTTATCAGCACTTGTATTGATGGGAGGATGTCACATGGATGAACAGAAAGAACAGCCGAAGAAATGGCCGGACACGGTAGCGTTTCAGGATGAATTTACTCGTGAGTTTATGGCATCAACGAAAGAAGTCAAAGAAGGGTACTATTTGTTTCAATCGAAAACAGATGGGTATACGATGTTATTTCCTAAAGACGCTGTAGTGGCAAAATGGCTGTATGAAAGAGATGGAAAGGATTTCGAATCATTAGCTATCGGATGGGACAATGAGGAGGAAAATTTAGACTATTCTATAGATCTTCAATATGAACAAGGTGAGCACATGGAGGATATTGAAACCAATTTATATTTATTATCCTCTCGGGCTTATGCGGATTATAACGGTTCATATATGAAACAAGAATATAATGACAAAACTATTTATTTTGCCAAAAGCCAAAAAGACATTTCGGTGGATGATAAACATGATACGGAATATTTGTTTTTTAGTTATATTAAATCAAACAATAGCCATCAAGGAGTTTTATTTATATATTCAGTAAATTGCAATGATGCTAGGAAAAGTTGCCAAGTAAAGGTGGAGGAAGAAGAAAAAACAGCCAAAATGTTGATGAGGTCTATTACGTTTTATGATTAAGGAAGGGATACGCTGTGTCGCAAAAACTTGTGTTAGATACGGATCTGTTGCGTGCGAGAATCATGGCGTTAGAATATGATCGTTTGACGGAAGCGGAAATTCGCCGTATTTATATAGAAGAAACGGGAAAGGAACCTCCCGCCTACATTAAAGTCTATCGTTCAGACGATTTTAAAAAGGGGAAGGATTTCGGATTTGACGGCACGATTATTCATTTTTACGATGAGAAACAAGGTATTAATCAAAAATATACAATCACTCGTGGAAGTGAAATGTCGGAACATGATACGTGGAAGCCACTTGATTGGGCCTATAATCTCTTTGGGATCTTTGTGGGGAAAAGTCACAAACAATATAGCCACGCATTTCGTTTCGATAAAATAGTGACCGAAAAAATTAACGAGGAATTAAATCAGAGAGGAGCGACTATAAAACTCCAGGCAATAGGGCTTGGTCATTCGTTAGGTGGCAATCATGCACAAATGTTCCAGCTCATTGAGAAAGTGTTTGATCAAGTCTATGTGATCAATGATGCACCACCAAGTGTTTATCATTTGGCGTATATAGATCGTGGTTTTCGAAAAGAAATAGAGAAAAAATTTGATATTGAGTCTATACAAAATGACAACGCCATCTACTCCCTCCCCCCTGCGGAGTTGAAGGCGTTTGCGGAGGAATATTATAAGAAACATGTAGATGAACATTCGATCCATCATTTGACTGCTGAGGAGGATCTGCTGTATGCGGTGAGCGGGGTACGGGGATTTATTGATATAGGCAGCCGTGACTGGATCGATACGAATGACCAGTTTACGAGCCTCAAGGGCTTGATTGAGAAGATCCCTGATCAAGATGTAAAGGCGATTCAACTGTATTTCTCGCAATATGCGGATGTATACAATGAAAAGGGCTTGGACGGGGTCGTCCAAGCGATGACAGGGGTCGATCTCGAGTGGATCGAATCGCTTACACAATATGATGTGGGCGATTATGTATGGAACATGCCTGACATCGTGGAAAAAGTAAGCGATATGTTCAAGGACATGAGAGAGAAAATCCCGGAATTGTTAAAACATATAAAAATATTGCAGCGACATAAAGAGGCGATTCTGCAGGCATTCGTCGACTCCGGTTTTCTCACCATGGAACAAAAAGAAGCGATTTCGCAGGAAGTGAAGCATATTGAGCAAGATGTCAAGAAGCTGGATCAGATATTGAGCGATGTGCGGAACAACGCGGTTTGGTTCATGGCGCTCGGGGGGCTTTCATCGGGGATCGCACTATTTGTCGTGTTCAAACAGATCAAACATTATGTGACGGATATCCTCGCCCGGCTTCAGACGATTAACCGACATATGGCTGATGTGAGAGAAGCTGCGGTTACGAGTGTCGACGCGCATTCGCTGCATAAGGTGATCAACACCCTCGCACGCGCAAAAGGAAGAGAGTATGACAAGCAAGGGAATATGATCTTAGTAGGGTGGATCGAGACGGAAAAGGGGACGAAAAAGATTCGCCTGAACATATCGTCAGCGGTACGTCTATATCAGAAGGGGCTGCGCATTACGGAGGAGAAAGAAGCGGTGTTGCGTCAGATAAAGCGGCTTTATATCCAAGAGTATGTCGAAGATTTTGAGGGGAGAAAGCGACAGCTCATAAGAAAGATCGAAGACATGGAACAAAACCCAAGCGCCTACCAGCACTTGTTGGGCTCGTTTTCGTATGACGCGCAACAAGTGTATGTATTGCGTCGAATTGATGTGCATGAGTCGATTCCTACGATGGATCCGTCCATTCCTGATGCGTTTGAAGGAATGTTTGCGTCCTACGAACAAGAGATTGCCAAAGGGAGGGAGCTCATCGCCAACATCAAACAGGCGTTTGAGCAGTTTTTTGAGAAAGACAAGCAGTTAGCCAATCTTTTTGATTTGCGCTATGAGTAAAGAGGGATGTTACGTATGAGACAATTGAATATGCTTTACCATTTTGATGTGGAGCAAGATTTGATGGACAAGGCAATGAGATTTATTCAGCTGTTGCATCGAATGCAGGAATGCGACAGGGATTTAGTGCAAGTGGTCCGTGATGCCATGAAGGACATGCAGGGAAAAATAGCTGATAAAACCAATGAAGCGATCGAGCAATATCAAAAGAGGAACGAATGGCAGTGTGAAATGTATCAAAACAGCATGAAGACAGCTGCCCTGCGCTATACGAATATGATCAACGATATGAGGGGACAGAACATCACTTTGTATTACGATGTAATCGTACGAGAGATGAAGGGATAAAAATTCTCATCGGAGATAAACAGGGGGACAGCCGGAAGAGAACAAGATAAAAAGTGCCTTTGAATGGTCGGAGCCTAGTGACATAGGTCTATATTCACCATTTTTTTATTTTCAGTCGTTTTTATTAAGGTGGATATGAAAAAAGTAGATACTGAGATTAATAAAATATGGTATAAAATACTTATTTTTATATAAATGTATTTATATTGTTGTTTGATGGTGATTTTCTTGTTTAAAATTGTAGGGGAAAAATCTGGTTAAAGGGGGACTGGAAAATGGCAGGCGTGATTCGTCTTACACCGGAAGAACTGCGTGGTGTTGCCAGACAATATAACGTTGAGAGTTCTAATGTCACCGAACTCATTGCAAGGCTCGATCAAATGAGTCATACGCTTCAAGGGATTTGGGAAGGTGCTTCGAGCGAAGCGTTTATCCAACAGTATCAAGAGTTGCGCCCATCATTTGAAAAAATGGCTGTTCTATTGAACGAAGTGGGGCAACAATTGCACAATTCCGCTACCATTTTGGAAGACACGGATCAACAAATTGCCAGCCAAATTCGCGGATAAAGGGAGACATTCGGAAAAAAGCGCTACAAATCTTACAAAAGATTATGGCGCTTTTTTCTGTATGCATGTTAGATAAAGAGTTCAATGCTGTTCCTCTTGAACACCGTGAGTGTTGCGACCATTCCTTCCAAGTCCATGTAGATGCCGCCTATCGGATGGGGAGGTCGCCGCAGGCAACAATGAAGCTTCATTTTTCAATGAGCATGTATATAATCGGAGGATTCACAACCATGTATATTCAGGTCACGATTGACCTTCGCCATTATACGCACGATGTACTAGATCTTCGTTTATCCGATCTGTATTCGATTAAGAAGATGGTGGAGATTGTTTGGCAGTTAAAAAACATATCGACGCCACCGAGGGAAGGCTGCTGGGTGCGGGTTGAAAATAAACAAGCGGTCTTCCCTGGTTGTGCGACATTACAGGCGAGCGGTATTACCAATGGGGACCGCATTGTGATTTTGTAACCATCGAGAATGGGATAAGGAGCATTATTTTATTATGAGTGAAAAAAAGACGTATTTGGAAACGCAACTAGATGCTGTCATGATCAATGATCAGCCATATACGGTCATCTTTCAGCGCGCCAAATTGAAAATGCAGGATCCGTTGGAATTAGAGGTGCTAAAGGAAGTTGACCCTTGCATCGTGCGGGACATCGATGTATCCGAAGATGAGGTAAAAGTGGTGATCAAACCGCCTTCATCGTTTTTGACGTTTGCGGCGATAAGAAAGACCACATTACTTTCTCGCATCAGAGCCGCTCTCCATCTTGTTTCCAAGGTGAAGCATCATTCCGCTCGCCGATTGATTTTCATCGTCTGTCCGGAAAACCTGATGTTTAACCGGGCATTGGAGCCGTTTTTTCTACATGTGGGCGTGAAAGAAAGTTTGCCCCCTGATGAGTGGGATGACGAGCGCCTTCTTCGTGAAGTGAAAGCGACGGTGCTTGCTTTGACGGAAGGCGAATATCGCTTTGACGAATACTTGAAGTTTCATGAAACGTTGAAATGTTCCCCGATTGCGAAGGAATTATGGCAAGCGGATCATTTGGATGCGGTGTTAGCAGTTTTAGAGAAATGGGTGGATGAAGAAGAGGCAAAAGAACGGGCTAAAGTGCACATTCCCAAAAAAAGATGGAACATGCAAAGGTACATATTTTTTTCGGTCATCGGATTGTTAATCCCTGCAATCATCTATGTATTTTATTCTTTCTTTTTTGCGCAGCCGAAGCAAGAGGCCTATATCCAAAGTACAGAGTTGTTTTTGCAAAATAAATATAGCGATGTCATTACCACGTTGGAAGATTATGCGCCCGAAGACATGCCATATGTCATTCAGTACGAGCTTGCTTCTTCTTATGTCATGACGGAATCTCTCACAGAAGAGCAGCGTCAAACGGTATCGAACAATATTACGCTCAAAACAGATGAGCAATATATGTTGTATTGGATTTACATCGGCCGTGGTCAAAGTGAAGAGGCGCTTGAATTGGCGCGGACGATAGAGGATCGGGATTTAATTGTGTACGCGCTTTTAAAATATCGAGAACAAATAAAGGGCGATGCAGATTTGTCAGGGGACGAAAAACAGAAAAAATTGGATGAAATTGATCAGGAAATAAAGGAATACGAGAGGGAACGAAAAGAGAGCGAAGCTCAATTAGAGGAAGAACAACAAAGCGAACAACAGCCGCCGGCCTCCACGCCAGCCGCTGATTCATCTAGTGAGACAACGCAATCGTCGCATGAACCGTCTGCTACTAACAATCAAAAGTCCCAAAAGTAAAAAAGCGCAGCTGTGGGCATCTTAGGAGAGGATTGTATGAGCCAACTATGGGTTTTGTATGAAACGTATTGCCAACTGTTTTCGCTGACAAACGAAGAGAAGGTCATTGTCATTGGCAATCAGTTAGAACACCACGTGACCGTTTCATCTTTTTCATTTCGCAACGGATATATCCAAATCGAAAAGAAATCGGACGGCTCGACGCTTGCGGTATTGCAAGGAGGCCGACAGATCGGCGAGCTAAAGCCCGGATGTTCCATTACGGTTGACGTTGATGGGCAACAAATGACGATCGCATGGAGCGGTGAAGAACAGAGAAAATATGTTTATTATGTCGGGCAACAAAGCGAGGTGCTTGTCTCCAATGATCCTCAAGCAGATATTGAGACAACGAATGCCCGCTTTTCGTTGCGAAAGCATCGGGGACAATGGGTCGTCATCCCAGACGATGATGCTCCATTGTTTTTAAATGGGGTGCAGCTATCCGATGCTGTGTCGCTGCGAAACGGCGATGTTCTTTTATGTCCATATATGCAGTTTGTGTTTATCGAAGAAGATTTGCTTGCGGTGACCAGTAGCGAAGAGGTGGTTTCATCGCTGACCGAAACGATGCCGCCTCTTTCCGAGATGAAGAAAAAATATCCGATGTACCGTCGGACGCCGCGTATGATTTATGAGTTGCCGAGCGACAAAGTGAGCATTTCATTCCCGAGTCAGGAAGGGGACGGTGACCCGCGTGGTTTATGGTTGATGGTGTTGCCGCCGGTTATGATGTTGCTAGTGATTGGCGCGGTGGCTCTCATACAGCCTCGGGGCGTTTTCATTATGATTTCGATTGCCATGTTTGCAACGACGATCGTAACATCGACAGCGCAATATATGCGGGAAAAAAAGGCACGCCAAATGAGAAAAGAAAAACGTCGGCGCATTTATACAAATTACTTGGAGCAAAAGAGGGAAGAGCTTCAAGCGTTATCCGAAAAACAAAGAAACGTATTATACTATCATTTTCCGTCCTTTGAGCAGATGAAATCATTCGTCATGCAAGTGAACAGCCGCATTTGGGAAAGAACGGCGGAGAGCGCCGATTTTCTTCATGTGCGAATCGGAACGGCGGACGTGCCGGCCACTTATGAGGTGTCAGTGAGCATGGGCGATTTGGCCAACCGGGAAATCGATGATTTGTTGGAGCAGGCACAACATATAGCCAAGGTGTATCAAACCGTAAAACATGTGCCGCTTCCAATTGATGTGTCACACGGAGCGATCGGAATGGTTGGGAAACGATCCATTGTGAACGGTGAAATTGAGCAGTTGGTGGGTCAAATCGCGTTTTTCCACAGCTATCATGATGTGCGGTTTGTGGCGATTTTCTCAGAGGATGATTATAAGCATTGGGAATGGATGAAATGGCTCCCGCATTTTCAATTGCCGAATTCATTCGCCAAAGGGCTCATTTATAACGAGCAGACGCGTGATCAATTGCTGTCATCGATATACGAGATGTTGCGGGAGCGTGCCTTGGACGAAGAGAAAGACAAAAAACGGTTCTCCCCACATTTTGTGTTTATTGTAGCCGACCGTTCGTTAATTGCGGAACATGTGATTTTAGAGTATTTGGAAGAAAAAAATGAAGACATTGGCATTTCCGTTATTTTTGCTTCAGAGACGAAGGAGAGCTTAACGGAAAACGTTCATACGCTCGTGCAATACATTAACGAGCGGGAAGGTGAGATTGTCATTCAGCATCGGAAGGCGGCACATATTCCGTTTCAGCTGGATGAGCATTCAACAGAAGGAAATGAATCATTTGCCCGAATGCTACGCTCATTGAATCATCAAAAAGGAATGAGCAATTCAATACCAGAAAAAGTAACTTTCTTAGAAATGATGCAAACACGCCGGGCAAATGAGCTGCAGATCGTCCAAAACTGGTTGTCATGTCAAACGTCCCGTTCGTTGGCCGTCCCAATTGGATTGAAGGGGCGAAACGACGTTGTCGAATTAAATTTGCATGAAAAAGCGCACGGGCCGCACGGGTTAGTCGCTGGAACGACGGGATCGGGGAAAAGTGAACTGCTGCAAACGTACATTTTGTCATTAGCAGTACATTTCCATCCGCATGAAGTCGCCTTTTTAATTATTGACTACAAAGGGGGCGGCATGGCGCAACCGTTTAAGAACATGCCGCATTTACTCGGCACGATCACAAACATTCATGGCAGCAAAAACTTCAGCGCTCGGGCGCTCGCGTCCATCAACAGCGAATTGAAAAAACGGCAGCGCCTTTTTGATCGTTATGAAGTCAACCATATTAATGACTACATGGAATTGTACAAACAAGGCAAAGCAGAACAGCCTTTACCACACTTATTTTTAATCGCCGATGAATTTGCGGAATTGAAAAGCGAAGAGCCGGACTTTATTCGTGAATTAGTAAGCGCCGCTCGCATCGGCCGGAGCTTGGGCGTCCATCTCATTTTGGCAACGCAAAAGCCACGGGGTGTCATTGACGAACAAATTTGGAGCAATGCTCGCTTTCGGATCAGCTTAAAAATGCAAGATGTAAATGACAGCAAAGAGATTTTGAGAAATGGTGACGCCGCAGCGATCACAGTGCCGGGAAGAGCTTATCTGCAAGTTGGGAATAATGAAGTATACGAACTGTTTCAATCCGCATGGAGCGGTGCACCATATGTGGAGGAAGGAGTCGAGGCGGAGGATGAAATTCATATCGTGACCGATTTAGGTCTTGTGCCGGTGTCGAATGTGGCGACGGATCGGAAGCGAAGCCGCCAAAAGCCAAAAACGGAAATTGAAATGGTAGTCGAGCAAATCATTGAGACACAAAAACAATTAAACATCGAAAAATTACCAAGCCCATGGCTTCCGCCGCTTCCTCCACGTTTAGCGCGCCCAGCCTCAGTGACAGCGGAGGCCAATGCCTTTCCGATCGGCTTAAAAGACGAGCCAGAACTGCAAAGTCAGTCTGATTATTTCTATCAATGGCTTGAAGATGGGAATATTGGTATTTTTGGTTCGGCAGGATACGGAAAATCAACGACGATGATGACGCTACTTCTAAGTTTTGCGGGTGCCTACAACCCGGCGCAGCTTCATTATTACATCTTTGATTTTGGAAACAGCGCGTTATTGCCGTTGCGCCAGTTGCCGCATACAGCTGACTACTTTCGGTTAGACGATGAAAAGAAAATAGAAAAGTTCATCAAGTTCATGAAAGAGGAAATGGAGCAGCGCAAACAACGGTTTATGGAAAAAGAAGTGAGCACGATTAAATTATATAATGCGCTGTCAGAAGAGAAGCTTCCCATTATTATAGTGGCACTTGACAATTTTGATGTTGTAAAAGAGGAAATGCCTGACTTTGAAACGCAGTTAATTCAATATGCCCGCGACGGGCAATCCCTTGGAATCTTTTTCATCATGACAGCGACAAGAGTGAGTGGAATTCGCCCGCCGCTTATGAACAATTTAAAAACAAAAATTGTTCATTACTTCATTGACAGTTCGGAAAAGTTTTCGCTGATTGGGCGAACGCCGTACGATGTTGATCCGATTCCGGGCAGGGCGCTGGTAAAAAAAGATAATGCAGCTTTAACGCAAATCTATCTTCCGGCTGACGGGGAAGACGATATCGAAGTGCTCGAGAATGTCAAACGAGAAATGGAACGATTAAAAGAAGTATATCAACACATACCGAAGCCAAAACCGATTCCAATGCTTCCACCGCGGCTGTCAATGTCCGTCTTTACAAACACGTATGTTCAACACCGAGCTTCAGGATTCATTCCTGTTGGGCTCGATGAGCAAACGGTTCGCCCAGTGGCGATCAACATGCGGACGGATCCGCACTGCTTGATTGTCGGGCAATCAAGAAAAGGAAAAACAAACGTGGTCAAGGTCATTTTAGAGTCCTTACTTGTGCAAGAACCGGAAAGCATCGGCTTATTGGATGGAATCGACCGGGGACTCGCCGGCTACGCGAATCGGGACGACATTACTTATATAGAAGCAAAAGAGAGACTAGCGCAGTGGTTGAACGAAGCGGATGCTGTGTTGCAACAACGAGAGAGGGAGTATATTCAAGCAGTCAACGAAAATCGTGCGACAACGTTGGCGTGGCCGCCGGTTGTATTCGTCGTTGACAGCCTCTTGCGCCTTCAGCAAGAAACCGACAGCATCATGCAAGGCCGGATTGCCAACATGATGAAGCAGTACAGCCATCTTGGATTCCATGTGTTTGTTGCTGGAAATGCCAATGAATTTGTGAAAGGGTTTGACGCATTGACAGCGGAGTTGAAACAAATTCGTCAGGCCATTCTCGTAACGAAAAAATCTGAGCAAAGCTTGTTTGCATTGCCTTTTACAAGAAACGAACAAGAAATTGAACCGGGATTTGGCTATTTTGTCGTTGGTGGAAAAGACCAAAAAATCCAAATTCCAAAAGTCGAATAAATCAAAGGATCGGGAGAACGGATATGAATGGAAAATGGAAAATCGCGAAATTGATTGGATTGATCATCTTCATTGTCAGCCTTCCCGTACTGTTTTTTGCTTTCATTGGCCAAAACCCAATGAAACAAACAAACAAGGCGACCAATCATATTGCCGTTGTCAATGAAGATATGGGGGCGAAATACGATCAGAAAACCTATTTCTTTGGCAAGGAGATCGTCCCCGCCCTTGCCGACCGTTCAAGTTACCATTGGTCGGTAGTGAACCGCAGTCAGGCGGAGAACGGGTTGAAAAACAATGAATACGATGCAGTCGTGTATTTGCCTTCTGATTTTTCTCGAAACATTTTATCGTTTAATGACAAGCAACCATTAAAAGCCACAGTGCAATATAAAATCCAGCCGAATTTGGATGCGAAGCATAGGGAACGGGTGCAAAGAGAACTTGAAGCATCCAAAAACATGATCAATCAAAAAATGTCCACCCTCTATTGGAGTTACGTGGCGCAAGAGATAGCGGCGATTCGGAAGAAATTTAACGACATCTTAGAAAAAGAAATCGCGTTCCAGAAGGCGATGTACGCTTTTTATACCCCTAGCTCAGCCAAACTCGCCGAAGAGATTAAAAGGCAAAAAGATATGCTGCAGGAGCTGCTTGAGGCATCGAACAATGCGAAAGATTCTTCCGCTGGCACTTTGCAAGGAATCGAAGAGGCGGAAGCAGAAATCACCGCTTTTGTTGACAGCCTGAGCCAATACAGGGAATATCAACAACGGCAAAACGAACTTCTGCAAGAGGGGATTCATGAATACAAAAAGAGATTTAACGAACGAATGGATTTGATGCTCGGGAAGCCATGGGAGGTGAAGCCGGACGTTCGCCATCAAGAGCAAAATTTACTTGAATCAATCACCACTTTGCGAAACACGGTGGCAGAAAGCCACACATCACTAATGACCTTCAATGAGCAGCTGAAACAATCAACGGTTCAGGAACAATTTGAACAGTTGCTCACATGGAAGAAAGAGTTTGTTCGTCAGTATCAGATAGAAGTCAACAATCAAACGCTCGATCGTTTGCAGCAGTCGCTCATTGAGTTTCGCCAAAAACTGCAATCTCCTTCCCCGGGCCAAACAGACGAAGAGCAACCGGCACCAATTGAAGCGCCACCGCAACCTGCCGATGAGAATTTGTTGGATGCATTGCAGCAACAACTTGCCAATTTGAAAGCACAATGGCAAGCGTTCAAACCGCAGAGTCCGCAGGAAAGCTGGGAGCATATTGAAGGTTCGATAAGCCAACTTGAGACGGAAATGGAAAAGACGAAACAAGCGTGGCAACAACAACTCGCTTTGCAACAGCAATGGCAGCAAAAATATGCGCAACTCGTCGAACAGCTGAACAAACAATTAACTGAAGGAAAAGCCGATTCGATCGACGATATTGTGCAGCAAATCAAGGAAAAGGAACAGGCGGTTCTCGCGTCGCCGGCGCTGCCAGAAAGCCGCAAACAAGTGTTGTCATCTCATTTTGAAGCGGTGATTCAAAATCGAAATACAGCCGATCTTCTAGACTATTTTGCATGGTTATCGATTTTCGACGAGGCAGTGCAGCAAACAACTCGTTTTGATGAAGAGTTAGTTGATCAGCTCTTGATGAATTGGAATCAAAGAGATGCTATTTTCCAGATGCTATCGGATGTGCGAGGGTATTTTGAGGAGCTGGAGCAACACTCAGCGTCTTCGCTGAAAGAAGTGGAAGCGGCTGAAGAAAGTACAGAATCATTTATAGAGACAACGCTTGGGTATATACAGGAATACGATGAAAACGTGCAAAAAATGCAAGAGACGATCACAGGCCAGTTGCAGGAGCTCAGCGATGCGGTGAGCGAAGTGACGATGCAACTGCAAGAGGCGGTAAATGAAGGACAACAAACAGAAGAGATTTGGAGAGGAAACGATGGGGAATTTGTCATAACGATCCAACAAAACACGATGCAAGATGTACAACAAATTTCCGATCTCATCGCCTCGATTGCCGAAGATCAAGATCACATTGTTGATTATACAAATGAACTGCATGAAAAAATAGATTCAGTTCAAACGAAAGCAGACGAATTGAATGATAAATGGGCGGCCAATGTGAATACGACAAAGCAAATTCGCAATGACGTATATCGCCTTTTAAACAACACGATGATCGATCAACAGGCCAATGGCTATGTGTACGATTATTTAACAAACCCTGTGCAAGTAAGGGGCGATTTACCAGAGGAACAAACGACGTATACGCCGCCGGTTGTAGTGTTGATCATTGTTTTGCTGTGCGGCATGCTCATCGGTTTCTTCCTTCATTATTATTCTAATAGCCCATTCATGTTGCAGCTTGCTCTATTGCTCCTGATGAATGTGGTGGTTGGGTTAATCATCAATATCTATAGCTTGAAAATTTATCCGATGCAAGATGTGCGAGCCATCAAGTGGAGCGTGTTGACGATCGTTTTGTTATTCTTCTGTTCTTCGATGGTTCGATTGGCATTTTTGATCGGACCGTTTACCGGTTGGATTCTTGGAGTCGGGCTTGTACTTTTCTTCATCACTCCATTGCTCGATTTAGTGTTGCCTAACTTCCATTTTGAGCATCCGATTGCAGAAACGTATATATCGATTCAATACGGAGATCAACAAATCTTTTATTCGACCGTCGTAATGATGGGGGTTCTGTCATTATTGATGGCGGCTGTCCCGTTTTTGAAACATCGCCTTGCCGACCAACAAGAGGAGGGGGAAATGTATGAAGGATAAGGGGCGTTTTTCGTTCCCTTTCCTTCTTGTCCTGTTGTTGTTAATGACAGTGGCGAAGGAGGTAAAGGCGGATGAAGGGCCATCAGTGGAACCAAACCAATATGAGAGGAACCCCGTTGAATTGCGCACAGACTATATTCGGGAGCAGTCACTTTTAAACGGGAAAAAAGAGCTTCCAAAAGAACAGTTGACATTGACATTTCAGCGATCGACCCCTTCTGTTTTGGAGCGGACAAAAGCGCAATTGTTTTTATCTTCAGAGCGAAACACCAATACGATCACCACGAAAGCCGAAAAGTTAAAGCTGTTTTCATCAGCGAAGGAAATAACCACCTCGTCTCGTCCCGCATCGAATGAGGAGGAAGCAACGAATTCGTCCCATTTGCTTTGGGTGTTTGGGATTCTCATTTTCGCACTGCTTGCAGCGATGTTTGCGATCGTCGTCCCCCGAATGAAACAGTTTGTCCGTTAAGGAGTTTAACGGGGGATGCAAGGGGGCATTGCGGACAGGTGAGACGATGAGTGAGGAACATGAAATTGGGGAGGGAATCCAAGTGTCATCGACGTTAGAGTCAATTGAAAAGGAAATAAAGAGGAGAGCATACGAAACAGCGATCTCCATTTTACGGTCTTACCAAGGGCAAGTGCATGAAGCAATGGGAGAATTCCGAGATGGCATTCGCAGCTTTCATCGCGCCAACGATGAATATATTCCGCACTGGCAAGGAGAGGCGCGGGAAGCGTATGAGTGGATTTATGCTGATTTAAAGCAACTCGAGACACGAATTGGGACGACGGCGGATGAATTGGTTGACGAAATCAGCAGGGAAATCGCCCGTCTTCGTCGAAAGATAGAGGAGTTGTAATCCACTATGATTCGATTGAAGCCTGATGAGTTGGAAACGGTCGCCGGACATATTCCCGAAGCGGAAGATGCGTGCCAACGGGCACGGACGACGTTATCGTGGGAGCTCTCCTCCCTTGTGATGAATCTCCCGGGCGTCAGCACACCCGCGATCGAAGAGCTGAGGGATGAACTCGTTCATTGGCTGAAGCGTTATGAAGACAAACTGAACGAAGCCGAAGAACTTCTGTATCGCACCGCCGCCGCGATGCGCCAAGCGGACCAAACGCTCGCCGACAATATGAAGGAATTGGGGTTGGAGTTTCTCGGATGGTACGACGTGCAACGACTATTCGGCGAGTACGATCCGGTCACTGGGGAGCGCCTGTCAGCGGGAGATCGGCTGCTGGCAGGCGGGATGTTGCTATTGTCGGTTGTTCCACCGGCCAAAGGCGCCGGCATAGCCGGAAAAGCAGCGATCAAGGGAGCGAAGGCGCTCGACACCGCTTCCACCTTGTCGAAAGTGAAACATGTCGTGCACGGTGATAAAATAAAAGGGTTCTTCCAAACAATCTACCATCAAGTCGTCAAAGCGCCGTTGACGGAAACCGCCCGCCTGTTTAAGAAGCAGTGGGATGAATTCGTCGAAAGCATTGCCTCCGTTTCCTGGCAGCCGGCATATGCCGGCGATGTGGGCTTAGCATTTCAGGGAGGGATGAATGAAGCGAAAGATGTATCCCTCAACATGATAAAGAACGTTGAGGGGGGAGCGATTGGGAAGAGTGCTAAGGGTACGGGTAAATTTAGTAAGTATGATGTAGGATTATATAAAGAAATAAAAGGTGTACCGGGGTTAGATGCACATCATGTTGGACAAAAAGTAATTATGAAAAAATTCATTCGAAATTATGATCCAAATAATGCACCAGCAATATTAGTACCAAAAGCTGGACATACAAGAAAAGGTCCTAGGGGAATAGTTTCGAGAAGTTCAAAAGGAATTGAGAGTGCAAGACAATTATTAGCAAGAGATATAATGGAGTTAAGAAGAGTATATCCAGACATTCCTAATTCTCAACTTCGAAAATTAATTGAATTAAATAAACAATTGTATCCAGAGATGAGAAGGAGATGAGATATATGAATAAAGAAGAGTTTGTTAAACTTTTACATCAGTCAATTATAAAAGAAAATCGTAATTTTTATCGAGATATATTCAATAATACTGATATTAATGAAGTTACAGACCCCTATTGGAAAGAAGCATTGATGTTTTATTCGGAACTATCAGATAAAAATAAAGAAATATTATTTAAAATAATCGAACAAGTAGAAGTGGATGCTGTATCTAATATTTTAGGGGTGTTAGATGGGGTAGTATCAATAGGAGAAGAGGATATTGAGTTTAAAGTGACAATTAACAACAATAATGAACCAATTAATGGAGATTTACAAGACCTATTTTTGGAGTATGATGAAGAGAATAGATAACAAGTTTAGGAATACATTTTATATTTACTGATATACCATTTATAACTTTCTTTTAAAGCAATTTTTGAATTTTGAGATCTAAGTGTTATCAATAGAAATCAAAAGCTTCTATACTAACCTTCAGTGACTATAGCTTCTCAAGGTTTTTTCATTTTATAACAGAGCTAAGTAGCGATGCATCAAACAGACCAAACGCTCGCCGACAATATGAAGGAATTGGGGTTGGAGTTTCTTGGATGGTGCGCCTATTCGGCGAGTACGATCCGGTCACTGGGGAGCGCCTGTCGTTTGGGGATCGGCTGCTGGCAGTTGGGATGTTGGTTATTATCGGTTGTTCTACCGGCCAAAGGCGCCGGCATAGCCGGAAAAGCAGCGATCAAGGGAGCGAAGGCGCTCGACACCGCTTCCACCTTGTCGAAAGTGAAACATGTCGTGCACGGTGATAAAATAAAAGGGTTCTTCCAAACAATCTACCATCAAGTCGTCAAAGCGCCGTTGACGGAAACCGCCCGCCTGTTTAAGAAGCAGTGGGATGAATTCGTCGAAAGCATTGCCTCCGTTTCCTGGCAGCCGGCGTATGCCGGAGTAGGCCCGGCGTCTCGGGTGTGGATGAGTGGGTCCAAGAATGAAGTTAAAGATGCCACTTTCCACATGATAAAGAAAGCTGAAGGAGAGGCGGTTGGACGGGGGACGAATAAACTTTATAGAGGAGATAGTTTGTTGCACTCATCTAAAAGACCTAATGGAATTGGTAAACCGTTTATATCAGATTCAGGTAATTTAGTTCCTGCAAATAGTAAAGGCATATATAAAAATCGGCAAGTTACTGTTATAGAGCATATTCTCGGAGGTTACAGAAGGAAAGCAAAATCAAATAGTCCCTATATTAGTTTTACCGGTAACAAACTCGTTGTTGGAAATTACGGAGATTATTTAATAGAGTTAGATATTTCTTCTTTGAGAAAAGCCATTAGGTCAGGAGAAGTTAAGAATGTAGCTATTTTATCTCCGAAACAGATTCGAAAATTAATCGAACGAGATAGATCTTTTTCTGATTTTTGGAAGAAAAGGGCATTAAATTGGACTGAGAGAGATAATGAGTATTTGATAAGAGGTGAAGTACCTAGCAAATTCATAAAAATTTATCCTAGGGAGTGAGTATTAAATATGTTTCTATATTTTCAAAATGAATGTCTAGGTGAAATACAGGATATTAACACTGAAGGTATGTGGGTATACGGTAAACTTATAGCGAATCAAAATATGGTGAAGTTTAGGAAGTTTTTTGAGGATCTAACGAATGAGGAAAATCATTTTAAAGAAAGTGAATATAATGAGGAATGGTTGAATGATGATAATTGGTTTGTTGTAGATAGTCATGGAGATAAAAAGGGAATTTATTTACCTGCTGTGTATGAGGATGGAGAAATAAATTGGAGATGGAGATAAAGCTTAGGGTTAAGAAAAAACCTTGAAAGGTAACATGCCTTTCAAGGTTTTTTTCTATTGTACCTGCCATCGTGACTGTATTACAAGCATTGCCTCTGTTTCGTGGCAGTCGGTGTATGGGGTGTTCAGTGTCTCTGGTGTGGATGAGTGAGGCAAGAGACGCGTCCCTCAACATGATAAAGAACGTTGAGAGGGAGTAGTTGAGAAGAGTGCTATGGGGTACGGGTAAACCTTTACAAAAACATCATTATTGCTACTAATAAAAGTAAAAAATATACTTCACAAATAGAGGCTATAACCAAAAAATATGGACTAGATTTGGATGGCGTTTGGAATATAGAAATTACTACCTCATCAGGGAAGACATCCAAATGCTTATCATGAGTATGTGTTAAGTAATATTAGGAATTTTGATAAAATAGCTAAGGGGGATAAAAGGAAATTTTTAATATTATTTGAACAACTAAAAGAGGAAATTAGAAAGAACCCAGAGATGCTTTATAAAGATTATTGGAGGAAGAAATAATGAGGTTTTATAAGTTGCTAATGGATGATAGTGACGATAGAGATGTAGTAGCACACTGTATAGATACAAAGGGATTTGAACAATATGAATTATCGGAAGGTAAGTACATTCATAATTGGAATAGCGAAATCACCTTTTACTTTGACCCTAAAGAAGCAGAAAAGTTAACAGATTATTTAGCAAATAATTTAGGATGGTTTATAGTTTCTGAAAGATTTAAAGCGATTTTAGAAGAAGTAGATAGTGGGTACCGTCAAGAATTTTGTGTAATGTAAGATAGATAGGGTATCTCTGAAATGGATTTGGAATGGATAGGGAACCGGTTTCCTTCACACAAGAGACTGAATATTCAGTCTCTTGTGTGGAAAGGGAA
>Ga0310825_100758_pt1 | contig 19500 bp, 19 predicted proteins | sample WT_ome_9_FD_202243 | JGI IMG/M metagenome (GOLD analysis project Ga0310825, IMG submission 202243) | Sorghum-adapted microbial communities enriched on wild type (WT) sorghum from Joint BioEnergy Institute, Emeryville, California, United... ... | reverse complement strand
TGGCGTCGACGGAAGCCGCCGTCGTCTTCTCCGCATCAAGTTGTGTTTGCACTTTCAAGGGAAGCCCTCCTGATGTCCATCAATCGTAAATGTAAAAAAGGTCGAACAGGCAAATCGTAACACACTTTTGGGCTTCAATCTATCCCCGGGCAAAAAAACACCCGCCTACCACACGCTTGTTCAGCGGCGTAAACGGGTGCTTCACCCTCTTAATGGTTAATATCGCATTTGTTCATGATAAATCTGATTTGATTTTCGAGCCGGTTGATTTTCTCCTGCGTTTCCGGGTCAGCGTGACCCAAGCCTCGCATCTCGGCGAGTTCTTGCTTCAATCGGTGCAGGTCCTCACCTGCGTTGGCGCAGTTATAATCGCTTTCGAGATTTTCCAGCATGCTGATCTCCTCCATTGGTTACTCCGTGATTCTTTCCTATTATGGAGGATTAAGGTTGGGCTTATTCAGATTGCTCCGGTTGATCGGAGTCGCCGCCGATTTTGCGAAGAAACTCGTTGATATGTTGATGCATGGAAATGATGTCCTCCACCTCGGCATGCGTACCTTCAAACAGCCGCATCGGGACGGTGCAGGCTTTGTTCTTCAGCGCTTTCCCCTCCTCGGTTAATGCGATGATGACGTTGCGTTCATCGGCTTTGTCCCGCGTTCGGGTAACCAGGTTCATCTGCTCCAGCTTTTTGAGCAGCGGCGTTAATGTGCCTGAGTCAAGGAACAGCATCGAACCCAGCTCCTTCACCGTGATCCCGTCCCGCTCCCACAATGCGAGCAACGTAATGTATTGCGTATAGGTTAAGCCTAGTTCCGACAGCAAAGGCCGGTACAGCTTCATAATCTCCCGGGAGCAAGTATAAAAAGCAAAGCAAAGCTGATTCTCCAGCTTCAACATTTCATCAGTATTCATCTATATTCACCTGCCATTTAATTGCATGCAATGTAATTGCTGTTGAGCCATTATAGCATTGCTTGTTCTTTGGCGTAAAGGGGCTGGAGCGGGACGTAATTGGATACACAAACGCTTGAGGAGACGGAGATGCGGGATTGCCGGTAAAGTTGAGGGGGGGGCGCTCTGTTTAGATCTACAAATTGACACGATTATATAGATTGTATACAATTAAATTACACTTAATTAATTTGTTGGCGGAGGTGCCATAGATGTCATTATTCGATATTGAAGTCAAAACCATTCAAGGCCAAGTGCAAACGCTGGAGCCTTATCGGGGCCAAGTCATGCTGATTGTGAATACGGCGACCAAATGCGGGTTTGCTCCGCAATTTAAAGGGCTGCAGAAGCTGCATGACACCTACAAGGACCAAGGCTTCACGGTATTAGGTTTTCCTTCAGGCCAGTTCGCCAACCAGGAGCTCGGGACGGATGAAGAAGTGGCGCAGGCTTGCGAGCTGAATTTTGGCGTGTCGTTCCCGTTATTTTCGAAGATCGATGTGAATGGGAAGAACGCTCATCCGCTGTTCAAGCACTTGACCAAGGAAGCTCCGGGATTGCTGGGCTCCAAGTCGATTAAATGGAACTTTACGAAGTTCCTTGTGGATCGGGACGGCAAGGTGGTCAAGCGTTTCGCACCAACCGATGAACCTGCGAGCATTGAAGGGGAGATTCGCAAGCTGCTTGGGGTTTAGGGCAACGACTGTCGCGCGAAGTGCGGAAACGCCTCAGATCCAATTGCGTAACTTTCTCTGCTATGTCACACTAGTATAAATACAAGTAACTGACGTGAGGCAAAGCCTGCCCCGTTTCCTATCCTGAATGGAGAGGAGCGGGGCTTTTTGTTTTTTTACTAAGGATGTGTAGGGGGCTTTCTTATGGGATTCGAAGCGGAACATGAGATTTGGCTGCAGGAGCATATGAAACGAAGAACGGGGGAGCGTCTGGATGCACTTCGGCGAGGGCATGGTTATGGGAATCGGTTGTTTGTCGAGCGCATTTGGTGGCCGTTGGTGGGACACTTTGACGGATTGCATCCCGAATACGAAGTGAAGGATTGGCGGGGGAGGTCTTATTATGCTGATTTCATGTGGGAGGTGGGGACGGTACGGATCGTGTTTGAGATTATGGATTACGGTTCACATGGCACAGACCGGACGAAATATCGGATGGATTTGAACAGGGGATTGTTTTTGCAGTCCCAAGGCTTTCTAATCTACTATATTGCATTGGACGAAATGAAGGAGAACCCTTCGTTTATCCTCTCCTCCTTGCGGAGTATTCTGGCGCCGTATTTGTCTGTGGTTGAGGGGGGTGCCCTGCGGGCCTTTTCGAAGATTGAGAGGGATCTGATGCGTGCCGCGGTTCGCCATGATCGGGTCATTCGCCCGACCGAGGTGGCGAGGGAGTTGGAGCTGCACCCGATGACAGTCATAAAGTACTGCCGGATTCTCACGGCAAAAGGGAAATTCCGCGCCATCGCCAAAGGGAGCTCCGGACGCATCACTTCATATGAGTATGTGGGTTCGCTGCTGAGCCCGGATTTGGTGTGAGCGCGGCGGACTTAGGGGAACGTACATGAAAAATCGTGTACATTTGGGCCTCGGGAGGGGAAAACGGCCCGATATATATGAAAAATCATATAGAATGGGCCGAATTGATGGCGAAGTGGCAGAATGTACACGAAATTTCATATAGAATGCGCCGTGTGGCGAGGGTTTGGGGGAAATGTACACGAAAAATCGTGTACATTTGGTCCTCGACTCGTGAAACCGGTCAATATAGGCGGGAATCGGTTCCGAGATGTACGGCCTCAAACCAGCTTCTTCCGCAGATAACCGGACATCCAGTCTACGAGCGTGATCATCACGATGATGCCGAGCAGAATGATGCCCACGCGGTCCCAATCCCGCGAGCTGAGAGCGAAGATCAGCGGGGTACCGATGCCGCCGGCGCCGATGACGCCGAGGATTGTTGCGGAGCGCAGGTTGATCTCGAACCGGTACAGCGTGTACGACAGGAAGCCCGGCAGCACTTGGGGCAGCACGGCGTACCACAGAATTTGCAGGCGGTTCGCTCCAGCAGCGATCAGCGCTTCGGTGGGACCGTGGTCCATGTTCTCGATCTCGTCGGCGAACAGCTTGCCAAGCATACCGACCGAGTGCAGCCCCAGCGCCAGTACTCCGGCAAAAGCGTTCGGCCCCACCGCTTTGATGAACAGCAACGCCATCACGATTTCCGGGAAGGTGCGGACGAAGCTGAGCAGGATTTTGCCGGATCCAGAGACGAAACGAGACTTGCCCCGATTGGCCGCCGCCCAGAAGGCGAACGGCAGGCAGACGAGCGTAGAAACGAACGTGCCCAGGATCGAGATAGTCAGAGTCTCCAGCAAACCGCGCAGCAAATCCTCCCCGTCTGGCAAATACACGTAATCCCAATCCGGCGAGAACAAGCCCGAGAGGATCGACTTCGTGATTTGCCCCGCCGTTTCCTTTATTCCGTCAAAAGGAATCCCGGCAAAAGCCCATACATAGAGAAGCAGGAGCAAGATATAGATCAGCAAGCGGTAACGGTTCTTTTTGGGCTTTGGCACTTTGTGCCGCCAAGTCGTTGTGTTTGTTGTCATAACCATTTCTCCCGCAATTTGGTGCTTACATAATCGATCAACAGGACGACCACGAGCGTGAACAAGATAATCATGCACGTCTTGTCATACTCTAGGAAGCCTAAGGTCACTTCGTAATAATGGCCGATCCCCCCGGCCCCGACGAGACCTAATACCGCCGCGGCGCGAACGTTAATTTCGAACGTGTACAACACGTACGAGATAAAATGGGCCTGAATCTGAGGCACAACGCCAAAGGCGATCCGTTGCACGGGCGTAGCCCCGACGGCCGTCATCGCTTCCAGCGGCCCGCGGTCAATCGTCTCCAACGCTTCGTACGTCAGTTTGGCGATTAGACCAAACGAGAAGACGCTTAGCGCCATGATGCCGGGCAGCGGGCCGAGTCCAAAGATGGCGACGAAAATGGCCGCCAGCAGCAGGTCCGGAATCGTCCGCACCAGGTTCAGCAAGAAGCGGACAGGCTGATAGATCCAGGCGCTGCGGCTGAGATTGGAGGCGCAGAGCAGCGCTACTGGTACAGCAAGGATTGCGCCAAACGTCGTGCCGATCAGCGCCATGCGGATCGTCTCCAGCATCGCCGGAACGATATTGTCGAAGTAGCTCCACTTCGGCGGGAACATCTCCCGCAGCAGATCGAGCATGTTTGGCGAGCCCTGGATCAGCTTGCCCCACGAAGCGTCCGTATCCACGGCGCTGCCCCACAGCAGGAGCAAGATGATCGCGGCGGTTAAATAATGCTTCAGCTTGCTGGGGGCTGCAGGGCGATGCTGCTTTAGACCAGCATGGCCGGACAGGCTAGTGCTTGGATTGGCGTTAAAATTAGCATCGGCGTTGCTGTTGATGTTAATGTTAGCACCCACGTTGGCGTCGGCGTCGGTTACGGCGTTGGCATTGGTATTAGCCTTAGCATCTGCATCGAAGCTAGGACGAGGGTACATGTTCATCAAGCCTGCGCCTCCAGCACCTGCGGCCCCGGAAGTCGACTGGCCAACAGCTCTTCGCGGTCGATTGCGCGACCGTAAATTTCGGCAAACCGCTCGTCCGTGGCTTCCCCCACAGGACCGTCGAAGACGACTTGCCCGGCACGGAGCCCGATGATGCGCGTCGCATAGCTGCGCGCCAAGTCGATAAAATGCAGGTTAACGATCGTCGTAATGCCCAGCTCGACGTTGATACGCTTCAAATCATCCATAACCTGCTTGGTCGTCAAAGGATCCAGGGAAGCCACGGGCTCGTCGGCGAGGATGATTTTAGCCTCCTGCGCCAACACGCGAGCGATGGCCACCCGCTGCTGCTGCCCGCCGGAGAGCTGGTCGGCCCGGGCGTAGGCTTTTTCCACGATGTTTACGCGTTCCAGCGCTTGAAAGGCTAACTCTACATCGGCCTCCGGAAAACGGCCAAACAACGTACGAAGCGTGGAATGGTAGCCGACCCGGCCAGCCAGCACGTTGCGCAGTACGGAGGAGCGTTTCACGAGATTAAAGCTCTGAAAGATCATGCCGATGTCGCGGCGAATCATCCGGAGCGATTTGCCAGCGGCTTGCGTGATCGATTTGCCGTCGATGAGAATGTCGCCTTCCGAGATGTCGTGCAGCCGGTTAATGGACCGTAGCAGCGTCGATTTGCCCGCACCGGACAAGCCCACGATCGCCACAAATTCACCGGGATCAATCTTTAGGTTAATTTGATCCAGACCTTTGGTGCCGTTCGGATACGTTTTGGTAACATTGCGCAGTTCTATCACGTTTAGGCTCCTTTTTCACAAAAAATAATCAGGAAAAGTGCACAGCCAGCCGGGAGCACACCGCGCTCCGACTGGCTTGAAGGAGGATTCGTCAAATTTCGCATCATCGCCTATTCTGTCTTCACTTTCTCGTTATACTCGCGGACGATGTCGAACACGCTGTCGTTGGATTCGACATAGCCTTCATGCGTGTAGATATCCGCGATGATTTGATGTCCTTCCGGATCTTTGCCGATTTCGATGAAGGCATCCTTTAGCTTCTGCACCCATTCGGCGTTCATATCGGAACGAACGGAGATCGTGTCGTTTGGAATCGGTTCCGTGTACGTCAGGACGCGGGTGTCTTCGAATACGGTAGGATAATCCTTCACCACAGTGTTCCGTGCATCCTGGAAGATCGCGGCGGCATCGACATCACCGTTCAGGACCGCGATTACGCCTTGGTCGTGACCTTTTACCGTGATCGGCTCGACGTCAGACAGCGGATCCAAACCAGCTTCTTGAAGCTTGGCAGCCGGCCAGACATAACCGGCAGAAGATGTGACGTTTTGGTAGGCGATTTTTTTGCCTTTCAGGTCTGCCACGGACTGGATGTCGGAATCTGTTTTGACGATAATCATCGCCTTGTAGAAATCTACCAGTTCATCCGTAGGCGCACCGGTCTCATCTTGTACTCCGTAACGTTGTGCTTGTAAAATCACCTCGGCCGCGCCTTTATCTTTGGCCAGCACGTAAGCGGTTGGAGGCAAGAAGCCGACATCCACTTGCTTGGAAGCCATCGCTTCAATAATCGTATTGTAGTCAGTCGACACGCTGACTTTAACCGGAATGCCCAGGCGATCGGACAGCAGCTGCTCCAGCGGTTTTGCTTTGGCTTCCAGCGTGTCGGCGTTTTGCGAAGGTACGAATTGGACGGTTAGCGTTTCTGGAACGTAGCCGGTATCTGCAGACGTGTCAGCCGCATTTGCGGATGCGTTGGATCCGGCACCGGAAGACGCGGCATTCGATTGACTGGACTCGGCCGATGCATTCCCGCTGGTGTTCGCCGGAGCGTTGTTACCACAGGCGCTCAGGATCACGGAGAATGTTAATAATAAAGGTAAAACCAACTTACTAATCTTCTTCAAGCGTATGACCTCCACTATTCTCATTTTTTTAGGTTCGAGACTACTATAAAAGAGATTTATTAACACGCCGTCAGAGGAAAAGCGGAAGTATGTAAAATTCCTTTTCTTTCAGGAGTTTACAAACTTTGCGATCTTCGTTGCTAGAATGAGGAGGGGAATAAATAGGAATCCGAGGTGAAGGTGATGGAGCAACATGTGGAACGTGGAACCGGGGCGATCTCATCGGGACAGGAGGAAGTTCTCTGCAAAATCCTGGTCACCAGCGACATCCACGGCTTTATTTATCCAACAGATTATCGTACGACGGCGGAACGTTCGCTGGGGCTGGCCAAGCTGGCTACGCTTATTCGACGAGAACGCACGCATACACCCGACTTGATTCTGATTGATAACGGAGATGCGATTCAGGGGACACCACTGTGCACCTATCACGTCAAAAATCACCCCCACGGGGTTCATCCGTCCATCGCGGTGATGAATCTATTGGAATATGACGCCGCAGTACCGGGGAACCACGAGTTTAATTACGGGCAAGCACTGCTGGGTAAGGCGATGAAGGATGCCCGCTTTCCGTGGCTGTCGGCGGGGATTTTGGCTGAGGAGTCGGGGGAGCCGGCGTTTGGCAAGCCTTATGTGGTAAAAACAACCCCGGAAGGCGTACGGATCGCTATCTTGGGTGTTACGACTCACTATATCCCGCATTGGGAGCATCCCCGGCATATCGAGGGTTGGGCGTTTCGGGATGCGCTTGAGACGGTGAAAACCTGGGTTCCCCGCATCCGAGAAATAGAGCAGCCGGATTTGCTGGTGGTCAGCTATCACGGCGGGTTCGAGCGGGATTTGGCGACCGGCGTACCGACGGAACGGTTAACGGGTGAAAACCAAGGCTATGCCATGTGCCTGGGGGTGCCGGGCATCGACGTCTTGATCACGGGCCATCAGCATCGCATGCTCACGGGCGAGGTCGGCGGAGTCACGGTGATCCAGCCAGGAACGGGCGGACAAGCGTTGGGCCAAATCACCGTTCGCTTCAAGCGCGGAACTGACGGTCATTGGAGCATCCGCGAGAAAACGGCCGAGCTGCTCGTTCCCGATGCCGCCGTGGAGGCGGATGCCAAGGTGTTGGAGCTCATACGGCCGCTGGAATCGGCTACACAGGCTTGGCTTGACCAGCCGATCGGCCGGGTGGAGGGCGATATGACGATCGAAAACCCGCTCGCCTGTCGCTTGGCGGATCATCCGTTTATGGAGTTCGTGAATCGGGTGCAGATGGAGGCTGCTGGAGTTGACGTGTCCAATGCCGCGTTGCTGAGCGAGGCATTCAAAGGGTTTGCCGGAAGCATCACGCTGCGAGATGTGTTAACGAACTTCATGTACCCGAACACACTGACCGTCCTCCGCTTAACAGGGAAGGATATCCGGAAGGCGCTGGAGCAGACAGCGAATTATTTCGTTTTGGACACGGATGGTGAAATTACGGTAAATCCGGTGTATATCCAGCCGAAGGCTCAGCACTACAACTACGACATGTGGGAGGGGATTGAGTACGAGCTTGATATCGCCCAGCCCGTAGGGCAACGGGTCGTGAAGCTGACCCGTAACGGAGCGCCGCTGCAGGACGACGCTGAAGTTGACGTCGTGATGAACAATTACCGCGCTGGCGGGGGCGGCGATTATGAGATGTACCGGGGCAAGCCGGTGGTTCGCGAGATCCAGACTGACATGGCAGAGCTAGTGGCGGAGTACATTCAACGGCACGGAACGATTCACGCCTCTTGTGATGGGAATTGGAAAGTGGTCAAGGGATCGTCCTAAAGTTGGCGTTTTCTGGTACAATGCAAGCAGTTGAACACAAACGTTGAAGGAGATGTCCCTATGTCAGCTTCCGTCTACACGATCCTGACCGCTATATTCCTACTACTTCTGCTGCTAGTGGTTGTAGCGATCGTTTATCGGAGCTGGCGAAATGGCATTTCGCCGATGCCCACTTCCGCTCCCGTGAGGCAGGCGGTCATCACGGAAATGAAACAACTGGAGCGGGCCGCTGCCCTCGCTGGAGAGGCTCCAATGGCCACCGTTAACCCTATCATTGAGGCGGGAGCCGGATGGGGAACGCTGGCCTTGGCGCTAGCGAAGGCTTATCCGCATTGGCGAATCATCGGAGTTGAGAATTCGTTGATTCCGTGGTTATTTTCCCGGTTGAGCTTGCGGTGGAGTGCGCATTCTCAGGTGCAATTTTTGCGGGGAGATTTATATGCGTTTCCTTACGAAACTGCAGGTACGGTAATCTGTTATTTGTATCCTGGAGCCATGCGTCGGCTGGACCCTCTGCTTCGCGAGAAGCTGCTCCCGGGTGCGCGGGTGATCAGCATATGCTTTGCCCTGCCGGGTTGGCAGCCGAGGAAGATCGTCACCTGCCGGGATTTGTACCGGACTAAAATTTATATCTACGAGAAAGACTAGAGGCGAAATCAAACTAACCTAGCAGGAGTGAACCTACGGTGAGCGATCAAATGAATGAACAGGAAATGGTCGAGTTTATTGCAGAGCGTGCGAAGACGAGTGTGGACCACGTGCGATTGGTGTTAAAGCACGAAGCTGATTATATCAATCAGGCAGCGCAAAACGCCGATGGCGAGGTCGAGATTGACGGCGATGAACTGGTGGATTATGTCCTAAGCCGAAACGATGTGAAGCTCGACGAATTAACCGTGGAAACGATCCTTGACTTGGAGATGGATTATTTAACCGAGCATGGACTGGCGGGTTTCATCGACTAGCCTCAAAATAACGTAACTCTCTGCTGCGCCTTACATCGCCGTCTCCATCTCTAATGGCCCAAATTGCCGGAACAGCGACGCGCGGCTCATGACCAGCTTGACCGGAATCAGCTTGTCCGCATGGCCGGTGATCCGTTTGCGATGGCTTGGATGAAAGACGGTGAGCAGCAAACGCAGATAGGTGGTCGTTAATGTCCGAAATGCCCCGTGTTCAACATGATGCGTTTCGAAGCCTAACCCATGCGTGATGCCCCGATGCAGGAGCGTAATTCCTTGCAGCGCCTTCACTTGACTAAGCTGCGGGTTGCTTTGCATTTCGGCGCAGATTTGCGTCATCGCTTTTCTTGTCAGCCGGGCGATCTTTAAGGCGACTCGGTTCGCCTCATTGGATTGCAGCATAGCGAGGATCTGGCGATTATCCAGATGTAACTCTCCAATCCAATCTCCGTCTTGAATCCACGTCCCATCCTCGCATTGCATGCTTTTGCCGCGATACTGGGTGACAAACATTTTGCAGATGCCGAACTCTCCGGCGTATTTGGAGCGCAGTCGACTAAACAGCTCAAACACCCGCTCCCAGCCCATCCAAACCTTTTGGACGGAATGCTTCATGATCTTTTTTACTTGCATGGAATGTCCTCTCTTTCTGTATGAAGTCATAACGTGCTAGACCAGGCCAGCGCTTAAAACAACGAGAAGGGCTGTTGCGGCTCCCAGTAACCCGCCCGCCAGCACATCGGAGGGGTAGTGAACGCCTAGATAAATTCGCGACAGGCCAACGATACAAGCCAGCGGCAGAAGCAGTTGAGCCAGACCCGGCGCCGCGTAAAGAAGCGGGATAAACGTTGAGAAGGCGGCCGTGGTGTGCCCGGATGGGAACGAGTAGTCCTTGAGCGGGTGGATGGAGATCCGCGCATTTTGCAACGCTTCGTAAGGGCGCGTGCGTTGGAATCGCTTCTTAATCACAACCGCCAGCAGATGGCTCACGGATAGGGCGATCAGGCTGTGCCATCCAGCCCTTTGCCATACCCCTGTGGTGAAGAGGACCACAGAAAGGGTTAGAGTAATCGTAAACACAGCGCTGCCCAGATGGGTAAGTCCTTTCAGGATCCGATCCAGCCACGGATGACTTAGCGAATGGTTGCACCACAGAAACAGCCGGTTATCGTACTCGCGCAACCGAAGATAATAGCGATGTCTCATTCCAACCCCTCCAATCCATGACCAAGATAAACCCAAACTGCAACTCAACTACGCTGGCGGTATTGTTCCCGTTGATGCTGTCGCACAGGACGAATCCAATAAAACAACATGATGCCAAACAACAACAGGGAGCTGATCCCAACGGTTACTGTGACGTCGAAGCTTTCTGCCATCCAGCCGCCTAGAATCGGGCCGAGGATAACCCCGATCCCTTCGATGCCGGAGAGAACCCCCCAGCCGGTCGCTTTTTGCTCCGCAGGAACGTAGTGGGACAGGATGGCGTTCCATGCCGGGAGCACGGCGGCATATGCTGCACCCAGACAGACGGCGAGCAGCATCGTGCTGAAGATCTGGCGGGAGTAGATCAGCAATCCAAGGCAGGCGGCCAAGACGCCAAAACCGGCGATCAACAGCCATTTATATCCCCATTTGTCGGCGAGCCGGCCCATCGGAACGAGCAGCAGGACGGTCATACAGCCTCCAGCCATCAACATGATGGAATAGTTCGAATAATCCAGCGCCAAATACTCGGAGGCAAAGCTCGGCAGGACGGGCACCAGCAGCCCGGCAGCCAGCGTTTGCACAATCATGCCGGGGACCAGCGGCTTCATCTGTACAAGCTTGCTCCCGATTTCACGTATTTGCTGTTTCAACGAAACCGTGCGCTCCAGCAAGCGCCGGGACGATAAATCCATCCGTTTGAAGGCAGCTAGCAGCCACCCCGCGGCCCAGCATCCGGCCAATAGCCAGAACGATAACGTATAGCTGCGGTCGATCAGAAAATTGACGCCAACGGGGCCAAGCCCCAGCGAGATGAGCCAAATCGTATAAATCGAGCCCATCTGTGAGCCGCGGCGATCCTCCTGGATCTCGGAGAGACAGAGCAGCCAGACGGGGGAGACCCCAATCCCGATCAGGCCTGCCCCAAGGACAATCGCCCAAGGAGCATGAACCCCGTAAGAGACGAACAGGCCCAACAGTCCGAGCAGCAGGAAAATGTTCAAGATCACCCGGGCGGGGAACCGATCCAGTACGTATCCTGCGAGGACCTTAATCAGCGTGTCGGCCAAATAGTGGACCGAGATCGCTAGGCCGACCGCCGCCAGCGTAATCTGGCGCTCTTTGGCATAGGCAGGCAGGAACGAAATGAGAAAGGCACTGCGGGCGATTTCTGTGAAAAACAATATGGCCGCACAGTGCAGAAATGCTGGTGTAAGATGATTGCTGGATATCGATCGTCGAGTACTTTTCATCTGAGTCAGACCCCTTGCCTCTTATTCGTCCTTCATTTCATCGTCAACGATGCGGTCCGCTGAATCATCGGCGATCCGCCAACGCCGGCAGATGGCCTGTCAGGCGCAGCACATCCCGGACGATCGTCTCGGTGGCGCAACCCGCGGCTAATTCGTCGTACTGCTGGAGCATTCGGGCCCTGCGGACCTCAGAATCAAGCAGCTCTTGCACCTGCTCCGCCAAGGCTCGCGGCGAGGAGGCTACTACGGCTGCGCCTTTGCGCTCCAGGTACCTTGCGTTTTCCCGCTCCTGGCCGGAGAACGGCTTGTAAACCACGATCGGCGTGCGAATCTGGATCGCTTCCGACAACGTGATCCCACCGGCCTTCGTCACGATACAGTCGGCTTCTCGCATGCGGTCGTGGATCGCCTCGACATAACCGAATAGACGGAGCCGTTCGTGACCGGCGAAACGTCGTTCCAGGCGACGCCGCAGCTTCTCGTTGCCTCCGCAGACGAGGTCCACGCGCACATCCGGCAGCGCCAACAGCTTGGCGATGATCCGCTGGGCATCGGGCAAAGGAATATGCGCCCCCATCATGACCAGAATCGAGCGGGTTCTCTCCAAGGATCGCCTTGTTTGGCTCTGCGCCAGCGGATATGGGGGGCGCCCCGGATCATAAAACGGCTCCCGCACGGGGATCCCGCTGACCACAATGTCCTCTGCCGGCACGCCGCGTTCCATCATCTCCCGCTTCAAATCTGCGGTCGCCACATAGTAACGATCCGGCTGCGTGAACAACCAGCGGTTGTGCAGGCTGAAGTCGGTCACTACGGTAAAGACCGGCACCTGAATGCCGTGTTTTCGCAAGTGTTCCGTGATGCCGCCGAAGGGGAAGGTGTTGATGATTGCGTCAGGCCGCTGTTTTTGGAGCAGGGCGATGAGTTTTTTCATACCGAACTGGTTTCCCCATTTCGCTATCGCGCTTGTCTTCTGGAGATCCTTCGTAGCGTAATAGCTCCAACCGTAATAATCTAAGCCGTAAGCGGAGAACCACGGACTGTATAAGTAAAGATGCCGGGAAATGGAATTCAGTCCCGGATGGGCTTCACGGTACAGGTCCATCACATGGACCGAACGGACACCCGAACGGAGCAGGGATTGTTCCAGCGTCCGCGCTACCTGGATATGGCCGTTGCCGTATCCGGCGGTTAGGATGACGATATGCATGTTATGCTTCATGATCGCTGCCGCCTTTCCACCGAAATCGAAAATTCACGGTTCTTTCCGTCGATTCATTCCGAGTTCCAGTATATAGGAAGCATGGAAGAATCAAACCGGGCGTCCGGCGTGATTTCATTCCGACCTTAGTCCAGTATGCGGGCCGGACCGCGGACCGCTAGGGAATATAACTTCGTAGAACATCCGAGTATCCTAAGCGAGTATACCTTCACTTTAGAGGGCGAATGTTAACGTTCGTTTAAAGGGGATAGGTATCTGTGTAAATGGACGTGGGGGATGGGATTCGTTTTTTTACCTGTGGCATTCGGGATGTCGGATTAGGTATAATTAAAAAATGACTTAAGTTCCTTTAGAAAGAGGATATGGATGAATAAACAATCGATTTATGGTATGACGAAGGATCAGCTGGCCGCTTGGCTGCTGGACCGTGGACATAAACGAGGCCGGGCCGAGATGGTGTGGGAAGGCTTGTACCGCAAACGGGTCACTGCGTTTGATGCGATGGAAGGCGTTCATCCCGAATGCCTCGCCTTGCTGAAAGAACAGTTTGTGATCGAAACCTTGGAGGAGCATGTCCGCCAAGAGTCGATGGATGGAACGATCAAGTTCCTGTTCCGTTTGCAGGACGGCAATTTGATTGAGACGGTGCTTATGCGCCATAAATTTGGCCTGTCGGTTTGCGTGACGACCCAGGTCGGTTGTAATATCGGCTGCAGCTTCTGCGCCAGCGGGCTGTTGAAGAAGAGTCGGGACCTGACGAGCGGAGAAATCGTGGAGCAGGTCATGAAGGTGCAAATGCATTTGGACCGGCAGGGTAAAGGCGAGCGCGTATCCCACATCGTGGTGATGGGGATCGGGGAGCCTTTTGATAACTATGACAATATGGCTGACTTCCTGCGAGTGATCCAGGACCCGAAAGGACTTGCGATTGGTCCGCGCCACATTACGGTGTCGACCAGCGGTCTGGCGGACAAAATCATCGAGTTTGCCGATTCTGATCTGCAAGTGAATTTGGCTGTATCGCTGCATGCGCCTAACAATGAGCTGCGCACACGGATCATGAAGATCAATAAAGCGATTCCGATTGAGAAGCTGATGGCGGCCATTGATTATTACCTGGAGCGGACGAACCGGCGGCTGACGATCGAGTATATTTTGCTCAAAGGCGTGAACGACGGAACGGAACATGCACAGGAATTGGCGGATCTGCTGGGAGACCGGTTCGTGAACGTCAACCTGATCCCGTATAATCCGGTGGATGAGCACAGCCAGTATCAGCGGAGTGAACAGCCATCCGTGCTGGCCTTCTACGATACGCTCAAAAAACGAGGCCTTAGCGTCAGCGTCCGGCTGGAGCACGGGGCCGACATCGATGCGGCCTGCGGGCAGCTGCGCAGCAAGCAATTGAAGCAGTCGAGCTGAGCTGAACTGAGTTGAGCAGAATTAGGCTGAGTGGGACTGTGAAGAGCAGAGCTGAACAGAGCTGGGCTGAGCTAAAATAAGCTGAACTAAGCTGAGCGAGCGGGATAATGGCAAAGGGAAAGGACTTGGAGAATAACTCCAAGTCCTTTTTAGGTTGATGGAGGCGGCTTGCTGTACCTAGCGGGGAACCAGTTAACTGTAAAAGTACATCTAAAATCAAGCAGTTTGCGTATTTTTGGGTGATTAACTGCAAAAGTACAGTTGAAAGGGAATGATTAGAGTAGAATCCAGCCGATTGCCGGCTCATGAACTGCACTTTTACATTTGAAGCTTCAAATATGACCGGTTTTGGTGCAAATGAACTGTACTTTTGCATTTCGTGAATGCGTTTCGTGTCAAGGTGGTGCAACACGCTTGCGACAAGCGGGTGGCCGCCTCGCACATCCTCCACTAGAGATGTCTTCGGATCACGTCCTCCAGCAAGCTCGCTACCGCATGCGGTCCGCTCTGGAGCACCTCTCTCGACAGAGGGAGTCGTACGAAACGTTCATCCAGCTCCAGCGCTTTGGCAAACAAGCCGCTTAAGCTGCGGGCTCGGCTAATGGTTTGTTATTTTGAACGAGACCCGCTAACATAGGGGTACAATTGTTATCCTCGAGTGAAGGAGGTTATCTGATGCTGCTAGAGGTTATCGCAACCTGTGTAGAGGACGCTGTCGTGGCGGAGGCAAATGGAGCGGATCGGCTGGAGCTGATTACAGCGATGACGGAAGGGGGACTCACCCCTGGGATTGGCATGGTTCAACAAGTGGTGAAGGCGGTGTCTATTCCCGTTCATGTGATGGTGCGCCCGCATAGCCGATCTTTTGTATATGGGGAAGCCGATTTATTGACGATGGAAGCCGAAGTGCGCGCGATCGCCGAAACGGGGGCGGCGGGGATTGTGTTTGGCGCACTGACGGCCGATCGAAAGATTGATGAGGCTGCGCTGGAGCGGATCTTAGCGCTGTCGGGGGAGCTGAACGTTACGTTTCACCGGGCGTTTGACGAGTTGGCCGATCTGCCGTCCGGTTTGCGCACACTCATGCAGTACCCGCAGGTGAACCGGGTGCTGACCTCGGGCGGACCGCGCCCGGCGCCGCAGGCGGTTTCCGAAATTCGGGAGCTGGTGGAGATGGCACGCGGCGGCTCGGTGCGCATTTTAGCTGGACACGGCTTAACCCTGGAGACGGTCTCCCAAGTCATTGCGGATACAGGCGTGAGCGAAGTACACTTCGGCTCTGCGGTTCGAATCGACGGGAACGGACTGGCTCCCCTTGATCCCTCCAAGCTGCAGAGCTTATCTCGTTTGTTACATGGCATGAATTAACAGATAACACCATAATATAACAAAAATTTACTGGATACGATACCTCTTCGGGAGATAATATGTCATTAAATCCCATATAGAGGAGCGATCCTGAATTTATGCATATTTATCCCAATAACCAACAAACTTTAACAAAACGTTGTGTATTGGCACTCCTGTGCATACTGCTGCTGCTCGAAACGGTGGGCGCTTCAACTCCGGCGATCGCAGCGTCCGCTTCAACCGCATCCCCCGTATCCTGCGGTCCGGGTTGTCAACGTTATGACATTGTTATGATTGGCAGTGAAATTGAAGGGGTGCTCTTGGCAAAGCGGGCGCATGATGCCGGGCTAAGCGTACTGATCCTTGATCCTCGCGAGAAGCCGGGCGGGGAGCTGATCCAAGGACAGATGCTGGTGCTGGACGAACCCAACGACAATCGTAAGCGCAGTTTGGTGCAAGGCGAAATGAAATCGTTGTACGACGGCTATAATGCCGGGACAATTCGTAAATTGTCTGCTTTTGAAAACTATTACCGTAAGATGATCCGAGGGATTCCAATGCGAAGCGGCATCGTCATTGACAGCGTGGAGATTAATGAAACCGGCAAATCAAAGCAAGGGAAGACGCTGAAATCAATCACCTACCTGGCCAAAGACGGCAAACTGTATCAAGTACAGGCGGGATACTTTGTGGAAAATACCGACTTTAACGCACTCACCGTCCATCTTGGCAACAAACGAATCCCGGGGATGGAAAGCTTGTACAACGGCAAGAAGCCGGATTATATGGCCGCTACATATATGCTGCGGTTCAAGGGAGTTAACTGGGGCAAGCTGCATCAAGCGGTGCTAGAGGATTATCCGCTGACGAATGTCGTCAAGAAATACGGCCCCAATACATATGTCGATTGGGATTTCGCCACTGGCTTCAGCAACATAACCTACCAGTACAAGCCGCGAGACTCCCAGCTACTACTGAGAGGATTGAATGCCACCTATCAGAAAGACGGTGAAGTGATCGTTAATGGCTTACTGATTTACGATGTCGATCCGGCCGATCCGAAATCGGTCCGCTCTGCCGTGGCTAAGGGCAAGGCCGAAGCCCCGTATATCGCCAAATTTTTACGTGAACATATTCCCGGGTTCAGCAAAGCGCAGCTCAATGGATATCCCGATTATTTGTACATTCGCGACTATAACCGTTATGAAACGGAATACGTGCTGACCTATAAAGACGTGATGTCGAGTCGGATGTTCTGGGATAATGTGACGCTTGGAGGATATCCCGTCGATTTACAGGCAACTCGCGCGTTGAAGAAGGGGATCGGTTTCGGGAAGCCGGACCGCTACGGGATTCCTCTGCGTTCCTTTGAGCTGAAGAATTACGACAACGTCCTGGTAGCTGGCAAAAATATCGGTGCGGAAATCAAAGCCTACGGCAGCGCCCGTATCATCCCCACCACTGCTTTGGCCGCGGAAACCATGGGCATCCTGCTCGCGCGGGAATGGAAGAAGGGGCACAAGCGGTTAAGCGAGCTGACCGCGGCGGATTTCCGCCGAATCCACCAATATTTGAAGAAGGATTACAACATCCGGGTCGATCAATGATCTGTATGCGGAAGTTCCTGAAGCCAGGTCGACCAGGCCTCCTGGAGTCGAGCCACGCCTTCATCGATCCGATCGAACGGGATGCCGCCGAATCCGAGCATAAACGATTTGAGCTCCGTTTCCGGCGGTGCCTCCCAATAGAAGGCGGCAGAGGCGATCCGTACGCCGGCTTGTCCAGCCAGCTGCAGCAGCTGTGCTTCCGGTAGGCGGGATTTGACGTTTAGAATCACATGCATCCCGGCGCTATCACCGGTAACGGCAGCTTGTTTCCCGAAATGTGATGTGAGGGAGGCGACGAGCTGCCGATTTTTTTTGCGATATAGATTCCGCATTCGACGGATGTGCCGTTCGAAGTGTCCTTCCTGAATAAACCGCTCCAGCGTTCGTTGATGTATCCCCGACGCAGACGCTTCAAACAGAATATGCCGCCGCAAGGCGTGGAACCGGGGCACCAGATGCTCGGGCAACACGAGATAATGGATGCAGATATCCGGGGCTAACACCTGGGAGAAGCCGCCGAGATAGATGACGCGGTCGTTCGGGACCAGTCCTTGCAACGCCGGCACCGGTTTGCCTTGATAGCGGAACTCTCCGCCGTAATCGTCTTCGATCAGGTAGCCGTCCACCGTCTTGGCCCATTCCAGCAGCTCCAGTCGGCGGGATAATGGCATGACGAGACCAGTCGGAAACTGGTGGGACGGAGACACGCTGGCGATCCGGGCTCCACTGGCCCGCAACAAATCGGGGCGCAGCCCGTGCTCGTCAAGGCGGATCGGATGGACCGAGAAGCCCAGGGCAGCCAGCGTAGCGGGAACGATCCGGTAACCGGGTTCTTCAACAGCAACGGAATCGATCTCCCCCTTCAGCATTTGCCCTAGCAGCAGAAGCAGCAGATGTTGTTCCGCCCCAATAACGATCTGGTCCGGGGAGGCTTTCACCCCGCGGAACCGGCCTAAATAACCGGCGATGGCACGTCGTAATCCCGGGTCCCCCTGAGCGTCTCCGTAGAACAGCAGGTCTGCATATTCCGGGCGTAAGAGCTGGTTATGTAGTCTTTTCCATAGGGCAAAAGGAAACAAGCTGAAATCGTTCTTAGACAGGTGAAAATCGTATCGTGGGAATCCCGCCTTCTTCTCGTTTGGTGCAGGCTTCGTTTGAGGCATAGCAGCAGCTGCAGCGGACTTCGACGACACCCGGTCCCGGCCTTCCGGCTTCTCGTGTCCCAGCTCAAGTGCCTTATAGGGCTCCGGCAGTTTGACAACGAAGTATCCCCGTTTCGGCCGACTCTCGATAAACCCTTCGGCGATCAACTGCTGGTAGGCCAGCTCGACGGGCGTAGTGCTGATGCCGAGGAACTCCGCCAGCTTGCGGATCGAAGGCAAACGTTGCTCTTCTTGAAGCGAACCGGCGATGATGTCCCGTTTGAACGACTCATAAATTTCGACGTACCGGTAGGAACGCCCGGCCTTCCCAGTTTGTCCGTCATTTTGGTGCGGTATGATATACACTCGTGGATCCCCTTCCTTCGATGGCAAACTGTCCTTTGATTTTTTCTCGATTTGTATATTTTTCAGTATACAGTACCGTGTTAAGATGCGAAAAGAACAACGCAGCAAGATGAACATGTGCAGTAAGAGAGAATAAGCCAAGAGATGAAAAAGGGGAACATAACGATGAGTAACGCGGGTTTTCTAATGGGTGAAAAAGTATATCTCCGCCCGATGAACGTGGAGGATGCGGAGTGGTATTATTTGAATTTGCATGAGCCGGAAGTGAGAAAATGGACGGGGACGAAACGTCACTTCACGAAGGATTTTATCGCCTCCTATCTGGAGCGGAAAAGTCAGGACGATTTCACCGTACTGCTGGCGATTGTACGACGGGACGATGACCGGCCTATCGGGGACATTGCGCTGCAGGATATCGATCCGAGCAACCGCTGCTGCAACATTCGCATTGCGATTAACCAGACGTCGGATACCGGGAAGGGTTACGGCAGCGAAGCCATGAAGCTGATGCTGGATTACGGCTTTGGCGTACTGAATCTTCACCGGATTGAGCTGAATGTGTTCGACTACAATGCCCGGGCGATGCACGTCTATGAGAAGCTGGGGTTCAAGCGAGAGGGTGTGCAGCGAGAAGCGTTGTTCTACGATCACAAGTACCATGATTCGATTCTGATGAGCATTCTAGAGGACGAGTTCCGGGCGTT
>Ga0310825_100756_pt1 | contig 19562 bp, 20 predicted proteins | sample WT_ome_9_FD_202243 | JGI IMG/M metagenome (GOLD analysis project Ga0310825, IMG submission 202243) | Sorghum-adapted microbial communities enriched on wild type (WT) sorghum from Joint BioEnergy Institute, Emeryville, California, United... ... | reverse complement strand
CAGTTTGTCAATCTCGTCGACAACCGCCCCGGGATCCAGCAGTTCGTCTTCGTCGCTGCCGAAGATGTATTTGCGCAGCTGTCCCTTCTGATCCACGAGCGCAATGATGTTCTGATGGACGATCTGATCGGGGGAGGGATTCTGGACGAGCAGATTGAACCCTCTCGCGATCTCCACGATTTCCTCCGCTTCGCCCCGCAGGAAATGCCAGCCGGACCGGTCCGCCTTGTATCCGTCGGCGAACCGCTCGAGCACCTCCTGCGTGTCGCGGTACGGATCGATCGAGATCCAGTGGAACTCCACTTTGCTTCCGAAGACGCCCCGTTCCTTCAATTCATTCTGCACGTCGACCATATCGCGCGTCGTCATCGGACAGACATCCGGACAGGTCGCGAAGAAGAAGTAGACGAGCCTGACCTTGCCGTCCGATTCGGAGAATGCGCGCTTCTCTCCGTTCAGATCCGTGAGCGTGAAGTCCGGCACCTCGAGGATGACGGGAAGCTTCTCTTCGTTCATGCGGGTGTACAGCAAATAGCCCGCCATCAGCAGCACCAGCACGCCGACGGCAATCGCGAATCGGTAGCGCGTGACGAACGCCACGACATTCGCCTCCTCCTTCGATGATCAGGGCAGCCAGGCGCCGTCCCCCTGCGTGTTGACGACCATGACCAGGAAGACGACCATGAGATAGTTGACCGACAGCATGAAATTCTGCTTGGCCCATGCGGTGTCGTCCCTGGCCCGCATGCCGGCGATCGTGTGCCAGCTCCAGACCGCGCCGAACGCCACGGATACGATGAGGAAAAGAACGCCCGCATACCCCGTCGCATAGAGCAGGACGCCGGCCGGTATGAGCAGCAAGACATAAGGGATCATCTGCCGCTTCGTCCGCTCCACGCCCTTGACGACGGGCAGCAGCGGAAATCCGGCGGCCCGGTATTCCTCGACGCGGCGGATGCTCAGCGACCAGAAATGCGGCGGCTGCCACAGGAACAGCAGCGCGAACAGCAGCCACGCGCCCGCGTCGATCTCGCCGGTCACGGCGCAATAACCGATGACGGGCGGCATCGCGCCCGAAATGCCGCCGACCGACGTGCTCCAGGTCGAATGGCGCTTGAGCCAGAGCGTATAGATGACGATGTAGACGAACATGCCAAGCAGGCCGAGCCAGCCGCACAGCGGATCGACCAGAAGGAACAGGATCGACAATCCCGCGATACCGAGCGCGATGCCGAACCCGAGCACGAACGGGGGCGATATGCGCCCCGCCGGCAGCGGACGGTTCTGCGTGCGCTCCATCTTGATGTCCCAGTCGCGGTCGAGATAGTTGTTGATGACGCAGGACGACGCGATCGTCAGCGTCGTGCCGAGCAGCGTCCAGATCAGGAGCAGCCAATCGATGTCCCACTTCGACGCCACCCAGTAACCTCCGAACGCGGCGATCAGGTTGAGCCGGATGATTCCGGGTTTCGTCAGGTTGATCAAGTCTTTCAGCACGGCGGGCCTCCCGAATTCCGGCGCCGATGTCGGAGCGGCTCAAGGCTCCCGGCCCATGGAATCGTAACCTATCATACCGTAAATGTTCGTCCGTTGACAATGACCGTGCCCGCGGGTTCAACAATTTGACACTTTCGCGGACGGAGGCGGAACATTTGGGCGTTTGCCGCCATAGGATAATGCAGCGTTCGCCCATGCGAAGCGTGAAACGCCGTGGAAGGAAGTGATGATGAACCGGATGGCCGTCATCAAAGCGAATTCCGAGGACATCAAGCTGCTGGCGCGCCTGATGCGCGCGGAAGCCGAAGGCGAAGGCGAGCTCGGCATGCTGATGGTCGGCAATGTCGGGGTGAACCGCGTCCGGGGCAACTGTCTGGATTTCCGGAACATCCGCACGATCCCGCAAATGGTCTTCCAGAGCCCGGGCGGATTCGAAGCGACGACGAAGGGCTATTTCTATCAGAGGGCGCGCGATAAGGAAATCAGGCTGGCCAGGCGCGCCGTGAACGGCGAACGGCAGCATCCCGCTTCGTACGCGCTCTGGTTCTTCCGCCCGACGGGCCAGTGCCCTTCCTCCTGGTGGAACCAGGCCCACAGCGGACGGTTCAAAAGTCACTGCTTCTATATGCCGTCGGGCAGCGACTGCCCCGGCGTATTCTAAACATGCGAAGGAGGATCCGATACCGACATGTCCACGTATTATGACACTTACGGTTACGGCTCGTACGGCTCGCCGTATATGCCCGGCATGACGGGGGCGCAGTCCCCGGCCGGCTGGACGCCCGGTTATCCCGACGCCGCCGCGCCCCTCATGGCCGGCATGACCGGCGCCGCGCCCCTTGCGGCCGACATGACCGGCGCCGCGCCCCTTGCGGCCGACATGTCCGGCGTCGTGCCCCTTGCGGCCGACATGTCCGGCGCCGTGCCGTTCATGCCCGCAAGCGGCCTTCCGGCCGTTCCGAGCGGAGCCGGCATCACGCCGACGGGCGGCAGCATCGTCACGGTTCCGCAGGAAGAATCCTATGTCGAGAACATTCTCCGGCTCAACCGGGGCAAAATGGCGACCGTCTACATGACGTTCGAGAACAACAGCCAGTGGAACGCGAAGGTGTTCCGCGGCATCCTCGAGGCGGCCGGGCGCGACCATCTCATCCTGAGCGACCCGTCGACGGGCATCCGCTACCTGCTGCTGATGGTCAACCTCGACTACATCACGTTCGATGGTCCGATCAACTACGAGTATCCGTTCCAGGGCGGAGTCGTGACGCAGCAGACGCCGTTCCCGTTGGGCGCCCGCGAATCGGATTGCGAGGATGACAAGGATTATACCGAAACGAACACCCAGGCGTGAACGCTGCCCGAGACAAGGCGGGACACCGCGGACCAGGGAGAATCTTCCGACAGCCTCATCTCCCGGATGCGGTCCGCCTCTTCCTTCGTCCCGGCTTCCCAGACTTCCACGAACAGACCGGGCTGATCCGTTCCTTCATATAAATACATTCCCGGATGCGACGGTCTCAGGGCCGCCATCAGTTCCAAATAGCGCTCCCTGTTCTCCTCCGCGATCCGGTATTCCGCGAAACAGCGATACATGCAGCCCCTCCTCCCTTGTGGCAACGTTGAATCCGCGGGATGAAACCGGTACAATGGTAAGCATAGCAACCGGCGGAGGAGACGGCAAGAAGCCCGGATTCATCCGGGCTTCTGCGGCTTGATATGCTTCAGAATTGACGGGAGCCCGCCAATTGTTGTTCAGCGATCTGGACGAGGCGCTTCGTGATGTAGCCGCCGAGCGAACCGGCATCACGCGTCGCCATGTTGCCGTAGTAGCCGTCTTGCGGAATTTGCACGCCCAGCTCTTGAGCCGCTTCGTATTTGATCTGCTCCAGCGCCGCTCTGGCTTGCGGAACGACCAGCGTGTTGCTGCTGCGGTTTTGGCCTGCCATGGTTGTCGTCTCCTTTCGTCCCTTGAGCTGTAGTGTTGATGCAAGCTTGCAAGCTTATTATGTGCCTCATCCGTATTCTTATGCCTGACCTTGCACAAGTCCCGAGTTCGCCCAAGGAGAGACGTGAAGATGTCCAAGACCGCATCGCTGCTGTTCGCCGTCGCCGCCGTCGCCCTGATGCTGGCGACGGGCGTCGCCATCAGCCACAACGGCTGGCTCGCCGTACTCTGCTTCATCCTGACATTCGCCGTCATCGGAGCCGGGTTCATCTACCGGGCGAAAGCGCTCAAGCGCAAATGACGAAGCGGCAGACGTTCAACCGCCGGCCGCTTTCCATATCGTACGACCCGGGTCAGCGCGGCAGGAAGCCCATCCGCTCCTTGACGAGCGCGACCGTCCGGTCCGCGATCGCCGACGCCCGCTCCGCGCCTTCCTTCAGCACGCGGGCGAGTTCCCCCGATTGGCGGATTTCCCGGTAACGCGCCTGCAGCGGTTCCAGCACCGATACGACGTGTTCGGCGAGATCCTTTTTGAATTGACCGTAACCCTGCCCCTCGTAGCGCCGCTCGACCTCTTCCACCGCCAGTCCGGCGCAATGCGCGTAAATGCTGATCAGGTTGCTCACTTCCGGCTTCGCGGCGGGATCGTATTTCACTTCCCGGCCGGAGTCGGTGACCGCGCGCGCGATTTTCTTGCGCACGACGTCCGGCTCGTCGAGCAGGGCGATGTAGCTGTTCGGATTCGGATTGCTCTTGCTCATCTTCTTCGACGCGTCGTCGAGCGACATGATGCGCGCGCCGACCTCCGGCATGTACGGCTCGGGCAGCTTGAACGTCTCCCCGTAGCGCCCGTTGAAACGCTCCGCCAGGTCCCGGGTCAGCTCAAGATGCTGCTTCTGGTCGTCCCCGACCGGTACGAGATCCGCGTTGTAGATGAGAATGTCCGCGGCCATCAACGTCGGATAGACGAACAGTCCCGCGGGCACGGAGCCCCGGCCGGCCGCCTTCTCCTTGAACTGGGTCATCCGCTCGAGCTCGCCCATGTACGCGAGCGTCGTCATGATCCACCCGAGCTCGGCGTGCGCCGGCACATGCGACTGGGCGAAAATCGCCGACCGCGACGGATCGACGCCCGCCGCGAGATACAGCGCCGCCACCGATTCCGTCTGCTCGCGCAGCGCGGCCGGATCCTGCGGCAGGGTGATCGCGTGCAGGTCGACCACCATGTAGAAGCATTCATGCTCGTGCTGCAGCTTCACGAAGTTCTGGATCGCGCCGATGTAGTTCCCGAGCGTAAGCTGTCCGCTCGGCTGGATGCCCGAAAGTACCCTTGCCATTGCGATTCCCCCTTAGGCTTTCCATGAAAAAAAATCCCCCGCCGCAAGGGACGAGGGACCGTGGTGCCACCCTTATTCGCTCGGCGCCGCATGCGCGCATGGCGGACGCCCGAGCCTCTCGCCCCGTAACATGGAGCATCCGGGAGACCATGGGCGGCGCATGGGCCGCTTTCCTGTCTCCGGCTCGGGGACCCATTCCGCCAGCCGCGATGCCGGTTCGCACCGTCCACCGGCTCTCTGGAATCGACGTTGCCTGGCGTACTCTTTCCCGTCATGGCCGTTGGGAACATTATACCCGCTCGCGCGGGAAAGTCAAGGCGCCGCCCCGCCCGGAATGCCAATGACTTGCGTCGCATATCCTGCCGCAGACATTCCAAAAGTTGCAAAACTGTGGTAGCATAGGGACTAAAGAACTTGTTGAACGATGTCGAAGGAGCGGGATCAAGTTGGCCGAGCTCAAAGTGGCGCACTGTACGATGTGCGGCAAGGTGTTTCAGGTCACGCTGAGGAATTTGTGCCCGGAATGCGCGGAGATCCACGACCGCCAGTTCGAAGCGGTCGACCGCTATCTGTTCAAGAACCGCCACGCGACCACCGAGGAGACGGCGGAAGCGACCGGCGTCCCGGTCAAGCAGATCCGGGAATGGATCCGGCAGAAGAAGATCAGTCTGGGGGCCTATCCGAACCTGACCGATGTATGCGACCTGTGCGGTGGTCCCACCCGGCAGGGACATCTGTGCGCGAACTGCTCCGGCAGGCTCAAGCAAGACATCGAGAAAATGCTCGCCGAAGAAGAGGCGGAGCGCGCGCGCATGCGCGAGCACAGTTTCAAGATGCGGGGCCAGATCGAAGATTGAAATCCGTTTCCCAGCAGCGGATGCGCATATTTCCTCCCGGGGCAGCCATACTAAGACCGCCCAAGGAGGTGAACAACATGCCTTCCAGCAAACGGAACAGCAACACGCTCGTCGTGCCGCAAGCGAGCGCCGCGCTGGAGCAGCTGAAATTCGAGGTTGCCCAGGAGCTCGGCATCCAGCTCCCGCAGGACGGTTACTACGGCTACATGGCGACGCGCGATACCGGGGCCATCGGCGGTTACATCACCCGCAGGCTGGTCCAGATCGCGGAAGAGCAGCTCGCGGGCCGATTCGCAAGATAAGCCGAACCTCGGACCCAAGGACGAACGGGGCTCCCCGCGGACACAGCGTCCGTCAGCGGAAACCCCGTTCTTGCTGTTCGTACGTCATGTCCCTCCTTCCGCCCATGCAAGTTGATTCGAAGATTCCGAAGGCTTCTGCGGGTAGCGGAACATCCAGGTCGCCGTATTGTAGTTCGACTCGTATTGGACGCTCGCCGTCCATTCCCGGTTCCGCCTCACGGCGAAATCGAACAGAATCTCGCCGTGGGTCCAGTTCCGCTTCATCCGGAGCGATTCGACCGCCATGCGCCGGAATTCGTTCACCTGCTGCGCGGTCATCCCGCGCTCGCTCCGGGTGAACCGGCCGTTGACGGCCTCGATCGGATGATGGCGCACGCCGTACTTCCCGACCCGGTTGTTGCGGATCTGGATCGTCACCGTCCCCGCCACGGCGTCGGTAAGCTCCGGCTCCAGATGGCGGAAGACCTGATCAATCTGCCGGGCGAGGGACATATCCTCCAGTCGCATCATTGCCCTCCCTCCTTCCTGTTCTTCATAATCCTCCCATGGGATTACTGACTAGATTATACATCATTTGACACATGCCGACAACAAGGATTGCGCTTGCGCGCGACATACACCGGTCCAAAAGTCCCTTGCCGCGAAATTGTTCGTCAAGAATAGACCTGATTCGGCTTCGGTGTTATAATATGGCATAATTCCACAAGTAAGGGAGCATTGCAACATGAGCTGGTTGATCAGGCAATCCACGCGCATCAAATGCCTCGTGGCATGCTACACGGTTGCGGCAATCTTCTCGCTTGCCATGCTGGTTGCAGCGCTTGTCGGCGGACAGGGCATTGTGTTGCCGCTCGTGCTGATCCTCGTACTGTGCGGAGCCGTCTATCCTCTTGCCACCCTGTTTGAGAGAACGCTTACAAACTCGATGGATGAAATGCGAACCGCCGCCTACCAGATCGCGAAGGGCGACTTCACCGTCCGGCTCGAAGGCGGCGGAGAGGAGGGAGCCGCCGGCATCGCGCAGGCGTTCAACAGCATGGTCGAGCGGCTGCGCGACATTCTGCGCGAGACGTCCGCGATCACGCGGCTCGTATCCGACGCGTCCCGCAACATCTATGAGCGCAATCAGCAGCTCAAGACCGTCATGGAACAGGTCACGATCTCGGCGGGCGAGCTGGCCACGGGCGCGAACCAGATCTCGGAGGACGTCGCGCAGATGAGCGAGTCGATCAGCGAGATCGAGAGCAAAGTCGCCGGCTATGCCGATTCGACGAAGCAGATGAACGAGCGGTCGGCCCATACGCTGGAGCTGGTCCGTCAGGGCCGCCAGGCCGTGGAGAACCAGACCGAGGGCATGCGCCGCAACGTGGAAGCGACCGAAGCGGTGTCCCGCACGATCGAAGAGCTGGCGAAACACGCGGAGGGCATTTCGAAGATTACCCGCTCCATCTCGGAAATCGCGGACCAGACGAACCTGCTTTCCCTGAACGCCTCGATCGAGGCGGCGCGCGCCGGCGAGCACGGCCGCGGGTTCGCCGTCGTCGCCCAGGAAGTGCGCAAGCTCGCGGAAGAAGCCGGCGCTTCGACGAAGGAAGTGTTCACCCTCGTTCGCGACATCGAACAGGGCATCAAGAACGCGATCGCCAACATGAAGGTGAACGAGAGCATCGTCCGCGACCAGAACGAGCTGATCCGCCAGTCGAACGAAATCTTCAACGAGATCGTGAAGAGCGTGGAGTTCATCTCCGCGCAGATGGAAGCCTTCACCCGGGAGAGCGACGCGATGCTGGAGAGCGCGCGCAAGATCGCGGCGTCCATCCAGAACATCTCCGCGATCACGCAGCAGTCGGCCGCCGGCACCGAGCAGGTGTCCGCGTCCATGAACGAGCAGATGGCCGCGGTTCAATCGGTCGTCGACGAAGCCGAGCAAATGCAGCAGACGGTGCTCAAGCTTCAGCGCACGATCCAGATCTTCAAAATCTGACAGGCGGAAGCCAATCCCTCCGGAAGGTCCGGAGGGATTTTGCATGTCTTCACAGGATATAGACCGTGACTTGCTGCTTGCCGAACGTCAGCGTCTTCTCGCGGCTGTCCGGCACGAAGATGTCGATCCGCTTGCCCTTGATCGCGCCGCCGGTGTCCGACGCGATCGCGTACATGCCTCCCCGCGGCAAGCCGTTGTAGCCGTAGCCGGTAATGTACAGCTTCGAGCCGAGCGGGATGACGTCGGGGTCGACGGCCACCGTGCCGAGGCTCAGCGGATTGCCGAAATAATCGACCGCGCCCCATGGGCCGTTCTCCTCCGCCGCCGCCGTGTAGGCCGTCGCCGTCACGACAAGCGCCGCCTTGTACGTCTTCGGCACTTCTCCGGCCTGTCCGGCGGCGAAGGCCGCCGCGGTTGACCCGGTCGATCCGGAGGATGCGGACTTGGCCGTCGCGCCGGACGAAGCGACCGCCGTCTTCGCGGCGCCGACCGCGCCCGCGTCCGGAATGACCAGCTTGAGTCCCCTGTAGATGTTGAGCGGATCGACGTTCGGGTTCGCCGCCATCAGCTTGTCCAGCGGCACGCCGTACCGCTTCGACAGCTTCCAGAACGTGTCGCCGTCGCCCGCCGTATGGATGATCGCGCCGGCATCTTTGCCGTCCGGAATGACCAGTTTCAGTCCCTTGTAGATGTTCAGCGGATCGACGTTCGGGTTCGCCGCCATCAGCCGGTCCAGCGGCACGCCGTACCGTTTCGACAGCTTCCAGAACGTGTCGCCGTCGCCCGCCGTGTGCACGGCCTCGGCGCTCGCGCCCTGCGCGCCGGCCAGCAGCAGTCCCGCCGCGAGCAGAGCGGCCGATCCGCGGCGAATCTTTCCGGATTTCCTGTTCATCGCCATTCCTCCTTCAATCAGGAGGTTAGCACGACGGCAAAGCGCGGATGAACCGGCAATTGTTTCCTCAACCGCGCAAACCCGCGCCGCGCCGCGATTATGAGAATTCCTTCAGGATATCGCCCGCGGACGTTCGAAGGAGCATCCCGACCCGGAGAGACGGCAGCGTCGCCGCGATCGCGAACCATGACCCTCCGGGCGTCCGGGAACATCCTGACCCATCCGCATGAAAAAAGCCGGGCGCGCCCCGGCTTCTCCGCTTCGGTTCCGTTACTCCAATCCGATCCAGTCCTTGCCCGCGCGCTCCCGCCATACGCGGCGGATCGCTTCGATCTGCTCCGCGGGCAGCGGCCCGGCTTCGAGCAGCTTCGCGTTCTGCGCCCACCGGTCCGGATTCGACGTGCCGACGATCGCCGTATGCACGCCCGGCAGCGACAACGCGAACCGGAGCGCGACGCCGACCGATTCGTCGAAATCGCCCTTCAGAAAATCGTAGTCCAGCACCCGCAGCCGCTCCCAATAGGGAACCGCGTACGGATCCTCCGGCCGCCTGCCCGTCCGCCAGGCGACGTTCGCGACCGGCCGCTTCACGGTCACGCCCATTCCCCGCTCCATCGCCTCGGGCAGCGTCAGGTCGATCGCCTCCTGATCCGCGATGTTGATCGAGGTCATGAGGGAATCGAACACGCCGGTCCGCACGGCGTAAAGCGCCGCTTCGGAATCGCCGCTGTAGCCGATGTAGCGGGTCTTCCCCTTCTCCTTCGCCCGCTGCAGCACCTCGATGACGTCGCCCCGCTTCAGCACGTCGAGGCTGCAGCTGTGCAGATGGATCAGATCGACATAATCGGTCCTGAGCCGTTTCAGGCTGCGGTCGATGCTCGCCTCGAGCATGTCCGGCTGCCAGTGCTCGCCCGGCAGGCCGGCGGTGTGCCCGCATTTCGTGAACAGATAGTAGTCGCTCCGGCGATGCGAGACGGCTTGTCCGATCCGTTCCTCGCTCGTTTTGTAGCATTCCGCCGTGTCGATGACGTTGAGGCCGGCGTCCAGGGCGCGGCCGAGCAGCCGCTCGACTTCGGACACCGTGGCGCCCCTGAATCCGATCTCCGCGCCGCCGAATCCCAGCGCGCTCACCATCATGTCGGTATTGCCGTACCGGCGTGTTTCCATGTTTCGGTCCCTCCTTGCGCCGCGCTTGATTCACCCCGCCCATTATACCGCATTTCGGCACGCGGCAGACAGGACGTTTTTGATCGACAACCGGGCGCGTCCGGGGATTTGCCGTCGAAGCGTCTCGCTTCCCATAATAGGACTTTTTGCCTGTCAAAGAAGGATTCGCCGCGCCGGTGTCGAATGTAAACCACGGTCTGAGCCATTGTCGGAGGTGAATCATGAAACGGCTGCTTGGGTGGTTTCGCAGACGGTATACGCTGCTCATCATCCCCGAACATTCCGGCGCCAGCGGCAGGGTGCGCCTGACGATCATGCCGTTCCTGCTCATCGGTGCCGTTTTCGGTCTGCTCGTGGCGAGCGCTGTCATCCTGCTTGCGCTGCGATCGGAGGACGCGCTCCGCATCCGGGAGCTGCACGAGGAACTGGCGGAAGCCGCGGACTGGTACGAAGCGTCGCTCGCGGACCGCGAGCAGTCGATCGCCTTGCTCAAGTCCGAAGTGCGGCGGCTGACCGAGGAAGCCGGCGCCGTGAAGCGGAAGCTCGAAGAGCTCGACCGGCTGGAGTCCGAGATCGAAGCGATTGTGGAACTCGCATTGCCGGGAGAGAAGAACGGGCTCGCCTCCGCTACCCCGGGTGGAAGATCCGCCGTGCAGCTCTCGTACGGAGGCGTGGGCGGCGAGAACCATCCCGTGGACGGGGACGATCTGGCGGAAATTGAAGGAAGCGTCGGCCTGATGACTTCGCTCCGCCATGAAGCGGAATCGCTGCGCTCCAGGCTCGCCGCGAAGAAAGAGGAAGCGACCCGCGTGCTGGAGAAGCTGCGCATGCTGCCGATCGCCTGGCCGACCGAATCCGGCCGCATCACCTCCGAATTCGGCCTCCGGTCCGATCCGTTCACGCGGAGGCTCGCGCAGCACAGCGGCATCGACATCGGGGGAGATTCCGGCGATCCGGTCTACGCCGCCGGCGGCGGCACCGTGATCGAGTCGGCGCACAATCGCTCGCGGGGCCATTACATCATCATCCGGCACGACTCCGGATACAAGAGCGTATACATGCACCTGCGCAAAAGGCTGGCCGTCAAAGGCCAGAAGGTCGCGCAGGGCGAGCAAATCGGCCTGCTCGGCTCTTCCGGGCGAAGCACCGGTCCGCACCTGCATTTCGAGATCTGGAAGAATGACCAGGCCGTCGATCCGCTGCCTTATCTGCAACTGTTCAGGGAGGAGAATCCGTGATGTTCAAGACAGGCAAATCCAGGTCCGATTCCGCCGCGACGGACACCTATATCGGACCGGGCAGCGCGTTCGAAGGCCGCCTCGCTTCGAACGGCAGCATCCGCATCGAGGGGCGCGTATCCGGCAGCGTCCACAGCAAGGGGGATGTCACGATCGGCGAGCAGGGCGTCGTCGAAGCGGACATCAAAGCGCGCAACGTCATCATCGCCGGCACCGTGACCGGCAACGTGCAGGCCACCGGAAAGCTGACGATCAAGCCGAAGGGCAGCCTGACCGGCGACATTCTGACCGCGCTGCTCGAGATCAACGAGGGGGCCCGCTACGAGGGCACCAGCAAGATGATGCCCGCATCCGGCGCGGCGGCCGCGCAGGACAAGGACGGGGACAAGCGAGCCGGCCAGAAGCAGGACGGGGAGAAACGGGAAGAACAGCCCCGCGCGCAGGAGCAGCGCCAGGACAAGCGCACCGGCTGAAACGGCCGAATCGGCCGAATCGGCCTTGCCCCGGACCGAATATGCATATTGCCTTCCTTTCCGGTTGACACTATACGGGTCTTCAGCGTTCGGAGACATGGGGCAACGATGATCCAACCGGAGGCGATGGCGAATGCGGCAAGCGGATGACGGGCGCAGGCCCGATCCGGAACATCATCTGCTGAATCTGTTTGAAGGAGCCGGCGTGTCCGACATTCTGGACGCGTTCGGCGATCCGGACGGCGAGTTCGCGGAGGAGCCGGGCGCGCGTCCAACCCGCGGCGGGGCGGACGGGAACGCGCGCGCCGCCACGAACGACGGCCCGTTCCCGGACATCCCCGACGCCGACGCGCTGGCGGCCGGAAGCCCGGTCGACCCGGCTTCCCCGCCCGACGGATTCCACGGCACCGACCTGCTGAACGGCGCGGGCGGCATGGCGGAAGAAGACGAACGGGACCGGTGAGCGCCCCCGGCGCTTCCGGTCCCGTTCTTGCTTCCGGCGGCGGATATCGGCCTTGACGGCGTTCTCCGCGCGCCGCCCGCGTCATACGCTCTTCTTCGTGTAGCGGTTCGCATACGACGACGCCGCGTAGGATTCGGGCTTCACCCTCGCCGCGTAGACGCCCATCGCCTCGACGCGCTCGATCATTTCCTTCACATAGCGCGACGTCTTGTTGAGCGTCGGATGCGTGCCCGCGTCGATGTCGATGAACTGCTCGAGCGCGGCGCCCTTGTAGATGTGGGGCAGCACGATCTCCTCCATTTTCCGCAGCGCATCTCCCATGAAGTAGCTCGCCACTTCCTGCGACAACGTCGTCTCGTAAGAAAGCTTCTCCTTCAGCGAACGAAGCTCGCGCGGCACGACCGTCTGGCGATAGCAAGCCCATGCCCCGCGGCCGACCCGGCGAATGATGATGCCGGTCACGAACTTCGTGCAGCCGCGGTACACCTGGCTGTCCGTGCCGACGATGAAATGGTACACCGCCTTCGGATCTTTCGCCATGAAGGACAGAATGCGCGCCTGCACGTCGTCGAGGGACAAGCCGCGTTCGGAGACATTCTGGAAGACAAGCTCGTCTGACAGCGGCTTGCGTTGTGCTCGTGTCATCGGACTCCCACCGCCTTGTGAGTCTCGGGAACGCTGGTGCGGAGAAGCTGCGATATTTATTTCGGATTGTGGCGGGATCAGATCGTCCCGTCCTGTTTCAGTATACCCTGTTTTGGCGCATGCTGCCTTTCATGCACTGCCGTCGAGGCGGCGCCGCAGCATCAGGATCTGCCCGGCAGCCTGCGTTCGGCAAAGGCCGGACGGGGATGCCGGATGAGTCGCTTGAGGGAACGAAGCAGCCGCCTGCGTCTGCTGGAACGGGACGACGTGTACGGCCGATCCTGCGGTTTCGCGGCCAGTGTTGCGTTCGCGTTCAAGCCCCTGCACCTCCTTCGATCCTGCGCTCTGTCTTTATTATCCGTCAGATCGGCCGATGGAACAAGACTTTTTGTACAGGCGAAAAAAGGCAAAGCGGCGGCGTTCCGGCCTCCTTCCGTCCCCGGGCCCCGCAAAAACAAACGATTTTTCCAGAATTCCGCAACATTTCCGGGTTCGCCTCCGTCCGAATGGGTGAACCGTACAGACGCATTGCGCAAGCGATGGGGAAACAGGTTGCACGCGGAAAGGATGGATGGAAGATGCGTTTGAGACGCCACATCATGCTTTCGGTTGCGGCAGCGCTTGCATTGGCATTGGTCCTGGCGCCGCAGGCCACCGGCCGGACGGCCGGCCAGCCGGACCGGTCCGAGCCCCGCGTCATGGCAAGCGGCATGCCGCTCAGGCTCGACCCCGCGCCGATCATCGCGGAAGGCGTCCTCCTGGTGCCGGTCCGGCCGCTCGCGGAACATCTGGGCGCGTCGGCCGACGTCCGGACGGGGCTGGACGGGAAGCGCACCATCGTGCTCGTCAAGGGCGGCCGGCGGGCGGAGCTTGAGATCGGATCGAAGACGATGATCGTGGACGGGGCCGAACGGAGGCTGCCCGCGGCGCCGGTGGTGCGGAGCGGGGCCGCGATGGTGCCGCTGCGCGCCGTCGCCGGTGCGTTCGGCGAATCCGTCGTGTGGGAACCCGGCGCGAACACCGCGCACATCGGCAGCGGTCCCGAGCTGCCGGTCGTCGGCACGGTGGAGAATTTGCGCGAAATTCTGGCCGGCGCCGCGGAGAGCGGGCAATATCGGCTGGGCGTGATGTTCGCAACAGCGGAATTGACTTCGTCCGGCTCGGCTTCGGCCGACTCGGCTTCGTCCGGCTCCCCCAACGCCGCCGGCTCAGCCGAAGCCAAATCCGTCGATTATTCGCGGACGAACGTGCAGGTTGAAGGCGTCGACGAAGCGGACTGGGCGAAGACGGACGGCCGGTTCATCTATCAGATCAGCGGATACCGCGTCCTGATCGCCGATATCCGGAATCCCGGCGAGCCGCGGCTGGCCGCCGCGCTGGACTACGCCGGCGACGAACAGAATTTCCGGCCGCATGAACTGTACGTGTCGGACGGCAGGCTGGTTGTCATCGGCACGGCATACCGGCAGGCGGAATCGCGGACGGCCGAAGGCAACGAGGCGTCGCCGGACATCGCGGCGAAAGCCCGGGACATCATGATCTGGCCGCCGGTCCGGGATCTGCCGTTCACCTCGGCCCGGGTATACGCGCTGGGCGGCAACGGCGAAGCAAGCCTCGTCCGGGAACTCGAAATCGATGGCCATTACGTCACGTCCCGCATGATCGGCAACGCGCTCTACCTGGTCGCAAACAAATCCAATGATATTGTCTACCCGATGACCGAACGCGAGCCGGAGATTCGACCGCAGGACTTCGAACCGGCATGGCGGGATACCGCCGTCTCATTCCGGCCTTCGACGATCCCGCTGGGCAGGATCCGCTACTTCCCGGATTCGCCGGAGAGCGGCACGCTGCTCATCGGCGCGGTCAATCTGGACGATGCGGGAGCGGGCATGCGGGTTGAAGCCTATCTCGGTTCCGCGGGCACGGTCTACGCTTCGGAGGAAAACCTGTACATCGCGGTTTCCCGATACCTGTGGCCGGAGAACGCCGCGGAGCGGCGGGACGCCCGAGTGCCGCCGGCCAAGCGGACGGACCTGTACAAATTCCGGCTGGAAGGCGGCTTCGCCGTCTACGCCGGCCAGGGCAGCGTGCCCGGACATGTGCTGAACCAGTTCTCGATGGACGAATACGGCGGCCATTTCCGGATCGCGACGACAACGGGCGAGATGTGGGCGGAAGGCGACGCGATCTCGAAGAACAACCTGTACGTGCTCGACGAATGGCTGAGGACGGTCGGACGCCTCGAGGGCCTCGCGCCGGGCGAGCGCATCTACTCCGCGCGCTTCATGGGCAGCCGCGCCTACATGGTCACGTTCCGCAACGTCGACCCGCTGTTCGCGATCGATCTGTCCGATCCGGAGCGGCCGTCCGTGCTCGGCCAGCTCAAAATTCCGGGCTACAGCGACTATCTCCATCCGTACGACGAGAACCATCTGATCGGCTTCGGCAAGGAGACGATCGAGGTTTCGCCGCGGGACGGACGCGGCGAGCCGACCGCGTACTACCTCGGCATGAAGATTTCGCTGTTCGACGTGACCGACGTCTCGCGGCCGAAGGAGAAATTCAAGGTTGTGATCGGCGACCGCGGCACCCATTCGGAGGTGCTGAACGACCACAAGGCGCTGCTGTTCGACCGGAGCCGCGGACTTCTGGCGTTCCCGGTCGAGCTGGCGGAAGTGAAGTCCGACGCGCAATGGGACGGTTACGGCTCACCGCCGTTCGGTGAATTCGCGTACCAGGGCGCCTGGGTCTATCAGGTCGACCTCGAGAACGGCTTCACACTCAAAGGAAGGATCACGCACCTGTCCGAAGAGGACCTCGCGAAGGCCGGCATGCGCGGATACGACTACACGAAGATGGTGCGCCGGATCCTGTACGCCGGCGATACGCTGTACACCCTGTCCGACGCGATGCTGAAGGCGAACGCGCTGGATACGCTGGCCGAACGCGGGAAGCTCCTCTATCCCGAGCCGAAAGGGCGCAAAGACGGCGCTTATCCGGGCGACGCGGTCATCTATATCCGCTGACCTCACGGCAACGGGGCTGCCGTCCGGCGCCGCGGCAAACGCGGCGCGGGACGGGCAGCCCCGTTCTCAGTTCGTGATGAGCAGCAGGATGTCCCCGAACGAATCGCGGCCCTCGGACGCCAGTTCGAGCAGAAAGTCGACGCGATAGCTCGAAGCGAACTCGTAGTTCTTCGTATAGCACTGGACGAGCTCGACGGCCGTCTCCGGCGTCAGCCCGCCGCGGTGCGCGGCGATGCCGGTCAGATGGAGCTTGATCATCGCGAAATCGACGGCGAGCATCCGGTACAGCGTGCCGATGCGCTGGCCGCTCCGCAGTCCCGGCAGGAACGTGCCGTACACCTGGTTCACCGCGTAGTTCTCGAAGAAATGGCCGTGGCGCCCGATGAACGGCGCCACGTGCGCGGCGAACGCCTCCTCGTAGGCCGTGATCACCCGATCGGCGGCCTGGCCCCGCCGCGTCATGCCGCTGACATAGTCGGCGACACACCGCTCGTAGCGGCGGTTCCAGATCGTCCCCTCCAGCCTGCGCATCAGGTAGCCGTTCAGCGTCCGGATCTGGAATGCCGTGTCGCGCGGGAAGGCGGCGTAATCGCGCAGCTCCGGATTGTCGGCCAGCCCGCCGGCAACCTCGGCTTCGAATTCGGCGAGAAACGCCGGAATCGCCTCCGGGTCGCCGGTCGCGGCCATGCGGTCGAGCTCCTCGCACATGAGGCCGAGCAGGATGAGCCGGTGGGGGAACACGTACCGGCGCATCTTCAGCATGCGGATGATCGATGCGCGGATCGCCGCCGCATGCGGCATATGCCGCGCCGAAGCCGGGGGCCGGTTCACGCTCAGATTCGGCGTCCGGATCTCGTCGACGGCGACCAGTTCGCAGGCGTCTTCATGGAGCAGCGCGAGCCGCGCCGCTTCGGGGCAGGAGAGCGCCGCCGAAATCTCGAGCGTGCCGCCCTCCGCGTTCACCTTGCGCGGGTAGGTGGCGCAGGTCGAGCAGAGCATCGATTCGCCGTGTTTCGCCTGGATCGTGCACAGCCCGTCGTCCCCGAGCATGGAGCAATGGCCGGTCGCGGGGTTCAATTCGAAGGAAGCGTAGTCCCGATCGTTGCCTTCCGTCTTCAGGCTGAGCTTCGACAGGATGCGCCGGCGCTCGTGCTCGTCCCCGATCGCGCGGTACCGTTCATACGCGCGCCGGTCGACGCTGATGCCCCACCACGCGCAGCAGGTGTCTTCGCAAGCCGGCCCGACGCAGCGGAACCGCTCCATGTAGCGCGGCATTTCATATCGTGTGTTCATGATCTCTCCCCAAGCGACGCGAAGTAGTCTTCAAGTCCGAGCGCAATCGCCTGCGCCGCCTTGAGCAGGTAGTCGTCCGTCCGCGCCAGCTCCTCGTCGAGCGGGTTCGTCAGGAAGCCGAGTTCGAGCAGCACGGCCGGCAGGCTGTTCTCGCGCATGACGTGGAAATTGCCGAACGAGACGCCGCCGCTGGCGAGGCCGAGCTCCCCTTCGGCCAGCCGGCGCTCGATCGCGGCGGCCAGCGGCTTGTCCTTGTCGCCGCTGTAGTAGAACGTCAGAATGCCCGACGCCGCGGCGGTCGACGCCGAATTGTAATGGATGCTGACGAACGCGTCGCCGCCGGACTGTTCGGCGATCGCGACCCGCTCGTCCAGGGACGGCCGCTCCTCGTCCGTCGCCCGCGTCATGACGACGGTCGCGCCGCGCTGCTCCAGCTCCCGTTTCAGATGAATCGACGTGGACAGGTTCAGCGACTTCTCCCAGGTGCCGTACGTGGTGCCGATCGTGCCGGAATCGTTGCCGCCGTGCCCCGGATCGACGACGATGATCTTCCCCCGCAGCGCGCCGCCCGCGGCGTCGCCATCCGTCCGGAACCCGATGTAGGCGGCCGCGACCCAGCCGGTCAGCCCGCTCTCCGTCGCGACGCTGTACCATTCGCCTTCGTTCCCGGTGACCGTCACCCGGTCGCCCCGGTTCAGATGGCCTTCGATCCCGTGGTCGAGCCCGGGCCCCGACCGGACCCGCACCGCATCGCCCAGCACATGGCCGGCGCGCGCATCGCCGTCCGCCGTTTCGGTCTCCACCTTCTGCCGCGCGGGAGCGACGCGGATGCCCCGCCCGATCACCTTCGGCCCGGGCCGCGCGGGTTCCGTCACCTCGCCGTCGCCGGGCCGGTCCTCGGCATCCGCTTCCGGCCGGTCGCCATCGCCCGCCTCCGGCCGGCCGGCGGCGCTTTCATCCGGCTTCGCGCCGACGCCGTCCGCCGGCGCCAGATAGTCCGAATGCGCCCATCCGGTCAGCCCGCCCTGCCGGACCCGGAACCAGTCGCCATCCTCACCGAGCTTCTCCACCACCGCGCCCTGCTTCAGCTTGCCGATCACCGGCGCGGTCAGCGATGGCTCGGCGCGCACGTTGAGGATGTCGGCCGTCACCGTATAGCGGACGGCAACCGCGGCGTCCGCCGGTTCCGCGGGCGCGGAATCGGACGATGCCGGAGAGCCGGCGGCGGCCGCCGCGGCCCACGGCAGCGCGAGAACGGCGGCCAGGCACCAGGACGCCGCCGCCAGAAGCAGTCTGTTCATGGGATATCCCGCCATCCGTCGACAAAAATGATAAATCTATTATAGCAGTCCCGCTCCAAATTCCGCCATCATCCGATAGAATCGAAACCACAATCGCAACCGGCCGCCGTCCGCCCGGACCTGCCGCCTTCGATGATTCCGCTATCGCCGATTGAAGAGATAGGTGCCGACCAGCGCGCCCGCGCCGAGCAGCGCCAGCGCGCCGCCGATGCCGTAGGCGGCGCCCGCGCCGAACAATTGGATGGCGTAGCCGCCGGCGGCGTTGCCGACCAGGCCGCCGATGCCGGCGAAGGTGACCGCGAACGCCGATTGTCCCGTCGCCCGCAGCTCGGCGGGAACGAACGTCATCATGTAATGGATCGTCGCCAGGAAGAACAGCGGGAACGTGGCGCCGTGCAGCACCTGGGCGGCGATCAGGACGGGCGCGCTGTCCGTCGCGCCATAGATGAGCCAGCGGACCGCGTAGACGGCCGCCGCGATCGTCATCACGCCGATCGCGTTCACCTTGCGGAACAGCCGGCCCGCGAACATCATGGCCGGAACGGTGCTCATCGTGCCGGCGAACCACGCGATGCCGATGACCGATTCGGGCGCGCCGAGCGCCTTCAGGTGGAACGACAGCATGGAATCGTTCATCCGGTGCGGGATGCCGACGATGAGCACGATGAAGAGCAGCCACAGCAGGCGCGGCTGTGTGAACAGTCTGCCGAGCGCCTTCAGATCGACCGGCGCCGGCGTCACCTTCGATTCGCGCAGCCAAAACGCCGCCAGGACGGCCAGGACGCCGCAGATCAGGAAAATGATCCACAGCTTGCCGATGCCGACCGCTTTGATGATATAGCCGACCGCCAGTCCCGTCACGCCGACGCCGATTTCGCCCCAGACGCGCATGCGCCCGAACTCCCGGCGATGCTCCTGCGCGTGCGAGATGCAGAGCGCCTCGGAGAGCGGGCCGATCGGGCTGCCGAAGAACGTGTAGCAGGCGTACATCACGATGATGAGCGCCAGATGCTCCATCGCGAACAGGCCGGTGCTGGCCGTCATGGTGGCGGCGAGCAGCAGGAGCAGAATCCGTTTGACCGTTTTTTTCCTGTCGCTGATGTAGCCCCAGAACGGCTGCGCGACGATCGACACCAGCG
>Ga0310825_100754_pt1 | contig 19572 bp, 13 predicted proteins | sample WT_ome_9_FD_202243 | JGI IMG/M metagenome (GOLD analysis project Ga0310825, IMG submission 202243) | Sorghum-adapted microbial communities enriched on wild type (WT) sorghum from Joint BioEnergy Institute, Emeryville, California, United... ... | reverse complement strand
ATCTGGTCGTGCTGGACGTCATGATGCCGGTCATGGACGGATGGGATCTGTGCCGCGAACTGCGGCGGATCAGTCCGGAATTGCCGATCATCATGATTACGGCCAAGCACGAGACCAGCCAGAAGGTAAAGGGGTTCGACCTGGGCGCCGACGACTATCTCGTGAAGCCGTTCGACCCGCGGGAGCTGGTGGCCCGCATCAAGGCGGTGCTGCGCCGGTACCGGATCGCGGCCGACAAGCGGATCGTCCTGGGGAGCCTCAAGCTGGACCGGCTGCAGGGGACGGTATCGGTGGACGGTGTGAATGTGCATTTGCCGCCCAAGGAATTCGATTTGCTGTACCAGCTTGCCAGCTATCCCGGCCAGATCTTCCTGCGCGATCAACTGATCGAAACGGTCTGGGGATTCGACCACGAAGGGGACGAGCGGACGGTCGACGTTCATATCAAAAGGCTGCGGGAGCGCTTCGCCGCCTATACCCATCTGTTCCGCATCGTGACGGTTCGCGGACTCGGATACCGGTTGGAGATGGAAAGCCATGATTAAGAGTCTGAACTTGAAAATATTATTGATCTTCATCCTCGCCCTGACGGTGGGGTTCGGCCTTTCCATTCCGGTCACGGCGTATCTGTTCCGGGACGCCGTCGACCGGTCCGTCCGGGACGAGTATGCGGCGCGCGCCGGGATGATCGCGGATGTCTACACCCGGTTGGCGGAGGACGAGCGCGGTCCCTATCTGGAGCGGCTGTCCGGGGACCAGGGGGCATCCCTGTGGGTCTTCGACCGGAGCGGTCTGCGCCACGCCTACGGACGGACGGAAGAGCCGATGCTGACCGACGAGGATATCCGGCTCGTCCTGGACGGCGCCGAAGTGGTGAAGCGGGCGTCTTTTTGGCCCTTGCCGACGAGTCTCTACATGGGGTTCCCCGTGCGGACGGCGGAGGGGACGCTGGCGCTCGTCATCCACCCGGAACGCTCCGATGCCGTGCGCCTGATGGCCGGCGTCACGGCCGCGTTCATTCTGACGGCGCTTCTGATCGGCAGCTTCAAATTCATCCTCTTCACGAGAATCGTGATCAAGCCGCTCAAAGCGTTGACGGCCGCCACCCGCAAGGTGGCCAAGGGCGACTACAACCTGTCGCTTCAGACGAAGAGCCAGGATGAGCTCGGCGTTCTGACGAAGCAAATCCGGCAGATGACGGAAGAGATCAGCCAGGTCGAGAAAATGCGGCAGGAATTCGTATCCAACGTGTCCCACGAAATCCAGACCCCGCTCGCGTCCATCTCCGGCTACGTCTCCATCCTGCAAAGCGGCGGTCTCGGCGAGGAGGAGCAGCTTCGCTGCCTGAACATTATCCGGCAGGAGAGCATGCGGCTGTCCCGGCTCAGCGAGAACATGCTCCGGCTGGCCGCGATCGATTCGAGCCATTTCCGGTTCCACCCGTCAACCGTCCGGCTGGACCGGCAGCTGCGCCGCGTCGTCGTCACCGCGGAGCCGCAATGGGCGGCGAAACGGCTGAACATTCATCTCGATCTTCCGAGGACGGAAATTCGCGGGGACGAAGATTTGCTGAACCAGGTCTGGCTGAACATTCTCGGCAACAGCATCAAATTTACGCCCGAAGGCGGCGAAATCTTCATCGAGCTGAAAGCCGGCGACGGCGGGATCGGCGTCGTCTTCCGGGACACCGGCATCGGCATCGGTGAAGAAGATCTGCGGCGCGTCTTCGAGCGCTTCTACAAGGCCGACAAATCCCGCAACCGCGATGCGGGCGGCAGCGGGCTCGGACTTGCGATCGTGCGGCGCGTCGTCGAATTGCACCAGGGAACGGTCGAGATCGGCAGCACGCCGGGCGAAGGCACGGTGGTTACCGTGATGCTGCCGGCCGTGTAACCGTGCGGGCCAACGTGCGGGCCAATGGAATACTTAGGAGGAACCGTCTTCCGCAAATGCGGGAGGCGGTTTTTTGTCGGCTTGGGGATTACAAAATTTGCCATCTCGTTCAAATTGCGTTCATGAAGCGGACGTATGATCGCAGGGAGCATGCCGCATTGGGACTGGAGAGAGAGGGAGGTCGTCCATGATCTGGGTAATGGTTCAATTCGCATCGACGATTCTGCTTGCTGTCGCATCGGGCTTCGCCGCCATGTGCGCGGGCCGGGTCTGCCTTGCGCCGACGACGGGAAAAATGGCTTCCCGCCTGCGGACGTCGCTCGTCTTGATCTGCATCGGCGGCCTGGTCCTGCTCGCCAAGCTGGCGGCAACCGTTCAGCTCGCGGCGACGGCGGGCTGGATTGTCGTGGAAGACAAAGCGGTGGCGCAGCTCCCGATGCTGCTGATCCCGGCCGCGGCCGTGCTGTGGTGCTCGATTCCGGCCGCGAAGGCGATTCGGGCGGACATTCGGGCGGCGGCCGGAGCGCCGAAGGCGCCGCCTTCGCCGCAAGCGCGCCTCAGCGCGGCCGAGCCGCTCTGGGCGTTCCCGGTCTGCCTGGCGTACATCGGTGCGCTCCTGTCGGTGATCCAGCAGTTCTTCATCGCGGAATGGCCGCTTCCGGTCGGCAAGATCCTCGCGGTCTGGGCGGTGTTCGCCGCCTGGGCCTGCCTGCTCTGGATCGAGCTTCGAAACCGGCACCGCCGGCTCGCGAACTCCGGCGTGCCGGAACAGGGGACACGGGCTGCGCGGCTGTACCGGAAAGGGGGAGCGGTGCTGGCCGCCGCGTCCGTCTTCGTCATCTGGTACGTGCTCGGGGCGCAGGCGAGCCGCGTGCCGGACCGGATGAGCATGGCCGGCGATGGGCACGCCGTGGGGCATGCCCGTCACGCCGCTGCCGCGGCGCAGCCGGTGAGCGTCGCCGAGCTGACCGGTCCCCGGTCCGCATTGCCCGACCGCTATTTCTACCTGGAGGCGCAGAAGACGATGGTGACGCTGCCTTCCGGCGAGCGGCGGGAAGCCTGGACGTTCAACGGCGAGCTGCCCGGTCCGGAACTGCGCGTGAAGGAAGGGGAACTGGTCGAAGTCGCCCTGTACAACCGGGACGTCGACGCCGGCGTGACGATCCATTGGCACGGCATCGACGTGCCGAACGCCGAAGACGGCGTCGCGGGCCTGACGCAGGACGCCGTCATGCCGGAACAGCTGCACATCTACCGGTTCGTGGCCGATGAGGCCGGAACGTATTGGTATCATTCCCACCATCAATCGTCGCGGCAGGTGCAGATGGGGCTGTACGGCGTCATCATCGTGGAGCCGGACGAAGCGCCGGCGCAGCCGGCGGTCGATCTTACGGTCATGCTGCACGAATGGCAGACCGAGAACGGGACGACGGTGACCCTGGGCGGTCCGGACCGGCTGCGGCGCGTGAAGGCGGAACCCGGCACGCCCGTCCGGCTCCGGTTCGTGAACGCCGGGAATCTGCCGGCATCCGTTTACATCTCGGGCGTTCCGTTCCGGGTGACGGCGATCGACGGCGCCGATCTTCACGAGCCGGGCGACCTGACCGGTGCCCGTCTGGAGCTGGCGGCCGGCGGGCGGTACGACGTGACGTTCGTGATGCCGGAGACGGCCGTCGGCGTCGCGCGCCGCGGCGGACCGTTCGCGCAGGACAGCGGCGCGCTCGTGCTCAGCCCGGCGGATGAGGGATTGCCGCCGGCCGCCGCCGCGGATACGGTATTTGATCCCGCTTCCTACGGGACGCCCGCCGAGGCGAAGTTCGGTCCCGATACCCGCTATGACCGGCATTACACGCTCGTCTTCGACAACCGGCTCGGCTTCTACAACGGGAAGTTCAATTTCGTGCAGACGATCAACGGCCGCGTTTTCCCGGATGCGCCGATGTTCATGGTCCGCGAGGGAGAGCTGGTGAAAATGACGCTTGCCAACCGCGGCTTCGAGGATCATCCGATGCACCTGCACGGCCACCACATCCAGGTGCTGAGCCGGAACGGCAAGGCCGTCACCGGCAGTCCGTGGATCGCCGACACGCTGAACGTGGCGCCCGGCGAACGGTACGAAGTGGCGTTCGAGGCCGACAATCCCGGCATCTGGATGGACCATTGCCACAATCTCGACCACGCCGCCGTCGGCATGTCCGCGCATGTCGCCTATGAAGGCTATTACTCTCCGTACGAAATCGGCGGCGCGACCGTCAACCAGCCGGAATGAGCGATTTGATTCGCGTTGGAGGTGAAGGGTGTTGAAACCCCATTCTATCGTCATGTTTCTGATCGTCCTGAGCGGCGTCCTCTCGATCGCGGTGTTCAACCCGATCATCGGCCCGCTCTCCCGCGATCTGGGCTTAAGCGAATTCCAGTCGGGATGTCTGGTGTCCGCGACGGGGCTGTTCTGGCTGCTCGGCGGCTATTTCTGGGGCAGGGCGGCTTTCCTGAGCAGCAAACGGCTGCTTATGCTCGTCATGCTCGCCTATGTCGCGACCGTGGCGGCTTTCGCCTGGCTGGCCGATTACGCGGCGAGCCAGGCGCAGTCCGCGCCGGGCCTCTTCTGGATCTTTCTCGCGCTCCGGATCGTCTCGGGCTTCTTCTTCGGGGGCATTCCGGCCATCGCGCAGGCTTACATCATGAGCTGGACGACGCCGGAGACGCGGACGCGCGGCATGGCGCTGTTCGGTACGGCGAACGGGCTCGGCTTCGTCCTGGGGCCGGCGATGAGCGGCGTCATGGCTTCCGTCGGGCTGACCGCGCCCATGTATGCCGCCGCCGCCCTGCTCCTCGTCATGAAAATCTGGCTGTGGCTCGCGGTTCCGAACGATTCGGAGCTTCAGCGGGAGCGTTCGGCTTCCCGGCTGTCGCCGCTCGATCCGCGCATCCGCTATTACCTGTGGGCCGGGCTGCTCATTACGGTGACGCTGAACATCCTGCAGGTGACGATCGGCTTCTTCATCCAGGATTCGCTCGGCCTGAACGCGGAAGCGACGACGCGGCTGATCGGCTACGGACTGGCGGCGGCGGGGGGCATGGTGGTGGTGACCCAAATTTTTGCAAGCAAATATATGAAGCGGCGCCCCGAACGGATGCTGCGCATCGGCCTGGCCATCCTCACCCTTGCGCTCGTCGGCCTGCTGTCGCTCCTTAAGCTCACGTATGCACTGTTCATCGCGGCGGGCATCGGCTTCGGGTTCGCCCTGCTGGGATTCAGCTCGAGCGCTTCCGTCGCGGTGCGGGATCATGAGCAGCGCGGCGTTGCTTCCTTCGTTACGGCCATCCAGGGAAGCGGAGCCTTCGTGGGGCCGGCCGCCGGGACGGCGATGTACACGGCCCATATGAACGCGCCGTATTCGATCTGCGCGCTGCTGATCGGACTTACGCTGCTCGCCGGTTTCGCCAGGAGAAGGGCGGACGTTCCGACTCCTGCTTCGGTCGGGGGAGAGGTGAAATGACCGGGAAGAAAGGGTTCGCGCGGCTGCTCGAAATCGCCGGCGAGAAGCGCGGACTGCTGATCGCCTCCGGCCTGTTCTCCGCGGTCAGCGCCGTCTGCATGCTGATGCCGTACGTGTCCGTCTATTTCATCCTGCGGGAGCTGCTGGAACACGCGGCGTCCCCGGCGCTGGCCGACGGAGCGAAGATGAGCCGCTGGGGCGTCATCGCCATCGCCGGCTTCACGGCCGGCCTGGCCGCGACGTACGCGGGAGGCCTGATTGCGCACATCGCCGCGTTCCGCATTCTGTACGGCCTCCGGATCAGGCTCGCCGGCCATATCGGCAAGCTGCCGCTCGGATGGTTGAGCAGCCGCTCGACGGGGGCCGTCAAGAAGACGCTGGAAGACAACGTGGACAGGGTTGAACTGTTCATCGCGCACCAACTGCCCGATCTCGTTCACGCGGCGGTGACGTTGATGGTGATGATCGCCGTCATGTTCTCGTTCAACGTCTGGCTGGCGATCGCGTGCATCCTGCCGATGGTGATCGGCGTCGCGGCGCAGTTTCTGGCTTTTGCCAGTCCGAAGACGCGGAATACCCTCAAGTCGGCTCTGGATGCGCTGGAGCGGATGAACGCTTCCGCCGTGCAGTATGTGCGGGGCATGCCGGCCGTCAAGGTGTTCGGGCAGACGGTGCATTCGTTCCGGCAATTTTACCAGGACATGGTGCGCTACCGCGACCACGGTGTCATGCTGACGCAACTGTTTCAGAACGGGAACCTGACCTTCAAGGTCATCCTGAATTCGCTTGCCGCGTTCATCCTGCCGGTCGGCGTGTTCCTGCTGAACCGCGATCCGGGGAGCATTACCGCCGCTTCCACGGTGCTGTTCTTCCTGGTCATGGCGCCGGGCATCGCCGCCCCGATGTTCAAGCTCATGTACCTGATGGAGAATACCCGGCTGATCAACGAAGGCGTGGAGCGGTTCGACCGCATCCTGGCGGAGCCGCCGCTGCCGGAACCCGAGATTCCGCGGCGGCCGGCGTCCTTCGACGTGACGTTCGATCATGTTTTCTTCTCGTACGGAACGGAACCGACCGATACGGACGCGCTGGCGGATATTTCGTTCACCGCCCGGCAAGGGGAAGTGACGGCCCTCGTCGGCCCGTCGGGCGCCGGCAAATCGACCGTCGCCCATCTGGTGCCCCGCTTCTGGAACGTGAACATGGGGGCGGTCCGCATCGGCGGCGTGGACATCCGCGACATGACGACCGCCGATCTGATGGATACCGTCGCCTTCGTGTTCCAGGACTCGTTCCTGTTCTCCGACACCGTGTACAACAATATCGCGGTCGGCCGGCCGGACGCGGCGCCCGAAGAGGTGTACGCCGCGGCGCAGGCCGCGCAGTGCCACGCGTTCATCGAGAAGCTGCCGCAAGGATACGACACACGGATCGGGGAAGGCGGCGTCCATCTGTCCGGCGGCGAGGCGCAGCGGATCAACGTGGCCAGGGCGATTCTGAAGAACGCCCCGATCCTCGTTCTGGACGAAGCGACCGCCTTCGCCGACCCGGAGAACGAGCACGAGATGCAGCTCGCGCTCAAGGCGCTGATGAAGGACAAGACGGTGCTCGTCATCGCGCACCCCCTGTCGACCATCCGGGACGCGGACCAGATTCTCGTGATGGAGGACGGCAGAATCGTCGAGCGGGGCAAACATGAAGCGCTGCTCGCGTCCGGGGGCTTGTACACGCGCATGTGGCAATCCTATCGGCAGGCCGCACAATGGCATTTGGGCAAGGGGGAGGTGGACGCCGATGCGCCGCATGCTTCGCAACATTACGGTGGATAATCCGCGCTCGCTCATCAAGCCGGTCTGTCTGACGACGCTGGCCTATCTGGCGGGCATCCTCCCGTTCGCGCTGCTGACGGAAGCGGCGAGATTGATTTTCACCCCATACGTCCATCCCGGCGTTCCGCTCGACACGTCGAGGCTCTGGTGGGTGTGCGGCGGGCTGGTTTTGTCGATGGCGCTGCTGTTCGTCTGCGAAATTCCCGCCTACCGCGCGCAATACCGCGATGCCTACGGCGCGGCGGTGGAGGGGCGCTCCCGGCTGGCCGAGCACTTGCGGAAACTGCCGCTGGGGTACCTGAACCGGCGCGATCCGGGTGAGCTCGCCAACATGATGACGAGCGATTTCTCGATGGTCGAGCACGGCATCTCCCATGTCGTGCCGCAGATGATTGCCGGCGCCGCCATGCCGGTGATCGCACTCATCGGCCTGGGGTTCTTCGACTGGCGTCTCGCGCTCTCCCTGTTCGCGGCGCTGCCGGCGGCCGTTCTGCTGCTCGTCCTCACGTCCGGCGTTCAGCGCCGGCTCGGCTTGCGGCATTTGCAGGCCAAGATCGACGCGGGCGGGCGGCTGCAGGAATATTTGAACGGGATCAAGGTGATCAAGGCGTACAACATGACGGGCGAGCGCTTCGTCCGGCTGGAGCGGTCTTTCCGGGAATTGATGCGGCAGAGCATCCGTTTCGAAGGGACGCTCGGACCGATTCTGCTGAGCGCGATCGGCTGCGTCCGCGCCGGTCTGACCTTGATGGTCATGGTCGGCGTCCATCTGCTCGTCGGCGGCAACCTGGACGTCATCACGTTCGCGGCGTTCCTGATCATCGGCACCCGCATCTTCGATCCGCTGACAACGGCGCTGGCCGGTTACGCGGAGTTCCGCTATATCGGGCAGGCGGGCGAACGGATGGTGAAGCTGCTGCAGGAGCCGCCCATGCAGGGGCAGCGTAAGCCGCCCGAGCGCCACGCGATCGAGCTTAAAGGGGTGACGTTCGGCTATCTGGATCAACCGATCCTGCGGGACGTGAGCCTGCGCATTCCGGAAGGGTCCTTCACCGCGCTGGTCGGTCCTTCGGGCAGCGGCAAGAGCACGATCCTGCGGCTCATCGCCCGGTTCTATGATCCGGACCGGGGCAAGGTGACCATGGGCGGGGAAGATCTCCGCGGCATGGACCCGGAAGCGTTGATGCAGAAGGTGTCGATGGTGTTCCAGGACGTGTACCTGTTCGAGGATACGATCGCCGGCAATATCCGGTTCGGACGGCGCGACGCGACCCGGGAAGAGATCGAGGAAGCGGCGCGGCTCGCCGGCTGCCACGACTTCATCAAGAAGCTGCCGGACGGCTACGACACGATGGTCGGCGAAGGCGGCAGCACGCTGTCGGGCGGCGAGAAGCAGCGGATCTCCATCGCCCGGGCGCTGCTGAAGGATGCGCCGATCATCCTGCTCGACGAAGCGACCGCTTCGCTCGATCCCGAGAACGAAGCGGAGATCCAGCAGGCGATCGACCGGCTGGTGCGCGGCCGGACGGTGATCGTCGTCGCCCACCGGCTGAAGACGGTGCGGCACGCCGACCGGATCGTCGTGCTGGATCAGGGGCGGATCGTCGAGCAGGGCCGCCATGACGAACTGCTCGCGGCGGACGGCTTGTACGCCCGGCTGTGGCGGCGGCAGATGCAAGAGGCGGGCTGAGCCTGTCAGCGCGATTTTCAGACATCAGACCTCGCTTCGCCGGACGAAAGAATGATATACTTTGGGCAAGACTTGATTATTGACTGTCGAGGTAGGAAACAGGATGAAGTCCGTTACGATCTATGACATTGCAAGAGAAGCCAACGTATCGGTAGCCACGGTCTCGCGGGTGCTCAACAATTCCGCTCCGGTGAAGGAAAGCACGCGCCGGAAGATCATGGAGATCATCGAGAAGAACCAGTTTCAACCCAATGCGCTGGCCAGAAGTCTCCTGAAAAAAGAAACCGGCACGATCGCGATCATACTGCCGGACATCACCAACCCGTTCTTCCCCGAGGTGTTCTGGGGCGCGGAGAACATGGGCCGGGAGCTGGGCTACACCTTTTTCATGTGCGATTCGGCGGGGGATTACAAGCGGGAGTCGGAATATCTCGGCATTTTGCGCGAAAGAAGGGTCGACGGCATCATTTTTCTGGGCGGACGGATCAACGTGGCGAACTGTCCGCCGCATCTTGTGCAGGAAGTCGTCGATCTGTCCAGACACTTGCCCATCGTGCTGGTGAACGGCCAGCTGGCAGGCAGCGGGCTCCATCGCATCTTCACCGATGAGGCGAAGGGAGCCGAACTGGTGGTCCGGCATCTGATCGGGCTCGGCCATCGGGACATTGCGTTTCTGGGCGGACTCGAATATATGAGCACCACGAAAGTAAAAATCAAAGCCGCCCGGAAAGTGTTGAAGGAGCACGGCCTGGAACTTCCGCCCGATCGCGTCAAATACGGCGAATTTTCGATTCAGGCGGGAAAAGCGCTCATGGACCAGTTGCTTGCGTCGCCCAAGCGTCCGACTGCGGTCATGTGCGTGAATGATTTTACGGCTGTCGGCGCCATCAAATCGGCATCGGAGCACGGGCTCAAAATTCCGGATGATATTGCGATTGCGGGATTTGACGGCACGCCGCTGTCGGAAGCGGTGATCCCCGAACTGACAACGGTCTCGCAAAACGCTTATGAGCTCGGCAGATTGGCGGTGGAGTCGCTGCACAAGCTGATCAACGGGGGGAAAGTGAAGAAGCAGGCGGTTCTGGAACCCCGGTTGATCGTCCGACAAAGCACCGGCCCCGGAAAAAATGTTTATTGACATTCTGTTTTTGGTTCATTATAATGGGCTCCAAGAACGATGAAACCGCTCACATTTTTCGTGGGGCATTCCGAACCGGACACATCCCGCTCACCAGGCGGGACATTTTTGAAACGGGAATGAAACCCGTTTCATGAAATGGGTTTCATTAATCCGGCTGCGGATGGCTTCCAAAGTCCGATCAGGGGTCATGAACTTCGGCAAAGGGGGCGTTGCGCTTCGCGTGATTCACTTTCCTTCCGGGCGCAGTCATTCATTTGTCCAATAATACGCATTGGAGGATGAAACGATGAGAAGCAAAATCTCCTGGCTCATGGCGGTCATGCTGCTTATCGCCGGCATTCTCTCGGCTTGCGGCGGAAACGGCGGCAGCGGCGGAAACGACGGAAACGGAGGAAACGGCGGGAGCAATGGCCAGAAAAGCGGCGATGAAGCCGCCGGACCTAAACCGGTCAGCCTCATGCTGACGATGTGGGGATCGGAACAGGACAAGAACACGATGGAAGAACGGCTGGCGATCGTGAAGGACCTGTATCCCCACATCACCGTTGAGGTCAACCTGGTCGCGGGCGACTACGACCAGAAGGTGCAGACGATGATCGCGGGCGGCACGCCGCCGGACATCATGATGCTGGCGGAGAACTACCAGGTCTACGCCAGCAAAAATCAGATCATCCCGCTGGATGACTACATCGCATCCCATCAGGTGGACATGAACGAACGATATTCCGAAGACATCGCCAACCTCATGAAATACGACGGCAAGCAATACGGCATGCCGGACCGGGCGGGAGCCATGGTGGTGTACTTCAACAAGGACATGTTCGACGCGGCGAATGTGCCGTATCCGGCGAAAGGCTGGACGCGCGACGACTTCCTGGAAGCGGCGCAGAAGCTCACCATCAAGGAAAACGGCAAAACCGTGCAGTGGGGCTACTACCCGAGCTCCTGGTGGCCGCAATGGCTGCAGCTGATTTATCAAAACGGCGGCTCGCTGTTCGACGAATCGGGCAAGCCGACGTTCGACACGCCGGAAGTGCGGGAAGCGCTGCAATTTTTCAACGATCTGACCTACACATACGGGGTTTCGCCGACGCCGACGGAAGTGGCCGACCTGGGCAACATCGGTCCGGACCCGATGTTCGCGCAAGGCCTGATCGCGATGGAGACGACCGGGTTCTGGAACATCGGATCGCTCGCGAAGGTGGAAGGGATCAACTGGGATATCGCGCCGGTGTGGGGGCCGACCAACGCCTTCTTCAACGGGCTTGTCATTACGAAGGATTCGAAGCACAAAGACGAGGCGTTCCAAGTGATCGAGGCCCTGACCCGCCTGGAGGCGCAAATCCCGATCATCAAGAACGGCCAGGACGCGCCTGCGACAAAGCCGGCGCTCAACAGCGACGCCTTCCTCAATGCCGAATACGGCGGCCGGAAGATCAACATGGCCGCATTCAACGAATCAGAGATCTATGACATGCCGCTGAATCCGAAATGGAATGAAATGCAGAAGGTCATCGGCGACAAGCTGTCCACGTTCTTCAACAATGACGCCTCGCTGGATGACACGGTAAACGCCATCCAGAAGGGGTTGGAGGAGCTTTACCCGTAACACGGAGGAGCGGCCGGAATACGGGGGAGCAGCCGCCGGAACCGAACAGGGAAGCGGGCGGGCGGCTGTTCCCGACTTTTTCCTTGCACGTGTGGAGCCGTGCGGGCAACGGAGGTGCAGCATGCGCACGAGAGACGGGCTCTGGTTCTATATTTTCATATCCCCGTGGCTGTTCGGTTTTCTCGCCTTGACGCTGGGTCCCATTCTGTTTTCGATCTACATGAGTTTTACCGACTGGGATCTGTTCCAGGCTCCCGACTTCATCGGGATCGGCAATTACAAAAAAATTTTCACCCACGATCCGCTGTTCTGGAAGTCGGTCGGCAATACGGTCTATTACGCGTTCATTTCCATTCCGCTGGGGATGCTGCTGTCGCTGTGGATCGCCTACTACCTGAACAAGAAGCTGAAGGGCATCACCTTTTTCCGCGTGCTGTATTATTTGCCGTCCGTCGTGCCGGTCGTGGCGAGCTCGCTGCTGTTCGTCCGGCTGCTGGCGCCCAACACGGGGCTCATCAACCGGGGGCTCGCGCTCATCGGCATCGACGGGCCGAACTGGCTGCTCGATCCCGATTGGGTGAAGCCGGCCCTGATCGTCATGTCGCTGTGGGGCGTGGGCGGCGGCGTGGTGCTGCTGCTGGCGGGCATGAAGGGCATTCCGGGCGAGCTGCTGGAAGCCGCGGCGATCGACGGCGCCGGCCCGCGCAAGGCGTTCCTGTTCGTGACGCTGCCGATGATCACGCCGATCATCTTTTTCAATCTCGTGACCGGGCTGATCGGCGCCCTGCAGACGTTCGCGCAGGTGTACATCGTCACATCGGGCGGTCCGGACAATGCCAGCCAGATGATCGTGCCCTACCTGTTCGAGAACGCGTTCAAGTTCTACAAGATGGGCTACGCCTCGGCCATCGCGTGGGTGCTGTTCCTGATGATCCTGCTGCTGACCTTGCTGGTGTTCCGTTCGTCCGCCCTGTGGGTGTACTACGAGGAGGGCAGGAAACATGGCTAGAATCTCCCTGCCGGACAGATGGCTGTCCTATGCGGTGCTGTGCCTTGTCGGGGCGCTCATGTTCGCTCCGTTCCTGTACATGATTTCGATCGCGCTGGCCGGCGACGCGACGACGGTGAAGGCCGCGTTCACGCTGATTCCGAAAGAGTTCGTGCTCGACAACTTCGTCCGCGTGTTCACCGACCACCATATGGGCACCTATCTGAAAAACAGCGTCATCATCACGGTGTTCACGGTGTTCGGATCGGTGCTGTCGGCCTCGTTCGTCGCGTACGGCTTTGCCCGCATCCGGGCGAAGGGAAGCGGGTTTCTGTTCATCGTCCTGCTCAGCACGATGATGCTTCCCGGCGAAGTGACGATGGTGCCGCAGTTCATTATCTTCCGGGAGCTGGGCTGGATCAACACGCTGCTGCCGCTCATTGTGCCGAGTTTTTTCGCCGGCGCGTTCAACGTGTTCCTGATCCGCCAGTTCGTCATGGGCATTCCAAGGTCGCTGGATGAAGCGGCGATGATCGACGGCATGGGTCATCCGGGGATTTATGCCAAAATCATTCTGCCGCTGACGTACCCGATACTGGCCGCGATCGGCATTTTCTCGTTTGCCTGGAACTGGGGCAATTTCATGGGTCCGCTCATTTACATCAACGATCCGGACAAAACCCCGCTGGCCCTGGGCGTGCAGCTCATCAGCACGGTGAGCGGCGGGCAGATGCCCCCGTGGAACATGGTCATGGTGGCCTCGCTGTTTCTGACGGTTCCGATGATCCTGGTCTATACGTTCGGCCAGAAATATGTCTATGAGGCGAACCTGAACAGCGGCAGCGCGGGCCTCAAGTAACGGCAGCAACAATGTCAGAAAGGCGGCAGACGATGAATCGCGCTCTGAATCGGCAAGTTCGGCAAGTCGTGGAAGTCAATCCAGAAGGCTGGTTTATCGAAGGGAAACCGCAGGTCATCCTGTGCGCGTCGCTGTTCTATTTCCGGATTCCCCGAATGTTCTGGAAGGAGCGGCTGCAGCAGGTCAAGGAGGCGGGCTATCAGGCGATCGACGTTTATTTTCCCTGGAATTATCATGAGCCGGAATACGGGGTCTGGGATTTCGCGGGAGAAAAGGATGCGGCGGCGTTTCTGCAGGCGGCGGCGGAAGCCGGGCTGTGGGTGATCGCGCGTCCGGGCCCCTACATCTGCTCGGAATGGGACGGCGGAGGGCTTCCGGCCTGGCTGATCGCCGATGACAAGGTGCGGCTCAGGCAGAATGACCCTCGTTATCTGGGCGAAGTTGCGCGATGGTACGACCGGATCATGCCGATCCTGCGGGACCATGAGCTGGGCCGGCAGGGAACGGTCATCGCTGTTCAGCTGGAGAACGAGCTGGATTTCTTCGGCTGCGACGATCCGCACGGGTATATTTCCGCCTTGCGGGACATGGCGCTGGGCCACGGGATCACCGTGCCGCTCATCGCCTGCGCCGGACAGGGGAACCTGTACCGGGCGACGGGCCATGCGGAACGGGTCATGCCGACCTGCAACTTCTATCCGGACGACCGGGACCCCGAATTCGAGGAGAAAGTGCTGCATTATTTCCGGCGCCTGGCCGAGCTGGGGTATCCGCTGTCGGTGACGGAAACGAACCGGCCGCACTTTCTGCTGCGCCGCCTGCTGGCGACGGGAAGCAAGCTGATCGGGCCCTATCTCCAGGTGTCCGGCACGAATTTCGGCTTCACCAATGCGGTCAACAACTGGGGAGATCCGTTGGCGTTTCTGACTACCGACTATGATTTTCACGGCATGATTGCGCCTTCGGGGGAAATCCGGGAGGAGTATGACGAGGGCCGGCTGCTCGCGGGCATCATCCGGACGTTCGGAGCGGCTCTTGCCCTGGCGAAGCCGGTGCCCGGCGTCGTGCAGGCGGACGGGGCGCTGCCGGAATGCGCCGGCATGCGCTATGCGCTTGAGCTGGAGGGCGGAGGCTGGCTGCTGTCCCTGCCGAATGTCGGGGAAGCCCCGGGGAAGGTCATCCTGCGGGGAGAGCTTGGCGTCTTTCCCGTCCGGACGGAGCTCGCCGTCGATCGGAACCGATGCCCGCTCCTGCCGTATGAGGTGCCGCTCGCGCATTGGGGACCGGAAGGCAAGATCGCGTATGCGACGGCCGAACTGTTCCATGCGGAGCGGGCTGGCGGGCGGTGCACGCTGGTGTTTGCGGCGGATGGCGAGGCGGAGGTTGCCTTGCATCTGGAGGGGATTTCGCATATCCGGGCCGATCGGGCGGAGGCGGTCCGGCAGGAGCGGGGATGCCTCATCGTCTCGAAGACCGGTCAGGCGTCCGCGGACATCGAGCTGGCGGACGGGACAGTCCTGCGGATTGTGCTGCTGATGAGGCCGCTCGCCTTGCGGTTCCGGGGGCTCGACGGGCAGGGGAATCCGGTGTGGATCGGGGATGCGCGGACGGGCGGCGGGACGGCGGCCGCGCCTGTGGCCGCGGAGTGGGCCGTATCGATGTGGGAAACGGATGCCGCCGCGGCCCGATTCGTGCGGGACGTTCAGCCCGGTGAACCGCTCGCTTTGGAGAAGGCCGGCGTTTACCGCGGGTACGGCTGGTACGAGTGGAACGGGCAGGCGGATCTGCCGGCGGGAGAAGCGTCCGGCCTGCTCCTGCGGGGCGCTTCGGATGTGCTGAGCGTCTATGCGGACGGACGCTACGAGGGCACGCATCTTCCGGGAGGAAGCAGCGTCCATGTCCCGCTTGTTCAGCCGCTCGACCGCAGCCTCGTGATTCGGGCCGAGATTTGGGGACACAGCAACTTTGACGATGTGCTGCTGCCGTCGCTCAGGCTGGTTTCGACCAAGGGCTTGAGCGGCCTGATGGCGGTGCGCAAGGTGCGTGATCTGTCCCGAAACATGCTGTTCCGGCCGTGCGGGCCTGTTCCGGCGGACGGCGGTCTTCCGCAGACGGACGGCGGCCGGGACGACTGCGCGGTCATCGGCTGGGGAGGTTGGATCAGCACGGACGGGGTCGAAACGGGGCTCTACAGCAAGCCGTTCCTTCCCGATGCGAATGCTTCGAGCTGGGTGCTGCATGTTGACGGCTTGCAGGCGCGGTGCGTCGTCTTCGTGAACGGGCAACGCGCGGGGGAAGTGAACCTGGCGGATCCTTATGTCGACATCACGCCGTTTGTCCGGCCCGGCGAAGAAGCGGTCCTGTCGCTGTATCTGGAGCGGAACTATCGCCGGCCGGCCGGTTCCGTGAAGCTGTATGAGGGCGTCCGGCTGACCGGTTTCCGCATCCGCCATGCGGAAGAGCGTCAATTATGGGAGCATGCGGAAGCGAATCTGTCCCGGGCCGTCCGGGCGGTGTTTCCGCATCAGCTCCCGCCGGGAGCGCTGGCATGGCTGCATGGCTCGTTAACGGCCGCGGACGGAGCGAAGAACGTTGTGATGCGGGTGCAAGGACGCAATGCCAAGGTGACCATCCTCCTGGACGGCCGGGCGGCGGGAAGGATCTGGCTGCCGTGCGCGAATGTCCGGCCCCGGCTCACCGGAGGATCCCCGGAACATGCGGTGCTCCCGGCGGCGTTCGCGGACGGGCGTGTCAGGCTGGCTGTGCTGGTCGAGGCGGTGGAACGGGAAGACGGGGCGGTCATCGAGGCGATCGAGTTTTCGGCGGCAAACGCGTTGGAACGGGGGACATGAAGCCATGAACCGGAAGCGCCTTGCATGGGCGGGGGCGATCCTCCTCGCCTGCGGTCTGGCGGCGGCAGTCTGGTGGAACATGCATCATTCATCGGAAAGGAAAGAAAACGTGCTGACATTCGACGCAGAAGTCATTGCAGTGAATCCGGAAGAAGGCTATTCGGGATTTGAAGGTTGGGGCACCTCGCTGGCGTGGTGGGGGCATATCATCGGCCAATGGGAGGATGAGGCGGTTTTTCAGGAATTGATGGACCTTATTTTCAATCCGGAGAAAGGGATCGGCATCAATATTGTCCGGTACAACATCGGCGGCGGGGAAAACCCCGGCATTCCAGGCACCTTGCGTCCCGGAGCCGACGTCCCCGGATTTCAGCCGGAGGAAGGGCGCTGGGACTGGGAAGCGGACGCGGGCCAGCGCAGGGTGCTGCTGGAATCGATCAAGCGGGGTGTCAATATCGCCGAGGCTTTTTCCAATTCTCCGCCGTACTGGATGACCGTGAGCGGTTCGGTGACGGGCGCGGACAATGGGGGCAACAACCTGCGGGACGAGTATCGTGCGGCGTTCGCGGATTATTTGACGGAAGTGGTCAAGTTTTACGCGGAGCAGCACGGCGTCGTGTTCCGCACCCTGGCGCCGTTCAACGAACCGGTCTCGAACTGGTGGAGACGCGGGAACAACCAGGAGGGCGCGCATTTCAGCGTCGATCTCCAGATGGACATCATCCGGCTTGTCGATGAAGCGCTGAAAGCCAAGGGTTTGAGCGGCACCTCCATCAGTGCGGCGGACGCGCACAGCATCGACGAAGCGCTGGCGATTCTGGAGCAATATGATGAGGCGACGTTGGGGCGGATCAGCCAGATTAACACGCATTCGTACAACGGGTCCAAAATGGCGGAGCTGCGGGAGAAGACGGCGGAGCTGGGCAAAAAACTGTGGATGTCGGAATACGGCGCCGGCGGTTCCGAACCGCACAACCATCAGGACATGACCAGCGTGCTCGAACTTGCGGAACGCATCATGTTCGATCTGCGGCTCATGCAGCCTGCCGCCTGGATTTATTGGCAGGCCGTCGAGGATGAAACCGCTCAGAACAACTGGGGCTGGATCCATGCGAATTTCGCGACCGGGGAAGCGTGGTATGATCTGACCAAGCAATATTACGCGATGGGGCAGTTCAGCAAGTTCATCCGCTCCGGCAGCCGGATCATTCCGACCAGCGACGGGCGGTCGGTCGCCGCCTATCACGAGCAGGACGGAACGCTGGCCGTTGTGATCCGCAATGAACGGTCGGTTGCCGTGCAGGCGACGTACGACTTGAGCGCCTTCACGTATTCCGGCGGCCGGGCGGAGGTTTATGAAACTTCCGCAGGGAAAAACATGGAGCGGTCCGTCTTGGATATTGCGTCGAACGGTTTTGCTATCGAGGTGCCGATGCAGTCGGTCGTTACGGTGGTGATCCGGGACGTCGAGTTGGGGCGGAATTGATGTTCGCGGCCGGCGCCGTGGAAGGGTGGACGGTTTTCGGAATTGCGGCCTCAGCGATGTCTGGGGTCGTTTTTTTCGTCCAGGGATCACGTGTTCCACAGCATCTTCCATGTTTGAGAATACTTGACGAAAATCTTATACTATAGGGTAAATGGTTTTATGGACTGAGGGGATGGCCTGGTGAAAAAATATTGGATTGTGTTCGGTTCTGCCCTGCTGCTCCTTCTAACCAGCACCCCCAATATCCGGGCTAATGAAACCCGATTCGTGAAATATCCGGAACCCCCAAGATCGAAGGATGTGCCGGGTTACCTGGCCTGGAATGAAGATACCGGCGGTTATTACAATCTTGAAGCGTTTGAGTGGGATCCCGTAAACCGGGTTTAATAAAGAGCGGAATGTAATGAAAGCTGCGTCAATACCGGTCGAAGAGCAAGAACCAGCAGAAGAATGGATCAAGAAACATGAGAAGAACGACAGTCCGGTTGAGCAAGCTTTAATCAAATTTACAAAGAATCGGTTGCCAATCAGACCATTGAGGATTTGGTTTCGTCCCAATTCTTGACGCCAGGCACCAAGAAGGCTCTGAGACATCTTTGTTGAGCTGGGGCCTGAACATGTGGATGAAATGCTCAAGATGATCGAGAACAACTCGCGGTGGTCCATGGCACTTGTTTATGCCGTTCTCGAAATCAAGGGCCTCTCCTCATCTGAACTTCAATATTTCGACCCTGCACCGGAAGGTATGAAGCAGTGGGTGGAAAAGGTTAAAGCATTGTCCGCAGAAAATGAATAGCCGTCATTCATCGGGATCATAGGGGCGGAATTCGACTTTGTTGTCCGCCAGATCGAAGAAGCCTTCCCGGTCGCCGTCATATTGGAAAACGGCAATGCGGTCATCGATCAGCTTGACGAACCGGATGGGGCCAATGCCCTCGAAATCGAACTGCTCCCTGCCCAGCTCGTCGCGTTTCGCAGTGTTGTTGATGCGGATGATGAAACTGCGGTTCGGGTCGTCTCTGTAGATGCCGGACACCAGCACGTCGCAGGGGGCGGTAATGGCGGACACCAACTCGTGTTTGTACGTGAACGCCCGGGGAAAAAGGACTCAGCGTACTCCCGGTCTCCGACTTGCCCCGCTTCCTTGTACGGCTCAGGTTGATATTCCGGAAATTCAGGCTCCGGAAGGATGGGATTCCCTTTCTCATCCTTCGGGGTTTTTGCCCGCATCGCTTCGATTTGCCGGATTTCGAGTTCGCGTTTTTTCATTTCCGGCGCCATGAGCCGGCTATACTCCGTCTCCCACTCGATTTTTCTCAGCAGTTCCTCGGGAACTTCCTTGCCCTCATCCTCCAGCTCCGATTTCGCCTGCTCCAGCATGATCAGTTCGCGACTCTTGTACACCGGGCCGGAAGGTTCGGACGCCGCCCGATGCCCGAACGCACCCGCGAGCAGCACCGCCAGCGCGGCTGCCAGCAGCGGCACTGTTTTCTTGTGCATGTGATGGGTCACCCTGCCAAAACAATGCTGTACTTGATTTGCCATCCAGTATAAAAAAGGGTGCGACCCAAATTAAGTATGAGGCACCCTTTGCAAAGTATGAGCGTTTTGCAATAATCCAAGGCCTTGATTTGTAAGGATTTTCGGACATAAAAAAGGGACTTCACCCCAACTTGGAGAAGTTTTCAAGTGACCAAACAAGAAAACTTAAGGAGTGAAGTCACG
>Ga0310825_100751_pt1 | contig 19624 bp, 15 predicted proteins | sample WT_ome_9_FD_202243 | JGI IMG/M metagenome (GOLD analysis project Ga0310825, IMG submission 202243) | Sorghum-adapted microbial communities enriched on wild type (WT) sorghum from Joint BioEnergy Institute, Emeryville, California, United... ... | reverse complement strand
TGCGGCGGCGGCCAGCGCGCGCCCGCGCGCAGGCGCAGCCGGCGGCTCTTGCGCCGCCGATGCGGGCGCGGGCGCCGTTGCCGCCGGGGCATCGCCCCCGGCGGCCCTCGCCTGCGGCGGCGATCCGGCAGCGGCAGCGGTGCTGCCCGCTGTCCCCGCCGCCGCAGGCGCTCCCGCGCCGCTTGCTGCGTGCGGCGCGGCAGCCACTGCCCTCACCTCCGGCAGCAGGCCGGGGGTGAGGGGCACGGGCGCGCCCAGCAGCGCGGCACAGCGCGCTGCGCGCGCCTCGGCGGCCGCGTCCAGCTGCGCCAGGGCGCGGGCCGCGGGCAGGCGCGCCGCCAGCTCGGCGCGCCGGGCGAGCGCCGCCTCCGCTGCGGCGGCGCGGCGCGGCGACGGCGCGGCGAGCAGCGCGTCGATCACGTCCACAGCCGCGCGGCGATAACGCGCGGCGATGCCGGCGCCTACTGCTGCCGCGTAATGCAGCGTCGACTCGCCGGACAGCATTGCCCCGCCGGGTAGCGGCTCCGTGATCCACGCCTCCGCCGGCTTCGGCATCCGTTCGTCGAGCTGCTGCTCCCAAGTCTCGCCCCAGAGCTCCAGTTCCTGGCCGATCACCCGCAACTCCTGGCGCACATGCCAGTCCAGCTGCGCTTCAACTTGTTCGGCCAGCGCCTGCAAAAATTCGCTTTGCCGATTCTGCTTCTCCGCTTCCGTCTTCCCGGCAGCGAACCAGCCTTTCACTTTAAAGCCCGGCGCCTGGCTCTCTAAATAACGTCCCGCCTGCTCCCGGAGCGGCGGCGTCATCAGTTGGGCCGTCTCCAGCAGGCTGCTAATGCGGCGCAGCCATTCCTGCTTTCTCGTCTCCCATAGATGCTCACCTGACGGACCCGCCAGTTCCAGCTGCCGCAGCTCCTCCTCCATCGCGGAAACGTCCGTCTCTCCGCCGGCTTTCGCCTCCAGCTGCTCACGTTGGGACTGCTCCGCCGCAGCCGCACGAGCCAGATATCCTTCAACCGACTGGGCAGCTGAAGCATAAGCACTGTACTCCAGCAAACCTTCTCCGCGTGCAAACAAATGGCCGATCACTTCCCGCAGCTGCGGAAGCATATTGCCAGGGGCGTCCTCTTGTTTCAACGAGATATAAAAGATCCCCTGCGCCTGAATATTCCAGTTCCGGAACGCCTGGCTGACGGAAGCCTGATACGCGGTAAAGGGCAGTTCCTCTTCCCGATGCTTATCAATTTGGTTTACGATCATATAAACAGGTTTACCGTAATCACTTAACGATTTGGCAAAGCTTAAGTTCGTCTCCGAAGATACATGGTTATAGTCCATCACGTAAAAAACGACGTCCGCCAAGTGCAACGCCGAATGCGTGGCCATCGCGTGGCCGGCATCATTGGAGTCGACCCCTGGCGTATCCAGCAGAACGCCGCCGCGTGGCGGCAGCTCCACCCGATCCCACAGTTCAACGCGGGTGTATTCCTCCCCATTGCGGCAATACGCAGCCACCTCGTCCACCGGCACCTCGACCTTCGGTTTCCCCGGATCGGCTGGCGTCAGCAGCGCGCGTGGCTCCCCTTCCCGGATCAGGACCACATTGGCGCTGGTAGGCAGCGGGCTGGCCGGCATCACCGTCTTTCCGCTTAACGTATTAATCAGACTCGACTTCCCTGCAGAGAAATGGCCGCAAAACGCCGCGACCAGCTCCCGCCGTTCCAGCTTATCGCCCACTTCTCGAAGCTCCGCCGCCGAAGTAGCATCTCCTTCCTGCTCCAGCAAGTGTTGCAGCTGATGCAGCCGCTCCTGCAGTTCGTAGTCCGTTTTCGTCATCGTCTGATCCATCCATGCCCCTCCGTTTTCCACGCTGCGAAATCAAGTTTCATTTTAATTATTCATATTTTAACATTTCCCCGGGCGGTTGGAAACGCTCCCTATTTGCAGCTTCCTTACGGGCTTTCTGTACAACAAAACCGCCCCCAAACGGAGACGGTTCAAGTTGTATTAATATAACCCGGCCTCTCGATCCGCCAACACCTTTCCGGTGAGCGACAGATCGTAGTCGCCTAACGAGGAGAGCACCCCGCGCAACGCGTCGGATTCCAACGTTTCGCGCAGCTTGGCAATCCACTCGCGATTTTCCGGCTTGTTCATGACGACGAGATCCACCCGCTCCTGAGTGAGCGGAATAAACTCAAGTCCGGCAATCTTCGCCGGTCTTTCACTGCCGACTCCAACGTCCGCCTGACCGAGAGTAATTCGTCCGCCCAGCCCCATATGCGATGTTTCCTCTTGATCGTATCCATTAATGGAATCCGGTGAAATCCCGTGCATGCGCAGTTGCTCATCCAATAGCACCCGAGCGCCGGAGCCTTTTTCCCGATTAATTAACCGAATTCCCGGCCGCGCCAGATCCTCCCAGGAGCGAATCCCCAGCGGATTGCCCTGCTTGACGTAAAATCCAGCCCTCCGCGTCGCAAAGTTCAACACCATATAAGGAAGGGAAATAAACAACTTGCGAATATACGGCAAATTATACTCTCCCGTATCTCCGTCATACAGATGGGTACTCACGATATCTGCCGCACCATGATACATGGCCACCAAGCTGTCCATACTGCTGGCAAAAGAACGCAGCGGCCGGCACCCCCGAAGTCTGGATTCCAGTGCTTTCGCCAGCAGATCCAATCCCGTGTCCTGCCCGGTAATGACCAGCGTCTTCGCACCGTTCGGCGTTTCTCCCCTATCTACATCCGACTGAGGCGGCATAGTATAGGGCGCCGCTTGGAAAGCCGGTATACCGGCGGCAGCATGAGGTGCTGTCCAGCCTTTGGCTCTCTGCTTATAAGCTTCCAGATCAGTGGAATCCACTCGCATCTGTTTGCCCACCCGGTAAGCGGGAAGTTCTCCTTTTTTGATCAGGTCATAGACCGTTAGCTTAGACACCTTCAACAGTTTGGCGATTTCCTCGGCGGTATATGAGATCGGTTCGGTCATAGCGCACTCCTTCATCCGTTCCACATCAGTTCATGCAACTAGACTCATCTTACCGGGGATTCCTCTTTTTTTCAATGAAGATTCCCTAGGGGTCTATACAATTCGTTATGTTTTGTATAATCTAGTTATAATTAGATATAACTAAGGTGGTTTACCTATGCATAAATTTATGAAAGAGCCTATCTTAGCTGTACTCTCAGCCATTCTGATCATTCTATCTTCCGGTTGCGGCCATCCAGCTGCCTCGTCTGCACCGGTCAAGGACCCGTCTGATTCTACGGAAGAAGTCGAGTTGCTCATCTCCGCCGCTGCCAGCTTAACTGAGAGCCTAAGTGAACTTCAGAGCTTGTATGAAGCCGAGCATCCCCAAGTGAAGCTGACTTTTAATTATGCGGCTTCCGGCACGCTTCAGCAGCAGATTGAACAAGGCGCACCGGTTGACCTGTTCCTGTCTGCCGGAACGAAACAAATGAACGTCTTGCTTGACAAAGGACTCATCAACGAGAGTCTCACCACCAACCTAGTGACGAATAACTTGGTCCTGATCGTCCCTAGGGAAGATGCTGTGGTGATCCAACGCATGGACGATTTAAGCAAACTCGGCGATATCGCCATGGGCACCCCTGAATCGGTTCCAGCCGGAAAATACGCACAGCAAGCTCTAGCCTACTATCAGCTTTGGGACACGTTGCAATCCCATTTGGTGCTGACGAAGGACGTCAAACAGGTGCTGTCTTATGTGGAAACCGGCAATGTTGACGCCGGGTTCGTGTACAAAACCGATGCAGCCCTTTCCGACAAAGTGAAGGTGGCCTTGACCGCAGAACCTGAAAGCCATGACCCGATTGAATATCCGATCGGCGTGCTTAAGGGCAGCGCCCATCCCGACGAAGCGAAAGCTTTCTACGAATTTATATTAAGCGATCAAGCCCGGCAAGTATTCATCAAATACGGGTTCACCCCGATGGAGTAACCATATATGCATACATTTGAATTCTCGGACTCCTTCTGGGAGCCAGTCACCTTATCTCTGCAAGTGTCCATTGCCGCCACGATCATTGCCTTTGCGGCAGGATTGCTGGTGGCGTGGCGCATGTCCGCCGCCACTTTTTATGGGAAGACGTTGGTGGAAACCGCCTTTCTCCTTCCGCTGGTCCTTCCGCCAAGCGTGGTCGGCTTTATTTTATTGGTGGTGTTGGGGAAAAACAGTTGGATCGGCCAGGCCGCGGAACGCCTGTTCCACATCAGCTTTGTGTTTCAGCCGCTTGGTGCCGTGGTCGCGGCGGCTGTTGTCAGCTTCCCGCTGATCTATCAAACGTTGAAGTCCGGCTTCCTTGAAGTGGATAAGCATCTGAAAGACGCCGCTCGTTCGCAGGGCGCCGGGGAATGGCAGGTGCTGATCTATATCGTGCTTCCGCTCGCCGCGCGTTCGCTGCAGGCGGCCTTTATTCTCGGGTTTGCCCGTGCGCTGGGGGAATTTGGGGCAACGATGATGATCGCCGGCAACATTCCCGGCCGCACTCAAACGATACCGACGGCTATTTATTTTGCCGTTGATACCGGTAACCTTCAGCTGGCTTGGGCGTTAACAGGCTGCACGATCCTGCTCTCCTTCGGACTGCTGATGATCTCTTCGCGCCTAAGAAACGATAGGTGAACGAACAAGCTCTAACAACAAAAATCCCCTCGAATGTGCGTGAGTTTCACAAGCGCATTCGAGGGGATTTCATTTTCTCTTTTTTGAAAAAAAGAGGGATATAAGCTCTACTTCACCGCAACTTCTGCGGTTTCAGTTGGAAGCAGGACTTCAAACACCTTGCCGTGCTGTAAAATGGTAATGCCGCGTGTTTTATCCTTCATCACGACAACCTCAGGCTTTGCGGACATCCGCTCCAAATAATGCTCAGGCACTTCACCGGAGTCGCTGACCATCAGCCCGTCCACTTCACGTTCGTCATTTTCACCTAAATTCAAATCAAGAACTTGTTCAAATACGTCCGAGAACTGTTCAAAGTTGTCGGTATACACAGAAATGCATCTCATGTGGTCTCTCATCCTCACCTATGGGTTATCTTATTTTGCCGCATTTTTCTTAGGTTTTCTGTTTTGCGGCGTTTTCATACGTTTTTTGCCCTCCCGGCAAACGTCAAGCAGCGGGCAAACATCACATTTAGGGGCTTGCGCCTTGCAGTGATACCTTCCGAAAAAGATTAAGCGATGATGCGTTAACGTCCACTCCTCTTTAGGTACCCGTTTCATCAGCTTCTTTTCCACTTCGAGAACGGAATCGTTCCATCCGGCTAATCCTAACCGTTTGCTGACGCGCTCCACATGCGTGTCAACGGCAATTGCCGGAACCCCAAAGGCGTTGGATACGACAACGTTGGCCGTCTTACGCCCCACCCCGGGCAGTTCAACCAACTTCTCATGTTCCCTGGGCACCTCGCCGCCGTACCGCTCCAGCAAGATCCGGCACAAACTTTGAATATGCTTGGCTTTGCTGCGGTACAAGCCAATTTTACGGATATCTTGTTCCAGCTCCTCCAACGGAACCGAGACGTAATCCTCCGGCGTTTTATACTTCTTAAATAAATCAGCCGTAACTTTATTGACCGTAGCGTCGGTGCACTGCGCGGACAGGAGGACGGCAATCGTAAGCTCAAAGGCATTCTCGTGGTTCAACTCACAGCGCGCATCCGGAAACATGGCACCGATGGTGTCTAAAATATGGCGGACATCAGCCGCGTTCATGTCTCCACTCCTTTCCTGGAGGCCCTGCTGGCCGCTTGGTTTTATCCGCGAAAAAACCGTCTTGACTCGGGAAACATCCCGCATCAAGACGGTTGATCTCACGAAATAATGATTATTGCTTTTCGACTTCAACCAGCTTGTCTCCGTTGAAATACAAAACAATTTTATCATTAATCTGGAGGGATTGCACGGATATTGTCGTGTCACCTTGGTGAAAATACGTATCCGCTGTTACCGCAAAGCGATAATTGTTGTCAGACGTGGAGGACCGCAAGACAATAATTTCCTTGCTTACCCCATCGTAACGGGAGAATTTGCGTTCTTGCGCCGTCAGCACCTTCACGACAACTGCACCGTTTGTATCTTTGCGAACTTCAACATGATCATTGGTCGTTAGCGATGTCACGCTTGTGCTGACTTCTGTCCCACGTTGAACTTTCACGCCGTTAGCTAAGGAATAAGTTTCCACATTGCCAGCAAAAGATTTCACCAGCAAGCTCGAACCATCCACACTTTGGATCTTTCCTAACGTCAGCTTCACGACTTGCAGCGAGATCGCTGATTGTCCGTTAAACGTAACATTGATTGTTTGTCCCGCTTTCAGGTCGCTGACTTTAATGGCCCCGCCATTTTCGCCAAGCAGTACAGCTTGATCTACATAGAATTCAGAGGTTACGCCGTTCGCTGTTGCCCGAATGCGGCTGTTCGCGGTATTCACCGAAACGACCTCAAACTGAATGGTGCTCTTCACCGCCAGCGTTTGCAGCGCGTCTTGATTCGCTGTCAGCATCGCGGTAACTGGATCCCCGGCTTTGAGATCAGCCAGCGAGGCATTCGCTTTCCCATAAATGCTGATCGTTGGCGTCGTTCCTTGATAAGGAACTTCTACGGTTTTGCCATTGTTCTGCAAAATCGTAATTTTCTTCGCGGAGGTATTGGCCGATACATAAGTGCCTTCGTACTTGTAGGTCACATCCACATTAACTGCGCGTGAACCTACAACGGTCAGATCCACTTTGCGGCCTTTGGACAGCAACGACTCCAGACCGGATAACGTTGGGTTCGTTGTGTTGTAGCTGTATTTCGTCTTCTCATCGATGACGAACACATACGGTTTCTCCGCCGCATCCAGGACGGTAAGCGCCTTGGTTTTCGCGTCATAGTTGATCACCGTTGCGCTCTCCAATTTCTCGGATTGACGCCCCGTAACTACGATCTTCGTCACTTCGTCATCGGGATTCAGGGTCAATTCAACCTTGTCCCCGCCCTTTTCATCCGTGATCAGATCGTCCAGGCTCGCGTCTGCGATCCCGTTGATTTCCACGGTCACGTTCTTCGCCAACCGCTTGATTTCATCACGTCCGCCGGCATTGGTGTAGCTCAGCAGCGTATCGCCAACGAGATCCAGCAAGGTCCCGGTTACCGTTCGTTCTGTCGCTTGGGTCACAACTAAGGAGGACAGCACGCCATCCTTCACTTCAAACGTAACCGATGCCCCTTCTTTCACTTCGCCCATCTGACTCAGAACTTGGTTTTGGTAGAGCAAAATCGTCTTATCGTTGTATTTGAACGTTTCTTCATTGCCGTTGGCAAGCTTGATCGTAACGTTCTTCCCGGTAAGATCAATCTTCGAAACCGTACCGTTGCCGGAAATATTCGCCACAGATTGCAGCTGAATAATCACTGGCTTCTTGTCAGGCGTAAACGTCTCACGTTGAACAACGACCGTGCTCTCCGGGGTTAAATCGCTGACTTTGATGGAGTTCCCGTACTGATCAACAAACGCTGTGCTGCTATCATAGGTCAAAGTCAACGGATTGTTATTCACCAATAAGAGCAATTGGTTGTTCCCGAGAACACGCAGGAGCGTACCTTCCGAGCGCTCCAGCTGTTGGTTCGGATCGGTAACCTCCACATAAGCGGCAGAACCTACCTTGTCCACAGCCAGCACTTTCGTATACAGCTTCAAGGCGCTTCGGGTGGTTCTTGTTTCAGAATCCTTCGTGAAATAGACCGAACGGTTATCCAATGTGAAGCTCTTCAGCTGACCGTTCGTATACAACGTCATCTTGTTGTCTGTAAGCTCTGTTACAATCCCCTCGTAGACGTTGGCATAGCCCGGGTTGACGTATTCACTACCGCGGCTAAAGAAGGTCGCGATTTGAGCCCGCGTCACTTTGCCCAGAGGGTCGAACCGGTTCCCTTCAACCCCGTTGGTTAAGTTCAGTTGAACCGCAACATTCACGTATCCACGCGTATTAGCGGAGATGCTGGTTTGGTCGGCAAAGCCGGTTGGCAGCGTTGCAGAAGCTTTCGCTTCCGCGTCTTTCCCCAACGCGCGAACGAGCAGCTTGGCTACCCATTCCCGGGAAGCCTTCTTCTCGCCCCAAGCTTCGCCATCCTTCGTGGCAGCGATCTCTTCGTTTTTATCAATCAAATTTTTCGACAGGGCCAGCTCCAAATAAGGTTTAAAATAATTGCCCACTTTCAGATCTTCTGGAGCTCCGGCACCATTGCCGAGTTGCGAATCCAGGTTCATGAATCGGATAGCGATCGTAATGGCTTCTTGTTGCGTAACGTTATCGCCTGGACGGAACTTGCCGGCATCGCCTAGCAGAATGCCTTCAGCTGCTAATTTGTATATGTGTTTCTCCGCCCAGAATCCGCTCTGTACGTCGCTGAACAAGGATACGGCTGCGACGTTTTGCGTGGTTACGGCCGGCGTTTCCTCGGCGAATGCCGCCGTTGTCCCGCCCAAGCACATGGCCGTGACTAGCATCGCGGAGACTGCTTTCCGGGTACTGCGTTGAAACGTGCGTTTATAGGATGCCATCAAATTCTTCCTTTCTACAAAAAAGATCTCCTTAAACCATTCGACGGCGAACGGGAGAGTTCCTCCCCGATCTCTTAATTTCTTACCAATGGATGCGTCAGTTCGACATGCCCCATCAAAGTATCCACGGCAGCGCCGTCAACCAGCACATCGATCGCCTCGACTTCGTCGAATTGGAACAACGTGTTTTTCAGCGCATCTATCGCTAACGCCTCCCCGCCAGCTCCAAGGCGCGCTTCATCCGGAAGCGTTAAATCAACGGTAACCGTTCCGTCCTTGAAGTCCGCCGAATGAAACTCCGCTTTGCCCCATAGAGAGAATTGGCTTGCGGTATTAGGGGTTTGCAGCGCTTTGAGGGCGGCTAAATATTTGTCTTGCTCCGCCGGATAAGAGATCTCACGGCTCTCTTTGCTGAGCTCTAGCATCTGTTCATCGGTAAAATAAACCTCAATGCTCTCCGTCTTCAGCTGCGGTTGATCCACTCCACCCGCTCCTTGCGTTGCATCGGAATTTTGCGGGGTTGCCTCGTTTGGTGCCTGTACACTTCCTAGGTTCGCCTCGGCATTCCCTGCTCCAGCATCCGGAGCAGCCTGCGGCTTCTGCCCGCAGCCGCTACTCAAGGCGAGCAGAAGTACCAGGATTCCGAGGATGATGCTTCTTCTTCTGTTCACGGTGACTTCCTCCTTCGCCCGGCGATCACTGAAGGCCGAGATATTCTTTAATACCGTCAACGATACCCTGGGCAACTTTACTCCGGTACGCATCGGTTGCCAACAGCGCATCATCGTTCTTGTTGCTTAAGTACCCGCATTCCAGCAGCACGGCCGGCATCGTCGTTTCCCGGGTCACGTGCAAGCTTTGCGTACGGACTTTGCGATCGGCCAAGCCGGAGGCTTGAACCAGATGCTTATGCATAACCTTCGCCAGATCCAGGCTGGCTGCCCGCGTATAATAGGTCTCCACGCCGCTGGCCGAAGCAGAGCCGGAGTTCGCATGTACGGAGATAAAAATGTCCGCTTTAACGTTCTCGGCAATCTTCACCCGGTCAGACAACGTTGGATACGTATCGCTCTCGCGCGTTAGCACCAGATTGATGTTCGGATCATTTTGCAGCAGTTCCTTCACCTTCAGCACAACCGCCAGGTTAAAGTCTTTTTCCTTCTTCTTCGTAACACTAATGGCGCCCGGGTCGCTTCCCCCGTGACCGGCATCCAGTACGACCGTCTTCTTCCCGCTGCCGCCGGAGGTTCCTCCGCCCTGACTTGGATCCGTGTTCAAATTGACGAAAATCAAGCCGTCATTCTCATTGACCAGCTGGTAATTCACCTTATGGTTCAAATCCAATACAATTCGAACCGTCGATGGATTGTTGCTGAACAACGCGTATCTAACCTTGGAAACATCCGGGTAATCCGTGATTTCAAGGCTCCCGCTCTTACTTGCGTCCAGCGGAGCGCCGTTAGCCAACGTTTCGGCAAATTGAGCTTGCGGCAAATCGATCACAAGCCGCTCGGGACCACTCATCGTGAAGACATTAGGTGTTACATTCTTATCGACCGCAATCATTAAGCTGTTGTTGTCAAACGCGATCCCGGTCACATTCGCCAAATGGCTAGTATCTACTGGAGGCATAACCGTTCCCGGTTGCTCTCCGTCAGTTCCGTTGCCGTTCCCGGAGTCGTTGCCAGACCCGGCATTGCCGGTATTCCCGCTTCCGCTGCCAGAGCTTGGCGTTGTCAAATAAGCAGCCTTCGCTGTGTTATCCCATGCAACTTGCAGCCCCATTTGCTCACTGACAAACCGCATAGGTACGAGCGTAGTATCTTGGGCAAGCTTTGGCGCGACGGGCAGTTTGATCTCGCTTCCATTGACGGAAGCGGTGGTTTGATTCACGACAAGAATAAGCGTTGTACCGGGTTGCTTTATGGTTACCGTGCGCGTCTTCTTCTCATAGTTGACGTCAAAACCTAGCTCCTCCGCGACGACACGAATTGGAATCATCACATTTCCATTCACATTTTGGACTTGTCCATTTTGGGGCAAAGCGAGTGCTTGCCCATCCAGATAAATACTCGTACTACCGGACGCTGCATGACCGGTTTGCGCCATTACGAAGAGCAGCAACCAGCCGAACATGAGCGTCACCAAACTTTTTTTCTTCATCCGTCACCCCTACCTTTAGAATGTTTGCCTTGTGTTGCCGTAGGCGTTCATTTCCATTTCGACATCACCAGACGACATATTAGACGCCAATCGGCTTGGAAAGTTGCGAAAATCTGGCATTTTTCTGCTTAACATTTGCCAGTGTTTCCTATGAAAATCCTGTGTTTCCTGAATGCGGCAGAGAGACGAACGAAGCTGGACAGCTTCACTGTGGCAGCACTGAGCGAGCCGTTGCCATGTGAGTGAGTCAAACTCTCGGCGAGAGGGTCGCGGACGCTGTGGGGGAACACGTGTGCATAGATGGTCTCCGGCGGACAACGTTGAGGCCAACCTGCGCTCTAACGCTTGCCAGCAACGCTATTTGGCCCAAAACGGAGGCGTTGCGATTCTAACGCTTATGCGAAAGCTTATTTGCCCGTTCCACCCTCCAAATGGGGCCATTTGGCGCAAATAAGCTCGCTGGCAAGCGTTAGAATTGAAATCTCCTTCATTTGCCCCAAATAAGCGCTGTGGCAAGCGTTAGCCGGAGATGCACACGTCACTGGCCAATTAGTAGCAGGTTGGCGCAGTTAGGCGCAATGGCCAACCTGTGCTCTAACGCTTGCCAGCAACGCTATTAGGCCCAAAACGGAGGCGTTGCGATTCTAACGCTTATGCGAAAGCTTATTTGCCCGTTTCCCCCTCCAAATGGGGCCATTTGGCGCAAATAAGCTCGCTGGCAAGCGTCAAAACGGATGCTTCGCGATTCTAACGCTTTATGAGAGGTAAGTTATCTCATTTGCGGCTAGGACCTATAAGCTTGAAGCAAAAAACAGCCCAGCAAATCCGCATTCGGATTTGCTGGGCTGGTATAGTCTGCTGCTGCCCGTCATCTTTATCTGCACTTCGTAGATGATGTACTTAGCGGTTCATCGGATGCTCCAGGTCCACGTGACCCATCAGTGATTCGACTTGCTGACCATCCACCGTCAACTCGATTTGCTGGACTTCCTCAAACTGAAACATTGTGTTCTTCAGCGCTTCGATCGCCAGCGACTCCCCGCCCGCGCCAAGACGTGCTTCGTCCGGCAAGTGAATATCGATCGCTAACTGCCCGCTCTCCGAGTCGAACTTCACCGTATTTAGAACCACCTTCTCCCAAAGGGAGAGCAGACCGTCTTCTGCAGTTTGCAGCGCCTCAAAGGCGCTTTCATATTTGCTCTGATCCGCTGTAAATTCAATCTCACGCGGCGTCTGCTTCAGCTCCAACATATCATCATCTGTCAAATAAACCTGGATAGTCAGCTTCTCCGCCCCCGCTTGTGCATCGGTTTGGGGATCCCCCGATTCATCAGTACCGTTCACCGGCCCCTGCACCTCTTGCATCTGAGTTTCACCTTGCTGCGCACCGCTGCTTAGCGCAGCTTCCCTCTGATGCTCATTCTCCGGAGGTGAAGCCGTCGGCTTGTTACCGCATCCTGCAGCAACCCCCAGCATGGCCACCAAAGCCAGCAATACCGCCACTTTTCTCTTCATGCCGCTTCCCTCCTTGTCATATCTTATCGATCATAAGCCCAGATATTCTTTAATACCCGCGACAATCCCTTCTGCCACACGTTGTTGAAACTCCTCCGTGTACATTAATTCGGCATCGGTCTTATTACTCAGATAACCGACCTCAAGCAGCACGGCTGGCATCTTCGTTTCCCGTGTGACATGCAGGCTACTCTTTCTAACGCCGCGATCTTTTAAGCCCGTTGCCTTCACCAAATGCTGGTGCATGACATTCGCAAGCGGAATGCTCTCGTCTCGAGTGTAATACGTTTCTGTACCGCTAGGGTTGCTTGGCGGATCGATACTGTTACCATGAATCGATACGAACACCGCAGCCCCTTGATCATTGGCTACCTTCACCCGATCCTGGAGCGTCATGGTGACGTCCGTCATACGGGTCAGGATGACCTCTAAACCCGCTTCCTGTCGGAGCAACGCTTCGACTTTCAGCGCTACAGCCAGTGTAAACTCCTTCTCCTGTTTCTTCGTGACACTGATCGCCCCAGGCTGGCTGCCGCCATGACCTGCATCGATCACAACCAGCGGCCGGCCGCCTGCCACCGTATTGGTGCTAGGTACGTCTGCAGCCACGGTCAAATCAACGGTTACAAGCCCATCATCAAGGTTCGTGACCTTAAAATCTACGCTCCGGTTCAAATCGATGACAATCCGAACCGTTGACGGCGATTGGCTAAACAGCGAATACCGGATCTGGGAGACGTCCGGATAATCGCTGACGGCAAATTGACCGTTCCGACCTGCGTCCAAAGGATGAACATCCCCAAAAGTTGGAGCAAAGTCGGCGTTGGGAACATCAATGACGAGCCGCTCAGGACCGCTCATTTTAAATACGTTTGGGGTCACGCTGCCGGAAACGGCAAACATTAGACGGTTTTCGCTAAAGCTGATACCTTGGATCAACGCGATTGGGCCCTCGGCTTGGTTCCCCGTTGAAGCTCCCGGGTCGTATGTATAGTTATCCCCTGCCGCAGGCTGCCCTCCCGGAACGGAGTTTGGAGTCTCCGACCCTGGAGCTTGACTCGCCGTCCCCGGAACAACACCGGAGGCAGTACCTCCTGCAGGACTCGTTAAGTAAGCGGACTTCGTAAGATTGTCCCAGCTCACCTTCATCCCCATCTGTTCCCCTACAAAACGCAGCGGAACCAGCGTTGAATCTCCCTGCAGAAATGGAGCAGAACTCAGCTTCACCAGCTGACCGTCAACATAAGCGGTGTCTTGGCCCAGCGTAAGCTTCAGTTCGGTTCCCTCTTGGGAGATCGTAATCGTGCCGCTCTGCTTCTCCCAGCCAACTTGGTAACCCAAACCTTCGGCAACGACGCGCAGCGGCACCATTACGTTGCCTCCCACGATCCCCGCTTGGGCACCGGCAGGCTGTTCGAGCTCCTGGCCGTCCAGCACAATATGGGTTCCGGCTGCCTCCGCCGAGGCAGCGTAGGCGTTGTTCGCCAATCCCGGAAACACCAGCAAACCAACCAACATAAACATCATTAAGCCGAGTTTCTTCATCCGTAAATCCCTACCCCACCCTCGTATTTTGCCGAATCAAGAATCTTGTTGCCGGATACGCCACCAGACGAGGATCCAGTGAGCATTGTAAACGCCAACATTCCTAAAACGTTGCTAATTACTTCCATAATATCAGAAAATACTCTGGGCTGATAGACTTATATTTTCATAGATTGACAAAAAAAGCCCCAGCTGCATCTCGCAGCCGGGACTTCCCGCCAAGTTCAGACGGTTTAAGCCAAATGCGCAAATTTCTTCTTCTCGTATGCCGCAATCAAATCTTCGTGCTGGAGCGTCAAACCGATATCGTCCAAGCCTTGCAGCAAAAACTGACGGCGGTGCTCATCCAAATCAAAGCTGATGTTCAAACCATACTCGTCGGTGATCGTTTTTTGCTCCAGATCCACCGTCAGTTTGTATCCCTCATGGGCAGCTGTGCGCTGGAACAGTTCCTCCACTTGTTCTTCCGACAGCTTGATCGGCAGGATGCCGTTCTTAAAGCAGTTGTTATAGAAAATATCCGCAAAGGACGGTGCAATTACACAACGGAATCCGTAATCCAAAATGGCCCATGGTGCATGCTCCCGCGAAGAACCGCACCCGAAGTTCACGCGTGAAATCAGAATGGACGCACCAGCGTAGCGCGGTTTGTTCAATTCGAACTCAGGATTCGGGTTCCCTTCCGTGTCAAACCGCCATTCATAGAACAGAAACTGACCAAATCCAGAACGCTCAATCCGTTTCAGAAATTGTTTAGGTATAATTGCATCGGTATCTACGTTGACACGGTCCACTGGACCTACGATCCCAGTATGTTTTACAAATGCTTCCATCGTCGATTCTCCCCTTTTCCCTTGATTAGCTCAGGACTTCACTCTTGATTTCCCATTCGCGCACGTCGACGAAATGACCTTTGATCGCCGCTGCTGCCGCCATCGCTGGAGAAACCAGATGGGTTCTGCCGCCGCGCCCTTGCCGTCCTTCAAAGTTACGGTTGGAGGTCGAAGCACAACGTTGCCCCGGCTGCAAGACGTCAGGGTTCATGGCCAGACACATACTGCAACCTGCATCACGCCATTCGAAGCCAGCTTCTTTGAAGATTTTGTCCAGACCTTCTTTCTCGGCTTGCAGCTTCACGCGGCCCGAACCTGGAACGACGATCGCCGTAACTTTGTCGGAAACCTTGTAGCCTTTCGCGATTTCCGCTGCTGCACGCAGGTCTTCGATCCGGCCGTTTGTACAGGAACCGATAAAGACGTAATCAATTGCGATATCCGTCATCGGCGTCCCTGGGGTCAAGCCCATGTATTCCAGCGCTTTCTCAGCGGCTTTGCGTTCATTCTCATTCTCGAAATCAGCTGGATTCGGCACCACACCGTTGATCCCCGTCCCCATCCCCGGGCTCGTTCCCCAGGTAACTTGCGGAATCAGCGAATCCACATCGAATTCGACGACGCGATCATAAGTTGCACCTTCATCGGTAGCCAGCTTCTTCCACTCTTCCACGGCTTGGTCGAATGCCGCTCCTTGTGGCACATGCTCACGGCCCCGCAGGTAATTAAACGTCGTCTCGTCCGGTGCAATCAAGCCTGCTCTTGCTCCGGCTTCAATCGACATATTACAAATCGTCATCCGCTCTTCCATGGACAGCTCACGAATCGCTTCACCTGTATACTCAATAACATAGCCGGTGGCGAAGTCCGTGCCGTACTTGGCGATGACACCGAGGATCATATCCTTTGCCGTTACCCCTGGTTTGCGTTTGCCCACAAAACGAACTTCCAGCGTTTTCGCTTTTGCCTGCTGCAAGCATTGGGTTGCCAGTACGTGTTCAACTTCACTCGTCCCAATCCCGAAAGCAAGTGCACCAAACGCACCGTGTGTGGACGTATGGCTGTCGCCGCAAACGATCGTTTTGCCCGGATGCGTCAGGCCCAGCTCCGGCCCCATAACGTGCACGACGCCTTGGTCAATCGTATCGAGGTCATACAAGGTGATGCCAAAATCGCGGCAGTTCTTGGCCAGCGTATCAATCTGCTGCTTCGAAATCGGGTCGGTAATGTTATAACGGTCTTTGGTTGGGACGTTATGGTCCATCGTAGCGAAGGTCAATTCAGGACGGCGCACTTTGCGTCCGCTAAGGCGAAGACCCTCAAATGCCTGCGGTGAAGTCACCTCGTGAACGAGGTGCAAATCGATATAGAGAATGCTCGGTTTGCCTTCCTCTTGATAAATAACATGGTTATCCCAGATTTTCTCGTACATTGTCTTTTTGCTGCTCATGATTAATCACCCCACAGAAGGATTCGTACACGTGATCAAGGCGAAAGGGCGGTTTGCTGCGCCCTCCGGCCTTGAATGTTGAATCCAATATAACATGATCGTGTTAATTGTTCCAAGATATAATATCTATAAACGCAATAGGTTTAGCTTATAAGTGGCACAAAAGGCGGCTGGCTACTTCACCAACCCGCCCCGCAGCGCCATCACAACCACCTGCGTCCGATCCTCGCAGCCAAACTTCTGCAAGATCCGGTGGACATGGGATTTTACCGTCCCTTCGGTAATAAACAACTTGGCCGCTATTTGCTCATTACGAAGTCCATAGGCCATCTCCTGGAGAATCTCCTGTTCGCGCTCAGTCAACGGCTCCAGCAACTTCACTTGCAGTACATTATCAGGAGCGGACAGTGATGCAGAGGCTATCGCTTCCTGCAAGGCGCCGGAGGCAAGTTTCGTCTTATAGATGGCTTCTCCCCGATAAGCTGCCCGGATCGCTTCAATCATGTCGCTTGCTTCCGCATCTTTTAATAGGTAGCCGACAGCGCCGGCACGAATCCCTTCTAGCACATAGTCCTGATCATCAAACGTCGTCAAAATCACGATTTTAACCCCTGTTTGCTGCGCCATGATTCGCTTTGTCGCTTCAATTCCGTCCATGAACGGCATCTGTACATCCATCAGAATGACATCCGGACGCAGCTCCTCCGCCATTTTGACCGCATCGTTTCCGTTTCCCGCTTCACCAACGATCTGCAGATCAGGCTGCAAGCTGAGAATATAGCCAAAGCCTTGGCGAATCATGTTCTGATCGTCAACGAGCATCACTTTAATCCGGTTTGCTTCCGTCATGAGCCTCCTCCTTTCCTTCCGTATCCTGTTGGTTTGGCTCGCTCAACACCGGGAGTTTGGCCACAATCTCCAAGCCGCTTGGTTCATGTGCCGCAACCTGCAAACTTCCGCCGATCTCCTCCACCCGAGTTCGCATCGTTTTTATCCCAAACCCTTCGGTGATGGGCTGCCCGACTGGCAGCTTGCCGTTATCCCGAATGCGCATCACGACCTGATCCATCTCCTTCCATAGACGGACTTCCACCTCGGTGGCTTCCGCATGGCGTACCACATTGGTGCTGGCTTCTTGTAATATTTTAAACAGAATCCCGTAGACTTTGTCTCCCAAATCCTCATCTGGCAGCTCGTCATCCATCACGCACCGAATTCCGGATGAAGCTTCAAAACGTGACAGTAGGGCTTTTAGGGCAGATTTGCCGGAGAACGAGGAGTCATCCGCCAGCGCATGAACGGAGTTGCGGATATCTTGAAGACCCTGACGTGCGACGACCAACATCTCATCAATCGTTTGTTCCGATCGTTCAGGATCCTGCCGGACCATGAACCGCAGCGCTTGGAGTTGGACGATCAAGGACGTGAGGCTGTGGCCGACGGAATCATGAATATCTCTGGCGATGCGCGTACGCTCCTCCAAGATCGCAAACCGCATCGAGGTTACGGAAGCCTCCTGCAATTCATCATACGCCTTCCGCAGCTCTGCAATATGACGGAGATTTTGCTCATGCATTTCTTGACGCAACATCCGACGGCGAATAACAGAGTACAGAAAGATCGCAAGCGAGATATAGCTCATGATCTCAGGCAGATTTAAGGCGCCATAATGGATGAATAGAACGGCCGTAATCAACAGCGTCAGGATAGCAGGCCACAGCGGCTTCGGCATAATCAAGCGGAACAGTGCATAAAACACGACGAAAATGAGGAAGTAGACCAACTCCCAATCCTGATACCAGACAAAATTCATCCCCGTAATCACAACAAGCAGACCCAATGCCGCCCAGGCATGCTTGGGAGTCCATTGGGATTTCGGAAGGAACAGGATGCAGGCATAACTCAGCCAAATCAGCCCGTTTAAGGCACTTTGAGACGGGGTTCCGTCAAACAGCCCGGCCGAAAACATGGAAATTAAGATAACCACGCTGATGACAGCAGGTCGAAGGAGAATTGTGCTTTTTCCCATGGACATCGAAACGTGACCTCCAAACGTTGGATGTCTTTACCTTATCATAGCCTATCTCTATCTGGAGATAGAAATTTGACGGTGGCAATTCTAACCCGAGACAGTCTCGAACGAGAGCGGATGTGTACAGAGCTCGATCTGTTCCTTACTGGACGAGCACGATCAATGCGGGGAGCGTCAAAAAGGAAGCGAGGGTCGTCCATACGATACATTTTGACACTAGACCCGAGGCGGCATCAAATCGCTCGGCCAGCACAACGGCATTCACCGCAACCGGCATACAAGCTTGAATGAACAAGACTGAAAACAGCAGACCCGAAATGCCCAGCAGCTTTAATGTTACAAGAGCCACAAACGGCGCTAGTAGCAAGCGAATGGCCGTGCCCGTCCAGAATCCGGCAGGCTTAACCTGCTTCGCCTCCGCCCGGCCAACCTTGATCATTTGCGCGCCTAAGATCGTCAGCACCACCGGCGAATAAGCGTCCGCGACCATGCCTATCCCTTGCTCCAACCCGGCTGTCAGGTGAAGCCCAAAGCATTTTAGAAATACAGCCAGCGCCGCCGCATACACTGCTGGCAGGGTAAACACCGATTTGACTGCATTTTGAACTGAAAACTGGGAACGTGCCGCAAAATAAACGCCTGCCGTATTCACAATGATCATTTGCGTGATGACGTATACGGAAGCTTTATCTAGACCCAGTTGGCCAAAGGCCAGCAGCACGAGCGGCAGTCCGTAATTGGCGCTGTTCGTTAAGGTGGAGATCAGTGTCAAACCGGCCTGCTCCGCCGGATCCAGACGGGCGATCTTCCCGATCCCTTGGGCAACGCCCCACATAAGCAATAAATTCACCAGGGCAAAGCCGATCGTGCTGTAGAGCTCATCCGTGGAAATTTGGGCGCTCCGCAACGTGTCAAAGATTATAGCCGGACTTAGCACGTACAAATACAACGTAAGCAGCGGCTTCGTGTCCCAGGCGCGAAACCGGGCCAATATCGCCCCGGCGGCAACCGGAACCGCCAGAGGCACCAGAACGCCTAACAGCGTCGATACAACCGAATGGAGCATCACAGCACCCCCTTCTTAGAATTGCCTCCTATTTTAACGGCCGGATCCTTCCATCGTCCAAGACTTGTAAGCAATATGGTTGATAGACAAAACCTATACCCTTGTTCCAACCAAAAAAAAGAGCAACCCGTCCGAGAAACTTCCCAGCGTGGTTTGCTCCATTTCTACCCAAGCTTAAAACGAATCGATCCCCATCACATGATCCAGCGGTACCGGTCCGATGCTGCGGCTGTCATTACTGTTGTTCCGGTTATCCCCCATCACAAATACGTGGTTCTCCGGTACATGCCATATCTGCGCCGCACTGGGATCCATCTGCTCCTTGATGTAAGGTTCCTCCAGCTGTTGCCCATTGCGGATCACATGTCCATCCTTCACTTCAATCGTATCACCCGGCAAGCCGATCACGCGTTTGACATAGAAAACATCGTCCTCTTCC
>Ga0310825_100748_pt1 | contig 19823 bp, 18 predicted proteins | sample WT_ome_9_FD_202243 | JGI IMG/M metagenome (GOLD analysis project Ga0310825, IMG submission 202243) | Sorghum-adapted microbial communities enriched on wild type (WT) sorghum from Joint BioEnergy Institute, Emeryville, California, United... ... | reverse complement strand
CACCTAAAAGGTGCTCCTCTCTTTGGGTGTAGTGTTCTCGACAAACACCATTCTACCAAAGATTTGGGCACTTTTTTATGTTTTCAATGAACGGTACTTTCGAATTTTAGGTTTATTTTTTATATTTCCCCGCCGATATATAATTTATCGGCTATTGTCGAATAGGATCCCTCAAACAAGGGTGGAGAATGGAATGATTGTGGTCACGCCAAATAAAACGCTTGATTGGTCCGGCAAAAGAGCGGAACAAATCCTTGAAGCTTGGCACGAACTGTTTAAAGAATTGTTACACCGGGATGAAATCGTACAAGAAGTTCTTATCGACGGCGTTTCATTCCGAGAAGGGTATAATGAATATATGTTGCAATATATTTCTACCATCAAGCAGGTAGAGATTAAAACAGTTCGAGAAAAGGAATTAATTCGGGAAATTGAGGATGAGTTGAAAAATTACTTGCCCAAAATTATACGTGCTCTCGATTCCATTCCCGAACTGTTTTATGGCGAGATGGGCCAGGAAGAATGGAGTCATGTTGCTAAACTGACGGAAGGCATGCAATGGGCCGCACAGGCGGCGCATGTGCTTCGCCAGCATCTGGAACGCCGGCAGGGTCGTCCCCTTTTGCTAAACGCGATCATTCGGTTTGAAACGGAATCCGGAAGGCTGTCTTCGGAATTGGAGTCTGCCATGGATCGACAGGATTACACGGCCATAGGCGACCAGCTTAAATACGAATGGCCGGACGTCTTCAATGCGCTACTGGAACAACTGGATGCCGAGGTACTTTCATGAAGAAATTTGCTGCTGATAATCTGATGTTCCTGCGTGATCAATATCCGGAAATCTACAAGTTGATGCGCAACCGTCTGGAATGGCCTCCCCGCTTGTCTTATGAACCGGCCAGGAACGGTCAGGCCAACCTGCTCGTTCGCCAACCGAAGGGCGATTCTTTTTATCTGTACAGCCGGTATGATCCCTCGCGGGAGGCGGAGCTTTGGGTTCAATCTTTGGAACGGAACGTCGCGGATGCCGATGAAGTGTTGATGGTAGGGTTGGGGTTGGGATATCATCTGAAAACTTTTCTTCAGGCGTTTCCAGAGAAAAGGGTATACCTTTACGAGCCTGAACCGGATTTGTTGTTTGCCGCGTTGGAGACGGTTGATTTGCGTTCCATCCTGGGCCATCGGCAGATCGCGATGTTCGCGGTTGGAGCGGACGAGCTGATTTTATCGGAAATGCTGATGGCGATGTTCAGGTCGCTCAAAGGTCGTTTTTCTTCTGTCATCGTGCCGCCGTACCGCAAGCTGTTACCCGATCTGGAAAGACGTCTCGCGGACATTGTCAGGGAGAGGTCGATCAATTACCGTGTTGACTTGAATACAAGAGTCCGTCACCAAGCCGATTGGATTGAAAATTTGACCGTGAATCTGGAGCGAACCTTGCGGACGCCGTCCTTTTATCCTTTGAAGGATGTTTGCCGGGGATGGCCGGCCATTGTTGCAGGTTCCGGACCCTCGCTGGGCGAAGAAATTGAATATTTGCGGCTTCTGAAAAATCACGCCTTCATCATTGCGGCTGGAACCGCGGTCAAAGGTCTGCTTCACCACGGTATCGAACCCCATCTGATTGTTTCCATGGATCCGGGGGAACCAAACTTTTGGGTATTCAAGGATCTGGAAGTCGGTCAGATTCCGTTTCTGTATATCACCACTATCAAACATAAGGTTATTCGCGACGATCGCGCCCCTTATCTGATGCACGGTTATCTTGACGTTGATGTGATCTCGCGATATATCCTGGAACTCACCCCCGAGGACGGCGTGCTGATGTCGACAGGTACGGTCTCCGGTACGGCCGTTCAGATGGCCGCCTTTCTGGGATGCTCGGAAATTGTGTTGATCGGACAGGATTTTTCCTATCCCGGTGACCGGGTCTATTTGGACGGGTTGAAAATTACCAGTGAAAAAAATGCCAAACGTCTGATTGACAACGCCTTGCTGACCGTCGAGAACATGAGCGGCGGAATCAACAGGACGAACGAGGCCTTGCTTCATCTAAAACTGGATCTGGAACTGATGATCCAGAAACTTGTGCATGTGCCGGTTTACAATGCTTCCAGAATCGGGGCCGTGATCCGGCATACTCGTCCCAAAACGCTTGAGCAGTTGTACAATGAAACAAAAGAACGAAAACTGGATCCTGAATGGTTCAAAGAGCAAATGCGCGCGCGTTTATCGCCATATCCCCCTGAGAGGCGGGCAAAAGCCGCGCGAAAAGCGGCGAAAACATTGGAGGAACTCGAATTTATCCAAGACCGTCTCAATCAGTTGCACGATCATTTGCAGACGCCTGTTAACCGTTACGCCGAATGGCTCGTTGCTTTTGAACCATTGTGGGGGGCCATCGTCACCCATCCTTTGTTTAAGCAGGTGCTCACATTTTTTCTGGCCAAAGAGCTTGAATATGTACAAAGGCATTGGGACGAAGTCTTATCCGAGGCGGATCTTCACCGCAAGTACGAAAAACTGCTAACCTGCGTGATGCCGGTTCTTGAAGGTTTATCGAGGGTGGTTCCGCTCCTAATGCAACACCTGCGTATCTTGACCGACAAACTGGGGGCGAAAGGATAACGCTTATGGGATTTTACACGAACAAAAAAATTCTGATTACCGGAGCCACGGGAACGATCGGACAACAGTTGGTGCGCCAGTTGCTGCAAGAGAAACCTGCGGTCATTCGGGTGTTCAGCAGGGATGAATACAAGCAGTATGAAATGCAGCAATCGTTAAGCGGGTATAATCATGTGCTTCGATATTTGATCGGTGACGTGCGTGATTTGAACCGATTAATGAGGGCGATGGAGGATATTGATTTTGTCTTTCATCTGGCCGCCATGAAGCACGTTCCCGCCTGTGAATACAATCCGTTTGAAGCCGTTCAGACCAATGTCATTGGTACGCAAAATGTGATTCAGGCCGCCTTGTACAACAATGTGTCCAAGGTTTTGTTCACAAGCACCGACAAGGCCGTATCCCCCATCAATACCTATGGCGCCACCAAACTGATGGGGGAGCGTATCATTACGGCGGCGGAGTTTCAGAAAGGCCCCAAACCCACGATCTTTGCCTCCGTCCGCTTCGGAAATGTGATGGGATCCAGAGGTTCCGTCATTCCCCTGTTTATCAAACAGATCCTAGAAAAGCGAAAGATTACCGTAACGGATCCGGACATGAAACGGTATATGATGACGCCGACACAGGCGATCCAACTTATACTGGAGGCAAATGTCATGTCGAAGGGAGGGGAAGTTTTTGTTCTGAAAATGCCGAAAGTCAAACTGTCCGACCTGTGCGAAGTGCTGATTGAGCGAGTATCCAAAAAATATCAAATCACCGACCCGATCAAAATCGAACAGATCGGGCTGCGTCCTGGGGAAAAAAGAGATGAGCAGTTGATGACCCCGGATGAGCGAAGCAAAGTGATCGATACGGATTTTATGTATATCATTCCGCCTGCGTTTGGCTATTCAAAACGGGAGTACACCATCAACCGTTCGGATGGCTTTATCAGGGGAATTTCATATACCGCTGATGAGTTAATCAGCAAGGAAAAACTGCAGGAGTGGTTGATTGAAGAACGACTGATTGAATAAGGTGGTCACATGGAGCGAAAAACAAGGGTCGCGGTCATGGGCAGCTGCGTGTCTCGCGATGCGTTTAACACCCAATTCTGCCTCAGTTATAAAGACTATTTCGATTGCGTGTTAACCCAGCAACATACATCCGTTATCAGTTTAATGGCAAAACCTGTTGAGTATGATCCTTCTTTAATCACCAATTTGAATGCATACAATACGTGGAACGTCAAAACGGATTTCACCAAAGAATTTTTGCAACACCTCAAAAAGAAACAACCGGATTATTTAATCCTTGATTTTTTTTCGGACGTTTATTTTGGATGCATTGTTCTTGGCGACGGGCAGTATTTAACTCATAACAAATGGAAGATCGCCAAAACGGAATACTACAAACGGTTAAAAAGCGAGGATAAACTAGTTACATTAAGCGTTTGGGACAACCGGGATGAATATTGGTCGTTGTGGAAGCCAAGCGTCGATCGTTTTTTTGGTTTTTTGCAGTCCGAAGTTCCTCATTGTCAAGTTATTCTTAATATGGCCCGGTTTATCGGATACTATTGGACCTATCAAAATCAAAAACGTTCTATTCACGAATACAGAAAAATGAAGGATGGGATCAGCAAAGGGTACGTCATTTATGAGAATGACCTGGACATTGATGAGGCGAACCGCATCTGGAACGAGATGGATGGCTATGTTTTGAGAAACTATCGCGTTCATGCCATCGGCATGAACAAGACGTATGATTCCTTTGAGGGGCATCCCTGGGGAGTGTTTTATGTTCACTATACTTTGGACTATTATCATCATTTTTTGAGAGAACTTCTCCGCATTGACAGGGAAAATAAACGGAAAAGACAGGATGACATGATGAAGAAGTGGACAGAATATCTGGACATTCTGGAAAATCAACATTTAGTGCAAAACTTTGGTATCGGTTTCGTTAAAATTGAGGATAGAACGGTAATCTTTGACGGACAGCCTCATCTATATCATGCCAATGAAATGACGAATTTGCTGGAACAAGGAATATCGGCTTTTCGAATTCATTCTGACGGACGGATGATCACCGTCTGCCGCGATGACCATTTAATGGTATTTTTTGTGCTAATGGCGATATTTTTTGAAAATCTGTCCGATGCATTTCAGAAAGGCTGTTTTTCGGTTCCTTACGAAAAGTTCAAGAGAATATACGGCAGGATGTTCCACGATTTGTTTCAAATGTGGTGCTTGATTGATCGGGTGCAAATCCAATGCGTAAAAGATTTTTTTAATAAAAAATATTTGCCTTTTGCGAATTTCATTGGCAGATTCGAAACGGCCTACAAAAAAATAAAAAACAATGAACTTTCCCGAAAGTTGCTTGCTTTCGTGGAAGAACGAAAAACGTTTCGCCATATCCGGCCCGATCAAACCATCGGCATTTATGGGGCCGGTGAATTAGGGAGAATATTGTTGAAACTGCTAAATTTGCAACACTATAAGGTATCCTGTTTTATCGATAATTATTATTTGAAAGACACGTTTGAGGGGCTTCCTGTTATAACCACCGAAGGGTTAATTAATTGTAACGATCTGGATGTTTTGGTCGTAACACCTGTATTTGATTATACGAGAATCGTTCATGATCTGGGCAAAATAAGCTGGGTAAAAACTTGGTCGTTAGAAGAAATTATTTCGTGAAAGTTTTAGGTGATCGAGGATATGAACGGAAAAATATCGGTTATTATTCCGGCGTATAATACTGAAGAATATATCACAGATTGTTTGACATCCTTACAAAATCAAACCTATCCTCATTTTGAAGCGTTGGTCGTTAATGACGGTTCCACTGATCGAACTGCAGAAATAGTTGGAAAGTTTTCCGAAAAGGACCAACGTTTTGTCTTGATTAATCAGAAAAATCGTGGCCCGTCTGCTGCCCGAAATCGGGGGCTGGAAGAAGCAAACGGTGATTTCGTTTATTTTATGGATAGCGACGATTATATTGCACCTGAAACATTTGAAAAATGTATAAAGCAGTTTCAAATGCACAGTCAGTTGGACATTGTATTATTTGATGCTGCAGTAGTATTTGAAAAAAAATTTCTAGACAAAAAATCAAATGTTCGGCATTATGACTTATCTTTTGCTTCTTATTATGATCGGACGATTGCTTTAGATTCGAACAGTGTGATGACACCTTACGTCTACTATAAAAACAGTTTTGACAACTCAAAATTCAGAGGTAATATTTGTTTTTGTTTTATAAAAAAAGAAATTATTGACCGCGAGAATGTTCGATTTAATGAAAATATCACCCATTATGAGGACTGTTTGTTTTTTTATCAAATCTCAAGACATCTGAATTGTTTAAAATATTTGCCCGAACGTTTATATTTTAGACGAATGACAGGAAATTCACTTATGACTTCTGATCAGAATAAGAAGTTAGTTGAAAATATACTATTTGTAATCCAATTCATTCGAGAGATGAGAATTCAATTGAATCCGGAAGAATTGGAAATAAAAAAGATGTTTCTTCATTTTCTTGAGAGTAATTTAATTTCGTTTTGGACCAAATGTAGTGATGATGAGAGGAATGCAATTCAAATTGACGAACCGCTAACGAAAATTAAATTGGAGGCAATATCTGATTTACTTAAGTTAGATCAACAGTTTGGTCAAGAATATGCTTCCAATCTCAAGTGCATAGAAAAAATTGTGGGTGATATTAATGGTTAGTATTGTAATATTTGGGACGGGGAGTAGTGCTAACACGTTTATTAATCAGTTGGATTCTACCAAAGTTAAAGTTTTGTTTTTTGTCGATAACAATAAAGAAAAACATTTCAAATACTTTAATAATCTCCCTGTTTATCCTCCTTCCCATCTTCTTTCTGTAACATTCAATTATGTGATTGTAGCCAGTCAATATGCGATTGAAATTACAAAACAATTGTTGGAATTGGGTGTTCCTTACGAAAAAATCATCCCTGTCAGTTACAGTATGCACCAAGCCAAAAAAGACGAGCTGTTTGAAAAAATTTTCTATAAAAAGAAATGGGGAAAAGAGGGGAGACCTCGAATTGCGCTTATTAATTATAACTTTTCCAATTATAACGGCTTTCCATTATACAAATATATGCCGGAAAATATTGCTTACAAATACCAGGTGGATTTGCTCTGCGAAAAAAATATGGATAAACTCAGAGAATATGATGTAATTTGTTCCTCTCATTTTGATGGTATTTATAAAAAAGAATATGTAAATATTGAAATGTGGCATGGATTCCCCATTAAGCAAATGGGACTTTCGGTAGAAAAAGAATTAACAAACGACTATGTATCATTCATAATTAACAGATCCAATCACACTGATCTTATTATGTCATATTCACGATTGTATACAACATTTATTAATGCCTGTTTCCCGACAAAAACAATAAAATACAAAATAACCGGAATGCCTAGAAATGATCTCTTGTTTGAAAAGGGCGGTTTCAATAAATTAGAATTTTTGTTAGGAAAAAAATTACAAAGTAGGAGTATAGTGTTTTATTTGCCAACTTGGCGCAAAGGAAAAAATGAGATGATTGATTCCAATAAAAGTTGGGACAGATTATTTGGTTTTGATGATGAAAGCGATAAAGATATAATAGAATTTACCGAAAATTATGGAATAGAATTTGTTATCAAGTTGCATCCTTTTGAATACAACAGATACAAGGAAATGGAGATATTTAGACAAGAGATATTTAGACAAGGAAGGATTCATTTATTGTCAGACGACATGCTGATCAGAAAAAAGATCCATTTATATGAACTATTGTCCGGTGCATCGGTTTTGGTCACAGATTATTCATCTGTTTATATAGATACATTGCTAATTGATATGCCTGTCATATTCGCTCCTGTAGATTTAAACGAATATGAACAAAATAGGGGATTTTTGTTGGAACCGTATGAATTTCTTACACCTGGACCAATTGTTAAATCATTTAAAGAATTGAAAGATGAAATACTTAAAATATTGAATGGATACGACGATTACAAGTATCAGAGAGAAGTGGTGAGAAATTTGACCCACAAATACCAGGACAATCGGTCATCTATGCGTGTATGGAAAGAAATAGATGCGTTTCTGACTAAAAAATTTCGCTTTCCTAACAGCTAATGAATGTTGATAGATCGGATTTCTTTCAAGGGTGTTTTTTATCACGCAGAATTACCCCCAATAATCGTCAGTCATCTTCCAGTTATTCAACACTCGCTGGAAAAATGACAACAGGCTTGACAGGGAGCCTCTACAGGTGTGATTCTAGCGAAGGGGCGATGGGAAAGGAATCATTGCGGGCTAGCAAGCCTATCACGCCTGCCTCTCCCTGTAAAGCCTGTCTCCAAATCTGGAAATCCCCAATTTCCAGCAGCACAATTTTTTGGGGTAATCCGTCACGATTTTATACACAAGGGGTGAAAGGATGATCAGAGTCATTACATATGGTACTTTTGATTTGCTTCATTACGGTCATATTCATCTCTTAAGACGTGCGAAAGAATTGGGAACCTACCTGATAGTAGGGTTATCGACCGACCAGTTTAATGCGGTGAAGGGAAAAACAAGCTACTTTTCGTATGAGCATCGTAAAATGCTTCTTGAAGCCATCACTTATGTGGATGAAGTGATTCCTGAGGAATGCTGGGAACAGAAAGAACGAGATGTTATAGAACGTAATGTAAATATTCTTGTAATGGGAGACGACTGGAAAGGGAAGTTTGACTATCTAAAACGATTCTGCAAGGTTGTTTATTTGCCGAGAACTCCGGAGATTTCTACTTCGCAAATTAAAATGGATTTGTATAAATTGGGAAGCAACATGCTCTAGAGGTGGGTGTGATTTTTGCCTGAAGTAAGCGTGATCATGCCGGTTTATAATAATGAAGCGTTTTTGGAGAATGCAATTACCAGTGTACTGCAACAAACATACAAGGATTTCGAATTCATCATCGTGAATGATGGGAGCCAAGATCGATCTTGGTCCATCATTAACAAATTTTCGGCATATGATTCCCGAATTGTTCCAGTCCATCATTCTCAAAACAAGGGGGCTGCAGCCGCGCGTAATACCGCTATTCGAAGAAGTGTCGGCCGATATATCATGATGGCGGATGCGGATGACGTTCAGCATCCGGATCGTTTGAGACAAACCCTTGAACTGCTTAAACGAGAAAAGGCCGACATGGTATTTCACGATTGCGAACTTATCAACGAAAATGGGGGTGGGTTAGGGCAGACTAAGGGATATCCCGAGGACATGAACACTGAAAATGTACTTCTTCATCAGTTGCGCCGCAATTATTTACTCAGTAGCCTTGCCTTGGTTCGGAGAACACCCGATGTGTATTTCGATGAGTCTTTGCCGAACGCCGAGGATTTTGAGCTTTTCTTGCGGTTACTATTGAAAGGATACCGTTGCGTCATCCATAGGAAAGTTCTCACCAAATACAGAAGGCACAATGCTAATATATCCAACCATGTAGCCCTGTCTGATCAGGTTGTCAGGGCGGTTCTTCAAAAGTTGAATGCAGAAGAACTCCATCAATCACTGATTGCCGCACATGGAAGGATAGAGGCGGATAAGGCCATGGCAGCTATGTATCTATGGCGAGAAGAACCGGAAAGAGCGAAGAAATTGCTGGAGGAATTGCCTTTTTCAGCAGAAGTGGGTTTTTATCTCGCGGTCAGTTATTATAAACAGCGGGACTATATCCGCAGCTTACATTTGTTTGAAAAACTGAACCAGATTCAACCTGACGCAGCCGTTCACAATAATATTGGTGTTCTGACTTACATCACGAAAGGCGACAAAGCGGCGGCTATGAAATGGTTTATTTCAGCCGCCAACTTACGCCCCGGTTATTTGGACGCCTCTTACAACGCAGAGGCCATCGGTCGGGAAGAACCGTCACTTCGGGTAACGGAAAGGCCCCTGCGCACTCAGTTTCTTGAAACCCGAAATTACATCTTGAGTTAAAATGCACCGCAAATAAGCAGGATTGGCGAAATTTAAAGCGAAGCGAACCGAAAAGGTGGAAATAGGATATGTTCGCAGCGGCATTTGCATGTTCCACCATTTTTCATTACGAACATTTGAAATACCTGTATGGCAAGTGTGAACAAGGCATTTTCGTTTTATTTACACCATTGACTGGAGAACATACAGACCGACTCAAAAGGCATTTGCAACGCAATAATGTAAACTTTGCACATATATCTGATTTTATGCAGTCAAATCAATCTGCCGATGTACTGTTTTCCGTATATTGGCAACCTTCTTTTATCCTGTTAGGCTCTGAGATATTACATGCTCGAGTGATGTACGGATACGCGAAAGATCAATGGAATTATGCAAACTGGAATGAAAACTATGATGTCATCTTTACCTACGGTCCGTACGCAACTGACAAGCTTAAACGATTCGCTCCATGCATTGAGACTGGAAACCCACGAGCTATAATAAACAATCTAATTTCAGATCACTCATTAAACAATGTGTCCCAAATAAGTTCACGAATAAAATTGCTTTATTGTCCGACGTACGGAAATTTGTCGAGCATAGCTGAATTTGATGAAATCATTTCAGATTTGGTGAATTATTATTCGATCGCGATTAAACTACATCACCTGAATGACCTGAATAGCCATAAAAATATATTGCGCTTTCATGATAAGAATGTAATCGATATATATGACGAATCCACAAATTTGTTTGATCTGCTTCCTTTTTTTGATTTAATTATCAGTGATCATAGCGGCGCGATTTTTGATGCTATGTTGCTAAAGAAAAAAATTTTGCTGATTGACTCACGATCAATGAAAAAGAAAATTGATCGTGAGTTGAACTGGGTTGACGCTAGCCTGGATATTGCTATTCGCCGATTCATTCCACACGGTGCTAGTGAAGACATAGCACAAATGATACCAGATGTTGTCCATCAACCTATTCGTTATTCCGACGAAATTTCGAAGCTGTTTGCCGGCATTGGAACGGATGTGGCACAAACGATTTTGGATCAAACCGCAAGGAAGTTACAGGCATTTGACCGAAAAAACAGACAAACCGAATTGTATGAGCGACTGATGAGTTTTGTTCATGGGGACGATCGTTACATTGTCATTTGCGGGGCTGGGAATTTCGGACAGTCCATTTTTTTTAAACTTCGGAACGAAACTGGAAGGGTTGCTGGTTTCGTGGACCGTGATCCGCAGAAATCGGGAACTTTTATTGAACAGGTGCCTATTCTTTCAGTAGATAAATTGACAAAATTTACTTGCGAACGTTACAAGTTTATTGTGGCAACAGTTGAGGGTTCGTCAAGTTACACGCGATTATTGAACAAAGCCGGGTTCGTCCTAGGACAAGATTTCTTTTGCCCTTTTTGAAAGTGAGGGCGAAGGGTGGCTTATTCATTGCAATCAACTGTCAGGATTCAACCGGTACCGGCTGTTCTCGTCTCCAGCGTGTCGAAAAAGGTGCCATTGATCGCTTCGCTTCGCGAAGCTGCCGCCCGGATCGGACGGTTGCTCGCGATCGTGGGCGCTGATAGCGACGAAATGTGCATCGCGCGTCATTTCACGGATTCATTCTGGAAAATGCCGCGTCTGGATGAACTGACCGTTTCTCAGTTGGTCGAAGCATGCAAGGAACGCGGCGTGATCGCAATCATTCCGACCCGGGACGGGGAGTTGGCATACTACGCCAGGCACCGGACCGAACTTGAAGCGGCAGGTATCGCTGTGATGGTTTCCGGTGAAGAGGCGATCAAACGCTGCACCGACAAGCTTCTGTTTTACCGGTCGCTCGTTTCGCGCGGTTTTCCGGTCGTTCCGACCGCGGTGCAAGCGGAGGAAGTGCCTGTAGACCGGCTGGTGGTGAAAGAGCGCTATGGTGCGGGCGCCCGCAAGATCACTCTGAACGTCACCCGAGAACAGGCCGTTGCACATGCTGCCACATTGGAACAGCCAATCTTTCAACCTTTCATTCCGGGTTGGGAGGTCAGCGCCGATCTGTATGTGACCAAGAGTGGCAATTGCAAGGGAGTTGTGTTGCGGCGAAGGGAGAAAGTGGAGAATGGCGAATCCCAGGTGACATCCACGTTTCGTGACGAGCGTTTGGAGCATCTGAGTGCTAAACTGGCGCGGGAACTGCGGCTGTATGGCCATGCTGTGGTGCAATGGATCATTGATGACGCCGGACAACCCCATCTTCTGGAATGCAATGCGCGTGTCGGCGGTGCATCCCGGCTCAGTTGGGCGGTTGGGTTACGCAGTCTCGACTGGTTTTTGGCCGAGGCGATGGGGCAAGATGCCGACGCTATGCCTTACCATCGGCTGAACCGGGAAATGCGAATGGTGAGATATCCGGAGGACTACATTTATGAAAGCTGATGTCATTATCTTTGACCTGGATGACACGCTTTATGAAGAGATGAGCTTTGTCCGCAGTGGTTTTCGCGCGGTTGCCTCCTTTTTGCAGCGGGAAGTGCCCGGCGCGCAGGCGGATTTGTGTTATGCGTGGATGATGGACGAGCTGGCGCGCAACGGCCGTGGTCGGGTGTTCGACGCGGTCTTGGAACGTTTGGGGTCTTACACACGGCGAGGTGTCATCCGCTGTGTCCAGGTGTATCGGAAACATTCGCCGGATATTCGACTGTTTCCCGATGCGATTCGGGTTTTGCAAACGCTAAAAGGTCGTCCGATGTACATCGTCACAGACGGAAATCCGCTGGTTCAGGCGGCGAAACTGCGGGCAATGGGTCTTAATGACGGCGAAGTGGTTCGAAAATGTTACCTGACGCGACGTTACGGCCTGCACCATGAAAAGCCTTCTCCCTTCTGCTTCCTGCGTATTCTCGAACGGGAAATGATCCTGCCTGAACGGGCGGTTTACGTTGGAGATAATCCGCACAAAGATTTTGTGGGCATCAAGCCGCTCGGTTTCCGCACGGTACGCGTCATGCGCGGGGCATACCGATCGGTTGTGCTGGATGACGCCCACGAAGCGGAGACAAAAGTGGAGAATTTGGACGAGTTTCTGAACTGGTTATCCGATGACTGACGAAAAGAATTGAGAATGCAGAGTCTTAGTCGGTTCCACAGCACGTGGACGACATCGAGGAGGAGAAACGATGGCGGTTCAAATCGGCGGACATACGATCGGGCAAGGGCATCGTCCCTTCATTATTGCCGAAATGTCCGGAAACCACAACCAATCGCTGGACAAGGCGCTGGAAATCGTGGAAGCTGCGGCCCGCGCCGGAGTTCACGCGGTGAAGCTGCAGACATACACCGCAGATACCATGACGCTCGACATCCAAACGGGCGAGTTTTTTATTGATGACGAAAACAGCCTCTGGAAAGGCCAGTCGTTATATGATCTTTACAAGCAAGCCTACACGCCATGGGAATGGCATCCGATCATTTTTCAGCGTTGCCGGGAGTTGGGGCTGATTGCGTTCAGCACGCCGTTTGATGAAAGTGCCGTTGATTTTCTGGAATCTCTGGACGTGCCTTGCTATAAAATCGCCTCATTTGAAAACACGGACATCCCGCTCATCCGGAAGGTGGCGGCGACCGGCAAGCCGATCATCATCTCAACGGGCATGGCGACACTGGCGGAATTGGACGAAACGGTCAGGGAAGCCAGAAATGCAGGGTGTAAAGATTTGATTTTGCTGAAATGCACGAGTACATATCCTGCCCAGCCGGACGACACGAATTTGCTGACGATCCCGCACATGCGAGACCTGTTCGGTTGTGAAATCGGGCTATCCGACCACACCATGGGCGTAGGGGTAGCGGTGGCCAGCGTGGCGCTTGGTTGCACGGTCATTGAAAAACACATGACCATCTCCCGTGCGGAAGGCGGGGTGGATGCGGCTTTCTCCATGGAGCCGCACGAGATGGCGCAACTCGTGACGGAAACTGAGCGGGCGTGGCGCAGCTTGGGACATGTTTCGTACGGACCGACGTCATCGGAGAAACCTTCCCTGAAACATCGCCGTTCGTTATACGTGGTCGAAGATCTGCAGCCTGGTGACGTTCTCACACGCGATAACGTTCGCGCCATCCGTCCCGGTCTGGGGCTGCCGCCGAAGTATCTGGACATGCTGCTTGGGCGCCGGGTGACGAAGCCGGTGAAAAAGGGGACGCCCGTTACGTTTGATCTGTTTTGAGGGGGCCGGGACATGCGCGCTGTGGTGATCGTGCAAGCCCGCATGGGGTCGAGCCGACTGCCGGGAAAGGTGTTGCTTCCACTCGGCGACGGTTGCTTGCTGGATTACGTGGTGGACCGATGCTTGGCCATTCCATTGGCTGATGCGGTCGTCGTGGCGACGACCGACACGTTCAGGGATGACGTGATTGCGTTTTGGTGCGAGCGAAAAAGTGTTCCCTGTTCGCGCGGACCGGAGGCGGACGTCCTGTCCAGATTCGTGCAAGCGGCACAACCTTACCAACCGGATTACATCGTACGTGTCACAGGCGACAATCCGTTCTTCGACTACCGGCTGGCCGATGTGATGCTGCGTCGCGTCTGTGAACAGCCAGCTGATGTGGTCCGATTGAACGAACCTTATCCGCTCGGTATGGCCTGTGAAGTGGTGTCCTTTGACGCATTGCTCCGATTGGATCGGTTTGGCACCGAACCGCGGCACCGGGAACATGTTACTTTCTACGCTTATGAATTTCCGGAGCAGTTCTCTTCGGTGACGGTGGACGTGCCGGAGCCGCTGCGCCGGGTACCCTATCGGTTTACAATCGATACGGAAGAGGATTACCGGGTCAGCCGATTTATCGCCGAGGCGTTTCCCGGCGACCGGCTTGTTCCTTGCGAGGAAGTGGTTGAACTGATCCGCAACCGTCCGGATGTTGCGGAGTGGAATGCAAACGTTCGGCAGAAGCCGGTGGTCTGAATGCACGTATGCCACGTGCAAAGGGGGCAAAATTTCCATGTCCGTATTGAATTTCTTTTCGTTGCAGGGGAAAGTGGCGGTTGTCAGCGGCGGTGCGGACAAGTTTAGCAGGCAAGTCGGCCTGGCGCTTGCCCAAGCCGGCGCAACGACCTATGTGACTTCGCGCAACCGCGAGAAACTGGCCATGATGGAACGGGCATACGCCGAAGCCGGATGCCGCGTCAGGGCCTTACACCTGGATCTGGAAGATGAACATTCAATCGTGGCGTTGAAGGAACAGGTGTTGAGTGAACAAGACGGGCGTGTGGATATTCTAGTCAATAACGCCGGCGGACCGATGATGAAAGACTGGTATGATCGACAAGGCTTTGCCCGCAGCATGATCGCTTACGCCTACGGCCTCTACTTGATGACGATCGAATTTGCAGAAGTGATGGCCCGGCGCAGAAGCGGATCCATTATCAATATCGGTTCCATTCACGGCATGATCGGACCGGACGACACCCTATATGAAGGCTTGGACATGCCGCGGCCTGTCCCGGATTATTTTTTTGTCAAAGGCGGCATGATCAACTTTACCCGATTTGTGGCCAGCCATTATGGGCCCTACCAGGTGCGGTGCAACTGCGTGAGTCCCGGCGGATTAAGGTCGGAACGCAACACGGCGGAATTCGCCGAGCGTTACGCGAAGCGAACGTTTCTGGGCAGAATGGCCGGCGACACCGACTTGATGGGAACCATCGTTTATTTGGCGTCGGACGCGTCGTTGTATGTCACCGGGGTCAACATCCCCGTGGACGGCGGGTATACGGCCAAATGAGAGGCGAAAATCGGATGGCGCTGCGCACGTTTGAAGTTAACGGGCTTCGATTGTCGTCGATGACGTTGGGAACGGTTCAACTAGGGCTTCCGTATGGTGTCGCCAATCGGGTCGGACAACCCTCCATTTCTGAAAGCCATGCCATTTTGGATGAAGCCCTGCGAGGCGGGGTGACGTGTCTGGACACCGCGCGCTCTTATGGCGATGCCGAAGATATTATTGGGTCATATTTAAGTTTAAGAACATCCCATTTATTCAGTCGACCGACCATTGTCACCAAATTTGCACTCGGTGCCAAGTTGACCGGCAAGGAAATCGAACGTGCAATCATTGAAAGTGTGGAAACGTCACTCAAACATCTTCAGTCAAATGCTCTCGATGTCGCCATGCTTCACCATGCGGGCGATTTGCTTCATTGGGGACCCCAGATCATGGCCGCTTGCCGGTTGTTGATCCGCAACGGTTATGCCAAAAAAACGGGGGTGTCACTGGGGGCGGAGTCGGCTGAGATGTTTTGGCGTATCTGGATATATGTCAAGGATCCCCTTTTCGAGGTCATTCAGGTGCCGGTAAACGTGCTGGATCAGCGCTTGATTCAAAGCGGCGCTTGGCGCGAGTTGACCAGAGCGAACAAAATTGTGTTTGCACGCAGCGTGTTTCTGCAAGGATTATTGTATTTGCATCCGGAGAGGTTGCCCGCGCAATTGCAGGAAGCCCGACCAACGTTGGAACGGTTGCGTCGGCTGGCGGATCGAGAAGGAATGTCCGTGGCGCAATTGGCTGTTTCCTATGTACGGGACCTGCCGGGCGTTCAAAGTTTGGTGATCGGCGCCGAAACACCCGAACAGGTTCGTCGAAATCTCGTCCTGATGGAGGGTCCTCCGATTCGGGAGGATACGCGGGCGGAAATCGTCAGACAGTTTTCAGACGTACCTGAAAAAGTGGTAAGCCCGCACATGTGGTAGATGGAGAGGATGAAGATTGAGAATCGCCGTTCGGGCGGATGCCTCGGATCAAATCGGAATCGGCCATATCATGCGGTGTTTGACGCTTGCCCAGGCTCTGTCGAGGTATGGGCAAGCTGAGGTGATTTTTGTCTGCAACCAGGATATTCCGGATGCCGTTGGCGATCGAATCGGTCAAGAAGGTTTTCGCCTAATCAAAACCCCATGGAATGCTGTTCTTTTTGATTGGTCCCGTGATGTTGAATTCTTCACAGCTTTTATCCGAGAATGTAAAGTGGATTGGATCATCGTGGATCATTACGGGGTCGATCGGCAATGGGAAACGGCTGTTCGACCTTATACAAAAAAAATAGCCGTCATTGACGATTTGGCGAACAGACTGCACGATTGCGACGTCCTGTTGGATCAAAATTTAAGCCGTGAAATGAACCGCCGCTATCATCAATTGGTCCCTCCTTCCTGTACGTTGTTCCTGGGACCGTCACATGTCATACTGCGTGAAGAATTCTATCAACTTCGAGATAAAGTAAAGCCGAAAAATCATGTGAGAAATGTATTGGTGAATTTCGGCGGCAGCGATCCGACAAATGAGATCTGTAAGGTGCTTCATGCAATACGGGATCAAAGTTTATTTCCTGGTTGGCAATTTCATATTGTGGCCGGACCTGCGAACGAAAATCAGAAAGAGATACAAATGCATTGTGAGCAACTATCAAATGCGACCTACTATCCATCAATAGACGCAAAACGTTTGCCTGCTTTTATGTTGGATATGGATCTGGCGATTGGAGCCGGCGGGATTTCATTATGGGAACGCTGCTTTATGGCCATCCCTTCACTTGTGATCTCAATAGCGGACAATCAAGTTGAAGCTGCAACAGAAGCTCAAAGACGCGGTATTATCTGGTATCTGGGTCAAAGTGTCGATGTGACTTCAGATAATATTGTAAATGTGTTACATAAATTGTTTCAAAACCGAACGGAAATATCACACAAAAGCAGGCTTGCTTACCGGATGATGGAGTCGGCCAGATCTGCTGGACTCCCATCATTGGCCTCATACATCTTACAATATTCTGGATAAACAATTTATTTGTGATTTATCTGAATATAAGGGGAGAATAACGTGAACATTTTACTCACCGGCGGAGCCGGCTTTATCGGCCGATGGGTGGCCAAACGGTTGTTGGAAGACGGGCATGCGGTCTGGATTCTGGACGATCTGTCCAACGGCAGGGAATCCAATCTCGCGGAGTTCCGCGATCACCCGGGATTGAAACAGTTTGTGCGCGGTTCGATTTTGGACGAGCCGTTACTGGCCGAAATGTTTGAAAAGAACCGGTTTGATCTTTGCTATCATCTCGGTGCATCCATCAACGTGCAGGACTCCATCGACGACCCGCGCACGACGTTCAACAACGACACGGTCGGCACATTTTATTTGCTGGAGCAATGCCGGAAACACAATGTCAAGATCGTGTTCATGAGCACCTGCATGGTGTACGATCGTTGCACGGACGAAAACGGCATTACCGAGGAACATCCGACCAAGCCCGCCTCTCCTTACGCGGGGGCGAAGATCGCCGCGGAGAATATGGTGCTGTCCTACTGGCACGCCTACGGCTTGCCGGCGGTCGTCATCCGGCCGTTCAACACGTACGGTCCCTTCCAGAAAACGGGCGGTGAAGGCGGCGTCGTGGCGATCTTCATCAAGAACAAGCTGGACGGCAAGGAACTCAGGATCTACGGCGACGGCACGCAGACGCGCGATCTGCTCTATGTCGAGGACTGCGCGCGGTTCGTCGTCGAAGCGGGTTACTCGGACCGCGTGAACGGCGAGATCGTGAACGCCGGGCTCGGCCGGGACATCGCGATCAACGATCTGGCGAAGTTGATCGTCGGCGATGAGAGCCGAATCCGGCACGTCGAGCATATCCATCCGCAAAGCGAGATCCAGAAATTGCTCTGCAACTACGGCAAGGCGAAGCGGCTGCTTGGCTGGGAGCCGCAGGTCAGCCTGGAGGAAGGTATCCGCCGGACGGAGGAATGGATCCGTTCAACGGACCTGATTTGAAGCGGCTCGCGCCATTTCGGCAGCGCGCGTGAAAGGAGATGGCCGATTCATGACAACCGACAGCGGCAAGAGCACCCGCCGCGCGTCGCTGCTGCCTTACGGCAAGCAGTGGCTGGACGAAGACGACATGGCCGCCGTCCGGGCGGTGCTGGAGAGTAACTACATTACGCAGGGACCGGAAATCGAGCGATTCGAGCGGAAGGTGGCCGATTACGTCGGCGCGAAATATGCGGTTGCCTTCTGTAATGGCACGGCGGCGCTGCACGGCGCATGCTTCGCGGCAGGGATTGGTCCGGGCGACGAGGTCATCACGACGCCGATCACGTTCCTCGCGAGCAGCAACTGCGTTCTGTACATGGGCGGCCGGCCGGTGTTCGCGGACATCGACCTGCGCACCTACAACCTGAACCCGGACCGTGCCGCCGAGCGGATCACGCCGGCGACGAAGGCGATCATCCCCGTCGATTTCGCTGGGCAGCCGGCGGAGATGGACCGGATTGTCATGCTCGCCCGGGACCACGGCCTCGTCGTCATTCACGATGCGGCCCATTCCCTGGGCGCGTCCTACGGCGGGCGCAAGGTCGGCACGCTCGGCGACATGACGATGTTCAGCTTCCATCCCGTCAAGCATATCACGACCGGCGAAGGCGGCATGATCGTGACTGACAGCGAAGACTACTACCGCAAGCTGCTTCTCTTTCGCAATCACGGCATGACGCGCGATCTGGAAGTGATGCAGGGTTTCGACGGCCCGTGGTACTACGAAATGCACGCTCTCGGGTTTAACTACCGGATGACCGACATCCAGGCGGCGCTCGGCTGCTCGCAGCTGGACAAGCTGGACTGGTTCGTCGCACGCCGGCGTGAGATCGCGGCCGCATACGACACGGCATTCGCGGAGATGGACGGGCTGGTCACGCCCTGGCAGCACCCGTCGGCAGCGTCAAGCTGGCATCTGTATATTCTCCGCTGGGAACCGGCGAAGTTTCGCGCCGACCGTCGGGTGCTGTTCGAGGCGCTGCGGGAGAGGAACATCGGCGTGAACGTTCATTATATACCCGTATATCGGCAACCTTATTACCGGTCGATCGGCTACGGCAGCACCGTCTGCCCGAACGCGGAAGCGTATTACGCGTCGTCCATGTCGTTGCCGATTTTTCCGCGTATGACCGATCGGGATGTGCAGGATGTCATTGACGCCGTTCGAGACGTTTGGGAACGTTTTGTTCGTCAATGACAGGAAGCAACGGAAAAGCCCGGAATGAATTCGCTTTCAAAAAATGTTTGACTTTGTTTTCCCCGGAGTGTATAGTCAAGTTGTGGGCCATGATAAAACCGTGTCGCCTCACAGCCATATGAACACGAAGGGAATG
>Ga0310825_100739_pt1 | contig 20197 bp, 22 predicted proteins | sample WT_ome_9_FD_202243 | JGI IMG/M metagenome (GOLD analysis project Ga0310825, IMG submission 202243) | Sorghum-adapted microbial communities enriched on wild type (WT) sorghum from Joint BioEnergy Institute, Emeryville, California, United... ... | reverse complement strand
GGTCGAGCCGTACAGCATCGACGAGCAGTTTCTCGATCTGACCGGATCGGCCCGGCTGTTCGGCGGTCCCGAGGAGGCGGCCCGCCGGATCCAGAAGCGGGTGCTGGAAGAGACCGGCGTCTACGTCCGGCTGGGCATCAGCACGAACAAGGTGCTGGCGAAGATGGCGTGCGACAACTACGCGAAGAAGCATCCGAGCGGCATCTTCCGGCTCGATCCGGACCGCCTGGAGCAGACGCTGTGGCGGCTGCCGGTGGACAACATGTTCATGATCGGCTCGCGCATGACGGCGCATCTGAACCGGATGGGCATCGAGACGATCGGCGACCTGGCGCGGGCGCCGCTGTCCCGGCTGCGGGCGCGGTGGGGGATCAACGGCGAGGTGATCTGGCGGATCGCGCGCGGCTGCGACGATTCGCCGGTGGCGCCGGACACCCACATCGGCCAGAAGGGCATCGGCCACCAGATGACGCTGCCGCGCGACTACGAGACGCGGGAGGAGCTCAAGGTCGTCCTGCTCGAGCTGTGCGAGCTCGTCTGCCGGCGCATGCGGGCCAAGGGGAAGATGGGCCGGACGCTGGCCGTCGGCTGCCAGGGCGCCGACTTCGACCGGCCGAGCGGTTTTTTCCGGCAGATGACGCTGCCGTATCCGACCCAGGCGACGAACGACGCCTACCGGTTCGCGTGCGAGCTGCTCGACCGGCATTGGGACGGCTTGCCGGTGCGGAAGGTCGGCGTCGCGATGACCGGCCTGCAGGACGACCGGGAATACCAGCTGATGCTGTTCGACCATCGGGAGAAGTACCGCGCCCTCGAGCGGGCGACGGACCGGATCAAGGACAAGTACGGCGACGATTCAATCATCCGGGCCGTCTCGCTGACCGAGGCCGGCCAGGCGCGGGACCGGGCGCGCAAGATCGGCGGCCATTACAAGTGAGCGGTCGGATGGGCGCCCGCAGCCTCCTCCGGCGGAACGTGGTGCCGACAAAGGAACGCGGGTCGGCTGGGGCGGCCGCTGACGGAACGGTGTTCCGTTACGGACCGTTCGTCGGGTAGGGCCGGAGGGTTTGCGCCGCGATTAACGGCACGGGATGCCGCTAAACGGTCCCGCCGCCGCGTTCACGAGGTGCCGTTAATGGCCGGCGATGAACGGTCCCGCAGGAGCGGAGCAGACAACAAGTGCGGATCGACACCAGGAGAGGATGGACACCCATGGCAAAACCGCGCGTGAACAAATTGACATCCGGACACAACCTGCTCTGGGAATCGAGCCGGATGATGCTGCCCGAGCACAAGGAGCGCATTGTCGGCCACCGGGAGTCGCTGAAGCGCATGGCGCGCCCCGTGCTGGACGAGCAGGAGATGGAGGAGCTGGCGCTCAAGGTGGGCGAATCGCTCGAGACGGGCAGGCCGGTCACGTTGAAACTGTACGGCGAGTTTGCGGAACGGGAGGTGACGGGGGTCGTGACGAAGGTCGATCCGCAGGCCGGGCGGATCCGGCTGCGCACGGCGCGGGGGGACGTGTGGACGGCGCTGCGGGACGTGATCGGCGCGGAGTAGCGTCCCGGACACGGCGCCGCGGGATGCGGCCGGCGCGGATCAGTCCGCGGCCGCAATCGCCGCGGGATGCGCCCGGCGCGAACCGGCGCCGAGGCGCGGCGAACCGCGCCGGGCAGCCGGGCGGCACCGCGGGCGCAAGCCCGCTTCGAACCCCCGTCGCCCGAAAAATCCATCATTTACCCTGCATAGTTTGTCTATACCGACTGCCGCCGTGAGCCATAGATTGTAGTATCTCAGGCAAGCAGGGGGTGAATGGGTATGGGAACGTTCCTTGATCAACGCAGCTCGATGAACTCCAACACGATCGGCGCTCCGAACGTGCCGCTGACCGCGACGCCGACGCTGTTCGGCATCATCGGTCTCCAGACGCAGAACGCGCCGAACACGATCATTGCGCTGGACGGCATGATCGGCATCAGCGGCGACATCGGCGACACGTTCACGGTTGACATCGTCCGCGGTGCTACGTTCAACCCCGCCAATGTCATTTTCACGTTGACCGGGACGGTGAGCGTGACGGGCGCCACGGAAGTGCATTCCTTCACGGCACAGGACCTGCTGGCTCCGCCGGCGGCGGAGACGGTCTACACGGCCTATGTCTCGGGTACGACGACGGCCGTGCGGAACGGCCCGGAAGTGTTCCGGGGCATCGCCTCCACCGCCTGAGCGCGCCGCCCAACGCAAGAACCCCGGCCTGCAGAGGAAGACCCCCGGTCACGGGGGTTTTCCCCCGCTGGCGGGGTTCTTGCACTTGCGGCACCATACGGCCGATCCCATGCGCGCAAAAGGACGCCCGATTCAGTTCGGGCGTCCTTTCGCGATGATATGGATCGCTTTGCCGAAGTCCAGCGCGACCTTGCCGGATTGTTCGGCGATGCGCTGGGCGAGCACGACGGCGTTGACCCCGCAGGAGATGAGCGCGATGTCGTACTTGTCGCGGCCCGCGGTGAGCATCCGGATCGCCGGCTCCATCTGGGCGTAATCGGCGAACGGATACGTGAGCGTGACGCTGAGGCCGTGGAACCGGTTCTCGATGGTCCGTTTCGCCGCGGTGGCATGCTGCGTGACGATCGCGATCCGCCGGCCGGCGAGCGTCTTCCAGAACATCGGATCCGTCGCGAGCATCCGGTTCACGCAGGCGTGGCAGACCGCCTTCGGCACGATGCGGTGGTGCCGGAACACGCGTTCCGTCAGCGGGCGTTTCAAGTAGTCCGGCGCGTGGATCGTCCGGTCGCCGAAGGGCAGGATGCCGACGATGTCGGCCTTGCGGATCGACTCGGCGACGGCGTCGCGCAAGGGCAGGTTCGGCAGCCGCAGCCCCTTCTTGCCCTCGTTCGCCTTCACGGCCCACGGCTCTTTCAGAACGGTTTCGACCGGCCAGACCGTCTGCTGCGCGAGCACCAGGTTCTCGCCGTCCCCCACGCGGACGAGCGACAGCGGCGATTTCGTCTTGAGCGCATGCGCGATGCGCTGCAGCACCTGCGCTTGCGTCAGCTGCGATCGATCCACGATGTATCAATCCTCCCGATGGCCATCAGTCTGCTGCGTTTTGCAATTCCAGTATATGTGCGGCCCGCCGCGGGGCATGGATGTCCGCCGCCGCAAGCGGCCGCCGGACGGAATTGGACGAATGGACGAGATCAATCAACCATGCGGCCGGCGCCGCGGGTTCATACATTAACGGAGGAACAGGCAAGGAGGTTGAACATGGCCAGGCGAGTCGTCATCGAAATCAATTTCAACAACTACGGCATCGTTCCGGACCGGCTCAAGCCGGCATGGATCCGCAACCGGATCGCGATCTTCCGGCGATATACCCTCCGTTCGCTGCGGCGCCAGACGAATCCCGACTTTCTCGCGCTGCTGAAGCTCGCGGAAGAGTCCGAACCGCTGCTGAATGGACCGCTGCGCCCGTTCTGGGCCGATTTTCCCCCGAACATCCGGTTCGGCTCGGAGCGGACCTGCGTGGCGGCGATCAAGGCGTTCGCTTCCGGACACGACGAGCTATACGTGGCGCGGCTCGATTCCGACGACCTGTACCGCGGGACGTTCGTGCAGCTGCTCATGGACTGGAAGCCGAAACCCGGTACCGTCGCCTTGATCAATCAGGACGGCTACATGTGGGATACGATCGAAAACGCGATGGCCGAAGTGCACCATTTTTCCCCGCAATTCTACACCTACATCTACAAGACGGCGGACTATCTGGACGGCTACCGCATCCGGCCGCCCGGCAAGGGGCACGGCTACGTCATCAAGCTGCCCCACGAGGTGCTGCCGGGACGGAATTACGTGAACATCGTGCACGGCGCCAACGCGTCGAAGAAAAAAGTGCCGGTGCGCGGCAGGCTGACCGAACAGCAAATGAAAGCCGTGCTGAGTGAATTCATGTGAGCCGCCCGGCCGGCCAGGAGGGGAGACAAGATGTACAGCGGCAGCAACATCCTGGTGACGGGCGGGACGGGGTCCTGGGGACGCCATCTCGTCCGGACGCTGCTTGAGCGGCACGATCCGCGGGAGATCCGGGTGTTCTCCCGCGGCGAGCATCGGCAGGTCGAAATGGAGCGGGAGCTCGGCGCGGACGGACGCGTCCGGTTCATCATCGGCGATGTGCGCGACTACGGCGCCGTGCATGATGCCTGCCGCGGCGTCGACATCGTCTTCCATCTCGCCGCGCTGAAGCATGTGCCGGTGTGCGAGCGGCAGCCGGACGAGGCGTTCCGGACGAACGTGCTCGGCACCGAGAACGTCATCCGGGCCGCGATCGCGCAGCGGGTGAAGAAGGTCGTGGACGTGTCGACGGACAAGGCGGTCGACCCGGTGAACGTGTACGGCATGACGAAGGCGATCGCCGAGAAGCTGACGCTCCGGGCGAACCGGCTGACCGACGCGACGCGGTTCGTCTGCATCCGCGGCGGCAACGTGCTCGGCACGAACGGCAGCGTCGTGCCGTTCTTCCTGGAGCGGCTCCGCCGAGGCGAGGATCTGCCGATCACGCATCCGGAGATGACCCGCTATTTCATGACGCTGCCCGAGGCGATCGGCCTGCTCCTCAAGGCGGCGGAAGCGGCGATCGGCGGCGAGACGTTCGTCATCCGCATGCCGGCCTGCCGCATCCGCGATCTGGCCGAGGTGATGATCGAGCGCGCGGGCGCGAACGTGAGCGTGCGGGAGATCGGCATCCGGGAAGGCGAGAAGCTGCACGAGACGCTCGTGTCCGCGCGCGAGGCGCCGCATGCGCGCCACTATGACGACGATGTGCTCGTCATCCTGCCCCCTTCCCCCGAGCCCGAACTTAAGCGCCGGTACGCCGATTGCCGGCCGGCGAAGCCGAAGCCGTACCGCTCGGACGACGAGCTGCTGGACAAGGCGGGCATCGCCCGGCTGCTCGATGCCGGCGGGTTCTGAGCGCTGCGCGGGGAAGGCGGCGCCAACACGGAGGAGAGGAGGCGCGACATGGATGCTCATGATCGGCCGGCCGCGGCCGTCGCCGGACTCGGCTACGTCGGGCTTCCGATGGCCGTGGCGCTGGCGAAGGCCGGATACCGGGTCTACGGACTGGATATCGACGGGGACAAAATCAACCGGCTGAACGCGGGACGGTCGACGGTGATCGGCATCGGCGACGACGAGATCCGCTCCGTCCTGGGGAGATTCACGGCCGGCAGCGATTATGCCGCCGTCTCCCGGGCGGACGCGGTCGTCATCTGCGTGCCGACGCCGCTGACGCCGGAGCGCGAGCCGGATCTGACCTACATCCGCTCGGCGGTCGGCGCCATGCTGCCGCACTTGAAGCGGGGCACGCTGATCGTGCTCGAGAGCACGACGTATCCGGGCACGACGGATGAACTCATCCGCCGCGCCGTCGAAGAGGCGCGCGGCTGGCGGGTCGGCGAAGATTTCCACCTCTGCTATTCGCCCGAAAGGATCGATCCGGGCAACCGCGTCTTTCGGCTGGACAATTCGCCGAAGATCGTCGGCGGCGCGACGCCGGCTTGCCTCGAAGCGGGGCTGAAGCTCTACCGCTCGATCGTCAGGGAAGTCGTGCCCGTCAGCTCGACGGCGGCGGCCGAAGCCGCGAAGCTGTTCGAGAACACGTACCGCAACGTCAATATCGCGCTGGTGAACGAATTCGCGCTGCTCTGCGAGAAGCTCGGCGTCAGCGTGTGGGAAGTGGTGCGGGCGGCGTCGACGAAGCCGTTCGGCTTCCTGCCGTTCTGGCCCGGCCCGGGCATCGGCGGCCATTGCATTCCGGTCGATCCGCTCTACCTGAACTGGACGGCCAGGCGATACGGCCGGCCGATGAAGCTGATCGAGCTGGCGGACGAGGTGAACCGGCGGATGCCGCGGCACGTCGTCGACCGGGTGACGGAGCTGCTGAACCGGGAGGGGAAGCCGGTGCGCGGCGCGCGCATCGCGCTGATCGGCATCGCGTACAAGCCGGATGTCGACGACGTGCGGGAATCGCCCGCGCTGGACATTCTGGATGAGCTCCTCGACCGGCAGGCGGACGTCGTCTGCTGCGATCCGCTCGTGCCGTCGTTCCGCCATCGCGGCCGGACGCACCGGACGGCGGACCTCACGCCCGGACTGCTGGCCGGCCTCGATCTGGCGGTCGTCCTGACAGGCCATTCGGCGGTCGATTTCCGGATGATCGCCGAACACGCGCCGCTCGTGCTGGACACGCGGAACGCGCTGGCCGGCATCGCGGGCGGCCGGATCTTCCGGCTGGGAGAGCCGGCCATGGAGCTTCCAGCCGCGCGGGGGTGAGACCCATGGTCAACGAAGATCAGGTCAACAAGCGATATTATGGATTGTCGGGATCCGACGCGTCGCACGAAGCGACGCGCGCCCGCATTCACTGGATGTGCCGGCACGCCCGCAGGAGCAGGGTGCTCGATATCGGCTGCAGCCAGGGCATCGCGTCGATTCTGCTCGGCCGCGAAGGGTTCGAGGTGCTCGGCATCGATCTCGAGGACGAGGCGATCCGCTACGCGCGGACGGAGCTCGCGAAGGAACCGGCCATCGTCCGGGCGAACGTCCGGTTCGTGACGGCCGACGCGACGAAGCCGCACGAATGGGGGCCGTTCGACACGGTGCTGCTCGGCGAGGTGCTCGAGCATTTTACCCAGCCCGAGCAGGTGCTGGCCAACGCCGCGGGCTGGCTGGCGGATGGCGGCGTCTGCGTCATCACGGTTCCGTTCGGCCTGCACGCGTTCCACGACCACAAGCAGACGTTCTACGCGGGCCGGCTGGCGGAGCTTGCCGATCCGTATTTTGATGAAATCGCGATGGAAGTGCACCACCGCTATCTCTGCTACGCCGGCCGCAAGCGGTCGTTCCGGTTCCGCAGGCCGGACAACGCCGAGCGGCTGAAGCGGCTGATCCGGCTGGACGAGAAGCATTTTCTCGAGTACGAGCGGCAGTACCAGCAGGGGGCGGGGAAATTGCGCGGCATGATCCGGAACCAGAACCTGCGCATCCAGTCGCTGGAGACGCAAGTGAAGCAGAAGAACGACCGGATCGAAGGGCTCATCCGCCAGATCAAGGGCTTGCAGCGGCAGCTCGCGGAAGCGCGGAAAAAGTCCGAACCCGGGAAAGGAGGGAAGCCGTGACGACGATCAGTCTGTGCATGATCGTCCGCGACGAGGAGGCGGTGCTCGGCCGGTGCCTCGCGTCGGCCGCACCCGTCGTTGACGAGATCGTCATCGTCGACACCGGCTCGACGGACGGGACGAAGGCGGTCGCGGCCGCTTGCGGCGCGCGCGTCTACGACTTCGAATGGACGGATGATTTCGCGGCGGCGCGCAACTTCGCGTTCGACCAGGCGACGGGCGACTGGCTGATGTGGATGGATGCGGACGACGTGCTGCCCGATTCGGAACGGGAGAAATTCGCGGCGTTCAAGGCGCGGATTCCGGACCACGCCGACGCCGTACTCATGCCGTACTGGCTCGCGTTCGACGCCGCGGGCAGGCCGACGGCCCAGGCGAACCGCTGCCGGCTCGTCCGGCGGGGCCGGGGCTTCCGCTGGCACGGCCGGGTGCACGAGTATCTGGACCTCACCGGCGCGCGCGCCGTCGCCGTCGACATCGGCATCGCGCATTTCCGCCAGGTCCGGGACCATTCGGGCCGGAATCTGCGCATCTACGAACGGATCGCGGCCGAGCGCGGCGGCCTCGAGGGGCGCGATCTGTACTACTACGCGAACGAGCTGATGGACGCCGGGCGGTTCGCCGATGCGGCAAAGGCATACCGGGCTTACCTGGCGGAGCCGGCCGGCTACCGGGAAGACAAGGTGGCGGCTTCGCTCCGACTGTCCGAATGCTGCCGGCGGCTGGACGATCCGGCCGGCCGGGTCGACGCGTTGCTCGGCTCGTTCCGGTTCGACGCGCCCCACGCGGAGGTGTGCTGCGCCCTCGGCGGATGGTTCGAGGAAGCGGGGGACTGGCGGACGGCCGCCTGGTGGTACGAGCGGGCGCTGGACGCGCCGCTTCCCGAAGGCTGGCTCGGCGTCGTGAACAACGCCTGCCGCACCTGGCTGCCGCATGCGCGGCTCACGATCTGCTACGGGCAGATGGGCCGCTGGGCGGATGCGGCAAGGCACAACGAAGCCGCGCTCGGATGGCTGCCGGACGACGAAGGGCTGAAGGCGAACAAGCGCATTCTGGAGGAGAAGCTCAAGGATGGCGCTTGACGGTCAGGCGGCCCGGATGCTTGCACATTCGCGCCCGTTTGCTATAATGAGCGTGAAACGACAACCGCATAAGAGCCCCGGGGAGCTGGGACAGCCGGCTGAGAGGGTATCCGGACGCGATACCGACCCTGTAACCTGATCTGGATAATGCCAGCGTAGGGAAATGTCGAAGCAGCGCGCAGCATGCGTGGAGACCGCATGCGATGCCGCGCCGCAGTGCGCATCGAATCGCAGGCGCCTTCCGGTCAGGGGGGCGCCTTTCGCGCGTTGTCGGGACTACAGAAGGAGACGGGAGAGGACCGGCATGTCCAGATTGTGGAGAAGAAGGTTCGGAAGAAGATGGGGGCTGCTCGCGCTCGCGCTGCTGCTCGCCGCCGCCGGATGCGGCGGAGGGAGCGGGAACGGCGGCGACGCGGGAAACCGGGCCGGCGCCGGAAATGCGAACAACGCCGGCGCACGGGCGGGCGATTCGGACGAGTCCGCGGGCGGAGCGGACAAGCCGCTCGAGAAGGTGCGGGTCGTGCTCGACTGGTCGCCGAACACGAACCACACGGGGCTGTATGTCGCGCGGGACAAAGGGTTTTTCGCCGAGCAGGGGCTTCAGGTCGAGATCATCCAGCCCGGCGAAGCGGGAGCCGACCAGATGGTCGCCTCCGGCGAGGTCGAATTCGGGGTAAGCTACCAGGAAGCGGTCACCCTCGCGCGGACGAACGGTGTGCCGATCGTCTCGATCGCGGCCGTCATCCAGCACAACACGTCCGGCTTCGCTTCGCCGGCGGAGAAGAATATCCGGACGCCGAAGGATTTCGAGGGGAAGCGGTACGGCGGCTGGGGCTCGCCGGTCGAGGAAGCGGTCATCGACTCGATCATGCAGGAAGACGGCGGCGATGTGAGCAAGGTCGAGTTCGTCAATGTCGGCGACACCGATTTCTTTACCGCGGTCAAGCGGGACATCGATTTCTTCTGGATTTTCTACGGCTGGACCGGCATCGAGGCGGAGCTGCGCGGCGAGGAACTGAACATGGTCTACCTTACCGACTACAGCGAGAAGCTCGACTACTACACGCCGGTGCTCGCGACGAGCGAGAAGCTGATCGGCGAGCGGCCGGAACTGGTGAAAGCTTTTGTCGCCGGAGCGGCCGCGGGGTACAAGTTCGCGATCGAACATCCGGAGGAAGCGGCCGAGGTGCTGATCGCCGCCGAGCCCGACCTGAACGCGGAACTCGTCCGGGCGAGCCAGAAGTGGCTCAGCGCGAAGTACCAGGACGACGCGCCGCGCTGGGGCGAGCAGAAGCTGGAAGTATGGAAGAACTATGCCGAATGGATGGCCGATCACGGCGTATTGGAAGGCGAGTTCGATCCGGAAGCGGCGTTCACGAACGAATTTTTGCCGGAATGAAGCGACGGAAAGAGAGCGGGGGATGAAACCATGGCCGACGCGCTGCTGAGCATCCAAATTCTGCCCCATACGCCGGGCGGGGAGAGCGTCATCCCCTACGTGGACCGGGCGATCGACGTGATCAAGGCTTCGGGGCTGCCCTACCGGGTCGGTCCGCTCGAGACGACGATCGAGGGCGATCTGGAACGGCTGCTTCCGCTCGTGAAGGCGATGAACGACGCGCTGGTCGAAGCGGGGTGCCCGTCCGTCATTTCGCAGGTGAAGATTTACTACAATCCGACCGAGGGCGCCTCGATGGCGCGCCTGCTGGAGAAGTATCCCGATGGGCAATAAGTGGATGAGAGGATGGCCGCCGCTGGCGGTCATCGCGCTATTCGCCGCCGTCTGGGAAGCGGCGGCGCATCTGTTCGGGATTCAGCCGTACATTCTGCCGAGCCCGTCGGCGATCGTGCGCGAAGCGATGCAGCCGAACGTCTGGCCGCGGCTTGAGATGCACACGATCGCCACCGTCCGGCGGACGCTGACGGGCCTTGCGCTCGGCGTCCTCGCCGGCATGCTGCTTGCGGCGGCCATCCATCTGACGCCCGGCGCCCGGCGGGCGGCGGCGCCTATGCTCGTCCTGTCGCAGAGCGTGCCGTACATCGTGCTCGTGCCGCTCCTGCTCATCTGGCTCGGGTTCGGCGAGGAGCCGAAAATCGTCCTCATCATGCTGGTCTGCTTCTTCCCCGTGACGGTCGCGATGCTGACCGGCCTGCGCGAGACCGACCCGGCGCTGCGCGGCTATCTCGCAATGATCGGCGCGGACCGCTGGACGGTCTTCACGCATCTCGAGCTGCCGAACGCGGTGCCCTATCTGTTCTCGGGCTTCCGCGTCGCGGCCGCGTACAGCGTGACGACGACGGTCGCGGCGGAATGGTTCGGCGGGGGGAGCGGGCTCGGCTACTACATCAAGCTGTCCTACAGCGGATTCGAGACGGCGCGCGTGTTCGCCGGCACGATCATCATCATCGCGTTCAGCATGCTGATGTTCGGCCTTGCCGCGCTCGCCGAGCGGCTGGTCGTCCGCTGGAAGCCGAAGGCGGAGAGGAGGAGCGGCGATGGCGCCGGCGCTTGAGGTGCGCGATGTCGTGAAGCGGTACGGGGACGTGCCGGTGCTGGCCGGCGTCTCGCTGACGGTCGGAGACGGCGAATTCGTCTCGCTGGTCGGGCCGTCGGGAAGCGGCAAGAGCACGCTTTTCCGGGTGATCGGCGGACTGGAGCCGGCGGAGCGCGGGGAGATCCGGATCGACGGACGGCACGCCGACGGCAAGCGCGGGCTCATCGCGTACATGCCGCAGCAGGCGTCGCTCCTGCCGTGGCGCACGGTCGCCGGCAACATCGAGCTCGCGCTCGGCATTGCCGGCGTGCCCCGCGCGGAGGCGCGCCGGCTCGCGCGGGAGTGGCTGGGCCGGGTCGGCCTTCAGGACTATGCGGACGCTTGGCCGCACATGCTGTCCGGCGGCATGCAGCAGCGCGTCTCGTTCATCCGCGCGCTGCTCAGCCCGCAGAAGCTGATGTGCCTCGACGAGCCGTTCGGCGCGCTGGACGCGCTGACGCGGCAGCACATGCAGGAATGGCTGCTGTCGATCTGGGAAGCGAACCGGCGCGCGGTGCTGCTCGTGACGCACAGCATCGAGGAGGCGCTGCTCCTGTCGGACCGGGTCGTCGTCCTGTCGGCCCGGCCGGCGACCGTGCTGCGCGAGTTCAAGGTGCCGTTCGGGCGGCCGCGCGGCGGAAAGCTGTGGAAGACGCCGGAGTTCGCCGAACTTCGGGACGCGATCCACGAATTGCTGAAGCCGGCCGCTGCGATCGGGCCGGACGGGGTGTGACGGGTTGCGGGAGGCGAGCGGCGGCATGCGGCTGCCCGCGGCGGATTATCGTTGTTCGCGTCGGCACGCGGTTGCGGGCATGAAACAGGATGGCATGCGACGGAACAGGGTTGCACGGATCGGAATATGTCCCGGCGAGGCGGGTTGGTTTTGATCAGGGCGAGATGTGAAGGAGGCGGGAGCATGGCGCGGGAATCGCCGGCGTTCGGCTGGATCGACGCCCATATTCATGTGGACAAGTACGAACCCGGGGAGCGGGAGCGGCTGCTGGCCGAGGCGTATGCGGCGGGCTGCGAGGCGGTCGTCGGCGTCTCGATGAACCTCGAATCGTGCCGCGCGAACCGGGAGCTGGCGCTCCGGCACGGCGGCCGATTCCTGCCGGCCTACGGCCATCACCCGGAAATTCCGCTGCCGGAGCCGGACGAGGAAGCGAAGCTGTTCGCCTGGATCCGCCGCCTCCACGGGGCGGGCGAACGCTTCGCGATCGGCGAGGTCGGATTGCCGTACTACACCCGGACCGAAGCGGAAAAGGCCGGCCGCCCGTTCGACGAAGGTCCGCATCTTGCGCTGCTCGACCGATTCGCGGCGCTTGCGGCGGAGCTGGACCGGCCGATTGTGCTGCACGCCGTCTACGAGGACGCGGAGAAGGCCTGCGACGCGCTCGAGCGGCACGGCGTTCGGCGGGCGCATTTTCACTGGTTCAAGGGTCCGGAGGCGGCCGTCCGCCGGATGATCGCGCGCGGCTGGCATGTGTCCGTGACGCCGGACGTCGTGTACGAGCCGGAGATCCGGGAGCTGGCGCGCGCGTATCCGCTGGAGCTGCTCATGGCGGAGACCGACGGGCCGTGGCCGCACGAGGGGCCGTTCGCCGGCCGCCCGACGACCCCGGCGATGGTGCGGGACGTCATCCAAGCCGTCGCCGGGCTGAAGGGGCTCGGCTTGGAGGAGACGGCCGCGGCGCTGCTCGCCAACACGAAGCGGTTCTACGGCATCTGAACGTCCGGCGCGCGCATGGCGGGCGTCCGAAGTTCGCCGGTTGGCGTGTCGGCGAAGCGTCCGTTCGCCTGTTGCGCATCGGTCGCCCGGCGAAAGCGGCGGGGGCGGCCGTCATTTCATGAAGAGGCGCACGAGGTACATGACGGCCGACAGCACGACGCTGATGATAATGCAGGTGACGATCGGAAAATAGAAGCGGAAGTTCTCCTTCTCGACCGCGATGTCGCCGGGCAGCCGGCCGAGCGGAATCGATTTGCCGACGAGCATCCAGACGAGCCCGACGAGGAACAGCACGGCGCCGGCGGCCATCAGCAGTTTGGGCATGTTCGGCATCGCGATTTCCCTCCCGACACAGAAGGATCTATCCGCCAACAGCATAACGGATGCCCGGAGCGGTTGCAACGCGGAACGGGCCGCGGACGCGGATTGCTCCGGATCGGATCCTTCGGCGGACAAGCTGTAACGATTTGTAACGCAATTGTCATCCATCCGTAATCTTCGATTCCACGGGGCGACAACATCTGCACAAGCGCCCATTTATAATGAAGGTGCAGGAAATCGATGGATGAAAAAGATGGAGGGATTGCGATGGGCGAACAGGAATCGGCAAAGAACGAACTCGAACTCGAAGGCGCGGCGGAAGAATCGGCGGCCGAAGCCGAGCAAGCAGCCGCGGAAGCCGAGCAGGCCGCTGCCGAAGCCGAGCAGGCCGCGGCGGAAGCGTCAGATGAGGAGGGCGAAGGAGAGGAGGAGGAAGCGGCGTCCGACGAAGACCGGGAATCCGACGATTCCGATTCCGGATCCGAAGACGAAAGCGCTTGACGTTTGCAGGCAAGTCCATCAATCCCAAGGCCCCGCGGCGGTATTGCGTCGCGGGGTTTTGATTTTGCCGGGGTTGACGTGTGGTGTATTCGGTGCCCGGTGGGCGTATCCGGTGGGTGTGATCGGAGTGTCCGTTGAGGGTGCCGGGTTGCCCGCGGAGAAGGCGGTTCGGCCCGAAGTAGGCGGTGTGTCCGGCGGGCTTGTCCCACGGTGAGGGCGGTTGGTCCGTGGGATGTCGGTGTGTCCGGAGGGAGAATCAAGTAATAGAAGAAAATTTTACCTCCAGTTTATCGGATTTTGGGGGCAGTCGCGAACCAGAAGCAGAATTTTCCTCTATTGTCGGGTGAAAGCGGCTACATGCAGGGTTTCGCCGGGATAGCGGAAATTTTTGCGTCTGTTCTTCAAGAAAGGCCGGATGCCGGGGAGATAGAGGAAGAATTTTCATCTATTGAGCCGCCGATGCGGGGGACAGACGGGGAATCGACGTCATGGCGGGGGCAGGCTGGGCTGTGCGGGAGCAGATTGGGCTGTGCGGCCAATCCGGGAGACAAACCGGGATGCGTGGCGCGGCCGGGAATGAAACGGGGAACGCGGGAAACGCGACGGAACCGCGGGACGAAACGGGAACGCGCCAAGCCAAAAAAGTCGGGGCCCCCTCGCGGGAGCCCCAAGCATGGGAGAGGAGAAACCGGACGAAGAGCTTATGGGGAAACGTAAGTCTTCTCCGCGGTTTTCGCGGCATCTCTCGACGCCGCTGTCTACATGATGTCCCGCACGGAACAAAATATACATGCCGGGCAAAAAAATTTTCCGCGCGGCGCGAAATCCCGCCGTTTCCGGTTCCCTTGCGCGGGAGTGATTTTGTGGTACGATTAGGACAGACTGCGAACTTACGGGGGGCCGGGGACGTGAGGGTCATTGCGGGCACGGCGAAGGGAACGCCGCTCAGGGCGGTGCCCGGCATGAACACGCGCCCGACGGCGGACAAGGTGAAGGAAGCGATCTTCAGCATGATCGGCCCGTATTTCGACGGCGGGCACGCGCTGGATCTGTTCGCCGGAACCGGCGGCCTCGGCATCGAGGCGCTGAGCCGCGGCGCGGACCGGGCCGTGTTCATCGACGCGGACCGGCGGGCGGTCGGCGTCATCCGGCGCAACGCCGAGGCGGCGCGCGTCGCGGATCGGGCCGAGATCCACTTGAGCACGGCGGAACGGGCGCTGCGCATTCTCGCGAAGCGCGGGGCGGCGTTCCGTTACGTCTTTCTCGATCCGCCGTACCGGATGAAGACCGCCGACCGCCTGATGGCCGAAATGGAAGTGCGCGGGATGCTCGAGGACGGCGCCATTGTCGTCGTCGAGCACGAGGCGGACCACCTGTATCCGGAGACCGTCGGCGGCCTCAGGCGCCGCAGGCTGGCAACGTACGGCGAGACGGCCGTCTCGATCTACCACTACATTCAAGCCGCGGATGCGGCCGAGGAGGACAGCGATGAGCGATCATGAACCGACCCGGCGGATTGCCGTCTATCCCGGCAGTTTCGATCCGGTCACGCTCGGCCACATGGACATTATCCGGCGCGCGGCGAAGCAGTTCGACAAGCTGATCGTCGCGGTGCTCAACAACACGAGCAAAAACCCGCTGTTCACGGTGGAGGAGCGCAAGGCGCTGCTGAAATCGGCGACGGCGGATTTGCCGAACGTCGAGATCGACAGTTTCCGCGATCTGCTCGTCCGCTACATGAAGACGCGGAACGCCGACGTCATCATCCGGGGCATCCGGTCGGTGTCGGATTTCGAATACGAGCTGCAGCTCGCGTCGACCAACCACCAGCTCGACAGCGGTATCGAGACGATCTTCATGATGACGAATCCGAAGTACTCGTACTTGAGCTCCAGCATCGTGAAGGAGATTGCGATGTTCCACGGGGATGTCGGCGATCTCGTGCCGCCCGAGGTGGAGGCGGCGCTCCGGGCGAAGTTCGCCGCCGCGGAGGCGGACAAGCCGCGCTGAAGCAGGAAGGCCAGGCCGTCAGCGGCCTGGCCTTCCCGCCGCCAGCAGCCGGGAGGCCGCCAGCAAGAGCAGCAGGGCGAGCGCGAGGAGGAAGGCGCCGGCGGGGATCGACTGCCAGAGCGGCGGCATCCGGCCGGCGGCCGCGGCGGATGGTTCGGCCAGCCGGCGGAACGCTTCGACCGCGCTGCCGGCGTCGAGTCCGGCCAGCCGGCGGAGGGCGGCGAGCGCGTCGCCGCCGTACCCGGCCAGCCACACGAGCGGCTTCCACGCGAACGCGGCGGTTATGAAGGCAAGCGCCGCGTGCAGCAGCTTCGCCGCGGCGAGATGCAGGAAGCGGAGGCCGGCCGACGCGGCGATGCCGTGGGAGGCGAGCAGGCCGGTGACGCCGGTCCAGCTGAGGACGGCCGCGATCAGCGCGGCGCCCGCCGGCGCGCCGAACCGCTCGATCATCCCGGCGGCCGCGAACGCGCCGAGATGCGCTTCATAGATGCCCGGGAACGCGGCGAACCGAAGCAGGTCCGGGAGCGCGCGCTCGAGCAGGCGGACCAGCACCGAGCCGAGCATGACGAGCCCGCCGACGGCCATCAATTGCTGCACGCACGCCGCGATCGATTCGCCGAGCGCCTGGCCGAAACCGCGGCCGTCCCGGCGGCGCGCCTCGCGCATCGCGGCGGCGGCCCTGGCGAGGACACTCCGCCCGTCCACCGGCGCGCGAAAGGCGGAGGCGGAGCCGGCCGCCGGATCGAGCCTGGCCAGCAGCCAGCCGGCGGCGAGGGCGGACAGCCAGACGGAGGCGGCGATCGCGAAGCCGAATTCTGGGCGTCCGAGGAAGCCCGCCCCGACGACGATCAGCATCAGCATCGGATTGGGCATGTGGGACAGCGCCAGCAGGCGCTGGCATTCGCGGTCGGTCAGGGCGCCTTCCCGGTGGAGCCGCGCGGCCGCGCCGGCGCCGGCGGGGAAGCCGCTCGACCAGCCGACCGCGGCGGCCCAGCCCGCGCTGCCCGGCAGCCGGAAGACGCGGCGCATGACCGGCTCGAGCAGCACGCCGGCCGCGTGGACGGCGCCGAGCGCCAGCAGCAGCTCCGACAGCGCGAGGAACGGCAGCAGGCCGGGAAAGACGAGGTTCCACCAGATGGACAGCCCCTGCAGCGCGGCCTGGAACGAGTCGCCGGGGAAGCGCACGATCAGCAGGGCGAGCGCGAGCAGGGCGGCGCCGAGCGCGGCGGTTCGGTACATGCGTCCCATCCTCCTTCGGGGCGTTCACGGACAAGACAGGGTCAGTTCAATGTACGCGGACAGGCCGGCGATTAGACCATCTTGAGGGGGGAGCGCAGCATGCCGGGTTCGGCGGTTCCGGAGGCGGGCAGCCGGGCGATCGGATGGGGGCTCGCGGCGGCGGTCGCCCTGCTGCTGCTGTTCGCCGCGCCGGTGCCGTACGTGCTTTACGAACCGGGGGTCGTCGTGCCCGTCGGCGAGCTGGTCGCGGTGGACAAAACGGATCGGCCGGACCGGGACGCTTCACCGCACAATTCGGGACTTGAGGACGAGAGCGCGACTTCGCATCCGCCCGGGCAACCGGACGGCAGCGCTTCGCCGGACCGGCCGGGCGATTCGGGCGGGTGGCTGCTGACGACGGTGGCTCTCCGGGAGCGCGCCACGCTGTGGACCGTCATCGCTTCCGCGTGGCGGCCGGATCGGGAAGCGCACGCGAAGCGATCGGTGTTCCAGGGAAGCGGCAAGGAGGAGTTCCGGCTGCGGATGGGCGTGCGGATGGCGGAGTCGCAGGCGAAGGCGACGGAGGCGGCTTTCCGGGCGGCGGGCGTGGCGTACGCGGCGGCGCCGGGCGGGGTGGTTGTCGTCCGCGGCGCCGGGCCGTTCATGGCCGGCGACCGGATCACGGCCGTGAACGGCGCCGAAGTGGCCGGATTGGCCGAGCTGTACGGGGCGCTGTCCGCCCGCGCCGGCCGCGAGTCGGTGCTGACCGTGCTGCGCGGAGGCGTCGAGATCGACGTGCGGCCGGACGATGCCGGGGCGGACCTGAACGCGCGGGAAGGCGCGCCCGGCGGCGCGGAGCTGATCGAAATTCCCGACATCCGGCCGGATGATCCCGCGATCCGCGTCACGATCGATGCGGGCAGCCTGGCCGGTCCGTCGGCGGGTCTGCCGCTCGCGCTCCACCTCTACGAGGAGCTGACGGGCGAGTCCCTGACCGGCGCTCGGCGCATCGCCGCCACCGGCACGATCGAACCGACGGGCGAAGTCGGCGCGGTCGGCGGCGTCGCGCTGAAGGCGATCGCCGCCTCGCGCGCCGGCGCCGAGCTGTTCCTCGTGCCGGAGGCGAACCTCGCGGAAGCCGCCGAGGCGGCGGAAGCCGGGGGCGGCGGGATGGCCGTCGCCGGCGTCGGAACGCTGGAGGAAGCGATCAGCCTGCTCCGCGCGGGTCCGGATCAGGCGCGATGATCGGCGGCTCGTAGTAGTCGCGCAGGAGCGCCCTGGGCCCCGCTGCTCCGGCGGCGAGCGCGTACACGCCCGTCGCCCGCGTATCCAGCTCCAGGCAGCGCGCGCCCGCGCCGGACAGGCCGGCGTCTTCGCCGCCCGCCGCGCTCAGCAGGACGGGCAGCTTCGCGGTCTTCCGCATCCGCCTGAGCAGCTCCCGCCCCTTCGGCGTGAAGCCGAGCACGCGGATATAGGCGAGGCCCTCCTTCAGGGCGCCGGGATGCCAGTCGTCCTTGCGGATGCCGAGCAGGACGGCGGTGAGCGCGCGCTGCAGCCGCGTCCGCGTGTAGCGCTTCGTCTTGAGCAGGCCGATCAGCCCGTCCGCGTCGAGCCGCGACAAGGCGGGCAGCGAGCGGCGTATGCGAAACTCCAGCCCCTCGCCGATGTCGCGGTAACCGGCCAGCTCCGCCGCGTCCAGGCGCAGCAGCAGGTGGAACAGTTGCTCCTTGAGCGCCGGCCAGCCGACCGGCGCCCGCCCGGTCTCCCACTCGCGCCGGAGCACGTCCAGCGTGACCGGCGGCACGTAAGGCGCGATCGCTTCCGGCCGGCCGCGTTCGAAGATCAGCCGGCGCAGCGCCGTCGCGCTCGCGATCGATCCCGCCGGCGCGTCCGTGTCGTGGTAGCCGGCCTGCACGCGGCGGATCGTATGCGGCTCCATGCGGCTGCCCAGCCGTTTCAAGGCGATCAGATAATGAAGGCCGAGCGTGTTGTTCGGCCGCTCGAGCGGGAAGGCGGCGGCGCCCGCGTCGCCCCGCGCCGCGAGCCCCGCGCGCAGCGCGTTGCTGTAAGCCGTCGGATAGCTCAGCCCGGCGCCCAAGCCCTCCGCGATCCGCGCGCGCAGATCCGCGGGCTCGTCCGCCGCGAGCGCCGCGATGCGCAACAAGGTGTCGATGTCGCCGCTCTCGCTGCCGAAGCAGAACGCGTCGACGACGCCCGTCGCTTCGAGCAGGCCGACGGCGCCGTACGCGAACCATTCGGCCGCGCTCGTCGCGTAAACGGCGGGCAGTTCGATGACGAGGTCGCACCCGCCGCGCAGCGCCGTCTCGGCGCGCGCCCATTTGTCCATCAGCGCGGGCTCGCCCCGCTGCAGGAAATGGCCGCTCATCACCGCGACAACCGCGTCCGCGCCGGTCGCGCGCACGGATTCGGTCAGATGGTGCCGGTGGCCGTTGTGAAACGGATTGTATTCGACGATGACGCCGACGGTCCGCATCGTTTTCCCCCTCGCGACGCATAACAAGACTGGATCTGCTATAACAATAACACGCGGTGAAAATGTTGACAAAACGCGAAGCGGATCGCTATAATTACTTTTGTTTGTTTGGAGTGATCCTGTGAAAATCCATGTGCATGAACTGAATGCAAGCGGCGCTTCGCGGACCATTCGCGAGACGCTGGACGTGTCGGCGCTCTTCAAGGGAAGGCGGGACGTGCTCTCCGCCGGTCCGCTCCGGGTGGACCTCGCCGCGCGCGGCGTGCAGGACGGCATGGCCGTCGTCGAGGGCGAGCTGGCGATCGAGGTGGCGATGCCCTGTTCGCGCTGCCTGAAGCCGGTCAAGATCAGCGTCGCCGTTCCGTTCCGGGAGCACTTCAAGGTGGGCAGGGAGCCGCAGACCGAAGAGGAAGCGGAGCTGTTCATCGCGGTACCAGACAACGAAATCGATTTGACGCCGTATGTGGAGGAAGCCGTGCAGCTCGAGCTGCCGCTCGTTCCGCTCTGCGCGGAAGACTGCAAGGGCCTCTGTCCCGAATGCGGCAAGGATTTGAACGAAGGGGAGTGCGGCTGCGACCGCACGCCGATCGATCCGCGGCTGGCCGCGCTGAAGGACCTGTTCCCGCGCTGACGGCCAGGTCGCAGCGTCCGCCGCGGGCGGATCTTCCCGACTCGCCATTCGAAGGAGGTGGGACAGATGGCAGTACCATTCAGGAAAACGTCCAAGGCTCGCCGCGACAAACGCCGCACGCACTTCAAGCTGGCGGTCCCGGGCATGGTCAAGTGCGACCAATGCGGAGAGCTGAAGCTGGCGCACCACGTCTGCAAGGTGTGCGGCTACTACAAGACGAAAGAGATCATCAAGCAATAATGCGGGAAGCAAGCACTTCATCGGCCGGTGAGGTGCTGTTTTTTTTGAAAACGGCCGCCGCGGATTGCTTCCGGAGCGGCTTTTCATTATACTGGTTTAGTACCTGGTTTTAAGAGGGGCCCACAGTCCAACACAGACACGAAGGCGGTGCTTCCTTGTGGAACGTCTGCCCAAGAAGGAGCGGCACCAGCGGCTGGCCCGTCTCATCGAGGACAATCCGTTCATCACGGACCGCGAGCTGACGCGGCTGCTTGATGTCAGC
>Ga0310825_100738_pt1 | contig 20215 bp, 20 predicted proteins | sample WT_ome_9_FD_202243 | JGI IMG/M metagenome (GOLD analysis project Ga0310825, IMG submission 202243) | Sorghum-adapted microbial communities enriched on wild type (WT) sorghum from Joint BioEnergy Institute, Emeryville, California, United... ... | reverse complement strand
TGGGATATGGCAATGACAATTGGCGTGTTTTTTTGCGATATGTTAAGTAATACAAAGCAGCGGCCTCTGTTGTGAGGAGGCGCAGCAAAAAGACCGGACGCTTGAACACGGCTTCAATGGTATGCACATAGGTGCTTAAAAAATAAAAATGGTTCGTTTTTTCAGCGCGAAAGGTGCGAATGAGTGCTCCGAGGTTTCGAACGATATACCAAGCGATCCACAATTCGATTAGAATGATCCCACCTTCCATTACGAAAAAAACATATTTGATCACCTTGTATTGCTCACGAAGCGGAGCGGGAATGATCCAATACGAGATACCGAGCCCAGATGCAACCACGCTCACGCACACTTTCCATGAATACTTCACCCGCCCAATGGTCATTCGGTAAACAACGGCTAAATAGAGTGGAAAAACGGTGACAAGCAACAATAGCACAGACGAATTTTCGAAAACATGAACATGTTTTCGTACCGTTACATAAAGAATGACCACAGCCAATACAGAAGCAGTGATAAATCGCATATAATGGACGTTCTGAGTTTTGTTCATAAGGTGTTCCTCCTTAATAATTAACCAATCTTAATTATTAAATTTACTTAAATATTGTGCAGATCCCTTCCTGAAAGAAGAAGGGATTACGACCGATGTTCTTTCATGATGAGATCATACAGTTTATCATTGATTTCCTTCAACTTCTCTAAGTCCTCTCGGCGAAGTTTCCCGTAATATTTCTCCATTAAATGCAATTCCACTTCATCCATTTTCTTATGATACGCTTGACCGGCTTGGCCTAGGCGCACGATAATTTCACGACGGTCAGCAGGATTGATGTCCCGGCGAACATAGGCTTTTTCCTCCATCTTTCGGACGAGCTGGCTGGCGGCGCTCGGAGTCATCGAAAAGGACTCAGCGATTTCATTGATCGTCATGGTTTGATGCCTCAATAACTCCAGCAACATCACTTGCTTTTGGGTTAAGTCTTGATACTCAGCGCCGAGCATCGCACGAATCTCTTGCAGCAAAAACGCGGTCACTGCATCGTTTTTTTCTTTAATGGCCAAATACAAAGCCTTGATATCGTCCATCTGACATCACCTTCGTTATGGTAAGGTTTTGTATTTATATTATAAAACAATCTAAATATTTAAGTGAAGTTAAATGTTTAGATTGTATGAGAAAAGAGGCGACGGCCCGCTTCTCAGTCAATCGGTTGCGAACGACAAATCATCACCGGTTGGTTAAGCAATTATGCTCATTTACTCTACAAGCAAACAAAAGAGGATCAAAACAATGTCCAACTAAGCAATGCTTTGCGCTAACGATCCGAATTTTGTAAGCTTGAATGAACGGAGTGAAAACATCCAAAGAACGTCATAAAAATGAAAATAAGGTGGCAACATGCCGCAAATTCACCGCTTTCTTGAGTCGGCGAAGCAAACTCTTTGTGTGACATACGTGGCACAATGTTACGCGCTGCTTTCATTTCCTTTTTCCGCGAATGGAATGCAACTTAGCGAACGGATGAGAATAGGATGGAAAAGAGGGCTCATAGAGGCTTGATCGGATGTTTAGCAATTGGTTTTGTGTTGTTTTTCCCTTTCTTTACGATCAATGCAAGTCGATGTCCACCTAACGTAAATGATTTACACAACAGTCAGAAGAATCACCACACGTATTATTGTGACTCTTCTTGGACCCATTCAAATTCTTCCTCCTCTAAGTGCGGATCATTCGATTCGGGAAGTCATTCCGACGGGTTTGGCGGAGGAGATGGCAGCTGTTCGTAAGGAAGAACCGTTGGGTCCTTTTTATTTATGAATTGACAATTTTTGATATATTATATAGAATAAATTTAAATAATGCGAACGGAAGGGTGAATCCTCGAACATGAAGCGCTAATCCTATTTTGAAAAGACATTAATTGAAGGTGGTTTTTTGCAGACAGATGAATGTGCTGCTTTCTTTGTGCTGCCTTCAATTAACGTTTTCAGAATAGGATTGCACGTTTATAGTGAGGTACACCCAAATGGAGTTAGTCTCTTTTTTTGGCGTCCTGCTATAGTTGTGCCTCCTATTCTGAAAATGGATAGGGGGCTTTTTTGTCCCCGTAAAATCAAAAATGGGGATGATCATATGATTCTTCTAGAAGCGTTCAATATCAAACATTATGTGAAAGACCGGTTATTACTTGATGTCGATCGATTGACCATTTATAAAAATGACCGCATCGGCTTAGTGGGGCGTAATGGCAGCGGCAAGACGACATTGTTAAACATATTGGCAGGAATGATTGCCCCAGAAAAGGGAAGAGTGGTTCGCCATGCTCGATGCGAATTGTTGCCACAGTTAAAGCAGATGGACACTACGAAAAGCGGCGGAGAAGTGACACAGGCCTATATTCGCGATTTGATGACTAAAGATCCGGAGCTTTTGTTGGCGGACGAACCAACGACCCATTTAGATCAAGAACATATCGAATGGCTAGAAAAGCAGTTACAGCAATGGAAGGGAGCGTTTATCCTCGTATCCCACGACCGGGCGTTTCTCGATGCGCTTTGCACCACCATCTGGGAAGTTCATGAAGGGAAGGTCAAAGAGTATAAAGGGCGTTACAGCGACTATGTGGAACAAAAAGAACAGGAACGCCGACAGCAACAGTTAGCTTATGAAAATTATGAAAAAAAGAAACAAGCGCTAGAGAGAGCATTGGAACTAAAAAAGCGAAAAGCGGAAAGAGCCACAAAAGTTTCCGGAAAGAAGGTGAGCCCATCGGAAGCGAAAATCACCGGGGCGAAGCCGTATTTTGCGAAAAAGCAAAAAAAGTTGCAAAAAGCAGCCAAAGCCATCGAAACAAGATTAGAGAAACTAGAAAAAGTGGAAAAAATAAAGGAACTGGCTCCCATCAAAATGAACTTGCCTAACGAGGATACGTTTAAAGATCGAATCATTATTCGAGCGCAAGAGGTCGCAGGCGTGATCGGCCAACGTGTTCTATGGAATAAAGCGAGCTTTCATGTACGTGGGGGCGAGAAGCTCGCGATTATCGGCCCGAATGGGAGCGGCAAAACTACTTTAGTGAAAAAGATCGTTGACCAAGAAGAAGGAATTATAGTTTCCCCAGCGGTGAAAATGGGGTATTTTAGCCAAAACTTAAATATTTTAGATGTTCATCAGTCGATTTTGGAGAATGTACGCTCCACATCGAAACAAGATGAAACGCTTATTCGTACCGTCTTGGCGAGGCTGCATTTCTTCCGAGATGATGTTTATAAACCCGTAGGAGTTTTAAGCGGCGGTGAGCGGGTAAAAGTCGCGCTTGCTAAATTATTCGTCAGTGATATCAATACGCTCATTTTAGATGAACCGACAAACTTCCTCGATATTGAAGCGATGAGCGCATTGGAATCGCTATTGCAAGAATACGAAGGAACCGTCATTTTCGTATCCCACGACCGTCGGCTCATTGAGAATGTCGCTACACGTATATTGGTGATTCGCCATAAAGAAATTCAACTGTTTGACGGAACATATAAACAATATGAGCAGCAAAAACATCGCGATACGCGCAATACGACAGAAGACGAGCGGCTTTTACTCGAGACGAAAATAGCGGAGGTGCTGAGCCGCTTGAGCATTGAGCCAAACGAAGAGCTTGAACAGGAATTTCAGCGGCTTTTGGCGGAAAAACGAAAACTGGGCATGTCATGAAGCACATATGGGCAACCACAGGCATTAGGACGATTCCTAATGCCTGTTTACATTTCATTCACATTCGAAACCGATAACATCGGAAAAACCGTATATCATATTGACAAATTCAAAACCAATCATTCCCGGGATCCTTGGATGGTTTTATGAGGGCTTGAGGAAAGGAATACTCAAACGGTGAGGAAATGATGCTCGTCAACTTATGCCTACTTTTTATCAAAAACAATTTGAAATCCATTTTCAAGGAGGTTTTTCATGAGTCGATTGTTGATGAATTTATTTGGTCGCCCATATGGTTTTTTGGGAAACATCGGTGGAAGGATTATGGCAGCTGCTAATAAAGAAATCAACGAATGGACGGTGGCATTATTGGATATACGAAGTAATGATAAGGTACTAGAGATCGGATTTGGTCCCGGAATTGCCGCTGAGAAGATAAGCAACATTATTAAGGAAGGGATATTCGTAGGAATTGATCCGTCCGAAGTCATGTTTTCACAGGCGCAAAAAAGGAATGAAGCCGCTATACGGGAAGGAAAAGTCAAGCTACAACTTGCGACTATTGAGCATCTTCCCGTGTTTAACGAAGCGTTTGATAAAATCTTTTCGATCAATTCGATTCTATTTTGGGAACAACCGATTGAACGATTAAAAGAATTGCGGCATTTGCTGAAGCCAAACGGGCTGATTGCCATTACACTCCAGCCTCGTTCCAAGGGGGCAACGAACGAAACAGCACGCCAGGAAGGGGAAAAGTTAGTTCAGTATCTTAAAGAGGCAGGGTTCTCATCCATTCGACTTGAAGAGAAACAAACGAAGCCGGTTTCAGCTGTATGTGCTATCGGTGCTAACCCATCGAGCTGAACGACTCCCACTTCGTTGTGCTTGAAGCGGAAATTTCTCAGTTCCACGGCGAAAGCGACCTGTCGTCTCCTTAGGCGTCACTTCGAGTCGCCCTAACTCGAAGAGTTCTTTCGCACCTTGATGTATGCATGGAAGGGTTTGCTTAGTTTTTGCATTCGCTGTTTTCCATGTAACCCCATCTATCCCGTTTACAAGGAACGTGATTGTCGTTTATTTGCTTATATGTTTTGGCTGGTGCTAACCGATATTCATCTCCCACTTTCACTTTGTTTCGAAGTGGGAGACTTCTTTTGAAACGATGTTAAAATGAAGCCTGCCGTTTCGTCAACTAAATCACGCGCTTGCCTGATTGCGGTGTAGTTGACGACAGTCCATCAACGCATTTATTATAAGTAGGCGTCGTTAGTACTCGTGCATGAAACTCAAGTTTACACGATTCACTTATTCATTGTCGGTTGAGCCTTTGTTGATTGTTCGTGAATAAAGCTCTACGTGCGATTGTCGCATATCGTTCGAACCGGGAACACTACTAGACCAAAGGTCTGATCGGTCGTATTGTGAAAGAGCGCGCGTGGCCACGAGTGATCATGCCGGCAGCCCAATGAAAGGAGAAGGTTGATGAAAAAGAAGAAGAGGCGTTTTTTCATCGGTGCGGTATTCGCTATTTTGCTGTTCGTGATCGGTTCATATTTTTACACGAATGTGACGTATATGGACAAGCCGCTGAAGGCGATGCGTAAAGCGGGCTTTACGGAAAAACAAGTGACGCTGAACGACGGTACAGTGCTTAATTATGGGGAAGGTCCGGACAACGGCAATCCGCCGCTGCTGCTGATCCACGGACAAGGCATGACATGGGAGGATTACGCAAAATCACTGCCGGCGTTGTCTGAGCGGTATCATGTGTTCGCTGTCGATTGCCATGGACATGGGGAGTCCGACTGGAATCCTGAAAAGTATTCGGCTAAGGCCATGGCGGCTGATTTTGCCGAATTTATCAAGACGGTGATCGGTGACAAGGTGATCCTTTCCGGCCATTCGTCGGGCGGCATGGTAGCGGCCTGGATCGCTGCGCATTACCCTGAACTTGTGCTCGGACTCGTTATCGAAGACTCACCGTTTTTCGCAACGGAGCCGGGCAGAAGAGAGAAAACGTTCGCCTGGGTGTACGGCTTTCAGCAGTACGAAGATTTCAAAAAACAGGATGAAATAGGCGACTATTTTGAGTATTCCTTGAAACACAGCTACTGGAAGAAGGTATTCGGAGACTTTTTATGGAATCGGTTTGCGAAGGATGCGGTCGCTTACCATAAGAAGCATCCGAATGAACCTGTACACTTGTTTTATCTGCCGCCCAACATCAATCGAATCTTCGAGTCCGCAACCTATCCATACGACAGAAGGTTTGGAGAGACCTTCTATGATAACAGCTGGTTTGAGGATTATGATCAAGCCGAAGTGCTTGCGAAGATTGAATGTCCCACTGTATTTGTGAAGGCACAGACCAATTATGACGGCGACCTGTTGCTTGCGGCTCTTACAGATGAGGACGCCCAACGTGTCGTCGAGTTGCTGCAGAATGGAAAGTTGGTAAAAGTGGATACCCCTGGACATGATATTCATTATGACAAGCCGGTTGAATTTACGAATATCATGATCGATTTTTTGGATGAAGTTTTGTGATGTCACTGTGCAGAGTTTTGGTGAAAAAGGGCCTGTAAAAGAGCCCTTTTTTTCATTTAGAAATATATCTGGCATGGGCAACATCTGACGTTGTATGGTTCTTCTGAGCAATACGTTTGATCATGAAACGCCAGTAGGCTGCTATCCACCCGACTTGATTTCAGCCCCATCTTCGAGGTTGTTGCGATGCTCTTGGTTCTTCTTTTCGAGCTCCGGGTTTTGCCGATGAATCCAAGAGACCATGTCCCCCAACGTTTCACGCTCTTCTTTTCTTTTACCGTGATTACACCGTCCCACTCCGTTCAAGGCATGGGGAAACTTTCATACAACCCGTACAGCATCGTCATAAGTTCACAACATTCCATTGTTACAATGAGACCGATAAAAAATGAACAAGGAGTTGGGAAGAGATGAAAGGTAACGGCCATTTGTCGCTAGCAATTGGTCTTGGTGCATTAGCGTTGATCCGACCGCTGATGAATATGTTGGGATTGCTTGAGAGAATCGGCCAACCGATGGCGAGTATTTCAGTCACCATACTCATCTCTGTCATCTGGATTGGTGCTGCTGTGCTGTTTCGCGTTGAAAATCCGTTGAAAACACTTCTGTATGCAGGAATCGTCTATGGGGGATTGGCGATCATAATCAGTGCGATCGCATCCCCGATTCTGGAAGGCGAGCTGCAAGGTCCGATTACCAATCCTTTTGCCATCGTCAGTGTCATCGTGACCAATGCTGTTTGGGGAGTCATAACTGGATGGATTGCTGCTGCCGTTCAACGAACAATGAGGAGGAACTAGCTATTTTTCGAGAAAAAGAGGGAGCTGAATGATGAAACGAAGACGCATATTTGCTACTCTTTTATTTGGATTGATCGCTTTATGTTTGACAGGATGTGATGGGGATACAACGACGAATGTCGGGAAGCTGACGTTTCAGAATGAATTGAACATCCCGCCACTTCTTGAACCGACAGTGGGCTCTGATGGCACGAAACAATTCACGTTAACGATGCAAACTGGAACCACCGAATTTTTTGAAGGTAAGAAAACACCAACTTGGGGGATCAACGGCTCTTACTTAGGGCCGACGATACGTGTGTCACGCGGTGACAAAGTGGCGTTTGATGTTGTCAATCACCTTCCAGAAACTTCAACCTTGCATTGGCACGGGATGCGTTTGCCGGCTGCGATGGATGGTGGACCGCACCAAATGATTGAAGCCGGATCGACTTGGAATCCTAGCTGGACGATTGAGCAACCCGCAGCAACTACGTGGTATCATCCGCATTTGCACGGCAAAACGGCACTTCATGTGTATCGAGGACTTGCAGGCTTGTTTTTAATCGAGGATCAAGATTCAAAAAAATTACCTTCAAATTATGGCGTTGACGACATTCCGATCATTATTCAGGATAAAATGTTCAACGGGGACGGTTCCTTCAATGAAAGCATGGATCTTACCCCGTTTGGAATGTTAGGGAATCAGATTTTGGTCAATGGAACTTATGATCCGTATTTACGCATCACTTCAAGCCAAGTCCGATTCCGGTTGCTCAACGGCTCGAATGCGAGAGCTTATCATGTCGGTTTTTCCGATAACCGTTCATTTTATCTAGTCGGAAATGATGCGGGATTGCTGCCGGAACCGATCAAGATGAAGCGCATTTTGTTAAGTCCGGGTGAACGTGCAGAGATTGTGATCGAATTTAAGGAAGGAGAAGAAACGATCTTGCACAGTTTTGCCGGCAAAGACGGGATTGAAAATGGAGAGTTTGATCTCGTCAAATTGATCGCCGATCAGCGTCTGACCGCAGCAACACCATTGCCTCAAACACTCACCAGCGAACCGCCGATCGAAGTTCCAGCGGATGCGAAGGTCCGAACGTTTGTACTGACTACCGAATCGGCGATCAACGGAAAGAAAATGGATATGAACCGGATTGATGAGGTTGTTCCTGCCAGATCGCGCGAAATTTGGGAAATAACAAATAAAGGCTGGGATCATAACTTTCATATTCACGATGCGACATTCACTATCCTTGATAAGAATGGTGAATTGCCGCCGAAATACGAACGGGGAAGGAAGGATACCGTTTTCATACCGAGCGGGACGAAAGTCAGATTGGCTGTTGATTTTGGAAGCTATCCAGACCCGACAACGCCTTACATGTATCATTGCCATCTGTTATATCATGAAGACAGCGGGATGATGGGGCAATTCGTGATCGTCGAGCCAGGAACAGAATCCCAAGTGTCACAACAACTTCATCAACGCCCTCATCATCATTAGGGGATCTCATGGGATCGTGAGTATCGTAGCGTCATCTTTCGATCTAGGTCAGCTTCTTTCTCGGGGCGAACCTGAACGGTTTGCCCCCTTCCGCATTTGTTGCTAATGGGTGGGAAAAGTCTAAAAGAATATACGAACGTGCATGGAAGGATAGGTCTGCCTTTGTTATGGCAAGGGGAGGATTTGTATTAACGTTGGATGAAGAATAAGAAATCAGTAATTAACTCGTTTGTAGGTACGGCGTTGTGACATCGATATAAAGGGGGGGATTGGTCATGAATAATCTGAAAGTAGCTTTATTGCAGCTTTTGCCTGAAACTAACTTATATGACAACCTGAATAAAGGATTGGAATATTGTAGAAAAGCAAAGGATATGGGGGCTGATATTGCATTATTTCCTGAAATGTGGAGCATTGGCTATGACATTCCCGAGAATGTCGATGAATTAAAGGATCGTGCTCTATCTGCAGATAGCGAATTCGTCAGTTCATTTGGGAAGTTGGCTAAGGAGCTGAATATGGCTATCGGAATCACTTTTCTTGAAAAATACGATCCATTGCCAAGGAACACGCTCTGCCTCTTTGACCGCTTTGGCAACAAGATCTTTACATACGCAAAAGTACATACTTGTGATTTTGATGTTGAATGTAATTTGACGCCTGGGGATGACTTTTTCGTGGCAGATTTAAACACCTTGCAAGGCAATGTAAAAGTCGGGGCGATGATTTGTTATGATAGAGAGTTTCCGGAAAGCGCCAGGATTTTGATGCTGAAAGGCGCTGAGATTATTTTGGTGCCAAACGCCTGCCCGATGGAGATCAACCGAATCTCACAGCTGCGAGCGCGGGCTTATGAAAATATGGTCGGTATTGCCACGGTCAATTATCCGATTGGTCATCCCAACTGCAATGGACATTCTACAGCATTTGATGGGATGGCATACAGACCTTCAGAAAAGGGTTCAAGAGATACACTGATTATTGAAGCGGGAGAGCGAGAAGGAATTTATATAGCTGATTTTCCGATTCAAGAAATGAGAGAATATCGAAGTCGGGAAATACATGGCAACGCATACCGCTGTCCGCAGAAATACAAGCTCCTAATTTCTGAACATGTCGAGGAGCCTTTTATCAGAGAGAATTCTCGTTATAAAGGAGAAAGGGGTTGATATGTTTTTCAGAAATCATAACAGCAAATGGCGCAACTGGTTCAGCCAAAAGACTGTCACGAACGTTTCCTCCTCCGCTGTGATTTTTTATATCGAAAGGAAGAAAGCACATGACCAAAAAAACCAAAAGTGCAGAACGGGTTAGTCAATTTGTAGCGGCATTTCAATGTCCACTCTGTAAAAGCGCGATGAGGGTTGAGGAGCTGAAAAGCCTCGTATGCGCTAAAAACCATACGTTTGATTTCTCAAAACAAGGATATGTCAACTTGATGACTCGTCCCGCTCATAGCCATTACAAGAAGGAATTGTTTGAAGCAAGACACAAAATCATTATGGAAAGCAACGTATACACTTCCATGCATGAAACGATTGCGAAAGTAATAAAGGAGTATATGGATGTTTCGCTTAACCCTTTTATGGTTATAGATTTAGGATGCGGAGAAGGTTCTCACTTACAAAGGATTTTGGACGAATGTATGATTCCGTCAATGACTGGCGTTGGCCTCGATATTTCAAAAGAAGGCATCGCTATGGCTGCTAAAAGATACGAAGACCAAATTTGGCTAGTCGGTGACTTGGCAAAATCGCCGCTGGCGGATCAATCGTTTCATGTGATTCTTAATATTTTATCTCCTTCCAATTATAAGGAATTCAAGAGGATTTTAGTTAAAGATGGACTCGTGATTAAAGTGATTCCTCGCCCGAATTATCTAAGAGAGCTACGAGAAGCACTCTTTGATGACAAGGAGAAAAAGGTCTATAAGAATGATGAAATCGTGTCGCTTTTTCAAAAACAGCTCCATTTACTGGATGTATTCCATTTATGTTATACAAAAGAACTTAATAATGCCGAACTTGAACATTTAGTCCAAATGACGCCGCTTGCTTGGTCTGCGGATCAAGCACACATTGATGCGTTTCTTCATCGGGATTTTGCGAAGATCACCGTGGATTTGGATATTTTAGTTGGAGTGAACAGGGGATGAAGCAGCATGTCTAAGATGGAGTGCGCGAACAAGCAATGTGTTGATCAATATCAGCACATTGCTTGTTCTTTTTTCGACAGAACTTACTGGTTACTATTTTTTGGTTGAGAAAACGGTTTGCGATCCCAATAATCCAGTTCATCACTGTATTCCCGAAAATAACGAATCCTCTATATGTCACTGAAGTTTTTTACAAGCTTTCCTAATTGGTTGCTCCGTCAGTCTGCCTGATTATCTATTTTCTTTCTCAAATAATATACATAAGAAATCGGAACGACTCCGCATAGAAAAACGATTCCGGCAATGAAAACACCATTCATTGCAGTAAATCCTTCAGTGAATGATGTAAGGATTCCTATTATAGTTGAAATCAATGTTAATACAACAAGTGATATTAGGAAGCTTTGTTTAGATGACCTTTTCCGACTTTCATATTCTACACTAATGTTCATTGATAAAAAAGCCGATACAACGGTTGTCAGGATAAACACAAACCATAACGGATTTTTCCTCATTCCATCTAGTCCTTTTGTGATGAAGTCATAGCCCAAGATTCCGATGATGCCAATCGTCTGTAACATGTAGGCGATTCGTAAATTTTGCAGATTTTTTAATAGTAATCGTTCGTCTTTTATTTTTTGCAATTTCACCACTCTCCCTTTTCTACCCAAAAAATTTCATCTAACGTTTTATTAAGCGCATAACAAATTTCGAGGCACAATTTTAAAGTAGGATTGTATTTTCCTTTTTCGATTAAACTGATCGTTTGTCGAGTTACCCCGACTTTTTCTGCCAGTTGTTGTTGGGTCAGGTTTGCTTGGATACGGGCAACTTTAAGATTGTTTCTCACAATTCCAACGATCCCTCCCCGAATGTAATTTATATATTACATTTTAAACAATATATATTACATAATTCAATATATATATTACATTAAGGATGAAAAATTTTACATTGTCTATATGTTTGATTTGCCAAAAAGGAAATGGTAGGTAGGACAAAGCAAGGGAAAGAGGCCGCCATATGATGGGGGCGATTGCTTCTTCAAGTGGAGTAGCCAGTTTGTTTCTTTTTTAATGGTTATGATGATGGGAATTCCCTGTCTACAAAACGAGTTGTAACATTCTTTTTCATCATATCTGTATGCTCAAAAAAGAACTTTAAAAATTTTTCTCTTTTGTTAAAATTATCAAGAGATGAAGAAAATCATTTTTTCTTTATCATAGGTTATCTTGTAGATCTTGTAGATACTGGATTTCCCTTTGGTTCTTTTGTTTGTTGCTGGTATCGTCCTGTCCGTTCTGTTTCGTTATCGAAGGGGCTCGAATACTCATCTATTTTTATCGCTTGCTGTCTTGTTAAGCAGCCTGAGTTTGTTAGGTGGTCTTTGGAGTTTTTATTATTATTTCATTTGGGTTATGGGAGAATAAGAGAAGGTTGGGGAGGACATTCTCTTTTCATGAAAACCATTTATCTACCAGCAAATAAAATTGATGATGTTACTTGAAAGGGGATACCTATGGTTTTAGGTGTTGCTTTCGAGGAGGGCTCAATGTATGGAAATTAGAAAACCGAACGATGCGGAATATAAAAAGATTTTATCACTTTCACCGCAAGCATTATTTGAAGGTACATTAGGCGAAGTAAAACTGTCGGATGAAAAAGCCAAACAACTGATTGAAGCATTATTGCAGAAAGGGAGTGATTATTTAATCGCAACGGAAGGCGATCATCTCATGGGTTGGATTCTGATCGGAACAAAGAAAGACCAACTGGCGGAAACGATATATGGGTTTATTTATGAATTGTTTGTGTTAGAGGAATTCAGGGGAAATGGCATTTCCAAACGGTTGTTAGAGGCTGGCATCGAACATCTTAAACGAGAGGGGTATTCAGAGGTTCGCTTAAGTGTATATGCAGGAAATCAAGCGATGAAACTATACGAAAAATTAGGATTCAAACATCGAACCATTACAATGAGTATGAACATCCCCCGCTCTTAAATCAGCATAGTTGGTTGTTGCCAACCGTTAAATGTGAAGGAACACCGCTATGAGCAAGGCAGGCACTCATCGGTGAATCATACGGGGGAGCAAGTTTCATTTTAAGTTATGTTTGTAGATTATACGGGTTCATTTCGACAAGTAGGGGGACGAACTGGTTAGCTGGTGGGGATTATGCCCCAGAGGCAGAGATGTTCTGCAGCGGCTGCCGTAAAATAGGGAGGTGAGTAATTTTGTTCCATATAAGAAGTTTAGAAGAAAATGATTTTGAATTCTTATTAGATATGATGTATGAATCCATTTATATTCCGCATAATAAGCCACCGAAAGAAGAATTGCTCAATTCACCGCATATTAAAAAATATCATGAAGGCTGGGGAAGAAAAGGGGATAGAGCTTTCATCGCTTTGAACAAGGACAATCAACCTGTTGGTGCCGCTTGGTATCGCTTATTCAAAGGAAACCAAAAAGGATATGGATATGTTGATGACCATACTCCAGAACTAGGAATAGCTGTTATTGATGCTGAACGAGGTAAAGGGATAGGTACGCTACTTATGAAAAAGTTATTTGAACAAGCTTTGAAAGATGGCTATACCTCTATATCTTTGAGTGTTGATCCAAATAACATTAAGGCTGTACAACTTTATAAAAAACTCGGATTTAAACGATGCGGTTCATCAGGAGCATCTTGGACAATGGTATATAACATTTCTTCGAATTCATTTTCAACAGATGTGATAGGTAAACAAGGCCATCCGCGGTAACGCAAGTGATTCGTCACCTTTGCTTATGTCTTCTGCTTTGAAGCATCTAGGTGAAAATATGTCAGATGAAGTAACTAAATATCGGTTGTAATATAGGCATGGTACATACGATGAGTGACACACAAACCCAAAGATAAAATGACCGAGGCGTATCTCCAGCTAGCTCATAACTTTTGAGAAGTTTGTTCTAAAGTTTTGTCTAATTTTTCTTCAATTCCATCCTATTCATGAGGCGAATGGATGGTATTTCGGAGGAGGAACAAAGCAAAACAGTAATGTATAGAGGAGCGAAGGAAAAAGCTCCTTCTTTTTTGTTAGTATTCCCTGGCCATTCTCGTCCCGTAAAAACTCCTGTCACCATACACGAAAATCACCAATACCATCGAAAAAGGATAGGAAACGAATATGCAAGAGGTTGATGTCAAATCAGGGGAGGCCAAGCTAGTTTTAGTGAAAAGTCAAAATTATAAATAAATAAAACTATGTGCTAAATAATTAATCGAAATACCTCAACAACGAAAAAGGAAGAAAAACGAATTTTGGCTGTTTTTTCGTGAAATCTGTAGCAACCAAAGGCGATTTGCATAAAAGCATGGAACAGATTGGAGAAAAAACAAAATCACCGAGCTGTTAGAGAGATTAATGAAAGAATCACACACAATGAATCCACAGCTGATGATGATTGAGTCGTCACATTACGCGCCATGCAGTTGATTATGGCCGATCACCCCGCCGCATGTAAAACGAGTGTACTGTGGATTTGGCAATCCTGAGAAGGCAGAAGAAAGGACTATGTTTCAGCATGTTCGCGATGAGCTTGGAGAGAGGATAAAGCCAGCTTGCGGAGACGGGAGAATAAAGATGGCGTTAGTTACAAACGGTAAAAAAGGAGGGGCGCCTGGCCTACATATTGATTTCTAGCCAGCCCCTCGAGCCATTCATCCTAGCATTTTTCCACATCGACGCGGCCGGAGAAAAAGGTCGCGCCGCCGCCCATGTCGGCGATCCGATCGGGAGTAAGGGAGTTGACCAAATGTTTCGTGTCCGGAGAATCAGCCCATAACCCTTGCGTGACGACGACACCGGGGAGGACATGTTCTCCAACCGATGCTTTCAACACGCATTCTCCGCGATCGTTCCATACCCGGACTCGATCCCCATCTTGAATTCCTTTCGCTAGGGCATCTTTCACATTCATATACAAACGCGGTTCTTTTTCCAACGAAATGTGCTTTTCATTATTGGAGAACGTGGTGTTTAAAAAGTTGTGGTTAGGACCGGGCACAAAGAAAAACGGAAAATCTCCATCGTCAACAATCGGCGTATACGTTGGCAGCGGAGGATAGCCATCTTGTTCCATTTTCTTCGAATACAGCTCAATTTTTCCGCTCGGCGTTGGTAATGTTCCCGGCAGCAACCGTTTGACCTTTGCTTTGATATACTGTTTTTCTACCAATGTTTCATAACGGATTCCTTCCAAGAAAGGGTTGGTTGGGTTATCCAAGGCTTGCGAAATCATTTCTTCTTCTGTCTCGTATAAACACGGATCCTCAAACCCCATTCGTTTCGCCAGCAATTGGAACACTTCGACATTCGATTTAGACTCTCCGTATCGTTCAATCACTGGTTGTTGAATTTGAACATAGTGATGCCAATAGGATGTATACAAATCTGTATTTTCAAACGAAGAAGTGGCTGGAAGCACAATATCGGCGTATTTGGCGGTTTCTGTGACAAACAAATCATGCACGATGACAAAGAGATCCTCTCTCGCCAATCCTTGTCGTACTTTGTTGCTGTTTGGGGCAACGACTGCCGGGTTTGTGCCGTACACGAATAACGAACGAATCGGCGGATCCAATTCCAACAATGCCTCACCGAGCCGATTCATGTTGATGATTCGTGTATGTTTGTTTTTCAATAGATCCGGGCGCTGCAAGCTTATTTGATTAAGAGCTAGGTAGCCGCTGTTGGATTTGATGGCGCCGCCACCTTTGACCAGCCATTGTCCGGTCAGGGCCGGGAGACAAGCGATCGTTCGGATGCACATTCCTCCGTTATCGTGATGCTGCAAACCGTTGCCGATTCGAATGAAGGAAGGAGTTGTTTGCCCATACCATCTAGCGAGCGTATAAAGATCTTCAACAGGAACGCCTGTTATGTTGGAAACAGTGACGGGATCATATTGGACAACGTGCTCGCGCAGTTCCTCATAGCCGACCGTATACTTTCTCAAAAACTCATCATCTATGAGATTTTCCGCAAACAAAATATGCATCATGCCTAAAGCGAGAGCGGCATCAGTGCCTGGCAGAATCGGAATGAACCAGTCAGCGAGCTGTCCGGTTTGGTTTTTATGAACATCAATCACAACAATCTTCGCCCCGTTTTTTCGGGCTTTTTGGGCTAAGATGACTTGATGCATGTTGGTGCTGACCGCATTAATTCCCCAGAAGATGACGAGTTTGGCATGAATGGTTTCTTCCGGATCGATTCCAAAGCCGCCTCCCATCGTATATTGAAGCCCTTGAGATCCAGCTGATGAACAAATGGTCCGATCAAGCAAGGATGCGCCTAGCCGATGGAAAAAACGCCGGTCCATGCCTTCGGCGCTGAGTCTTCCCATGTTGCCATAAAAGCTATAAGGGAGGATGCTTTCAGGTCCGTATGTTTCAATCAATTCTTTCCATTTGGCCGCAATGGTCTCGAGCGCTTCGTCCCAGCTGATTCGTGCAAATTTCCCTTCCCCTTTGGCACCTATACGTTTCAGCGGGTATTTCAAACGTTTCGGATCGTAGATTCGTTCCATCATATTCCGCACTTTATTGCATATATGGCCTTTTGTCACAGGATGAGATGGGTCGCCTTGGATTTTTACGATTTTCCCATCCTTCTTATGCACGAGCAACCCGCATTGATCAGGACAATCGAGAGAACAGACAGACGGAAAGACGCCGGTTGGCTGTTGTACAAATGAACCCATCGTTTTCTCCTTTCTTAATCAAATCAATGATGGCGACTGAGTTAGATGGTTAATATGATAAAATAATTTGAAGAGTATGGCAACAATGATATATAAAACTTTTGGATTCTATGACATCTAAAACGAGAGAAGGATGGCTTTTGCCGCTGCATCAACTCGAGTTCGTTTGATTATCACCCACTTACGCTCACGTGTAGAAGTGAGGATGAATCGCTATTCGCGCTCAATCTCTCCCTTGCCTTCAACGAACAGAAGGTGTAAAATAGAAAAAGGAACAAATGTTCTGTGAAGAGAGAGGAAGGTCATGCACAACCTCTATTGCTTTCGATGGTATCCTACCCGAACATACGCAAAAACAGAATAAGCAGGAACAATGGAAACGGCTATACTGCAGGTCTGGGATCGATGGTGCATTCTATTTTGACTTAATATTTTATGAGGAGAATGCTGATGAAAAACAGTCGAATGAATCCTAAAGTTGATCAATATTTAACTGAGGGCTGTGGACGCTGTCCGCTAGTGGGTACTCCCGATTGTAAAGTAAACAAATGGCCGACAGAATTAAGAGCATTGCGAACAATTGTTCTTGAATGTGGATTGACAGAAGAAGTGAAATGGGGAATTCCATGTTATACATTCCAAAAGAGCAATGTCGTAACAATCAGTGCTTTGAATGAATACTGTGCACTTGGTTTTTTCAAAGGCGCCTTGTTAAAAGATGACCATCACATTCTAGAAAAGCCCGGGGAGAATACGCAGGCTGCGCGACGGATTCGGTTTACAAATGTTCAACAAATCATCGAGCTTGAACCTGTGGTGAAAGCATATATTAACGAAGCCATGGAAATTGAAAAAGCGGGCTTAAAAGTGGAGTTCAAAAAGAGTCCAGAGCCAATTCCTGAGGAGCTTCAAAAAAAATTTGACGAAATGCCGGACTTAAAAACAGCGTTTGAATCATTGACACCTGGACGGCAAAGAGCGTATATCCTTTATTTTTCTGGAGCGAAACAATCGAAAACGCGAGAAGCAAGAATTGAAAAGTATATCCAGCGCATTCTTGATGGCAAAGGATTGCATGATTAGCACCAAAGCGGATACATTTCCTTACATTCTAGGCATTCATCTTCACGCCTAGATACACGCCTGAAGTATGCCCAAATGCCTCCGTTCCCTTTTGTATCAAGGAGCGAGAGGCATTTTGTTTTGATAAGTTAACATACAAAAAAGTGCATGCAGATTCTGTATTCCATCGCTCGTTTACTGATTACAAAGAAGTAGTCAAAGGACTTGAGCTATTGAGCAAAAATGAAAAATGGGCAATACAACTAACGGAATACAAAGACTTAAAGATGGCTGAGCGGCTAAAATGGGTGGAAGAGCATAAAGAATTGAAGATTTATGGAATCGCTATAACGGGAACTGCCAAAGATGTTTTGGCTCTAGAAAAGATGAAGGAAGTGAATGTGATTCGATTAGGTCAGATTAATTAATTTGCCATAGCACAAAAGGAGGATTGTCGAAAATGAAAATAGCAAGAATCAATATACTGAATACGCTGGTGGCTATATTTTTTGCTTATTTTGTTAAATGTACAAATTATAGCGGAGATTCCTGTTTTTGAATCCGTTATATTTGGATTTCATTGTTCAGATTGCTTATATGCTTGCTTGGTCTCCTAAAAGAAAATCGATTCTACTCCTATTTAGGCGGCATTCTTCACTTCATTCTAATCGTTTCTTGTATGGGAATGATTTGGTTTGGCTTAGGAATTAACTATCAGCCATAAGAAAACTCATGGAAATTAGTATTACAGCGGATGTCGAAGTTGCCATCCATTATATTGAACAAACGCAGGAGAAGGAAATAGTATGAAGCAGAAAAAACAGCAAGAAGTATATAGAGGACTGTATATATTTCCAATGATAATAAGAAGTGGAACACGATGAATTTTGAGATAAGTTGATTAAAGTAAATGGATGGTATTTTGGAGGAGGTACAAAGCAGATAGATATAGAGGGGAACGTGGGTCTAGAGGAGCTGATTAAAAAGCTCCTTCTTTTTTTGTCAGCATTTTCGTCTACTCTCGTCCCGTAATGGCTTTTGTCAACAATATATGAAAACAGGATTGACAGTGAATATTCCAGTGGTGAAAACGTGATAGAAAACGTCAATAGTACAAATTTAAACATATCCAAATGTTGAATTTTAAATCGAGGGAGAGATGAAGGAAACAGACAAACTGATTTTGGTGAAAAGTCAAAATTATGGAATAATAGAACTATGTGCTAAATAATCAACAAAATTAAACGAAAGAACTCTAAACAACTAAAAGGATTAGTGTTATCGCTCATACAGAACCAGATGCCCAATTTGGGACAAACGCCCCTGCAACCATGACACTTGTCTTTACATAACTGACAGTAATAATTTTGAATTAGCGTTTGTCGTAGCTATTGATGGTTTTGAGACCCATTCTCTAGTACAGCGTTTGCCGCTGTCATTGGACCGCTGATGAAAGTGCCTGTCATGATTTCATTGGTCAACGTGGTACTATGGTTTCAACGAAAAAGCCAGTATCATACTACCGACGGAGATGGAATGAAACATGAAAGCCAAAAAGATCAGTTACTTCTTATGCACAGACAACTCTTGCCGCAGCCAAATGGCAGAAGGAGGGGCAAAAAATATCTTGGTGATGATTTGAAAGTGGTACAGTGCCACAAGCTAAATCCAAACGCGGCAAAAATTACATCCTTTGTGTTTGTCCGTTACCAAACTTTTATTCTAAATCATTTTAAGAAGGAACTTCAAATAAACATCTTGAAAATGATATTGGCCCATTCCTAAAGAAAGCAAGGTTGTTGTGATATTCAAATGAAAGCGAAGATGTTGCAGACAAAGCCACGATAGAATGTGAATGCCGCCCATCTACATTTCAACGTAAGTAGGGTTGCTAATGTAAAGGGCATTAGGGCGATTCCTAGCGCCTTCTATTATGAAAATAAAGGAGGGTCCATATGAACATTCGCCGCTTTCGCGAAGAAGATTGGCTGCAAGTAAAGGAAATTTACGAGCAAGGAATTGCGACAGGACAAGCAACATTTGAGACGGCAGCACCATCGTTCGAAAAATGGGTATCGACCATTGCGGCAAATTTATGTTTCGTCGCTGAAGACGAAGAAGGCATTCAAGGATGGTGTAAGATCAGTAAAGTATCGGATCGCTGCGTGTATCAAGGTGTAGGAGAGGTGAGTGTGTATGTTCGAGAGGGGAGTCGGGGAAAAGGAGTGGGAAAACGGCTTCTAGAAGTCATAATCAAAGAATCAGAGGAAAAAGGATTTTGGACATTAACAGCAGGGATCTTCCCTGAAAACATACCGAGTTTACGTTTACATCAAAGTGTTGGATTTCGTGTAGTTGGTATAAGACAACGTATAGGAAAGTTACATGGAGTATGGCGTGATGTTGTTATGCTTGAACGTCGTAGTCAAATTGTGGGTATAGATTAATAATGACTTTTAAATATTCAATTAAATTATACGGGCTCATGGTGTTAGATGATAATAGACGTTAGTTAATTATGTATTCTCCACATGTCGTGAGTTAAGTCCATATAATTGTGTAAAAAGGGGAAATAGAAAAAGAGCCATGTTGCTTCCCCTTTGGTAGAATAAACAGTGGACCAAAAACACCAAACATAAGGAGGAATGCAACCATGGCTCAATATCATATTACCCTAAATGATGAACTTTTGCA
>Ga0310825_100730_pt1 | contig 20470 bp, 17 predicted proteins | sample WT_ome_9_FD_202243 | JGI IMG/M metagenome (GOLD analysis project Ga0310825, IMG submission 202243) | Sorghum-adapted microbial communities enriched on wild type (WT) sorghum from Joint BioEnergy Institute, Emeryville, California, United... ... | reverse complement strand
CTCTACAACATTGAATCTTTAGTACCCTGTGCTCTTGAATCTGCCTGCTAACGCGCGGCGGCGGTTCGGTGAGGCTTACGGCTGTACGGTGTGGCTACACATCTCAAGGACTACAGACACGCGTGACTGCGCGGTGTAATGTACAACGCATCGTAGCATCTAGGTTCAACCACGGACCGGGGGAGCCCCCGAGTACAGTCACCTTGACATATTCAGCCCCCTATAACTGTTTGCGAGGCGTTGTTCCCGCTTGGTTCGATGCCGACTGTATGTGTGATAGTTTATAAAGATTGTAATTATTGTGCCGTTCCGTTCTGCATGGTTTTATAAAAATAAAAAATAGAAGCATGGAAGGAGGGTGTGACATGTTTTGGAGAAAGAGATTTGACAACACCTTTTTGGCCACAATGGAAAGCATAGAAAGATTGAATAACACACGGGAAACGCTTCTGCCCGAAATAAAAAAGTTTTATGACGCGGTATTGGAACTGCGTAATTATCCAGAATACCGATCTGTAATTTCTGACCCCAAATACGCGGAATATGTTGTTTGCATTCTTGTTGATACAGAACACGAAGTCCTGGACCCATACCCTGACTTTAACGAACGAATAGCTGAGCTGCATGAAAAGTATGGGCAAACAAAAGACACTAATCTGCATATGCCAAGAAAAGAACGAAAAGCGCTGGAAGCCGATATTTTATTTGAATCTGAAAAGCTATATGACAAACTTGCTGAACATATGGTTTTTTGCATGCGCGCCGCGCGTGAACTTCCGAGAATTACATGGGAGGTCACGCAAGAAATGCGCGGCGAACGTTTATTCCAAGAACCTGAACAATCTCAAAACAATCAGCTTCGCCGTAGCGAGCCGCAATGGTCACAACTTCAATTTGAGACTATGTATACAAATATCTCTGCAAACATTGATCGAATAATTCAGATGCGCAATACACTTGCCGGGGAAGTGCGGAAATACTTTTTAGCAGTAGATGAAATGCTCAAGTACCCGATTCATGGGATTGATCCTGTAGAAATAGATACAGTTCGGGAAAGGGCTTTGTGTGATGCTTTAGACCCAATGTTCGATTTCTACCACAAAAAAGATATGGCACGTCTTTCATCCCTGTATCGAGAAGCCATATTTGATCGCAGCCATGAACTGGAAGTATTGAATGTATCATCCACTATTTATAATAGGATTCACAAGAATATAGAAATGTGTGCACATTCCATCGCAGAACTTGAGAATTTGTGTCAGAAACAAGTACAGGCAATGCGGCGTGAAGCTGAAGTTGATCAAGATCACGAACCGGAAGAGTCGAATATATTTGATATTTTCAAAAAAATGAACCCGAAAGAACAAACAAATGAATATGAACGCAGTATAAGCCACTAATACAGATTGTGTAAACACTCCCTCGGGGGTGTTTTTTTGTGCACCTGCACTATGCAGAACCGAAATGAACGATGGAGCACTGAACGGAACTGCAATTATTGTGCCAAGAATCCAGGGCATGTTTTACTTTTGTTAGGAGGATTTCCAATCATGTGTTAACGGAAAGGAGTGATTGAACTTGGCGAAAATGTTACTTCAAGTCATTCGAACAAATGAAGGTTTCGTTCTTGCCAACAGCTATGTCGCTTGCAGCATGCCGGATCTCCCTCTCCATCTTACGACCGTGGAAGGAGACATATGGTTTGTGGAGGAACGAGATGGAATCATTGAGCTTCTTACTAAAGTCAATAGCGAAACGATTTATGTGCATGAGGCAAATGCTCTGTATTTATATAGATTTGATGCCGCCGAGCCTGAGAAAATTGAACGACCGCCAAAATCAATCGACACGCGAAATAAACAGGATATGGAACAAGATGATACATTAAGTGCTGTATTTCAGTCCATCGAAGTTCTTCGCGAAACATTTGCGCTTGGCGAAACGGAACATATTTTGGAAACAGGAGCGGTAATTACAGCAATATGCCGTGCGAATGGTTACAGAATCGTGAGAAAATGTCCGGAAACAGGCGTTGCGCAAATCGTTTCTCCGGATGCGAACACATTGAAGAAAATCTTGGAAACAAGAAAGCATATAAGGTTGAGATATGTTGATGGGTGCCTGTACTTAGGCGACAACGATTTTGTGTTTATTGATGAGTATACGCTGGTAGAACTTTTTCCAGATTTAATTGTTTCTGTTGTGGTGAGACCCAATCAGCAAGAAGTTTATGGAACCATTCGGTGTTCCAGACTTGAGAATGAACAAACAATTCATTATGGAACAATTCAAGGGGATTACACGCTTATAGGCAATCGGGTTTTCCCGCCGCGAATCTTTCACACAGCACATCCTGAATTTGTTCGGAAAGCAAACGTAAAGTATGTTCCGATTGGGTACGCCAAAATCCAGCAGCTCATAGTGAAACGTATTTGCGAATATGTAGAGAATCATCCGGAGCCGAAACTCGAAGTTGTGAGAAAGATAATATTTGACATATACGTGGATGTAGATGGAACGATTCTCTATCCTTTTGATAAAGATACTGGCATAAAACTTCTAGAGCGGATAAAAACTATATACGGCCTAGAGCCAGAAAACAAAATACCTCTAATCGATATTTTCGAGTATGTTCGAAAGAAAATCGAAGAAAGTAATGAAAAGGAACATGAAGGAATCGAGCGGAACAGAATAATTGACAGATAATACCAATTGGTGTTTTAATTTTTGTAGAATAGAGCAATACGGTCTTTCTATATGGCATGGTGAAAAAGGAGGTTGAACAAATGTGACTACGCAACTTATGACTCAAAAACAATTAGCAGAATACTTGCAAGTTTCAGCAAGGGTTATTCGAAAACATTCAAAGATTCAGGGATTTCCTGTCGTACGTATAGGACGAGCAGTTCGCTATGATCCCGAGGCTGTATTGGCCTGGTATGCTACAAATCCCCCGCAGGAAATTAAATATCAACTCAGGAGGACTGGTGAAAAATGAGAGCTTTTAACAAAATCACAACAGTTTTGATGGCGGCAACGCTTATTTTTTTTGCTGTTTTTAACGCATCTTTTGCAGCAGGAGGCCCTGCCGATGGTGTCAAATTTCCGGACGTGCCGAAAAATCACTGGGCATACAGCACCATCCAATGGGCTGTAGACAATGACGTGATCAACGGTTATCCGGACGGCACGTTCCGTCCAAGCCAGCATGTGACCGAAGCCGAATTTCTGGTCATGTTCATTCGGGCGTTCGAGCAACTTCCAAATGTGACTCCGATGAAACATTGGGCCGACCCCGCATACAAGGTTGCCATTGACAAGAACTGGCCGGTGCGTGGTGTAGCATTTGATTCGCCTGCCCGAAATACTGCCGTTACTCGTGGCACTGTTGCTGAAATTATCGCAGGAGCAAGCGGTGTAAATTTCCTGGGGAAGGATGCCATTCAATATCTTCTGAACACGGAACTCTCCAAAGGCAAAACTAGTGCCACTGTAGAAGGATACGGAGAAGATGACTTCCTGACCCGCGCAGAAGCTGTACAATTCATCAAAAACGTTAAGGACAAAGGATTGAGCGAACTCAAAGAACGTCCTGATCTTCCGACACCAAAAGAAGAAATGCCGCCCGCTCAAAAGACGATTCCGCAGGAAATTCAAAAAGTTGCGACCGCCTTGGAACAATACATGGAAGGCAAACCTGCATATGAGGGTTACAAGGTGCTTGCATCTGACAATGGTGTATCCGTGACAAAAGGCACACGCACCGGAATCGGATATGAAATACCTGACCCGAGATGGCCGGGCGGTACAACGAATATCAATGTTTGGGAAGCTTCAAATAGTCATATTGTGAATCTGGCAATTGAATTGATGATTATCCTCGGAGTCCCTGTGGATGATGCGGATAAATTTTCCGTAGAAATACAGCAACAAGCTATTTTGGGTGCAACTTCTAAGGTTGAATTCGGAAATTATAAAGTGACAGTTCGTCCACATTCCACCAATGTGGATATACTGTACATCGAAATCAAAAAATGAACTGTTTACCCCGACGGGGTTATTTTTTTTTGCCCTTTTATGAAAATGTTTGAAAGGAATCTTTTCCCGAAAGGAGTTGAGCATATGAGGAAATGGCTAATCGCCATATTCACCATGATTTTGGTTCTGCACAACGTAGCATCAGCAGAAACAACACTCGAATTTTACAACAAACAGGAACACACATATGTAAATCTCGCATTGGCAACGATAAATGCAAGTGAATTTGATGATATGACGGAAAAACAGCTGCAGGAAATGCTTCGCGCAATTGCTGACGCTATGGGGCCGGCAGGGTTCGAAGCATTTTTTGAAGCTTTCCTAGAAGAATACAGTATCCCGGCAAGAGTTACTATTCGTAACGTAGGCACTTTGGAATGGAATAAAGAAGTTTTTCTCAGCAGCTTTAAACTTGTATACGGAACTCCGCAGGATGTAGCAAAAGTTCGCACCAACGACGAAAAACAGGTAAACGGCAAAACGGAATACAGGTTTCTTGGATTCGATTCATTCGGAAATCCATATGTGAATTCAGATTTTCCACCGGATGCTCTCGGAAGTGTTAACGTTGGTGCAAGAAATTGGTTGCCAGAACCTTGGAATCACAAGGATGAACTTGCAATAAGCGTTTTGCCAGAGACTACAGAATTTATGTTGGATGCTGTATATCCTCGCGAACGGCAAATGCGATGGCTTCAAGGAATACAGGATCACTACGTTGAGAACGGCACAATTGAGAATTTTTCCGGCACAAAGCGTGGTAATTGGGACCCGAACTGGCCAGTGGAAAAATTGCTGGACTATGCGGTCATACAACAACCACCCATTGGAACAAGTCCGGGGCAGGCCACACTCTGGCATCGCACGTACTATGTTGCCACAAATGCGAGTTCTTGTGAAACCCCTATACGCGTCGCTGGGCGGCATGCAAAATGGGGATTTGATTACCGAACTGGAAAAACTCAATGTTTTTTGGATTGGTACGAAACCTTTTATCTGGCACCTGAGATGGATATTGTGAACATGCTGGTGCAGTATTGGGATGACTTGCGCGTTACAGCGCGCTGGCTACAGCAACCAAATGGTGTGGAATGGCCCAACGAAGGCTACGCTCAACCTGCTGGTACACCTGTGATACTCTACGCAAATGTGCAAGGTGTGCTGCCGCGGCTGTCTGACGAAACCATTAAAGATTTTATGGACAGCTTTGCATCTGCAAACCAAATGCTCAATTACTTTGAAGTCAACGGCCAACCTACAGTGAAGGCAAAGGTATATTTCGTACAAGATTCGACAAAATCCGTCATCGGCGTTGTTCCGGTGGATTTGGCTAATGCTGCTCCCCCAACCCCTGTATGGATTGAATGGCAGTATCCCGAAAAGGACGACATCGTGTATGCAGTTGTCGTGCCCGACTTTGAACAAAATCCGGGATTCCGCGAATTCTTTTTGCAGAATAATGTAATGGCTATCCCCATCAAAGTTTCAGAGAAATCACCATTTAACCCAACGCCTATTAATGGGGATGGCCTGGACAATATCAAAATCAACGCCTTCATTCCGCATCCGGGCAACGGCGGAAAAAAACCGGGCGAACGTATCGACTACCGGACCGTAGTACAGGCTGAACTTCCGACGGACTACATCCGAATCAGCTTCAACGGCGGGTCGCAGTCCAATCCGATACCGATGTATCCGGAAGTTGTTTCCCGCCTTAACGAGATCAGTTCGTGGGATTATGTCTACGTGTCCAGGTCCGGCACTTCGGTCAACGTGTCTGCAAGTCCTCAAATTTCGTACATTGGAACTTGTACAGACTCCGAAGGCGAACCGTATCCATGTACGAAATGGCGGACGAATCCGAACTACAGCCGGGCACAAAGTGCAGTCAGCCAACTCGCATCGCAATGGAACAGCATCCGAGCTACGGTTACGGTCCAGGGCAAGACTTGTACGGTGACGCTCGTACGCGGCGGTCCGGAACAGTCCTGCGTGATTGAAGGCACCATGCCGAATACCGAATCCTTTGTGTATTCCAAAGTCGAAGGTGCAGGAGTCCGCGAATGGACGTATGCGGACAATGAAGCACGCGTCATGATGTATCCGATACTGACCAAGGAAACCGACGCTACGAATTCTACCGGAACTGTGGAATACCATCAGTTGGACCCGAAAACCGGCGCCGCAACGAAGAATACTCAAACGGAACCTGCCAAGTTCGGACAACAGGTACGCATAACCGTTTCCTCTTCTCCGAACCTTGAATACATGGAAACGAGGTACGGCTACCCGTTGTTCCGCATGAACACTGAATATGCAAACATCAGGTACGGTACGGGCAGACTCCGCTACGTGCCGCAAGGCGGAACGTTCGAGGTATCCGGCAACACGCCGAGCGCGACATACAACGGTATTTCCAAGCAGTCTACGGACAACAAGACGTGGAACAATGACTTCGAAAACATCGCAAAAGGCGGTTCCAACATCAAGTACCTGTATGATGTGGAACGCAGGGAACGCAGCTACGGCCCATGGACATGGTACGAATACGAAACGTTCTGGGCCAACTGTTCGGACTGCAAGGACCTGAACGGCAATACGAAACCACTCGTTCGTGCCGAAGTCGAAACCACGTGGCGCACGAAGAAGGATCACCACTGGATCGTGGACCTTGTGAAAACTGATGACAGTCCGATCGGTTACTGGCCGCAGTACGGCACCCTCCCGCCGCTGAAAGACGGTGTACCGACGCCGATCAGCCAGGGCGGAAAACCGCAGACGGTCAAGCCTGTATTCACATACAAGCACAACGACAAGACGCGCGGCGTTATCACGAAGCAAATCAATGACGCACCCGACATCCACATGTTCGGTACAGTCGTAACGTCGATCGGTGGTGGCAGTTGATGCATGGAGAGGCTTTTCCTCTCCATGAAAGAAAATAACAATAAAACTCACAAGGAGAGATGCGAAATGAAGAAAATGTGTATTATTATGCTTGTACTTCTGCTCGTACTAACTTTGTTTAGTGGAATGGCTTTTGCTGCAACCCCCGTACAACCCCCCGAAGGAGATTTCACCTGGTCGGATAACGGCGATGGAACTGTAACTATTACAGACTACAAGGGGAAAGCTAAAGACATCATTATTCCGGATACGCTGGGCGGCAAATCCGTAACGACCATAGGTAATCGGGCATTTTACAGTAACCAACTCACATCGGTTACGATTCCAAGCAGTGTAACGACCATAGGTGATGAGGCATTTTGGAACAACAGTCTCACATCGGTCACGATTCCAGACAGCGTAACGACCATAGGTAGGGGTGCATTTTCCTACAACCTACTCACATCGATCACGATTCCAGACAGCGTAACGGTCATAGGTAATTCGGCATTTCAAAACAACCAACTCACATCAGTTACGATTCCAGACAGTGTAACGACCATAGGTGATCATGCATTTTCCCGCAACCAACTCACATCGGTTGTAATTCCAAGCAGTGTAACGACCATAGGTGGGAATGCATTTGCAAGCAACCAACTCACATCGGTTGTAATTCCAAGCAGCGTAACGACCATAGGTAGGGGTGCATTTGCCTACAACCAACTCACATCGGTTGTAATTCCAAGCAGCGTAACGACCATAGGTAATTTGGCATTTGCAGAAAATAAACTCACATCAGTTACGATTCCGGACAGTGTAACGACCATAGGTGATCATGCATTTGCCCACAACCAACTCACATCGGTTGTAATTCCAAGCAGTGTAACGACCATAGGTGGTGCGGCATTTTACAATAACCAACTCACATCAGTTACGATTCCAAGCAGCGTAACGACCATAGGTGATTATGCATTTGCAAGCAACCAACTTACAGATGTAACTATAAAAAACGCAAATGCCACCATAGGTAGCACTGCATTCATGGATAATCAAGAAAATCCATCGAACCTCACCATACACGGTCACGATCCTTCTACGGCAAAAGACCATGCGAATCAGAATGGGTATACCTTCGTGGTCTTGACTACAAATGATGACGATGGTTCCCAAGATAGCGACCCCGCCACCATTACGCTTCCTGCTGGATTTCATAAATACAAAAAGACTGTATATATCTCGCTACCTTCCCCGTTGAAAAACAAAATCGTGGAAGAATTGGTTCCTGTAAACTATAGCAGCGTAGCGAACCGTTGGAATTGATTCTTCGACGAACGAAAAGGCATTTCCCTTGCCTTTTAGCATTCCGAGAGTATTAAAGTACCGAATTATACTTTCCAAACCCAAGGGAAATGCCAAGAAAAGCCTCGGAGAAACAATTGAGGACCGGAATCTAACCGGTCCTCAGCTATATCGTAAGGAGTGTGTGAATGTTGCAAAGAACGATAGGCATTGCGCGGTGGTCATCAACCTGCAGTCTGTAAAGGCTGAATTTCTGCGTTGACAATGCAATAAAAAAGCTCGATGTAAAGCTTGGCGTGTAGACTGCTCCATTTATCCCAACGCAATTCACACCTGCAATTCGAAGCCTGCATTTCTCAAAAATTTCAATGCTAAACATCTTGTTTGATGAGTTCATTTAGACAATCTTTCACAACATGGAATTTGAGTGCATACAGCACGATTTCTTTTTCCCGGTCATATTTGGCATAGGCAAAAAGTTCCCTTGTCTCCTCATGGAACACTGCAATTTCATACGCATCAAATGATGTATATACTTCGACAAAGTGCTGTCCCAATTTGGCGACAGTTCTTTTTTCATACGTATCATCATAGCCGGCAATCTGCTGCACAACGGCTTGGAGATACACCTTGATTTGCTGCTCAAGCAGCGAATATATATTCGATGTATTCGACATTTCAATAATCCTCTGGAAGTAAAATGGTTGTTATTGTGCGGTCTGCTTCAGTGATAATCCAGAATCTCACTCCTTCTTTGCTGGTGTACACGGATAGAATGCGTCCCCCATGTTTTAATGCATTGTCATTGGCGCGGCGGTCTTCTTCGTCCGCTTCCCCCCAGTCGCAATTTGCGTGCCGGTTGAGGGCAATCATTTGGTCTTCTTCTGAAACTTTGCTTAGCAAGTTTGGGGTTGCAACGATTTGTCCCAATTCAAATTTGGCTATAACCTCATCCCCTTTGTCGAAAAAAGTCTATAAAAATTAAACCATGGGAAATTTTTTCTAATCAATAAATTTTCCTTCTATGTAGCCGCTGCATCGATCCGTTACGGCACACCACTCATTACAAAAAATCCCTGCGAAATTATTTCTACACAGGCTTGGCAGGACACCCATCGGGAAGTCCTCCCATTTTTGTGGTGTATTTGACCCGGCTGTCCTCAATCGTAATTGACGAACTGACCAAAACTGACTTAGGCTGAACTGAACTGCTTCAAATAATTGTAAAAATATTACATCTCATGTTTTAATGGTTGTAAAAGGAGGAGACCAGCCATGAAACAGTATATGACTCTAAAACAGATGGCTCAAAAACTCGATATAAGCGCTAGGACGCTGTACAGGCATCAGAGGAAACCGGGATTTCCGCGCATAAAAATAGGCCGCGCTGTAAGGTACGATCCGGACGCTGTACTTGCCTGGTATGCCGAAAACTACCCCGACACGCGAATATATGACACAAAGGAGGATACAGAAAATGCGAAGTAAAATCGTTTCATTTGCACTCATCGCAACTTTCGTATTCGGGATTGTACAGCCGGGGGCATTCGCGGCAGATTCTCAAACAACATTTATAGACGTTCCGCAAAGCCATTGGGCGGCTTCTGCCATCGCCGAAGCGGTACAGGCGGGCTACGTGTCCGGATATCCCGACGGCACGTTCAAGCCGGACCAGGTGGTGACGCGGGAAGAATTCATCAAAATGGCCGTCGAAGCCTTCGGACTCGACACTTCGAGATACACGGCGCCAGACATGTGGTCTCTCCCGTATCTTGCGGCAGCTGTCGAAAACGGTTGGATTGCATCGGACGAATACGATAAGCGAAAGGACAAGCTCATTCCGCCGGAAGGATACAAGGACAGGGGGGCTCGGATAGCTTCGTTTCAAAAGAAAGACGGCAATCTCATGGCAATTTTCGCGGATACGGCACACTACCCCATGCCGCGCCACGAAATGGCGAAGGTCGCCATCAACGCTCTCGGCAAGTCCGTGGAGAATACAGGTAAGGATTGGGAATACAAGAACGCCGTCATGCGTCAGGCTGTAAACTTGGGTCTCATTCACGGCATGGGCAACGGCAACCTCGCGCCGGACGGCACGACAACCCGCGCCCAGGCTGTAGTCGTGATTCAGCGGATGCTGACGCTCAAAAACGGCGGTACGCTCCCTGTAAGCGATGATGCGAAGGATTCGGCATCCAAAGAACGCGATCCGTGGGGCCGTGTGATTCGCACGACGAATCTGCCGAAGAATGCATCGGACTTTCCATACATCTTGGAAGACATTCCGAACGAAATGTACGAAATGCCGTTCATTTGGACGCATAGCAAGAGCTTCCAAACACCGAAACAGTTCGCAGAAACAGGGGAATTTACCAAAGAAGACTTGGATCAGGTTCTGGAACGCATCGAGAAAGCTTACCACATGATTCTGAACGTAGACTACAGAACCATTGATCCTGAAACTTGGGGCAAAGAACTGAGGAAGCTTCAAGCCGACGGTTCTCCTGGTTTAGAACAGAAAAATATCGAATATGCCAAATGGGTCGTGGAAAACAAGATCTCCATCGAAGGGTACATTGATGCAGAACCTTCCATGGCATATGTTGCAGATAGTTCAGGTTGGTTTGTACGTGCAAAGTTCAAATTCAAGATCAACAGCTACGACAAGAAATCGAACAAGCTCCTTTACGATTACCTGTTCGAAGAATTTTACCGTGAAGGAGGATTTTTCGATTTCGAAAAAGGAGTTTGGTATGAAGGATACACGGATATCCGATTTGCTACCAACCATTACGGTGGCAATCCGGCAGATTCGGCATCTGTAAATTCAATCACCAGCTTGTTCATGAATTACATGATCAATGGCAGGTACGTCGGTCCGAGTAGCAACTGAATAACATTCTATCCCTGTAAAGGGGGTGATTCACTATTTCTACAAGCAAGAAATATGGAACAGAGAGCGAGGTGATTCCCATACGCAAAGCACGCAAAGTCATAATTTGCGCAATGGCCTTTTTCATCGCAGTTTCCAGCCTGTACGTTATCCCGCCCGATGTTGCAGAAGCCGCAACCATTGAAATGAAAAATGGCGAATTCTTCTACGCTACCACAGTCAAAAAGGCGACGAGCAGCGTACGCTATCGCACCATAGGATGGCAACTGCATTCGAAACCCGGATGTCCGAGACAGCCTCCTTCGGTCAATGATGAGTGTGATCCCCGTGCCACAAACAACGGTCCGAACGACATATACATCGTTCTTATGGGCGGAAACATAGACGAAGAATATGAAGTACCGGATCCATCAAACCCTAATGAACCACAGATATATACCAAGTTCAAATGGACCCAACAAGAAATTGAAGATGCTGTACGGGCTGCAGGGGCGGAATGGCTCATTCAAGAAGGCGGTACTTTGTATGCCAGTGCCGTCATGGAATCCGTGGAAGGTCCTCGCGACAATCCAGTGCGACGCAAAGGTCCATTCTACACTCTTCAAGGAATCATCAAAGCTGAAGGATGGGCCAAACCCAGCGACCTGACACAATACTTCGATGCCACCGTTACATTCAAAGGCAAAAACGAAGGATATCCACTCACGGTGAAGTATTGGACTTACGACGGTACGCCGATGCGACCCGATGATGAACTGGGCAACCACCCCGCCGGCGCCACCCTGCGAGTGCGGTTCCCTGAAACGATGGAATACAATGGTCAGACGTGGGAAATCTACTATTCCACGCTCAGATCGAAGCTTACGGGAAGGGATTCGTGGGAACAAGACCTCAGCGACGACAATCCAAACAACGACAAGGTAGCAGTACGGGACTTTACCATGGCACTCGGCGGCGTGGATGCCATAGGCAAGTACAGACCCAAGAAGGATGACGACTGTACGACAAATCCGAACCTTCCCGGATGCGGTGGTGGTGAGGATCCTGGCAATCCGGGTGGCAGCGGGTCGTGTACATGGGTTATCGGTACACCGAGCGGCGGCACGCGACAAACGGGTTCGGTCATGAATCCGAACGCCACCGGACAGATCGCTGCGGACGGGCCGTTCAACGTCGTGCAGGGCATTCCGACTTCCGAAACCACAAACGTTCGCGTGCTCGGTCTGCAGTATTTGCACCAGTACGATTTCCAACAGATGACCGGACAAGTTACGTACGACTGCACTGTGAACGTTACTTATGTGCGTACCTGGCAGTACACGGATTATTGCCCGATACCTCCGGGTCCAGACGGTACTGGTGGCGGTGTAGTACCGTGCCCCAAACCGACGAGCGACCAAATATCGCGCACCTATAACTTCACCGTCACTCGTCCGTATTCCTACTGGGCTATCAACAACGTTGAAGTGTTCCAACTGAACATGGCCACAGTACAGAACTACCTATTGCCTGGGGGTTCTGTAACGCTCAATCCGAGCGGATATACGCCACCGACTCTGCAAGCAACCAAGACGACCGGAGTGGACAACCACGTAAGGCCCAGCAACGCACCGTCTTTGCAGGTGCCGCAGACGAGTTTCAACGGTGGATGCTGCGACGTTCCGCCAGAAATTCCGTTTGACCAACATCTGTCTTACTTGAGGAACGTGGCGGAAAGCCAGATTCAACAACCGGAAGTCAAAAACGACCGAGTGGAGTTCAACGGTTCCACGATCATGAACGATTCGTGGGTACGCGGAAATGCACCCGCTCCGAGCGCAATACCGCAACCCTCCACGATCGGTGGCAATGTCCTGTACAGAAGCGGACTTTTGGTGAGTCCGTCGCTGACCAACAGGGCAAACAACCCGAGTTCCGGAACTATATACTACACCAAAGTTTCCGGAAGCATCGGAAGCAGCGGCGCGAACCCAAGCTTCCCGATCAACAACATCAATTCTACGACCGTGCACACACCTGTAGTCACACACGGATATACTTCAGATGACAAAGCACATGACCAACGAGTAAACCCTTCCGCCGCGCGGAACACTCTCGTTCTTGACAGACCGTTCAGCGTGACACTATCGAACCACGGGACACATCGGGACATTCCCGGTTACGGAACGCAGACTTACACAAAATACATCAAGCGCAAAGAAGTTTTATTCACATTTGATGTATACAGAATCAGTGATTCGAAATACTTTCCTGCAAATACATGGATTGAAATCCCCGCAGCGCAACAGTCCGAAGTCGATTTTTACTTGCCGGTCTGGGTAGACGAGGGCAACCATACCGTAAAATTCCGTACCATAGCAGAAAATGCACCGTCGGATTCAGACGGTCAACGTAATGCAAACGAAGAGCTGTCATACCACTCTGCCTATGATACAGTCGATGTGTATGTTGTAGGCCGTCTTTACGATTTCCGAATTACAGACATATCCGACCCTGTATGGGACGATGTTGACAAAACCTACTATGTAGGAGCGCGCGGCATCGACGGACAAGCAAGAAGCGACATTGATGCTTCAGATACGTTGCCAATTCGAGCAGGCAGTCATCCGACATACAGGAACGCCATCCCCAAGCATGGGTACCATTTCAAGTTCAACGTAAAAACAAAAGGGAACATGTTTGATTACGATGACGGAATACGTATAACGCCGACGTTCTACTACGTGCCGAAAACGGGAACGAACAACTCTCACGTACAGCCGGTGGACCTGTATTACCATGACGGCAACAACAAGTTCATCAAAATTGGCTCCGATCGTGACAGGACAAGGTTGTACATCACACTAAACGCAAGAGACAGAAAAGTTCCTCAATCCGATTTGCAAAATACAGCACCATATTTCGGCCTTTCGTTCGCAGATTATATGAACCAAATCGCAAATCGCCAAGTCTATGTTGGTAAATACTCGTGGCAGATAATACCGCAATATTTGCGAACATTCATTGGTCTGAACCCGGATGCAACAACATATGGCATAAATATACCACCGAATGCTACAGCAGACCAACAATATAGAAGCCTGTTGTCGGTTCAACAATGGTACGGTCAGTATTCGCTTCCAGCCACGTTGTATGCAGTGCCGAAAGGCACCAATATCTACGACAATGGACCGCTGTATGAAGATTCGCCCATCTTCCTGCGGAACGGGTATCTACTCGTCAATTTTCAAATAGAAACTCTACAAAACGGAGATCCAGAAACGCCATACCTTCGATATTACAATACACCTCATGCCAACCAATGGCTTATCGAAGGGTTTAATTACACAATAACAGATGCATTTGGGAAAAGCTTTGTATTCCACAATGGTGATGTAATACTTATTGACCTGGATGCTTCGAGTTCTGGCGATTATGGCTCTGGTATCACTCATTGATTGAAATACTTGTGTTGTGCGCCAAGGTATGATTTATTTCAAGGTACAAAATTATGTAATTTATGTTACAATACCCTCCTTCATGAACAGAGAGCCGGTCCTAAACCAGGGCCGGCTCCGCTGTATTTTAGAAAAGAGTAAGGTACCATGTTTGTTCGCTTGAAAAAGGATTTACTACTTCGACCACAATTTTTTTACAACTGATGAATTTTATTAAGCCCAAGCAAATCGTACATACTCCAATTTTCAGAAAAAACTTCATTTGGACGAAAAATCCCCCTGTTTTTTTGTTTTTATTAAAAAATACAAGGGGATTCTGTGTCAGGAGAATCTCCCAATTCAATTATAACTTTATACCCTCTTAAAGTGTATGTGTCTTCTCCCCAACACAGAATTGTATTTTGGCTTGTACTTCCTCACCAAATATTCCTCGAAATTCTTTTCTCGAAATTCAATTCTTTTCTTCCAAATTTTCATTGGATAGCATACAATACTTAAGTTATCTCTGAAAAATTTGGTCACTAAATCTTCAATATGCGCGGGGAATTTCTTTTTTGACGCGTGGGAAATCCCACCAACTCCAGCAAACTCTGTATACCCAACCGCTCTCTGCAAAGTATGATGACGAGTATCGTTCAAAATCTTTCATGCGTTCAAGGCTATTTGACGTTCCCCCCACATACACTATCTCATCATTCGTGTTAAAAACCACATAGATTCCGGTTCTTTCGGCAATTGAGTAGCCCAGTCCTGTACTCCGTAAATTCTTATCTTTTGGGATTTTTCGCGTCTTCATTTTTTTTCATTATTTTGGCAGGACTTCAGCGCACTTTGTCGAATTGTTGATTTTAACATGTCTGCAGATCTGTATTTTGGGAGGAAGTCCCTGTGTACAATGGTGGAAGACATTTATCTAGTCCGGCTGATTTCGACAATGCAATTCTGTTTCAACTGCATGTCGAAGTTTGGCAGAACGGGGAACTGATAGACATGGGGGGAATTATTCGAAGTCATACAGATGATGCTGTTAAATTTGAAGATGGGTATTTCCTAAAAGATGTTTGTGATTTTCGTGTAAGATAGAATTTGAATATCTAAAGGGACTTTCGATCTGAATAATATAAAGTTAATACTGACAGAAATAATTGATTTCTTGAAACAGTCGATTAATTGTGGAAAGTTTTTAATCGCTGAGAAAGGATAAAAATTTGTACTGTGAGATGGCCTCAGATCGATTAATCTTTTCATTTCGATATTCCCTCCAATAAAAATCGATCTAAGGATTAGATTTTTGATGCTTTGGAAATACAGTTTCAACTTGTACACAGTTAATAGACAGCTTCTTCTTCGCAGTTAAAAAGTTCATAAATAATTTTTTCTACTATAAATATTAAGGAGAGATTCTAATGCCTGTGACAGTTGCAGAATATTTGGGGCAACGAACAGATGTTGATGATATACAAATCGAACCAGTCGAAGATGGAACAGAAGTACAATGTCCTTTTATGAATGGTTATTGCAGTAAGGTAAAGAAGAAGATAAAACCGGTATGTTCGGTAAGAAAAACGGATGGAACAATGTGGATTACTTGCCAACATAGACTCTGTGCAACAATGAATGGGCCACTAACACAATATCAAACCGGGGTACTACTCGATATCGCACGTACAGTGTTTCACCCAAGTGTGCAGCCAAACCAAGTATGTGTAAGACGAGAGGTTAGAATGGTTGTAAATGAAGGTACCGATTACAATGCAGATTACATAATGACATTATCCACAGGCAGAAGTCCATTCCCTGGTCCAGATCGTTTTGTTTTGGAAATGCAAGGCGGCGGTGAAACATCTCAAACAGGCAGAATTACAGCACACATTAAAATGTGGGAAAATCACCCTAGTAGAACCAATGAAATATTAAGACAGCCTATCGCTGCAGGAACAATTGAGACCAATGCTTGGCGAAGACAACAAGAACAGTTTATTGTTAAAGGAAATATTGCAATGAAGACTTGGAAGGGGTATGGTATCGTATTCTGTGTAGGCGCACCATTGTTTGATTATTTGAGAAACAAATTATCTGATGCTCACCTACCTGACTTACGCTCATACAATTGGACACTAGCTTTGCTTGGTTTCTCCGAATCAACAGTAGATATACCGACTAGTGGTCCAATACCGTATAGAATCGATAATAATAGGTTGCTCTTTACGAATTATCAAACATTTGTACAAGCATTAATTAATCAAGGTGAACCAAGTTTAGATGCATTTTCAGGTACGTTTACTACCCTAAATGGTGAACAGGTTGAAATTCCAAGAGATGGATTAGTTGAAGGGCAGCTATTCTAGCTGCCCTTTATGTTTATATTATATTTACATTTGCTTCGAGGAATCTTTATATCTTGCATCTATTTCGAGAATTCTTCTGCCAATCCATTCGATAACTGGGACAGCTACAGCATTGCCTAAACTTCTGTATCGACTTCCGTCCATCCTACCGGAAATCCCTGAAGTTTCTCGTATTCCGAAGGGAGCATCCGTCTTACATACAGCATCTGAGCTACCTCTTGAGTCAAGTGTATAGGTTTCTCCGTCATTTCTGTATCCTTTTGCTTGGGGTCCTGCTGAAGCCTTGCGTCCAATTCCGGCATGCTGGATAGAATAGAGATTTGTTTCTTTATTGCTGCTTCCAAATCTGGTGGCAGCGACTTCCCTCTTGCCAAGGCCCTGTCTATAAGTGACTGTAGTTGCATTCGGTTCAAAAAGTACCTCAGCGGAGCGGAGGCTTCTATAACTTGCGATAATGTAGACTCTTCTACGTCGTTGGGGTGTTCCAAAGTATTTTGCGTCCAATATTCTCCACGAAACGCCATACCCGAGTTCATCCAACGTTCCGATGACCACTCTGAAATCTTTGCCTTCGTTACTATTAAGGAGTCCGGGAACATTTTCGACAACAACCCATTCAGGTCTTCGCTGCTCGATAAGTTCTGCGTACTTGTAAAAGAGCCCGCTTCTTGATCCTTCAAGTCCTTTTCTTTTTCCTTGATTTGCCAAGGAGACATCTTGGCAGGGGAATCCTCCACACCACAATTCTGCTTCGTATGGTATGTCTTCAATGGTAACGTCATTAATATCACCCATCAACTTAATATTAGGCCAATGTTTACGCAATACACTTTGACAAAATTTACTTATTTCACATTGAAATACAATTTCCATCCCAGCTCTTTCAAAACCTAAATCGAAACCACCTATTCCACTAAAAAAAGACGCCACTTTCATAAAAACACTCCAAATGAATTCAATATGATTTGAATCTTAACACCCTTGATAGATTTCGACATATTTCAACCAATACCTGCTTTTCTTTTTATATTATGATTTCGCAATGATTCTCCATTTTATTTATCAAAGCAAGATAACCGCTACTTTTCGTCATATAGTTCCATTTCACTTAAGCTGAAAAACGCACCACCACTTATTATAACATGGTTAAGCACATCGATGCCAAATATCCCCCGCCTCTATCAATCTTTTCGTTATTACGATGTTATCTTGGCTTGAGGTTGGGTCGCCGCTCGGATGATTATGTACACATATGAAGCTGGCGCAGTTATACTTGATCGCCGCGCGGAACACTTCCCTGGGATGAACAATCGTTGCGTTCAATGTGCCTACAGCGAGCGTCTAAGTATTAATGCCCCAATTTTTGGTATTCAGAAACACGCAAATAATATGCTCTTGCTGTAAGTATCGAAGATCCGCTCCAAGAAAGTCGTAAATGTCTTTTGGACTTCGAATAAATACAGGCTCCATCGGGCGATGTAGTTCTTTTGCGATTTGAAAAGCAGTGTACAGCCTCTGTGCCCTGTATAATATAATTCCTTTAATGCGTTGAAAATCCTCTTTTTTGGCATTGATCAAGCTATCTGCTGTAGGGAATTCAGCTAAGAGTCTTTCTGCCAGAGTACAATCATTTGATTCCAAAAGGTTTTGGATATGATATTTAAGCCGTTCGTGCATCCATTCCCCCCAATATACGCAAAAAACCACCAACCCAAGTTGGTGGACTTTAAGTCGCGCAAACAGGCGCGCATATTTATTAAAACATTCAAGATATTATCCTGGCAATACAGGACAAGGTGTATTATTTGCTTCGCAAGTACATTTCAATGACGTGCCAAATGATGTAGAAAATTGCTCCGGCAAGGAACAATCTCATTTGCAAACGTCCGTATAAGCTGATTTTATCGGAGTTGTTCTGCAATGCATCCATTATGCCTTCTGTAGCAGCTTGTATAAGTCGTGGATCATTTCCAGCCATGGGGTGCTGTCCAGCCTGTACTTTAATCAGTTCGCTATTTGCATACAGGGTGGAGTTGTAGTATTCGCGATTCCTGCATCCAAACCAAAAACTTAGTGCCCAACAAATTAGACTTAATCCGAGCGGCATTTGAGTAAGACTTAAGCTAAGCGTTTTTGTTTGAGTAATCGTGAAGCCAATTGCAGTTACGCTGGAAGCCAAAATGAAATAGACGTATTTGTCCTGACTTGAATTCAGAAGCCGGAATATTTCTTTATAATTCTCATTGTTCATTAGAATCATGTCTCCTTGCAGTATCATTTCACTGTACTTGGAGTTTGCAAAACCCTTGCCAGATCATTCGCGGCGGCTTGTACAACCAACCAACAAATATTGCATGTGTCTTTATCCGGGAAAACCTGATGCGCCATTTGCTCATACGGGTGTATCAAATTCCTAAAAATTCTTAATGCATGTGAAAAATACTTCACGTCCAAATCTATCCATCCTACAGCATGGGCGACTTCAATCATCTCACTTAGAGACCATTCATGAAATCTCTTTGGCTTCCCATTTTTGTCTTTTGGAGCATTCGCAGATTGGTTAGCAGTTTGAGGATACCTTTGCATTACGGAAAGTATCATGCCTTCAAGCAAACTGCCCATGATGATAATAGCAGCCAAATACGATTCCGCTTTTACACATTTATCCGCTTCTTCCCATCGACTTTTTAGGATTTCTGCGATACTAGGCTCTATCCCAAGATTAAAAAAGTTCGGTGGCGGTAGAGGTTTTAATTCATTTTCCTCGGTTTGCTCTTCAGTAAGATCAAATTTAACCGGGCCTTCTGTAATGACGGGTATAGCGCCATTTAATGAAACGTTAATCCCTTCCAGTTTTAAAATATCATTCAAAGATTTAAGGGCCAACCTGACTTTATCGGTATCTCCGCTGTATTCTTTTGGTGATGCAAGCCGTTTTATGACCTCATACAATTGCTCCCGGTTTAATGACTTCAAAACATCCAACGTCCACCATTTTCGGGTTTCATTTCTATGTACATAACCACTGATTCCTGCTCGCTGAAAAAAACGGGTCAGCTCGGAACCTGTACGATACAGTGGCGCAAATGAGCTATCGTCCCCGCAGATAAATTCGGCAAGTCTTTCCAATGTTACATAATCCATTTTTAAGGCTCCTTCGAAATCTGTTAAAATTTCACGTTTAAATTAGTATAATACAACAAAATAGTATGGTTGAAGGGTGTAGTACAAGTTTAATGAAACAGTGTAAACATGTATATAAAAAGCAAACGTCGGAATTGCTTGCTAACAACGTGCAAACATCGAATTGGCATCTGGAGAGTGCAAACATCGGGCTGAGCAATGAGTAAAGGTAAGTAAAGCAAACTTTTGAAGTGGAATAAGGCGGGAGATTCTTTCCGGCAAGTGAATGGCGGGAGTATAATCATGGTGGGCAGCGGTCACGCGTGTCTGTAGTCCTTGAGATGTGTAGCCACACCGTACAGCCGTAAGCCTCACCGAACCGCCGCCGCGCGTTAGCAGGCAGATTCAAGAGCACAGGGTACTAAAGATTCAATGTTGTAGAG
>Ga0310825_100726_pt1 | contig 20674 bp, 18 predicted proteins | sample WT_ome_9_FD_202243 | JGI IMG/M metagenome (GOLD analysis project Ga0310825, IMG submission 202243) | Sorghum-adapted microbial communities enriched on wild type (WT) sorghum from Joint BioEnergy Institute, Emeryville, California, United... ... | reverse complement strand
CTTACGGAACCCGGCTTGCTGAAGATGTTTCAGCACTTTCAGTTCTTGAAAAGCAGGCTTTAATTCGTTTGGCAGTTGATTCAGGTCGGGCTGATGGTCTATCATGATGGAAGACACCTCTTCTGTATGGTAGTGGAAGTCGTCACTCTCACTTTACCAAACGAAGCGGTGTTTTTCTATTTGTGCAAGCTGGCTATTCAACAGACCTTAAGCCCGCTCTACAATTGGTTTTACATTGATTTTCTAGGTGCGAAAGTTGAGTTGTATAATAATAAAAAAATCTTCTTTAAACAACTAATCAAGCTGAATCTTCTGGTATAATATGGATTCTACGACAGAACGGCTTGCAAGGGCGGTCGGCTAAGCCTCCGAAAGGAGGTGATGCCCGTGGAGGTTAAGGACGCTCTGACGCTCATGCTGATGTTCGGCATGTTTGTGCTGGCACTCCTGATGTACCTCAAAAAGAAATAGACCGCCTCCGGTAAGACTGCGGTCTATTTCGTAGTCAAACCGTACAAGCCGACCGCTCTTGAAGCGGCTGTTGTACGAGGGGAGTCGTGTTGCCCCACGGCTCCCTTTTTCATTTTAAGCATACCATGCTTATGATATACCGGCAAGCATAAAGAATGGGGTACATTCGCCGAAAATGGGAATTGATTACTTCCGCCTGCGGAATAGCCGGCCGGAGGACATAACCAAAAATTAAGAATTACACCAGCCTGTGATACCACTTTTCGCCCTTCCTGAATATCGTTCCGTCCGATGCATTGGCCGACCACGGTCACGATGGCAATGCTGAGCGCGTTCGAACCGGTTTGAAACAACATGGCCAGGGAACTGCCGATCGCATTGGCCGTAAGCGCCATCGTGCCGAATTGAACGATAAAGGTTTGGATCAGCAGCTTTCCCCCGTTGAAAAAAAGCTGTTCGGACGCGAACGGGATGCCGACAATAAAATTTTCCTGGCGGTCGAGAAATTCAGTTTCAACGAATCCTTGATTTTGAACCGCAAAGACGGACTGTATTTGAGAAGATAGCCGAAAGCGATCGCCGTTCCCATCGTTCTGGACAGCAGAAGGGAGATCACCAGCCCGGTAACTCCCATGTCCAGCAGGAGCACGAACAAAACCGTTCCAAACGAAATAGGCGACGTTCAAAATGATCGACAACATCAGGCTCGCTTTCGTTTCCGCAGCGCCCCGCAGGACGCCGACGATCGCCTGGTACATCGCAAACAGGGGAAATGTAACGCAGTTGCCAATCAGAAAAATCCGGGCATTTTCCAGCACATCGGCTTCGGCTTGTCCAAACAGCAATTGCAAGATCGGCCCGGAAAAATGAGCAAAAGCGCACTGATCACGCCGCCGATCAACGTCTCGACGGATACGGCTTGCGAAGCGGTCGAGGATACCATGCGCGGATTCCCGCTGCCTTTATATTGCGCGACCAGGACGGTGCCGCCCGTCGCCAGGGCGACAAATAGGCTGACGATGAACATATTGAGCGAATCCACCATGCTTACCGCGCTGACGGCGGCGACGCCCGAGGAACTGACCATGGCGGTGTTCAGCATGCTCATGAGCACAATAAAGGCCGTATCCGCCAGGATGGGAACGTAGATGTCAATGATTTGCCGGTAATTCAGCGTATTGCCCGAAAAATGTTTGTTCAACAGATCAACGGCTTTGTTTCTGATCGCCGAACTTGTTTTACGCATGGCAAGACAGAGGCTCTCGCATGATGATGTGGATTCCTCCGATACGATTCCGCGCTTTCACCCCCATCATACCACGAACCGATGTTTTTATGTCGTGTGATGAAGGAAGATCCCGGTTCGAACCGGGATCTGATCTTTTTGGTGCACTTAATTTGGTGATGATCGTAATTTTAGACACCTTCAAAAGATGGAACAGCCGAGCATCAGGAACATAATCAAAAAAAAATGACACCCAAGATAAGAACGAAAACGGTTACGATTGGGGACGTTCCCTTTCATACTATCAATGTACCACAACAAAGGAAGGGGAGTCCGAACATGAAGCGCTTTAAGAAGTATCTGGCGGGGGGTTTCGCGCTCGTTATGATTTTCACGCTTGCGGCATGCGGTGGCGGAAATAACGACGGAAACACAGCTTCTCATTCCGGCAATGAAGCAAGTAATGCCGGAGGCAGCGATGCGCCGGCCAAAAAAGTGACCATCGAATACTGGCACACTTACAGCGACGCGGAAGAAAAAGTGCTGACGGAAAAAGTGAAACCCGCATTCGAAGCGGCCTATCCGAATATCGAGCTGAAATTGACGCGCATGCCGTATGAAGGCTTGAAGCAACAAGTCATTGCCGGCGTGGCGGGCGACGCCGCTCCGGACTTGATGCGGATGGACATTATCTGGGTTCCTGAATTCGCCTCCCAAGGCGCCTTGAAAAACCTGGGTGAAATGGAAGGTTTCGACGAAATCAAGGCTAACGTATTCGAAGGCCCGATGGCCACCAACCTGTACGAAGGCAACTACTACGGCGTGCCGGTCAACACCAACACCAAAATCGCGATCTACAACAAAGATACGCTGGCCGAGGCGGGGCTTACCGAAGCTCCGAAAACGATGGATGAATTGGTGGCAGCCGCCGAAGCGTTGAAAGCAAAAGGCAAATACGGCATCGGCATCTCCGGCGTTCACGCATGGGCGTTGACTCCTTACTTCTGGAGCCTTGGCGGTACGATCACAAACGAAGATTACACCAAAGTCGACGGTTATCTGAACAGCGAAGCCAGCGTCAAAGCGCTTGAAACCATCGTGGAATGGCATAACAAAGGCTTGATCGTTCCGGCGCTTCTCGGCGGCGAGCCGGGAGCCTGGGACGGACTGAAGAGCGGCGAATACATGATGGTGGACGACGGTTCCTGGTTCTATAGCATTCTGAGCAGCGAACAGGAAATGGCCAACAGCGGATTTGATCCGATGGAGAAAACGGTACGCGGTTTGATTCCGGCCGGTCCCGGCGGAAGTCGCTCCGTAATCGGCGGAGAGAACCTGGTGATCTTCGAAAACTCGAAGCATCCGGAAGAAGCGTGGACTTTCGCCAAATGGATGCTGTCGGAAGAGCCGCAAAAAATGATGGCTGAGCTCGGGCTGATTCCGACGAACAAAGCGGCGGCCGAAGCCATGAAGGAGATGAACATCCCGTTCATCGCGGAATATGTGCAACAGCTCGAAACAGCGTTGCCTCGCCCGCCGATTGCGAAATGGGGCGAAATGGAAGCGATTTTCAACCTGGCCTTCGAAAAAGCGATCCGCGGCGAAATGAAGCCGAAGGAAGCGCTGGATGAAGCCGCGGCGCAAATCGAAGCGATTCTGAAGTAATCCCTTTCGACAACATCTTGGTAATTCGGCTACTCCATCGAGCCGTGACCTGTGGTGGAGTAGCCTTCCGCTTTCAATGAAAGGAGGATAGTTGATGAAAAGTCCTGCATTGGCGTCCGGCAGCCCCGTGAATCGCAAGGTCCCCCTAAAGAACAAGTTCATGTTGGGCTTTAAACAATGGATGACGGTGCTGCCGTTTATCGCGATCGGAATCCTGGGTACGGCCGTTTTTGTCATCTATCCCATGATCAAGAACGTAATGATCAGCTTTCAAAATTTCAGCATCATGCCCAATGCCGCGAACGAATGGGTTGGCCTGGACAACTATCGGGCGGTATTTGAAGACCCGAACCGTAAATTTCTGACCGCGCTTAAAAATACATTTCTGAACGTCGCCGTGACAGTGCCGGTGAACTGGTTCCTGGCGGTTTTCTTCGCGACGCTGATTGATGCGAAATTCGTCAAATTCAAGAACGCGTTCCGCACGATCTATTATTTGCCGATCGTGACTTCCTGGATTATCGTGGCGCTGCTGTTCAAATATTTATTCGCCGACGGCGACGGAGGTGTCGTGAACTTCATCCTGCATAAACAACTGGGGATTTTGCCTGAGGCGGTTTCCTGGAGAAATCATTACTGGTCGGCCATGATCATGATTTGGCTGTTCCATATTTGGAAGACGGTCGGATGGGGAGTTGTCATATATTTGGCCGCCTTGCAAGGTATTCCAAAGGATCTTTACGAAGCCGCCGACATTGACGGAGCGGGTTTTGCGCAAAAGTTCTGGCGGATCACCATCCCCATGCTGAAACCGATCACGGTTTTTGTCATCATCAACCTGGTCAACGGGGCGTTCGGTTTCTTCCCGCAGGTTTACTTTATCACCAAAGGCGGACCGATGGATCAAACCCAGGTCATCCCGAGCCTGATCTACATCCAGGCGTTCGAACAATTGAAATTCGGGCCTGCGTCCGCGATGGGCTTTATGATGGGAATTCTGGTGTTTATCCTGACCTTTACGCAAATGAAAAAATTCGGAAGACAACGGTTGCTGTAGGAGGTGCGCAAGATGAAAACGTCTTTATTTGGCAAGATCGTCGTATACGCCATTATTATTTTCGGCGCACTTCTGTTCGTTTTTCCGTTTATTTATATGATTTTGACAACCTTCTTTTTGGCGACGAATTCGTTGCCGAAGCCGCATGAGGTATTCTCGGTAACGCCGAATTTGACCAATTACCTGATCGTGCTGCAAAAAAACAATTTTACCCGATATTTCATGAACAGCGTGATCGTCACCTCCGTGGCGATGGCGGGATCCCTGTTTTTGGGCGCGATAACGGCTTACGGCTTCGCCCGGTTCACATTCCCGGGCAAGGAAGCGATCTTCCGCGTTTTCCTGCTGATGTTGTTTATTCCGGGTGTCATCAACATCATTCCCACCTTTGTCATTGTCAAAGACCTGGGACTCGTCAACACCTATTCGGGTCTGTGGCTTGTTTATATCGCGGGCGGCGTGATCGGGAACCTGTTCTTCCTGAGAGGCTTTTTCGAAAGCATCCCGAAAGAGCTGGAAGAATCGGTGCTGATCGACGGCGGCGGAAACTGGCGGGTATTCTGGAACATTTATTTGCCGCAATCCTTGCCGGCGATGGGGACGCTGGCGATCTTCATCTTCCAGGGCACATGGGAGGAATACTTCCTTGCGCTCACGCTGATCAAGGGCGAAGAGCTGCGGACGCTGCCGATCGCCATCATGATGTTTAATGACAAGTATGCGACAAACTATGGTCAAATCTTCGCGGCATCCGTGATCGCGCTGCTGCCGGTTATTCTGCTCTATATGATTTTTCAAAAGAAATTCGTGCAATCCGGCTATAACGAAGGCAGCCTCAAAGGTTAACGGCTGCGGGTAAAACTCAAGAGGTGATCAAGAAGATGTCATTCCCCAAGAAACGGGCTGCCGCGGTTTGCATATCGGTGCTCGCGCCGACTTTGCTGCTGACGGCTTGTTTCGATCAACCGGCGATCCGCCCCCAGGAGGTCAAAGACATGGACGCGTTCGGCGATGCCGTGACGGACAAAGCGCGTTACGAACCGGGCGAGCGCGTGAAATATGCGCTGAAGCTGAAAGAAGGCATTGACGAGGGTCAAATCATTGTTCGCTACAAGCACCTCGATCGGCTGGTCGAGGAAGAGAAAATCGACTGGAAAGGCGAATCCGAAGTCCGCTGGGAATGGGAGCCGCCCGCCGATGATTTTACCGGCTATATGACGGAGATCTTTTTCAAGCAAGGCAAGGAAATTGTGGACCAGACGAACATTGCGGTCGACGTGTCCTCGGATTGGGGCAAATTTCCCCGCTACGGATATCTGGCCGATTTTATGGCGATGGAGCAAGCGGACCGCGAAGCGGTGATCGAACGGTTGAACCGGTTCCATATCAACGGAATCCAGTTCTATGACTGGCAGTGGAAGCATCATATGCCGCTAAAGCTGGAGTCCGGAAAACCGGCGGAGACATGGCCGGATATCGCCAATCGGCAGGTATCCTATGAAACGGTAAAAAGATATATCGATCTCGCGCACGAAAAAAACATGAAGGCGATGAATTACAATCTGCTGTTCGGAGCCTATGAGGATGCGGAAAACGACGGGGTCAAGATGGAATGGGGATTGTTCAGGGATCCGCTGGGCAAAAATCAGGATCGTCATCCCCTTCCGGATTCATGGGCCAGCGACATCCTGCTGATGGATCCGTCCAATCCGGAGTGGCAGCAGTATTTGATTCAATCGGAGATGGAGGTCTTCAAGCATCTGCCGTTTGACGGCTGGCACGTGGATCAGCTTGGCGACAGGGGCCCGTTATGGAACAAGGACGGCGACAGCGTCAATCTGGCCCAAACGTATGCCCCTTTCCTTCAGGAGGCAAAGAAAAAACTCGATGTCGATTACGTCATGAACGCCGTCGGACAATACGGGCAAGCGTATATCGCCACGCAGGCTCCGGTCAAGTTTCTCTATACGGAGGTTTGGGGCGATCATCCGCATTACCGGCACCTGAAAGAGATCATCGATCAAAATGCAAAGTACAGCAAAGGCAAGCTGAATACGGTATTGGCCGCCTATATGAACTACGACCACGCGAACAAGCCGGGCGAGTTCAACACCCCGGGCGTGCTGCTGGCAAACGCGGTGATTTTCGCTTCCGGCGGTTCGCACCTGGAGCTCGGAGAAAACATGCTCGCGAAGGAATATTTCCCGAACCGCAATCTGACGATTCCGGAGGAGCTGGAAAAGCGGCTTGTCCATTACTATGACTTCCTGACCGCGTACCAGAATCTTTTGCGCGACGGCGCGCAGGAAATCGAAGCCGAGCTTTCGGCCGCATCAAGTATCGCGCTTTCGCCGACGATGGAGCAAGGCAAAGTGTGGGTGTCCGTCAAGCGGAAGGATGACAAGCAAATTTTTCACTTCGTCAATTTCACCGATGCCGTCCACATGAATTGGAATGACGCAAACGCGACACAGGCCGAACCCGAACAAATCGAACATGTGACCATCGCGCTGAAAACGGACAAAAAGCCGAAAAAGGTGTGGATGGCCAGCCCGGACTACTACGGAGGGTCTCCGATCGCAATCGAATTCGAACACGACGGCGACACGCTGGAGTTCGCGCTGCCCAAACTGAAATACTGGGATATGGTTGTCGTCGACTATGCCGATTAACTTCACGCGGCATGACCGGAAGGTGCCTGTAGTGGCGCCTTTCCGCCTGTGGTCAGGTGTCGCCCGTTATTATAGACTTGAGGAAAAAGAGTAATGGAGGGCCGCCGCTATGTTTGGCATGACTCGGTTGTTCAACCGATTTGCCACCCGCATGATCGTCGCGTTTGTCGTGGTGATTTTGATTCCGGCCATTTTTACAAGCGCTTCCTTTTATATCGTTTCCAATAACACCGTCAAGAAGAATGTGCGGGAATCATCGGTGCAAATCGCCAAACAGGCGGCCGACTCGCTTTCCTATATTCTCAACGCGGGGAGCGACGCCTCCGATCGGATATACAGCGACCTGCGGATTCAGAAGATGATCTTGAAGGATGCCGGGAACGGACAAAATCTGATCGAGCGGAGAGAAAACGACGAGTACATTCGCAGCTTTCTTAACAATATGGTGTACTCCAGCTCGTTCGTCAATATCGTTTATGTGTTGACGAGCGGCAACAGCGGCTGGGGAAGCGGCACATTCTCCAGAGTGAAGCTGGCCAGATACGATGTGGACAATCTGGACTGGGCCAGGGAAGCCCGGAAGAAAAACGGCGGTCTCGTCTGGATGGAGCTTCAGGACGACAAGTTCAGCGGCGGCGGCGACAACACGGAGCTCGTGCTGCCGGTCGGGCGCGTCATGAAGGATTTCGCCACGATGGAGACGATCGGTTATGTGCTCGTGAATCTGAACGGCCGCAAAATTCTGGATACGATCGAGCGAATGAAGCTTGGGGATACCGGCGAGTTTTTCGTGGTCAATGAAGAAGGACGAATCATGGTGGCTCGCGACATCTCCAAAATCAACCGGTTGGTCGGCAATTCCGAGTTGCTGCGGAATATCGTCGACAGTGACGACGTCGAGTTCGAGTTCATGAACGGCAACGTGCCCTATTACGGCGTGAAGCAGCGGCTCAGCAACGGCTGGCTCATTGTCGGCACGGTTCCGGTTCATGAAATTACCGATAAGCTGGACGCTTTGCATCATCAAATCCTGCTCTCATTCGGCGTTTTTACGCTGGCGGGAATCTTGATCGGACTTCTGCTGGCGCAAAGGGTAACACGCCCGGTCAAACAGCTGACCCGGCAAATGAAGCTGGTGCAGCAGGGAGATCTGACGGTCCGCACGGAAATTCGTTCCAGCGACGAGTTCGGGATGATGAGCCATCAGTTCAACCGAATGATCGCCGAGATCAACCGGCTGATGGCGCAGGTGACTTTGGAGCAAAAACAAAAGCAGGAAGCGGAGCTTCGCGCCGTGTTGCATCGCATTAATCCCCACTTTTTGTTCAATACGCTGAACACGCTCCGCTGGCTGATCAAATATGACCAAACGGAAAAAGCGTACGCGGGCATGTCGGCGCTTATTCGTCTTCTCGATGCCAACATGGGGAAAAAGGGCAATTTTATCACCATTGAAGAAGAGCTGGATATCATCGAAAAATATTTGGCGATCCTCGAGATTCGTTACAGCCATACTTTCAAGCTTCACAAGCAAGTGGATCCGGAAGCCGCGAGCTTCATCATTCCGCGAATGCTGATTCAGCCGCTGGTTGAAAACGCCATCTTCCATGGCATCGTGCCGAAAGGAACCGACGGTGAAATCGATATCCGGGTGGAGAAGCGGGAGGAAGCGGTTGTCATTACGGTGAAGGATGACGGAATCGGGATTTTGCCCGACAAAAGCATGCTGGAAAAATCTATTCGCGATGCGACGGGGGCCGGACATACCGGCATCGGCTTGAAACATGTCATCGAGAGCATCGATCTTTATTTCGCAGCCGGATCGACGTTTGAATTGAACAGCGCCGGTCAGGAAGGCACAGTGGCACGGATGGTTTTGATTCCAATGCCGGTGCAGCAAGGGGTTGAGCCGCATGCTGAAAGTCATGATCGTGGATGACGAGCCGGTGATCCGGTTCGGGATCAAGGCTTCGATCGACTGGGAGAAGGAAGGCTTTTCGGTTATCGGCGATTTTGCCAACGGCGCGGAAGCGTTGGAGAGAATGAAAGAAAAATCGGTCGATATTTTGATTACGGACATCAAGATGCCGGTCATGGACGGCTTGACGTTAAGCCGCGAAGCTTTGAAATTGAATCCGCGGATCAAAATCGTTCTGGTCAGCAGCTACAACGACTTTGAATTTGTCCGGCAGGGCTTGAAGCTGGGCGCCGTGGATTATATCCTGAAGCATACGCTTGAGCCGGAGGAACTGCTCGTCGTGGTGCAGAAGTGCGCGCAAATGATTTATGAGGAGTCCAGGCTGCAAAGCAAGCTTGAGGGTGTGCTGGACAGCGAGCTGATCAGCAGACGCAAGAAGATCGAGCAAGAGTTGAAGCACTTCCTGATTCATCCCGGCGAGGTTCTCAGGCCGGGCAGTTATCCGGAGTGGCTGAACGGCAAGTATCTCGGCGTGTACGTGATTATGAACCGGGTTCGTTTTTTGGAAGAAACCTACGGGTATTTATACGCCTCGATTATGCAGGAGCAATTGATTGAAGCCTGTTACAAACTCGTGCCAAGGGGCATTGCGTTGCCTGCGGCTGAAAACGAACTCTTTCTCGTCATGCCCGATCCGGAGAATGCAGAAAACCGGCTGCACAGGCTAAAAAAAGAATTGGAAACCGAGGTGAACGTGGCGCTTACGTTCGGATATAAGGCGAGCAGCGGAATTGAGGCGTTCTCCAGCTGTTTTTTGCATAGCAAAGAAGCGTGCGGAAAAGGATTTTTTGAGGGCGAGGGGGTCTATCCTTACACGAAAGAGCAAGACGTCAGACGGGAAGGCGGCCATTTGCCTTCCATGATGAAAGGGATTCCGTTCATCAGCGCGGATCAATTCAGGGCCGCCGTGCTGAGATGGAAAGCCGACTGGACAAAGGGAGGCATCCCGCCATTTGAATTGAAAGAGCAAGCCGGCCGGGCGCTGTCGATGTTGTTCAAGGATACAACAGATCCGTTTACGCTGGTCGAAACGTTCGACCGCCTGTTCAAATCCGAAACCCTGGAGGAATTATGCGAACATCTGATCGAGCAATTCGACGAGTTAAAGAGGCATAACGCTGAGCGGATCTATGTCGCCGCCGATCTGAATCCGGTGGATAAAGCGGTTGCTTATATCCGCCAGCACTATCTCGAGCCGATATCGCTTCAGCAGGTCGCCGATCAGGCGCATGTGAGCAAAAATTATTTCTCCATCCTGTTCAAAAAAACCATGGGCAAAAACTTCATTGATTACATTATTGATCTGCGTATTCTCAAGGCAAAGGAACTGCTCGGGAAAACCGATCTGAAAATCTATGAGGTTGCGGAGCAGTCCGGTTTTAACGACGTGAAATATTTCAGCAAGCTGTTCAAGAAGATGACCGGCCTGTCGCCGGTGGATTACCGGGAATATCATCGCTTGAACCGTACCGGGTCCAGTGAAGGGAAGAGCGGTCAATGAGAAGAAGAATGCCGCTTCTGTCGCTGATCGCCGCGATTCTGATTTCCGGCTGCCTGGACAGGAGCATTATCGAAGACGGGGACCAGGTGGCCAAGTTGGAAGACGAACCGAGAAAGACCGTCGTGATCTGGCATACTTACAGCGATGAGGAAACCCGGGTATTCGAGGAAGAGGTCGTTCCGAAGTTCGAGAAGGAATATCCGCATATTCGAATCGAATCGGTTCGGCAAGCCTATAACCAGGAATATCAAGCCGTCCTGTTGGCAAGAGCCTCGGCGGGCAAAACGCCGGATTTGATCCGGATGGATTACACGTGGGTTCAGCAATTTGCGCATAACGGATTGCTGCAGCCATTGGAAGGATTCGACGGCTTTGAAGAGGTGGCGTCCCGGCTTCGCAGGCGGATGCTGGAAACGACCCTTTATGAGGGAAACACCTACGGTCTGCCTTTGAATATTACGACGAAAGCGGCCATCTACAATAATCGGCTGTTGAAGGAAGCCGGTCTGGCAAAGCCGCCCGAATCCGTCGCCGAGATCATACGGGTGGCGAGAGACCATCATTACATCATCGGGATGCTTGGCCTGGAAATGTGGCAAAGCCTTCCCTACTTCTTCGGCCTTGGCGGCAAGTTCTCCGATGACGGCTTTACGCAAACGGACGGCTATTTGAACAGCCCCGAAAGCATACAAGCCGTCGAAACGCTGGTGGAGTTGTATCACGAAGGCATTCTGAATCCGGGGATGCTGGACGGCTCGGCGGATCTTTGGAATGATGTCCATTCCGGCCGGGATACGTTTATGATCGATGAAGGACCTTGGTATTACAGCATTTTGCTCAACACGCCCAGTCTTAATCTTAATGTGCTGGAGCTGACGACGCCGGCTCCGTTTCCGTCCAACGGCCGATACCGCTCGGTGATCGGCGGGGAAAGCCTGGTGATGACGAAAGGAACGCGCCACAAGGAAGAGGCATGGACCTTTATCCGGTTCATGATGCGGAAGGACGTTCAAGGCATGATGTTCAAGGCCGGACTGATTCCGACGAACATGGAAGCCTTTGAGGGGGAGCGGACTTCGATCGCCGACAACGGATATATCGGACCTTATATGCAAGGGATTGATGAAGGCTATTATTTGCCGCCGCATCCGAAGTGGGCGGTGATCTCGCAGATTTATGCGGATCGATTGGAAGACATATTCGTGAGCGGACGCGATGTGAAAGAGGCTTTAAACGAGGCTTCCTCCCAAATCGATGCGATTCTGAAAAAAAGAACACACTCGGCGGCCGGTTGAAACTCCATAAAATAAAACACCACCTCCATAATGAAAGCGGTTACCCCAATAGGGTTGCCAGGAAGGGGACGACGTCGAGTCGGCCCCTTCACTTTACGCTAAAAGCGGCGTCCTAAAAGATATAAAAGGAACGAGAGGAAGTTGTGGTATAATATGGCTTGTACAACAGAACGGCTTGCAAGGGCGGTCGGCTAGGCCTCCGAAAGGAGGTGATGCCTGTGGAGGTTAAGGACGCTCGGACGCTCATGCTGATGTTCGGCATGTTCGTGCTGGCACTCCTGTCATACCTCAAAAAGAAATAGACCGCCCCCAGGGAAGGATGCGGTCTATTTCGCGGACTAACTCGGACAAGCCGACCGCTCTTGAAGCGGCTGTTGTACGGGGGGCGCGTTGCAATTTTCCCATCGCCGATTTTTTCGGTTTATGGATCATGGTCTCAAACGACCTCATCCCTTGTTGCACAGTCAAAACTTCCTGGGGTTTGTGATCGAGAACGGCAGGTCACGCTGGCTGACGGATCAGGAAATATCGGACACGGTCGTCGCCGCGATAGCCGCCAAGAAAACTAAGGCCGTCGTCGGCTTGCTGGAGCCGCGGGAACGGCGGCCGGGGTACTGAAATTTTTGGCGCAGCGATTGCATTTTCACGACGGATGCCAGGTTTTTGGTGTGTTTTATTCCTCTTTCTTCTGAACAATGTACATTTACAACACCTGTCCGCACCGGTTATTGTAGCATCAGGGACACTGACCATGGACAGGTGATCGGATGCGAAAGGCGAATTGGAAAGAAGCGGTCGTGTATCAGATTTATCCGCGCAGCTTCATGGATTCGAACGGAGACGGCATCGGCGATTTGCAGGGCATCATTTCCAGGCTGGACTATTTGAAGGAACTCGGCGTGGATGTCATCTGGCTCAGCCCGGTGTACAAATCGCCCAACGACGACAACGGCTACGACATCAGCGATTACCGCGACATCATGGATGATTTCGGCACGATGGCCGATTGGGAAGAACTGCTCAAAGGCATCCACGACCGCGGCATGAAGCTGATGATGGATCTGGTCGTCAACCATACTTCGGACGAGCATCCCTGGTTCGTGCAATCCCGTTCTTCCAAAGACAATCCGTATCGGGACTACTACATCTGGCGTCCCGGGAAGGACGGCCGGGAACCGAACAACTGGGTGTCCTTTTTCGGCGGTTCGGCGTGGGAGTACGACGAGCGTACGGGAGAATATTACCTGCACCTGTTTTCCCGGAAACAGCCGGACCTGAACTGGGAAAACCCGCGTTTGCGCCGGGAAATCTACGACATGATGAAGTTCTGGCTCGACAAGGGCGTCGACGGGTTCCGCATGGATGTCATCAATTGCATCTCAAAAGCGCCGGGTCTGCCCAGCGCCGGCGATGCCCGTTATGCCTGGGGCGGCGATTATTTTCTGAACGGGCCGCGCATTCACGAGTTTCTGCAGGAAATGCACCGGGAGGTGCTGTCCCGCTACGACGTCATGACCGTCGGCGAAATGCCGGGCGTCACCGTGGAACAGGCGAAGCTGTACACGGGCGAGGACCGGAACGAGCTGAACATGGTGTTCCAGTTCGAGCATATGGACGTCGATTCCGGCCCGGGCGGCAAATGGAATCTGAAACCGTGGACGCTCCGCGAGTTGCGCAGCGTGTTGCACAAATGGCAGGTCGGCCTGGCGGAAACGGGCTGGAACACCCTTTATTTGAACAACCACGACCAACCCCGGATGGTGTCGCGGTTTGGCGATGACGGGAAATACCGCAAACCATCGGCGAAAATGCTCGCCACGCTGCTGCACACGCTGAAGGGCACTCCGTTCATCTACCAGGGCGAAGAACTGGGCATGACCAACATGCCGTTCGAATCCATCGATCAATGCCGCGACATCGAGACCTTGAACATGTACCGGGAGTACACCGAAGAACGCGGCATCCCCGCGGACGAGGTCATGAAGATGATTCGCGCCAAAGGGCGGGACAACGCGAGAACCCCGATGCAATGGGACGACTCGCCGAACGCCGGCTTTACGACGGGCACGCCGTGGATCGGGGTCAATCCGAATTACCGGGAGATCAACGCCAAACAGGCGCTCGCCGATCCGGACTCCATTTTCCACTATTACAAAAAGCTGATCCGCCTGCGCAAAGAACACGACATTCTCGTCTACGGCAAATACGATCTCATTCTGGAACATCACGAGCAAATCTACGCGTACACCCGCACGCTGGGAGACGAGCGCTGGCTGATCATGCTCAACTTCTTCGGCGAGGAAGCGCTGTTCGAGTTGCCCGAGCACTTGTGGCACGCCGGCCGCCAGTTGATGATCGCCAATTACGGCGATGTCGACGAGCGGGAGCCGATCGATCGGGTGACGCTGAGGCCTTACGAAGCGCGCGTCTATCGGCTGCACCCGTGAAAGGAACCTGCGTTGGTGTTTCTCCGGTGACACGGCGCCTTCAAACCCCATAGACCCAAAACCAGGAGGCAGTCCATATGGTTTCGCAACGCATTCGAGTCGGTGTGATCGGATTGGGCGGCATGGCCGGGCATCATATGAACATGTTGTCGCGGATCCCGGAAGCGACCATCACGGCCATCTGCGACGTGAATCCGGACTTGCTGGACAAGGTGGGCGACCAACTGCAGGTGGACAGGCGGTACCGGGATTACGCCTCCATCGTGCAGGATCCGGAGGTTGACTGTCTTCTGTCGGTCGTCCCGAACGAGGCGCATGCGGACATTCTGGAGCTGTGCATCCGGCACGGCAAGCCCTGCATGAGCGAAAAACCGTTCACCGCAACCTTTGCGGAGGCGGAGCGGCTGAAGGAGCTCTACGAGGCCTCTCCGATTCCCTGCATGGTGGGGTTCTCTTACCGCTACGTACCGGCTTTCCGCTATGCCAAACACCTGATCGAACAAGGCGAACTGGGCGAGATTCGTCATATCACGGTGAACTATTTGCAGCAGTGGGGAGCGGAAATGTTTGATACGCCCTTCAGCTGGCGATTCAGCAAGAAAATGTCCGGATCCGGCGCGCTGGGGGACCTGGGTTCGCACATGATCGACGCCGCGAGGTATTTCGTCGGGGAATTTTCCCAGGTGGCATCGCTCATGAAGACGTTTGTGCCCAGGCGGAAAGCGCCGGGGACGGGAGAATGGATCGACGTCGATGTGGATGATTTCGCCGCTTTCGTGGCGGAATTTGAAAACGGCGCCGCCGGCGTGTTCACCACGTCCCGCAACGCAGTCGGCTTCGGGAATCATCTGGAAGTGACGGTGTTCGGCACCTTGTCGACGATCCAGGTTAACTGCGAGCAACCGAAAGTGGTCCGGCAACGGGTGAAACGGGACGGGATTTTCGAAACCGACGTGACCACCCTCACGGTTCCCGAATCGTTCGAAGTCAGTCAACTGCAGGACTTTCTGGACATGGTGCGGGGCGAACGCAAGAAAGATGCGCCCGATTTCTGGGACGGCTATCAAAACCAGTTGGTCCTGGACAAGGTGATCCGCTCCTTTGAGACAGGCCAGCGCGTGAGCGTACGCTGAATCGGCCAATCGGCCGGCCGTCGCACCCGCTCAAGCAGGCCAACGCAAAGAGCCATAGCGAATGCTCCTTCGGCATGTTGTCCGTCGGAATTTTTTCCGGACGTCCGCATTCCGACAGGGGGGTGCCTGTGGCTCTTCTTTTTTTTGTGCACATCGTTTTTTCCGGTTTTCAGGAAATGACTGTCGTGTTACAATCTATTGAAAGTTTTTTGGGCAACGTTCCGACGGGAGATTTGACTCTGGGGGCGAAGAAATGTACGGATATCGGTCATTACTGCCAAGTGACTTGAAAACGATTTGTACATTTCCGCAGAACGAGGAAGAGTTGTTTTACATGTTTCCGAAAGCCGTATATCCTTTAACTCCGGATCAATTGGAAGAGGCAGCCAAAAACCGCTTTAAGCCAACGGTGATCTTGCACCGGGAGCGGGTTGTCGCATACGCCAATTTTTATGATGTGGACGACCAATCCTGTTGGTTGGGGAACGTCATTGTGGCCCCCGATTACCGGGGGAAAGGGGCGGCAACGTATCTCATTGAAGTCATGACGAATGTGGCCGCGGAAGAATTGAACGTCCGAAAGATGAAACTGGTTTGTCATAACACGAATACACGCGGATTGTTATTTTATGCGAAGCACGGATTCAAACCCTATGACGTTTCCATCAGACAAAAACCGTCAGGCGAATTGGTTGCGGGCATTCTGATGGAGAAAGATTTGAGTGTTGAAAATCAACTACATGGCTGTTCACCCCTTGAACGATGCCAAAAACCGCTCGACCTGTTGGACGGCGTCGTCGATATGCTGCGCGCTGATGACGACAGCCGGATCTGATACGTATTGGTCTGTGGCATGCGCGTACCGGGGGTCATAGTAGTATTGCAGCAGCATTTCCACCGCGGGTTCGTATTTTTCCTGCTTCAGGCACGATTCGATCTCGTGCGCGATCGGCGTATGAATCTTCGATTTGATCCGCATGAACGCCTGAAGGCAAGCCTCCCGATGGTTCCAGGGCTCGTAATCCCGGATAATCTGGCGCACGCGCTCTTCAGCGGGAAGCTCGATGAGAATATGGAGGCCCGACTCTTTTTTCTCCACGATCAATTCGGGCAACACAATTTTCCCGATCCGCTTGCTCTCGGCCTCGAAGATCACGTACGGCTTGTCCTGACAGGCCATCAAATCTTCGACCAACAGGCTTTCGAACGTCTTCTGATTGTTTGCTTTCAGGCCGATTTCACCGAACGTCGAGCCGCGGTGACCGGCCATCGATTCCAGATCGAGCACGGGGTAGCCTTTTTGTTTCAGGCGCCGGAGGATGGCAGTTTTGCCGGTTCCCGTATTGCCGTGCAGAACGATTGCCCTTGGCGCGAAGGACATCGTCTCCAGTTGCCGGACGACCCATTGCCGGTACGCGCGGTACCCGCCGACCAACCGGTAAACATGGATATCCATGAGGGACAGCACGGTGGCCGTCGCCTTGCTTCTCATCCCGCCGCGCCAACAGAAGACGGCTTTTTTCCCGGGGATATCCGCAAATTGCCTGACGAAAACGGGAAGCTTCGCCGAGACGATCTCCAGCCCCCGTTGTTTGGCCGCCTCAACGCTCACCTGCTTGTACAGGGTGCCGACTTCCGCGCGTTCGGCATCGTCGAACAACGGAATGTTCAAACTTCCCGGAATCGTCGCATTCGCGTATTCGGAAGGGGAGCGAACGTCGACGGTCGTCAGCTCCCCTTTGCGGCGCAGCGCGATCAATTCCTCGATGGTCATGTCCTGGAACATGGTTGCGGCTCCTTACTCAATTCAATTCCCCTGACACGATTTATTTGACCAGAATCCGGCCGGGTCCGGCATCCGTCACTTCGCCAATCACCGCTGCCTCCACGCCGCCCTTCCTCATCTCGTCAACGAGCGGTTCCGCATCCCGGCCCGCCACCGAAATCAGCAGTCCCCCGGAAGTGACCGCGTCGCACAAAATCCACCGGCCGATTTGATCCATGTCTTCGGGGAAGGTCACGGCGGCCTGGACATGCGCGAAATTGTTCTTCGTTCCGCCGGGAACAAAGCCTTGCTCCGCCAATTCCCTCACTCTCGGCAGCACCGGTAAGTCCCGATGGTCAATCGTGATGGAGACGCCGCTTCCCTTGGCCATTTCCAGCGTATGGCCCAGCAGGCCGAAGCCGGTGACGTCCGTGCAGGCGTGAACCTCGTAACCGCTCATGATCTCGGCCGCCCGCTTGTTCAGGGTGGCCATCACCCGCGTAACCCGCTCCGTTTCTTCCGGCGTCAACTGATCCTTCTTGATCGAAGTGGTCAGAATGCCGACCCCGATCGGCTTCGTCAGAATGAGCCTGTCGCCGGGCTTTGCACCCGTATTGGTCAGCACGCGGTCGGGATGCACAAGGCCGGTAACGGCCATCCCGAACTTCGGCTCCTTGTCGTCGATGGAATGTCCGCCCACGATGGTGACGCCCGCTTCTTTCGCTTTATCCGCGGCGCCGCGCAGAATTTCCGTCAGGATGCTTTTGTCCAGGGCGGTGATCGGGAACGCGACGATGTTCAGCGCCGTCAGCGGCCTGCCGCCCATGGCGTAAATGTCGCTGATGGCGTTCGCGGCCGCGATCTGCCCGAACGAATAAGGATCATCGACAATCGGCGTGAAGAAGTCGACGGTCTGCACCAACGCCAGTTCATCATTCAACCGATAGACGCCCGCGTCGTCGCTCGTGTCCAACCCGACCAGCAAATTGGGATCGGGTGCGGCGGGAGGGAGGCTGCGAATCACCTGGCTCAGATCGGCAGGGCCGATTTTGCAGCCGCAGCCGCCTTTGCTCGTGAGTGCCGTCAGTTTGATTTTTTCCGTTAGACTCATCAGACCCCACGATCCTTTGCGCTTTAAAACTTTTCAATATTTATACCATACTGCTCCATACCAAAACCAAAGTCAAACATGACCAAAAAATAGCGGGACGAGCAAGTCAACGCGTCGTCTTCCGCGAACAGCGCCCGAAAGGTTGGCATGGGGTTTATAGGTCTTCGAGGTGGCGATCGTTTTCGTCGTTCAAGTACTTTTTACGGGGCGGCAAAAATCCGGACAAAAAACATCCTTTACCGATTACCTTAAAACGATTTAAAAGGAACGCGCGGGATTTTATGGTATAATATGGCTTGTACAACAGGACGGCTTGCAAGGGCGGTCGGCTAAGCCTCCGAAAGGAGGTGATGCCTATGGAGGTCAAGGACGCTCTGACGCTCATGCTGATGTTCGGCATGTTCGTGCTGGCGCTTCTGACATACCTCAAAAAGAAATAGACCGCCCCTCGTGTAAGTCCGCGGTCTATTTCGTGGAAAACACGTACAAGCCGACCGCTCTTCAAGCGGCTGTTGTACGAGGGGAGTCGTGTCGCTCCACGGCTCCCTTTCTCATTTTAAGCATACCATGTTAGGGATATACCGGCAAGGTGCAGAAGGCAGATCATTGCCGAGCGGATTTTGCCGTCCATGAAGCTTGTGGAATACTATTTCCTCAGAATGAGGAAGAGTTGTTTTACATGTTTCCCAAAGCTGTATATCTTTTGACTCCGGATAATTGAGTGCGAAAAATGAAACTGGTTTGTATAGGTCTTCACTCTGCCGATTGAAAGCTCCGCAATAGTAACCCTTCTCCTGCCTCCTGCAAGGTGGCCAGCGTCTCATCGATCGTTTGCGATCCTTTGTACGCCTTTTGGAATTCTTCCCGAGCCAGCGCGGTAAAATGAAGATAAAATTCTTGCGGCACCCGGTTTTCGTTTCTCGCCAACATAGGTTGTGTCCGATAGAAGGCTTCGAGGTGGTGACCGTTTTCGTCGTTCAAGTACTTTTTGCGGGTCGGCAAAAATCCGGACTCCGGATTTAGCATATAAACGCGGGCGTATTCATCGCTGTTCACATATTGAATGAACTTCCAAGAAGTTTCCGCCTGGGACGAACCCTGGTAAATGGCGAAAATATCGCCGACTTCCATCCCGCTGGTACCGCCGGGAGCGGCTGCCAAGTCCCATTCGGGAATATCCATATAAGATTGCGCGTTTTTCAAGGTAGCCATCAAATCGGGAGTCGCGAACACCATTGCAGTCTTGCCGCTTACAAACGGATTCGTTCGCAACATCTCCTCGTAGGACATGCCTAATTGCGGCTGTTCTCCTTGAAAAACGGTACCCGATCTCAACGTGTCCAATACCAACTGAAACACGTCCCGCCACTGCGGGGTGTCGAGCGTCATGGTCAGGTTGGTCCGGTCCACATAATCCAATCCCATGCTGGCGCCGATCGTGACAGCGAATTCAAATGGATCGGTCGCATACGCATGATGCATGAATCCGTAGATGCGGTCTTCAGCATTGCCGCTAACGGGGAAACGGCTCGCAAGAAGCAGCAGGTCTTGCCAGCTCATCCCGTCGTTGGGAAAGGGAATCCCGTACCGGACAAACAAATCTTTGTTGTAATAGATGGCCCGGCTCGAAAAGACAGGAGACAATCCGTACATGCTTCCGCCGCTCAATTGTTGGAGATGCTGGATGACCGGTTCAACCGTGCCTTCCAGGTCATACCCGCTTTTTTGAATGAATAGATTCAGTTCCGTCAGCAAGTTCTGATAGGCCAATTCTTCAAATTCCGCAGGGGAAAGGATGAGCACATCCGGTGCGCGTTCTTTCACAAACTGCGCCAGTTCGGATACGCTCCGCGTTGTATTGGGAATGAACTCGAATTCCACTTCGGGATGCAAGGCGGAGAACAGCGTGCCGTATCGGGAATAGAACCATTGTTCACCGGAACCCATGACTTTTATGGTTTTTCTGTGGAGTTCGGTTCCTTGGGGATCCGTCCCCGGCATACAACCGGATGCGCCCAAAACCAGGAGAGTCCATGCGGCAATAATCGCGATGAAACGCTTCATATGTACGGAACGTCCTTTCAAATCCATATCACCGTGCTGAAGGCTGAATCAACGTACGCAATTGAATAAACGAAGTAATAGTTTAAATAGTTTAATTTAAGAGATTTCGAGCGACCTTGGAACGAGATTTGAAAGGAACGCGCGGGATTTTATGGTATAATATGGAGCCGTTCGATCCGTCCTTTGGCCTGAGGAGACAGCGCCTCGATATGGGTAATGCCCAGATCGGCGAGGGCCTGCCCGAAGGTGGAAAGCGACGGCGGCTCACCGGCCAATTCCTGCTCGAGGGT